>JADMIO011288088.1_pt1 | contig 80716 bp, 73 predicted proteins | sample 8958161 | NCBI WGS metagenome assembly JADMIO01 (sample SAMN16585339, study PRJNA669376) | soil metagenome | isolation source: Crop rotation soil | place: USA: Cullars Rotation, Alabama | collected 2011
TGGCATACTCCCTAACATGAGAAGACATCTTCCCCTTCAAACTTCATGTGATTCAAAGAAACTGAGCGGGGAAGATGTCATCTCCGTTAAAACTCCCACCCAAACTTCATCGAAATCCTATTCATCTTGTAATCAAATTCCTCAATGCTTTCTACGCAAGGAGGAAGGAATGGACAGTAAAAATTAGTCCGCTTGCCGGAGAGGCGCTTAAAATTGAAACCCGCACTAAGTAGCAATGCGTGGGTGTTTTTGAGACCAAGTTTATATCCCAATCCGATGTCATAATACAAACCCTGATCATAATTTATATCCTGAGCCAATAAGTCGTTGCCATAATCTTTTGACCATGGAAAATTGATTCCGATATCAGCGTATACAAAGGGACTGTTTCTTTTTTTGAACCAATAATTTCTTAGATCTAAGAATAAGGGCACAGAGCGCACGTAATAATAATCGATACCGACCCCTATGCCCGTGAACCAATTGCCAAAACGCAAACCGTTTATCGTTTGAAGATGAAAGTCAGTATCCATACCGCCATCAAGCAATCCAACCTGATTGATCGATTGAAACCTGCAACCACAAGATGATTTCTTTGCTGGTTCCTGAGAGAACGCAGTCGATTCATAAACAAAGAAAACAACTAACAAAATAGAAAACCGTCTTACCATACTACTGATTTTTTAATCCAATCCTGCTTAACAACTTCACGTTAGCTGAATTACTATAATCGAATTGATATAGCCCGTCTTTTGCCACAACCAGTGCCAATCCATTGAATGCAATCGCATCGTAGGTCTCGAATCCGCCAAAATGTTTAATCTCCTTAATAATATTTGGATTCGATACATCAAATAATTTTAATCCATCCTTACCATCACAAACAAAAAGCAGGTCGCCGTCAAGTGAAAGCCCATGTGGATTGGTCATTGGATAGCTTCTACGCAATGTTGGATTAAACAGGTTGGCAATATCAACGATATCCAAAAGATTTTCTGCCTGTCGGCAATTGTTATCCGTGCGAAGTGTTACGTAAGCATAATCATCATCGGCAACAACAGGGTCACAGGCAAACGCATGCGCAAATGTTCCTTGCTGCTGGGGCTGGAAAGGATCTGCAATCGAATAAATCAACATGCCCGTATTTGAACCAATGAAAAGCTTGTCTTTAAGTGGGTATATTGTTTCAATATTCCATCCTACCCTTTGGCTGTTGTTTAATACAGGATCATTCGTGTTGGAAATATTGAAAGCCCTCAATTCATTATCAGAAACAGTATAAAGAACATTGTTCACAATGGTAAAACGCGCCATTGAGCCTCCCATTCCTACAGGCGAAACGCCGGCCGCTCTGCTTGCATCCATGGCAAAGAAACATCCCCGGCAACTTGATATAGGACTAAACCCACCCCCGTTGCAGTCCAGATCAACTGTCGTGTCTTTCATAATCCAGTCGACAATTACTTTGGAAGTATCTTGCATGAAACCATTCATATATCGACGATAGGGAAACTGGTCATCTATAATCTTTTTCACCTGAACATTCATTGGGTCGCTGATGTCCAATGTCACCATATCATTGTACAGATCCGCGTAGAGCGTATTTCCTTTTGCAGCAATGTCAAGGTTTCCAGGGATATCAATAAACGCAATATTTCTTGGTGAAGAAGGATTGCTGTTGTCAATGACATGAATTCCTTTGTCTATTTCGTTCAGGAATATATAACTGCCTTTGATATATATCTTCCCTGGCCGACCTATATCTCTTGCAACATTGCTTTTAATATTGGCCCTGACTTCCTGCGTCGTTTTGTATACGGGTGTGTAGAGCGTGTAAGTCCTGGTGCAATGGTCTTTCAAACAACCATTAAAAATAATTGGGATGAGCAAAAGCATCAGCCAGCGGAGTGGGAGAAGTTTGCTTTTCATAATAGTCAGTTTTGAGCCTGACAAGACGCATAAAGCCACCGTTGCGTCTTACGGAATTATTTTTTCAGCAACAGGCGAAAATCAATCCCAAAGGAAACCAAATGTTTGTTCGAAGAAGAATTCTCCAACAATCTTGAGAAATTATATCTCATCGATGGCCCTATTTGCATTGGATGTTTGGTCTTATTCAAAACGCCGAAAATAAGTCCACCGTGAAAGCCGATCTGTGTTTTATTATAAAGATCCCCATCCTGATAGTAAGAACCGGTACTGCCATCGTAGTTGAGTGAATTAGTTCCGAGCAACCAGGCCATGGATAAGCCGGCATTAGCATAAAGCGGGAAATTATTTGACTTATTCAGCTTGAAATGAACATCGACCGGCAGTTCAAGAAAATGATAGCGGTTCACATATTCATTCGCTTTTCCATTGCGGTAATAATTATTTACAACAGCAAAATTGCTTCCGTTATAGAATATTCTTGTGCTATCGACCCGGGCACCGGTAATGATCTTTGTGGTGAATTGCGAATATTGCAAACCGGCAGAAAGGGAAAAACTATTAGTGAAATTGCGTTGAACAAATCCTCCTGCTGACCAATGCATTCCCGGATCTATTGTGGAAGCATGGTCTGAAGCCTGTGGGTTGCCGCCACCTACACCTACGCTACCTCCATTATCCATTGCTGCGGACTTAAGGAAACTAACCTCGCTGGCTGCAGCAGATGTCCCCACGCTCAAGTCAAGTCCCCATTGCCATTTGCTGGAACGATAAATATTTTTCTGATTCGATTTGGAAAGATTATTCATATCAACTATCGGCGTTTCGAGAGTCGCATTAGTCTTTTCAGGAACAGTAAGTGAAACAAAAGGAGTCGTGCTTTTGATCAATGAAAAATCTGCATTTGAATATTTGATCGGATCCGCATCAATGCTCACAGGTAAAACCCCTCCTGTTTCTTTAGGGTTGAACGACTGCGCATCTTTATTTAATACTTCAGCCTTATTTTCATTGTTTACGAGAATCGATTCACGTTTCGAAGAGTTGTTTTTGTATAATATCGACGATTGTTTATTATTCGAAATTGAATTTTTAGTGGAATTATTTTTTGTTATTGATTTATCACTGATCGTATTGTTGTTGGGACTCTCCGTAACGAGTTCCAGATTCTTGTCCTTTTGACTCTCCTGTGCCTTAATATTTGCAGTATTATTCTCCTGTTTTGATTCTGGAGTTGATGATACAGTATTATTCTTATTGTTTTGATTTTTCTTGACAGCGGTTTCGGCTGAAATAAATCCGTTCTTATTTATCAAAAAGTATCCGCTTGTTCCCAGGAACATTAATAGTATCGGCAGCCAAAGGATCATCCTTCGGCGACGTTTATCTTTCCGAATACTATACTCTACATTGTTCCATACAGCGTCCGAGGGACGAAGCTTTAGCTCGTCCAGTCGCTGCTGTACATTCTTTTCAAACTCATGGCCGGGCATAGTTCTCTTTTTTTAGGTCAGCGTTGTTATGCACTTTCAACCAGCTAATCAGCAAGGCACGGGCACGCGAATATTGAGACCGCGATGTTCCTTCATTAATTCCAAGGATCTTACCGATCTCCACATGCGAAAAACCTTCAACAGCATGAAGGTTAAAAATCGTTTGATAGCCCGTAGGTAATTGCCGGATCAGTTCTGCGAGTTCTTTCGCATTCATTAAGGTTCCGGGATCTTCGTCCGACACTGGATGCAATCCATTATCCAGAAAAGATAGATCTACCTGGTAACGCGTGTTTTTCTTGAGATAGTTGATGGCAGTGTTCACCATAATACGGCGGATCCAACCACCCAATTCTCCTTCAAACTTGTATTGATGCAGATTCTTGTACACTTTAATAAATCCCTCCTGCAATACATCTTCGGCATCAGTCATCGACTTGGTATAACGGTAACAAATACCCAGCATGCTCTCTGAGTATAACTCATAAAGCTCTCGCTGGGCAGCAGCCTTGCCCTTTAAACAATCTTTGACCAACCGATGTGGATCCATCATTCTTAAGAAATCGATTTCGTGGGAATTTAGTGTTGGAAATTTGGAATTAGGTCCTACTCCCTAAAGTATCGCTACAAGTCGGAAGCCCCAAATCCTAATTCCCAATTCCTAATTCTCCTCCGTTGACACTCCAAATACAATCTCCGTTGCTTGAAAGCTATTTTAAGTTGAATATTCCCGAACTTTCGGCATGCAATCTAAGACACTGACACTCAGTGAAAGGGATCGAGCCTGTATCTGGCACCCCTTTACTCCGCAGAAATATATGCCGGATCCTATCCCAATAGTTAAAGCGGACGGGCTTTACCTTATGGACGAGGATGGAAGACGATACATGGATGCCATCAGTAGCTGGTGGGTTAACCTTCATGGACATTCCCATCCTTATATTGCCAATAGAGTATATGAACAGGCCTTGAAATTGGAACAGGTAATTTTCGCTGGATTTACCCACAAACCTGCAATTGAGCTAGCCGAAAAGTTATTAAATCTACTTCCCAAAGGATTTTCAAAAATATTTTACAGTGATAACGGATCGACTTCGACAGAAGTAGCGATTAAAATGGCGCTGCAGTGGTGGTGGAATCATTCCGATAGCTATCGGAAGGGAGTCGGGAGTCAGGAGTCTTCAGTTCAGCAGAAAGCTTTTGGTCGAAATAAAATTTTGGCGTTTAGAAATTCATATCATGGAGATACGTTTGGAGCCATGAGTGTGAGTGATAGAAGTGTGTTTACCCTGGCATTTCAGGACAGGTTGTTTGACGTGATATTTATTGATCCGCCGCAAATGAGCGAGACAAATTATGATTTGCCATTCGACGAGATCGCTTGTTTTATTTACGAACCCCTGGTGCAGGGAGCGGGCGGAATGAATATGTATAATGCAGAAGGATTGAACGCACTGTTGAAACTGTGTAAACAAAACGATATTATTTGTATAGCAGATGAAGTGATGACGGGATTTGGAAGAACAGGCAAATTGTTCGCATCAGAATATTGCGAAGAAAAACCAGATATCGTTTGTTTAAGCAAGGGCTTAACTGGGGGCACAATGGCATTGGGAGTAACAGCATGTACCGAAAAGATCTATTCAGCATTTCTAACAGAAGATAAGAAGAAGACATTCTTTCACGGACATTCGTTTACAGCAAATCCGCTTGCCTGCACTGCAGCTCTGGCAAGCCTTGAATTATTTGAAATTGAAAATTGCATATTGCATATTGAGCAGATCGCAAATGCAAACACCTCTTTCATTAAAAGTTTAGAGAATAATTCTTCAGCAAAAAACACAAGATCATTGGGGACTATTCTCGCCTTTGAACTTGAATCTACAGATAAGAACTACCTGAATGACATCAGCGCAACCATTACCAATAAAGCTTTAGAAAAAGGTATTTATATCCGTCCACTTGGTAATACAGTTTATATTATGCCGCCATATTGTATAAAAGAACAAGAACTTGATTTCTTATTTAACACCATTCTCGAAATAATAAAATAAAAAAGCTCTCCGCAGGAGCTGGAGAGCTTAATTTATCTTAAGAGTTGATCTTGTGAACCTTCATCAACCCGCAATAGGCACCGTCACTTGCGTCTTATCCCACTCAATGATCATATTGTTCTTTGCATCGAAGCGGATGGTATGCTGTTCAATAGCATTGGAAAGTCCCTTTACGGGAACATTCACCTTCAATACATCCTTGTCTTTATTTTTATCGTAGCTGAAAGCTCCCCACTGTCCAAGTTGAGAATTAAGGATAACTGTCCATTCTTTTTCGTTAGGGATTACAAACATGGTATAAGTTCCAGCTTTGATTGGCTGACCGCCAAACTTCATATCGCGAGCGAAGGTAACTTCCGTTGCTTCGTCAGCGCCAACACGCCATACTTTTCCATAGGGTTCAAGCTTACCAAAGATCTCCCTGTTTTTCTTATAAGGGCGACCATAAGTTACTTTTACGCCTTTGCCTTCAACTGTTTCGTGCGGGCTTTTTCTTTCTTGTGCACAAGCACCGCTAACAATGAATGCGACAAGAGATGATAACAACAAAAACTTCTTCATAGATTTTTCTATTTATGTGGATAATAAAATTAAGCACTTCGGACTACTCCTCCCCCATTTTTTTCAGGACTTCCAGCGACTTTTCCATCGGCGGCCCAATTTGCTTATCAAATATTATGCTACCAAACTTCTCCCAGGGATACCATTTTACCCTAAAGTCGAAATACCAGTGCACAACTGTCACTGTTGTGTCTGCCGAATAGAGGTTAAAATACCCCGAAACTGTATCTGCTCCCTTTCTTTTCCAAAGTGTGCGAATATGATCGTTGTCTGAGTCCATTCGGTCGATTTCCATTTTGTCAGACATGAATTTTTCAGGTGTAAATTGTTTCTGTTGCAGGTCGCCAGATTTTAACAATTCATTCCAGCTCTCCCAGTAACGCATATCTGAAATTAATAAAGCAATCTTTTCTTTTTTCGCGTTCACATTTATTGCACGTGATACCCGAACCTCAGAAGGAAATAATAATGAGAAAAGCATGATGAAAATAGAAAGGATCACTATGCTTATCAATCCCAGTTTTACAAAACGCATCCGGCAGGGGTTTACAGTTGGATCACAAAATTACTCCCAACGGAACACTTTAATAGCAATTGCATAAACAACTACGGTCCAGATACCCAAAACGCCCAGCTGTTTTCCGCAATCCGAAAGGTGTGCACCTTCAAAAGCCACATTCCGCATGGCTTCATTCAAATGTGTCAGGGGAAGTATATTGGCAATAGGTCGAAGCCAGTTTGGGAAAACATCAGTAGAGAAAAATGTTCCGCCTAAAAGAAATTGCGGCAAAGAAATAAGATTGGCAAAGGGTGGAATCGCACTTTCATTCTTAGCAAGTCCGCTGATTACAAAACCAAAACCCATGAACACAACCAGGCCTGCAAAACTTAAAACAAGCAATTCCAGGAATGTCAGCCAACCATGGATCAATGTGAAATGAAACGCCAGGTAACCCACTGTCAGAATAACAACTGCAGTCATCATTTGAAAGATCACCCGACTTATGCCTTCTCCAAACACAATAAAGGGGCGACGAATAGGCGTAGCAAAAAATCTTTTCAGCACAAGCGTTTGTCTTAAGTTGTAAAAGATAAACGCAACCCCAAATACGCCGGCGCCTAGTAAAGAAAAACCTAACTGGCCAGGCAAGATGAAATCAATGGTTCTATAAATTCGACCCGGTACCTTCTTTATTGTCGGATTAACACTTGCATAAGTTGGCTGATAACTTTCAAGGTTACGCACAATCGACTCAAGAATAAATTTCAAAACCTGTAGATTTTGAGGGTTCACCGCCTCCGAACTTGTTAAGTCGATACGATACTGCGGTGTTCCGGAATCATTTTTTACTATTGTAAGGATTGCCGTAATTCTACCCTTCTCAAGGTCATTGGTCAGTTCATTAAAGGGTTTCTCCACTACAGAAATCCCCGTTCCCCCTTTTAAAATTTTATAAAGCTGACTGGTTGTATCCGTCTTTGGATCAAAAGCAACTCTCACACTTAAGCGGCCGCTGCCTCCAATGAAACCGAATACAAGAATAAATATCAATGGAAACACCAAACTGAATACCACCGCACTCGGACTTCTAAAAACTGCTTTAAGGCTTGCCTTTGTTATTGCAAGCATTGCTTTGACCTGACTATAATTTTTCGGCATTTTGTTTTAATGTCTAAATAAAAAGCGCACGCCAAACGCAATAATTAATAATTAATAATTAATAATTAATAATTGTAAGTGTTTGATGAAATTTACATTTACTGATGACGCAAGAATTATTGATTATTAATTATTAATTATTGATTATTATACTCAACGATTTCTTAGGAATTATTATCTTACTCAATCGTAAAATCAAATGGCATTCTTGCCTGCGATACGCCAAGTAGTCTCTTCACGCGTCGGATTGTTTGATAGGTTCGCATTCCTTCTTCACCCAATTCTTCTTTGATGACCTTTGCTTTTGTGTTTTGTCCATATGATCCGAAAAGAAGATCAAAAATGGATTTTGGGTCAGGATATTCGCGCAAGCGATAGTCCGTAAGCTTCGCCATTCGCGCTGCGCAATCAACTGCATCTTGCAAACCACCAACACGATCGATCAACCCAAGTTCCAATCCCCGGGTGCCACTCCATACTCTTCCCTGCCCAATGCTGTCGATATAATCGATGGATTTTTTTCGACCATCAGCAACACGCGATTTGAAAGTATGATAGATACTGTCGACTTCCCTTTGAAAATATTTTCTTTGCGATTCCGTCAAGGGCTTTGTTATCGATAGAACATCTGCATCAGGCGAAGTCTTCACCCCATCAAATGTTACCCCTAATTTGTTTTTGAAAAAATCCTGCATATTCGGCAATAGGGTAAATACGCCAATGGAACCGGTGATGGTATTTGGTTGTGCGAAAATGCTATCAGCATTACAGGCCAGGTAATAACCCCCTGATGCAGCAACATCCCCAAAACTTAGAACAACAGGTTTATCTTTTTTCGCAAGCGACAATTCGCGCCAGATATTTTCACTGGCCATTGCACTGCCACCGCCGGAGTTAATACGAAATACAATTGCTTTAATCGTTTTATCCAATCTTGCTTTGCGAACGAGATTCCGATAAGTTTCGCTGCCAATCATATCCTGATCGCCTTTACCATCAATAATATCTCCCTGTGCATAGATTACGGCAACTCTATCTTTTCCCTCTCTTTTGTATTCAACGGCATTGGCATATTTTCCCAGCGCCACAAAATTGATCGCGTCAATACGATCTACTTTTAGCAGTCCTTTGATTTCTTCTTTTACTTCATCATCATATTTCAAACCGTCTACAAGCCCAGACCGAAGCGCATCTGAGGCGAATTGTATCGAATTTTCATTAGCGTAACGATGCAGCGTAGCCGTATCAATCTTTCTTGTTTCCGAAGTCAACACAAGAAAGTGCCCATATAAGTCATTCAAAAGCACTGAGCTTTGAATGCGATTAGGTTCCGTCATCTTTTGTTCGCGAAAAGGTTCAGTTGCACTCTTAAACTTTCCGGCATAAAAAATTTGCGGTTCTATGTCGAGCCTGTCGAGCATATCCTTCATGAAAAATAATTTCATGGACATGCCGCGCCAGTCAACTCCGCCTTGCGGACTACAGTAAATTTTTGTTGAAATATTGGCAACATGGTATGCGCCCTGGGAAATTACATCTGCATATGCGTAGATGAACTTTCCACCACTCTTAAAATCAGCCAGTGCATTTCTTATTTCGTCGCTGGAGGCAAATCCGTTCATATTCACTCCACACTTCAAATAAATTCCTTTCACTGCGGAATCACCCTTCGCATGCCTGATCATTCTTATTACGTCGTATAATGCAGGAACGTCATATTGGTCTTCTCCAAACCCTGTTAGCGGGTTTTGGACAGCCATCTCAGGATAAACATGTGCAAGATCTACCACCAGTACGGCTTTCGCACCGGTCTTTTCTTTGGTTTTTGAAGCCAACCCTGTCAGATAACCGATAAATATGAAGAAACCCATTATGGAAAAAAGAAGGACGGCGAGAAAGCAAGCCAGGAAAGTTTTCAGAAAGCTATTCATTCACCTGATTATTTATTACAAAATTCAAAGATATTTGGCGGCCGTAAGGTAGGCAATTTATGAACAAAGCGTATCTGTTGATAGGCGGCAACATTGGAGATAGAAACAAAAACCTCAAAGAGGCAATAGATTTTATTGCCCATGATTGCGGATCTGTCATCAAATCATCATCAATCTATGAAACGGCAGCATGGGGAAAAACAGATCAACCCGACTTCCTCAACCAATGTCTCTTAATTCATACTTCTTTTGCTGCAACGGATCTGATGGAACGGATACTTGCAATTGAAGAAAAGATGGGCAGAAAGAGAAAAGAAAAGAACGATCCCCGCATCATCGATATCGATATACTTTTTTTCAACGACGAGGTGTTGCAAACCGGTTTCCTGACGCTTCCCCACCCCCAGCTTCAAAATCGAAGGTTTGTGTTGGTTCCGCTAAAAGAAATTGCGCCCAAACTTGTTCATCCAATCCTGAAAAAAACAATCACAACCTTGCTGAAAGAATGCCCGGACAAACTAGAGGTAAGGAGAGTACAATGATTTTTCCACAAACTATCCAAGTCTCCATGACTTAATTCGGGATAATTCAATTTAAAATTTGAAATTTCCAATTTGAAACAGGAATGAATTACCATTATATAACTGTAGAAGGAAATATTGGAGCCGGAAAAACAACACTATCGCATCTATTGGCCAAACATTACAATGCGAGACTAATTCTTGAACAGTTTGCAGACAATCCATTTCTTTCTAAGTTTTATGAGAATCCTCAGCAGTATGCATTCCCTTTGGAACTATTCTTTATGGCCGAGCGGTACAAGCAATTAAAGGAGTTGCATACGAAAGATTTGTTTCAGCAGGTCACGGTGTCGGATTATCTCTTTACTAAATGTTTATTATTCGCAAAGGTGAATTTGCCTGATGAAGAATTTCGGCTTTATCAGAAATTGTTCGAGATCATGCAGCAACAGGTCGCACAGCCGGAGATATTGATCTATTTGCATAGCTCTGTACAGAAGCTTCAACAAAACATCAAAAAAAGGAATAGGTTATTTGAACAGAGTATACCTGATCAATATTTGTTCAGGATCCAGGAAACTTATACGAATTATATCAAGCAACACAATATAAAAACACTTTTTGTAGATGCAGGCAATGCCGATTTTCTCGGAAATGAAAAACATTTCAGTGCAATCCTGGAAGCCCTTGAAAAAGATTACGAGAACGGTCAGCACTATATCAGTTTACCATGAGTTGGCGTCAAAGAACGATCCTGGTTAATAAAGAATTCACGTGGTTTTTAATCTCCCGGGTGATCTTCATCGCCGGATTACGAATGACGCCGGTTTTACTGGGCTGGAAACTCTACGATCTTACGGGGAGCAAATTAGCATTAGGAATACTCGGACTTGCTGAAGTAATTCCAGCAATTCTTCTCGCATTACCGGCAGGAGTAAGAGTCGACAAAAGCAATAAGCACCGCTTGCTCAGCATTTGTATGCTCCTCTATCTTTTGCTGATGCTGGGATTGCTTTTTATTACTTCTAAATGGTCTCTCGAGCTTCTTTCCGTCAACCAGGTCAAATGGGGTATATATGCACTTGTTTTTGGAACTGGTGTTGTAAGGGCCTATAGCAGTCCCTGTTTTAATGCCTTTCTTGCGCAACTGGTAAGCACAACCGAATTAGTGAAAGCTGCTTCCTTCAATAGTATGAGTTGGTTGCTCGCCGCAGTGGCCGGGCCTGCATTAGGGGGCTTATTGCTGGGCTATACCAATATAAGCGTTGCATTTGGATTGGTTTGCGGTCTTATTTTGATTGCAGTGATCTTCTTTCAAAAAATAAAACCAAAACCAGTAAGCTGGCAGCACGGCAATGTAAAAACATGGGAAGGCGTAAAAGAAGGACTGCGTTTCGTTTTTGGTCAAAAGGCAATACTCGGTGCGATGAGTCTGGATATGTTTGCTGTCCTTTTTGGCGGAGCTGTGGCTTTATTGCCGGTATTTGCCAAAGACGTATTGCATGTAGGGCCACAAGGTCTTGGTTGGTTGATCTCTGCAACCTACCTGGGAAATTTTATTGCCATTGCAGGGCTGAGTTTCAAACCACTCAAAGGCAAACAAGGGAAAATCCTTTTTTATGCAGTAGGTGGATTCGGTCTTTGCATCCTGATCTTTGCCATTTCCAGGAATTATTTTCTAAGTTTTATCGCATTATTTGCAAGTGGACTCTTTGATGGTATTAGTGTTATTATTCGGGGAACAGTTCTACAGTTATTCATTCCCGATAGTATGCGAGGTAGAGTATCAAGCGTGAATTCAATCTTCGTCAACAGTAGCAATGAACTTGGTCAATTCGAAAGTGGAGTTGTAGCTTCTTTAATGGGAACTATACCGTCAGTAATTTTCGGCGGATGTATGACAATCCTGGTAGTGATTATTACCTGGTTTAAGGCGCCGAGTTTGAGGAAGCTTGAGTATTAGTCTTTAAAAAATCAACTATTTCGGCATGAAAAGAAAATATCTGATACTGATAATTGTCGTAGGCGCGTTGGCTGGACTGTACGTGGCTGGGAGAGTTACTGGAGCTCTCACCTATTATAAGTATCCGGCCGCTTCCATGGAACCGACAATTCCTGTAAATTCTTATATAATAACTTCTAATTTCAAAAAACCAAAATTAAGAGACATCGTTGCGTTCTGGCGAGTTTCCGGAGAAAATGAAGGTGTAGAACCTGGAACAAAAAATATTTATGCCTTTCGGCTCGTGGCTATAGAAGGCGACTCATTTCAAATAAAAAATGGACTCGCTTTAATTAATAATAAACCAATTGAAGATAGTTTCAATCTTTACTTTGATTTCGTACTCCCTTCAAATAAGGTTCAGGAATTAATATCCTTGCTGAAATTTAAAGAAGATGGAGCGCGTGCAGCCTCCTTGCTTGAAGTTCCAGGCTATGCAACATTGACTAACGAAGAATACCATCTTGCAAAAAGAACCATCGATATCAAGCCATACTTCATGAGTGAAAGTGAGTACATGATGCTATACATGAATGACGAAAGGAAAAAATGGACTTCAGATAATTACGGACCAATTCGTATTCCAGCAGGTCATTTCTTCGTATTGGGCGACAACCGTCATCGTGCGCTCGATTCCAGATTTACCGGACCAATCCCATTAAAGAATATTCTGGGAACTGTATTGAATAAGTAGTAAGGAAATTATCCTTAAACTGACCACAATTTGACTGCCTATTCATACAATTATTTTTCTAAATCTCCACGCAATCTTTCCAGAACATAATAGGTAATCGGACAAAAGCTCGAATTTTTTATCGTCAATTGTGGTCTCTTAAAAATCACATCTTCGTCAGTATAGGGAAAACGCCTGCAGTCAGAGGGTCGGTCTTCATAAATGCCGCAATAATTATCAGCACCCAGGAAAGGGCATGGAGTTGATTTGACAACATAATCGCCATCTTCATCAATTTTCAAATACGTATCGATGAAAACACTTTCCTTCATCTTGAGCAATTTGCTTATTCGTTTAATATCCGTCGTTTTGAACCTTGGCGAATAATTTTTACAACAGGCAGCACAGGAAAGGCAATCAATTTTTGAAAAAGCTTCCTCATGAAGGGCGGGTAAATTTTTCAGCATTTGGTTCTTATCGCCGTGTTTCAACAAATGCTTGTAATTATTCTTTTGGGCGGCAGCTTTTTGCTGCCAAACCCGTATGGAATCTTTAGAATACCAATCAGTTCTGTCTAAATCCTTATTTTTTTGTGAATTATCCATTTACCTTTGAAAAGTACAGGAGAAAGTCTAAGGTTTGCAAGTTAGTAATAAGGTGCTGAGGATTGGATTCATTTTTGTTAACCTTTCAGTATGGGTACAGTTCAAACGCAATTGGTTAGTTTAATAAGCACCCCCCTATTTATCCTGGTGATCGGATTTGAAATAATCCTTAGCCATATTCATCCCCCGCATCGGTACAACTGGAAAGACAGCCTCAATAATTTTGCTTTGAGTATTCTTTCCGGTCTTATCGATCTCCTCGTTCGCGGATTAAGCCTGATCGTAATGGCTTTTGCATTTGAATTCCGACTGTTTTCACCTGAGCATAGCATTTTTTACTGGTTGGCCCTTGTGCCGCTGGTCGATCTCATGCATTATTGGTTGCACCGATTGGGCCATACGGTCAGATTGATCTGGGCAATGCATGTGAACCACCACTCGTCCGATCAATTCAATTTCACGGTTGGATTCAGGGCTAGTGTATTTGAACCCTTTTATCGATTCCTTTTCTTCATTCCCTTGACCATTATTGGATTTAAGCCAATCGATATATTTTTTGTTTACTCGATAACTGAGATTTGGGCGATCCTTACTCACACTGAAAAGGTCCGTAAACTTGGTTGGCTTGAATACACTTTTGTCACGCCTTCCCATCATCGTGTTCATCATGCTTCCAATCCCAAATACCTGGATCGGAATATGGGCACATTATTTATTTTCTGGGATAAGCTTTTTGGAACCTTTCAAAAGGAATTACCCGAGCAGGAGTATGAGCCTATACGTTATGGCTTGACTAAACCCCTTGAGAAAGAAAACATACCTCACTTAATCTTCCACGAATGGAAAAACATAATCAAAGATCTCAGGCAAAAAGACATAAGCTGGAAGAATAAGTGGAACTATGTATTTGGTCCTCCCGGCTGGAGTCACGATGGAAGAACCTTGACCAGTAAGCAGCTGCGGCTGAACGAAAAGAAAAAATTGCTTTCAGAAACTGCAATTGCACGCAAGGACGAGGATCCATCCGTTAAAACCGGGTATCCATGGGGACAGGCGGTGTAATTATTTCAATCTTCTGAATTATTTTTGCCCATTGTGGAGTCGTTGAGAGAACAAATATTGCTTTTGGTCAGTACACCAGTGTATCTAATTATCATTGGTGTGGAAGTATTATTAAGCAATTACCAGCATAAAAAACTTTATTCCTGGAAAGATACAGCGGCAAACCTCTATCTGATGTTGATCAATAGTTTGATCGACCTTGTTTTTCGTGCTGTATATATTGGCGTACTCGCTCATGTCTTTCAGTATAGATTATTCGAATTCATGCACCCGGCAGTTTATTGGATCATGCTTATACTTGCGGAAGATTTTCTTTATTACTGGTTACACCGTTTTGATCATGAAGTACGATTCTTCTGGGCGGTGCATGTAACGCATCATTCCTCCGAGCATATGAACTTTACGGTTGGATTCCGCTCCTCTGTTTTTCAACCCTTGTATCGCTTCTTATATTTTATACCACTTGCTTGGATAGGCTTTCATCCATTGGATATCATTTTTATCTATTCCGCCACACAGATCTGGGGAATATTCGTGCACACTGAAACGATCAATAAAATGGGTTGGCTGGAATACATACTGGTAACGCCATCCCATCATCGCGTTCATCATGCTTCCAATCCAAAATACCTGGATAAGAATATGGGAATGTTCCTGATCATCTGGGACAAGATGTTTGGAACCTTTCAACCTGAGTTAACAGAGAAAGAATATCAGTCCGTAAAATATGGCCTCACAAAACCTTTGGAAAAAGAGACTCCTGTTTCTATCATCTTTCACGAATGGAGCAGCATTAGAAGGGATATCAGTCGAAAAGATATCAGCTGGAAAGAAAAATGGTGGTACATTTTTGGCCCTCCTGGATGGAGCCATGACGGAACCCGGTTGACTAGTGAAGAAATGAGACTGCATGAAGAAGGCACTATTTCCAAAGCACCAAACGATGTTTCTGCTGTCACGGTATCAAAGGATCCTTCCTAAGAGATCCAAAATCCGGTTTGTATGTATAACCTCACCAGGTAAAAAGTTCCGGCGATCCAAAGTCCTGAGAGCAAGAAGGAAATCAGAAAAGCTTTTAAAATATGCCATGTACCCTTCCTTCTAATAAATTGATAATAGGCAAGCGCCCGATACGTCCCCTCAAATGCAAAAAAGCCATACAAAGCAAACCCGCCCAATACTGATCTTAAGGGTATAAACAGTAGTGCATAAAAGACCATGATAAATCCTACAAAGTACATGTTAGCAATAAGATGCTCGGTATAATTGAATTTATTATTGCGATAGAATAACCAAAATAAAAAAGCGAATAAAGGAGTGGCTCCAATGGTTACCAGGTTGGCATATTTCGTAAAAAACTTGTTTATTTTCTGGCCTCTCACACCCATTTCCCGATAATACTTTAATTGTTCGGGCGTAGGTGGGGCAGTTTGGGCAGAGGCTTCCGTGCGTTGAGGTCTCCGACCCAGACTTTCATTTGAATTATTATGAAAGACAGCAGTCATAAACACTACAATACCAGCAATGATTAAAAGGAAATTAAGCGGATTGAAATATTTCTTTCTAGCTCCTTCAACATATCCACGGGCAACAAGACCCGGTCTTATTGCAAGCTCCTTTAAAAGATGAAAAATGCCTTTATCCGCATGGGTGAAATAATGAATTGTATCATGAAGCAGGTCATGGAGGGTTAAGCGATGAGTGGCTGATTTCTGTCCACAGTTGGGACAAAACACGGCTTCGGAAGGGAGGAGCTTTCCGCAGTTAAGGCAGTTAGAGGAGGCTTGCATTTTTTTGGCGGATGGAAATTAAGGAAATTTTTTTGGCCACGGCGGGCACAAAAAGCACGGAGAAATAATGATTGGTTCTGAGCTAATCAAATCACTAAGTATTTCAGGAAGCTGGTAAACTCAACAAAAATATTCCGTGCTTTCCGTGCCCTCCGTGGCCAAAAAAATCTAATATTCAGGCTCTCCGTGGCCCAATTAATCCCCTGTTCTCCACATCCATTTCCGCGCGTGAAAATTTGCCTTCCTAACACTAACTTTGCGCATCCTTACCGTTAGGAAAACAACAACTCCAAGGAGAAAAATCTATGAGCATATTTCAACAGCAGTCCAGGGAATTTATCAGCCGCCATATTGGTCCATCTGAAAGAGAAACGCGCCAGATGCTTAAAACTATCGGCGCCGGGTCTATTGATGAATTGATGAATAGTACCGTACCTTCCGCTATCCGCATGAAGAAGTCACTTGACCTGCCTTCATCAATGAGTGAGCACGAATACCTTCAGCACATAAAAGAAATCTCACTTAAGAATAAAGTCTATAAGAATTATATCGGCCAGGGTTATTATGATAACATCACACCAAGTGTGATACTCAGAAATATTTTTGAAAACCCAGGTTGGTATACCCAATACACGCCCTACCAGGCAGAGATCTCGCAAGGAAGATTGGAAAGCCTTTTAAATTTCCAAACAATGACTTCCGATCTCACTGGTCTTCCTATTGCCAATGCATCATTGCTTGATGAAGCAACTGCAGCCGCAGAGGCGATGACCATGTTCTTTAATATGCTGAATAGAGATACAGAGCATATTGAAAGACCGAAGTTTTTTGTCGACACAGAAATTTTCCCGCAAACTTTCGATGTGTTGGTGACAAGAGCGATTCCTGTTGGAATTGAGATTGTACGCGGCGATTATAAGAAAGTTACAATCGATAAATCTTATTTCGGAGCAATTGTTCAATATCCGAATAACAAAGGATCGATAGAAGATTATCGCGATTTTATTAATGCGGTTCATAGTGTGGGTGCCTACGTTGCAATGGCAACTGACCTCTTAGCATTAACTCTTCTTACTCCTCCGGGGGAATTGGGTGCAGATGCGGCTGTTGGTTCTGCTCAGAGATTTGGCGTTCCACTTGGGTTTGGTGGACCACATGCCGCCTTCTTTGCAGCAAAAGATGATTTCAAAAGAAATATTCCTGGACGTATTATCGGAGTGAGTATAGATGCGCAAAATAATCGCGCGTTGAGAATGGCTCTTCAAACTCGTGAACAGCATATCAAAAGAGAAAAAGCAACTTCCAATATTTGTACGGCGCAAGCGCTTTTGGCAAATATGGCGGCCATGTATGCCGTATTTCATGGTCCGGATGGGTTGACAACTATTGCGAAACGAATTGCTGTATTGACCCAAACCGTTGCAGATGCAGTTGAAGAAAGAGGCTTTGAATTAGTATCGCAGCATTTCTTTGATACGATTGTAGTTAAAGTGGATGATGCAGCTGCTTATCATGCAAAAGCAGATCGCCAGCAATTAAATCTCCGCGCAATCGATAAGAATCATGTGGGGATTTCAATTGACGAAACCACAACCCCGGGTGATCTTTATGACCTGATCAACTGTTTCGAAAACGATAAAGACCCGGTCGCTTTTGATATTTCTGAAGATGCTATACTTGAGCACATACCTGCACAACTCACTCGCAATTCTCCATTCCTGACGCATCCTGTTTTCAATTCACATCGAAGCGAAAGTCAGATGATGCGTTATATAAAGCAATTGGAAAACAAAGACCTTTCATTGAATACTTCAATGATCTCCTTAGGTTCCTGTACGATGAAGTTGAATGCAGCAAGTGAAATGATCCCTTTGAGCTGGGTTCATTTTAGCAGGATACATCCATTTGCACCAAATAGTCAAACTGAAGGCTACCAACAGGTCGTTGACGAACTCGAAAACTATCTGTGCACGATAACCGCTTTGGACGCATGCAGCCTTCAGCCTAATAGTGGCGCGCAGGGTGAATATGCAGGTTTACTTGCAATTAAGGCTTATCATGAAAGCAGAGGTGATGCACATCGCAATGTAATGTTGATCCCGATATCTGCACACGGAACAAATCCTGCTTCGGCTGTAATGGCGGGGATGAAAGTTGTTGTAGTTAAAGCACTCGAAAATGGTTATATCGATATTGAGGACTTAAAGATTAAGGCTGAACAGCACGCAAAAGATCTTTCAGGTATTATGATCACTTATCCCAGTACCTATGGGGTGTACGAAGAAACTGTAAAAGACATAACCGAGATCGTGCATAAACACGGCGGCCAGGTTTATATGGATGGCGCAAATATGAATGCGCAGGTTGGATTAACTGCACCGGGATTAATTGGCGCCGATGTTTGTCACCTGAACCTCCATAAAACTTTTGCAATACCTCATGGTGGTGGCGGACCTGGAATGGGTCCAATTTGCGTTAGAAAACATCTTGCTCCTTTCTTACCAGGACACCACTCATTCAATGGGCAACAGGCATCAAGCAATTTGCCTGTCGGCGGGCACGGTAAACAAATTTCCTATCACGCAGTTTCAGCTGCACCCTTTGGGTCAGCATCGATTTTGCTCATTAGTTATGGATATATCCGAATGCTTGGACAAGAAGGCGTGAGACTTTCAACTGAATATGCAATTCTGAATGCAAACTATATGCGTGCAAGATTGCAGAATGACTTTGAAATACTTTACCTGGGAACTCACGGCACTTGTGCGCATGAGTTTATCGTTGATCTTCGCCCGTTCAAAAAATCAGGAGAGATAGAAGCGGAAGATGTTGCAAAGCGCTTAATGGATTATGGCTTCCACGCTCCTACTTTGAGCTTCCCTGTTCCTGGTACAATAATGATTGAGCCAACAGAAAGTGAAGACAAAGCAGAGTTGGACCGTTTCTGCAATGCAATGCTTGGAATCAGAGAGGAGATCAGGTCGATTGAAGAAGGAAAAATGGATAAAAAAGATAATCCATTGAAGAATGCGCCACATACGCAAGCGGTGATTTGTTCCAATGATTGGAAACATGCCTATCAACGAGAGCTTGCAGCTTTTCCTTTGGAATATGTAAGACAAAATAAATTCTGGCCCTCAGTAGGACGAGTTAATAATACTTATGGTGATCGCAATTTGATTTGTACTTGTGAGCCGACAAGTAGTTATGCGGAGGCTTGAGATGATTATTGATTATTAATTATTGATTATTAATTATTAGAAACAACGTCATAGTTTGTGAATAATCGATAATTAATAATCAATAATCAATAATCAAAAGGCGGCAGTATAAAAATTTTCTAGAATCTATTGGGCTGCGCGGATAACTCTCACCGAAAGTCCTCCAACACCTATCACTCCATCCAGTCCACTCAAATAAATCGTATATGCATTTCCTTGCTGGAATACCACATTTAATGCTGTAGCAAGCGTTTCACCTGTACCACTTCGCTTTACAGCAATGTTATATCCGCCGGGTTGCTGCGTAGTGAAAGCATTGTAAGATGCATTTCCAAGATTATCCGTATAAACCCTGTCGGCACTCGCTTTTGCAGTTTCGATGAAAAGATCAACCGGTCCTGTATTTGGACTAAAATGAAAGAAACGAATAAATGCCTGAGTTAAAGTAAGGTTTGAATAATCGTCCTGGATCCTAAACGCTTTTACTGAAGTTTGAGATTCATTATACAGCAATAGTGTGTAATACTTTAAAGAATCATAGACTTCGCCAGGCAAAGAAGCAACCAGGCTATCCGTACTTGCTTTCTTAAATTTTATTGCATAAGTTTTTGGATCGAATCCTTCATATAATTGCGAGGAAACGCCTGGGTTCACAACCTGTGATACTTTTAGATCGTTAAAATAAACTTCCACTGCAGGACTCCAGGGCGCCATATGCATGATGTTCACATAGGTTTTTTTCTTGGGGGGAGGACTTGAAACGCCTTTTACGCAGGCATTCATTAAGAGGATAAAACCGGCTAACACCAGAAGGGACAGACTTTTCTTCATATTCATATTTAGTTTGAAAAAAGAGGGCGCATGATACTGAATTTATGGGATGTTTTGAGCCAAGAGAACCATAATTCTATTCAATGCGTCCATAATTTATTGATTGCTTGATAGTTTGACAGTCTTATCGTCGGGCTCATGTTATAACGCTTTGGCGATTTGTAAACCCAACCATCAAGCAATCAAAACATCTAACCATCAATAAACACTACCTTGACAACAAATAATGCTGAAATGTTGCAATATGTCGTAATTGCCAGAGATGGAAAAGATGCTGAAGCGCTGGAGCGAAGAATGAAAGTCCGGCCAAATCATTTTGTAGGTGCTGCCAGGCTAAAAGAAAATAACAATTTCATTTTTGGCGGAGCAATACTCGATGAATCAGGGAAAATGGCAGGATCAGTTATGATTGTTCAGTTCGAAAATGAAGAACAAATGAAAAACTGGTTTGCTAATGAACCTTATGTAACCGGAAATGTGTGGCAGACGATCGAATTGAAGCGATTCAAGGTTGCGGAGGTTTGAGATCAGAAGTTCATATATTATGTGTGGATGATGACGCAGATGATGTTGAGATATTCTTCGGGGCAGTTGCGGAAATCGGTCCAGCGGGTTTAACTAATAAGGGCAAGCACTAAAATTTGGGAATCCGACAATTCTGTTTATCTAAAACTAGATTTTATTCTTGTATTCAATGTCGTTGCTGACCAGGAGCCTGGAACAATAATTCTTCTTATGCTATAAAGTGGATCCTTAATATCGCGTTTACCCGAAAGTTGAAAACTTGCTTTAAAGTTTCGGTTCTTTATTTCTGGTATTGCTGCTTCATTCCATAGACCAAATGGATATGCGAAATATTGAATTGGCTTGCCGGTAATTGATTCCAGCTGCCTTGATGGCTTATCAATTTGTTTTACCCAATCTTCGCCCAGGTACTTTTTGACATTCTGATGATCCCAGCTATGAGAGCCTATAGTATGACCTTGATCAGAAAGAGTCTTTACCTGTTCTCGTGTCATATAATTAGGTCTTCCTAATGAAACCGTCATAATAAAATAGACTCCTTTAAATCCATACTTATCCATTTCAGGAAGAGCAATGGTGAACTGTTCCAAATCCGTATCGTCATAAGTAAGCATGATAGGATTTTCAGGAAGCTCCTCTCCTGTTGTTAAATAATTATACAATTGATCCGGAGAGATTGTATTATAACCACTATCCTTTAACATCTTTATTTGCTCTCGGAAGGTTTCAACAGGAACTATATAATCCCGGGCAGTTTTAGAGTCGGTAGGTCTCCACTCACGAATCTGGTGATAACAAAGAATCGGAATCTGTGGCCTTTCCAAAATGGTCTTTGCATCTGCAATAGATTTATGCGATACAATAGGCTCTGCAGCTTTAGGGTTAATTAGTGCAGCACTTGCGTTTTTGCCTTGATAATTAATTGAAGTAGTGAATTCGTCTTTCCACTCGTATCCAAAATAGAGTAGATTAATAAGGAATACGAGGAATATCATTCCTAAGAGTACGGTCTTTTTCATTGGGGCGGACTTGCTCTTTAATAACGGTTTTAAAGGTTCTTTATTTTGCGCAAAACTACCAAATTCTCAACGACTTAGCGGATAGTAGATGGGGGAATCGTCAATGATTTCGGTCAAAATTTTATGACTATCAGCTTTCAATTATTTGCTATTCACCATTCACTATTGACTATTCACTATATTTCGTTCCCAAACCCCTTATAAAATGAACGTCCTGCAAGCAGTCTTCTGCAGCCAGTACCTCGAGCTATCTAAAAAAGGTAAAGGCGAAGCAGCCTACAAAAATGGATTGGTTCTTTGTGCCGTTTGCATTGGTCTCAACCTGATGACAATCTTATTCGTGCTGATTGGTTTTGATCTTAATCCGCTAAATGGTATCCATAAATTATTCGGATCAATTAATGGCAGAACTGCGGGCAGAGTAATAGCACTCGTACTCTTCGGATCATTATTTATTATTCTTCGCTATTTATTTCTTACCAAAAACTGGTTCAATCGAACCGTAGATAGTTTCGATCAACTCGAAGACCGGCAAAAAAAGAAAATCGTCTTCCGTGCCATCATTTATTTGGTGGCGTCACTATTGATTTTTTTTGCATCAATATTTTTGATGAATCGGTAAAGTTTGATTGCCTGCCGGGAGGCAATCAAACCCTATAACAATTTGATTTTAGTTTTTCACATTCACAGTGACCGTACTACTAAGTTTATCTCCATAAGACCTGTGCAATCCATCGGCGAATTGAAGAGTGAGCGTGTGTTTTCCTGCAGGTAATTTGATCTCCGCAGCTGTTTGTGCATTCCCGAAATGAAGATGTACCGAATCTTTTGGAATAACTGTTCCGCTTGCCATTGGGCCGGCAGCATCTATAAGAATGTGGTGGTGTCCTGATGCAGGTTTGATAATACCATTTGCAGTATCAACTGACATTCCCTCTGCAACCATTTCAACTTTGAAAGGTGATTTTACATTTTGTCCATCTTTAAGGTTCTTGAAATGAACCTTTGCGCCGGCAGGGATATCCGGCACTGGTGCGATTTCGGCGGTTGATGGAGCCTGGTGAGAAGTATCGTGTGTAGCACTGGGGGAGTCAGCCTTTGAGGCTTCTTCTTTTGTTTCTGTACCATTATTGCAACTTACGGTGAGTAAAACCGAAGCGCAAAATAGTAAATGAGTTTTACGCATAACAGGTGTTTGATTTAATTATGGAAACCAAAGTTAGTGGAGTTGGTCATTCGGCAGCCAGTTTTCGAAGCGGCCTGTCAAAAAGCAAAAAAAAATGACAGTGGATTTACAGGACGATAAATTGCTTACATTGTACCATCCGCATTGATGAAAATACCCTCGTCCGCTCAAATCGTTTTTATAACCCCTAAATAATCACACATGAAAAAGTCCTGGTTAGGATTGGTTGGCCTATTGGCTGTTATGGCATGCAATTCGGGCGAAACCAAAACAGAAGGAACAACCGAAACCGCTGCTCCTGAAAGCAAAACTCCTCCCCAATCTGAATTTGCGGATGCGAAATACACTGAAATGGGAAAGAAAGGAATTGCAGCATTGCAAGCGGGCGATGTTGATGGATGGGGAGCTGCATTTGCTGATAACGCGGTTTACATCTGGTCTTCCGGCGATAGCCTGGTTGGTAAAAAAGCTATCCTCGATTACTGGAAGAATCGTAGGGGAAACGTTATCGATTCATTAAGCCTTATTAATGATATCTGGTTACCTATAAAAGTTAATACCCCTCAGAAAGGGCCGGATATTCCCGGTGTATGGCTATTGAGCTGGTACCAAAGCGTAGTGAAATATAAGAATGGAAAGAAGCTTGTATTGGGAATTCATACCGTTCAGCATTTTGATGCAAATGATAAAGTTGATCGCGTGATTCAATATTTGGATCGGGCACCGATTGTTGCTGCGGGAGTGAAGTAATTTCTTTAAGTTGACAACCTAACAGGTTGACAGGTTAACAAGGCAAGCACTTTGTTAATTTGTCAACCTTTTTTATTCCCTGAATTACATTACTTTTTATCCTGGCAACCCATAAACTTGTTAACCTGTAAACCTGATTACGGGCGGCGGCATAATTTTTTAGATTTTACCAATAAAAGCAATGAAACAGCAAAGAACCCGTGCGCCAAAGCATTCAATTCAGTTCAATACAAATAAGCCAGCGCCGGAGATTCGAGACAATCTTGATCACCGTGAAGGGGAAGAACAGGATTTTAAAGGGGATGATGTTACGCACAATCAAAAAACACATCACAATAAGAAAAACAGAAAAAAGAAATAGACCTTTTAATCAATTAAAAGATTTTTTATGGCAATCAAGAAAACAAAAAAAGAAAAAGAGTTCGATAAGGATCTCAAAGATTCTTATCAGGACGAACAACGGCTTAAACCTGACCAGGCAACAATGGAATTACCTGAAGTGAAAGATATTCCCGGACAGGAACATATTCAGGTTGCGCCGCTCGGCGATCTCGCTGATATAACTGCATCATCTGACGATGAAGAGGGAAAAGGTGTATTGGATGAAGTCCCAATTACACGAAAATCCAGCGATGCAGATGTTACTGAAGAAGAAAAAAAGGTATTGCAAGCAAGCGCCGAATACAGTCCTGTAGAAGAAGAAGTGAAAATGCGCAGAGCACTACCCGATAATACAGATTTGGATGGTGAACCGCTTAATGAAACAATAGATTTTAGTGGTGAAGATCTTGATGTGCCGGGTGCGGAGCTGGATGATACGAATGAAGAGCTTGGTGAGGAGGATGAGGAGAATAATGCTTATAGCATACCTGATCAGGGAAAAGGTTGATGAAGATTGATAAAGGTTGACATGATAAGCGAGGCACGTTTGTTGGTAACCTTCGTTAACCTTCGCCAATGTTAATCAACCTTAATCAGCCTAAATTTGCGCATGGAGAAAAACATAGAGCAGCAAAGACTGGAAGACAAGAATTGGAAAAAGTGGGGACCTTATTTGAGTAACAGGCAATGGGCAACGGTGCGGGAAGATTATAGCGATGACGGTCAGGCCTGGTATTACACTACCTATGAAATGGCCAATAGCAAAGTGTATCGTTGGGGTGAAGATGGCATCGCAGGTATTTCAGATGACCAGCAATTACTTTGCTTTAGCCTGGGACTTTGGAATAAAAAGGATCCCTTCCTCAAAGAAAGACTCTTCGGATTATCTAACCGCGAAGGGAATCACGGTGAAGATGTAAAGGAGTTATACTATCACCTCGATTGCACACCTACTCATTCTTACATGAAGATGCTTTATAAGTATCCTCAGGAAGAATTTCCCTATAAAAAGATTGTTCAGGAAAGTAAGAAGCGTAATCGGTTTGAGCCGGAATTTGAATTGATCGATACCGGCATTTTTGAAGGAAGTAAGTATTTCGATATTATAATTGAGTACGCAAAAGCGGATAAAGAAGATATTCTTATTCGCATTACTGCTATTAACCGTGGCCCGGAAGCTGCGCCACTTCATATTTTACCCACTCTTTGGTTCCGCAATTCCTGGTCCTGGGGAGACGATCCTTATAAACCCGCACTGCATTCAAAGACGGATAATAATGTTCAAATAGCCCATCGGGCGCTGATCGATATGACGCTTTATTCTGAAGCTTATTCCAAACCACTCTTCTGCGATAATGAAACAAATGTCTTGCTTCATTACAATAAGAAAAGAAGAGGTTTTTATAAAGATGGGATACACGAATTCGTTGTGCATGGTGATGACAAAACGGTGAACAAGAAAAATGTCGGCACAAAAGCTTCTTACAATATTGAAACAGCAATTCAACCGGGACAGTCTGTAAGTATCAGGCTTCGACTGGGCCCTGCCGGTATAAAGAACCCATTTGCAGAATTTGATTCCATTTTTTCACAACGGCAACAGGAAGCAGATGAGTTTTATTCATCTATTCAAAAGGGTATCCATGATGAAGATATCAAGCGAGTACAGCGGCAAGCATTGGCTGGTATGTTATGGAACAAACAGTATTACTATTACGATGTAGATGTTTGGATCAATGGTGATCCTGGAATTGCGGTTTCCCCTCACCGAAAGAATGGGAGAAATCATCGGTGGATGCATTTGCATAATGCCGATATCATTTCCATGCCCGACAAATGGGAATATCCATGGTATGCGGCATGGGATCTTGCCTTCCATTGCATTCCACTAGCAATGTTAGATCCGGATTTTGCAAAAGAACAATTGCTGTTGCTTACGCGTGAAAGATATATGCACCCAAATGGTCAGTTGCCAGCATATGAATGGGATTTTAGCGACGTAAACCCTCCCGTCCATGCTTGGGCGGCATGGGAAGTATATCAAATGGATCAAAAGAAAAATGGAGGGCGCGGTGATCATCGTTTTCTTGAATCTATCTTTCATAAACTGCTATTGAACTTCACGTGGTGGGTCAACCGAAAAGATAATGCAGGTAATAACGTATTCCAGGGAGGATTTCTTGGTTTGGATAATATTGGTGTATTTGACCGTAACACACGCTTACCCAATGGCGGTTATATTGAACAAGCCGATGGCACAAGCTGGATGGCCATGTTTTCACTCAATATGCTCCGCATTGCCCTTGAGCTTTCAAGATCTAATCCTGTTTACCAGGACATGGCAACCAAATTCTTTGAACATTTTCTTTATATAGCCGGCGCTATGGCGCATATGGGTGAAGGAAGACATGGTTTATGGGATGATCAGGATGGATTCTTCTATGATCAACTACGACTTCCCGATAATAGTACTCAGCAATTGAAGGTCAGAAGCATGGTTGGATTGATTCCCTTGTATGCCGTTGAAGTTTTGGATGATGAATTGCTGAAAGACCAACCTGATTTCCGTGAAAGAATGAAATGGTTCATGAATAACCGGCCCGATCTGGGCGGACTCGTTAGCAGATGGCAAAAAGTGAATGAACAGGAAAAGCATTTACTGAGTTTGGTAAGAAAAAAGGAAATCGAAAAGATACTGGCGAAAATGTTAGATGAAACAGAATTCCTGTCTTCTTTCGGAATTCGATCTTTATCGAAGCATCATGAAAAAAATCCGTATCAAATTGAACTGGGGGGAAATAATTTCTGCATTGATTATACTCCAGGCGAATCAACGAACGATATGTTTGGCGGTAATAGCAATTGGCGCGGCCCGGTATGGCTACCATTGAATTTTATGCTCATCAAAAGCCTTCTCAAATTCGATTACTATTATTTAGACAATCTAAAAGTGGAATGTCCGACAGGATCAGGAAATATGATGACATTAAAAGAAGTCGCTCATGAAATTTCGAACCGGCTCACCAAACTGTTTACGCTGAACGAATCAAACAAAAGGATACTTTATGGTGAATCAGAATTGATTCAAAACGATCCTAACTTCCGTGACTATATACTTTTTTACGAATACTTCCATGGAGATAGCGGTAAGGGACTCGGGGCTGCACAACAGACCGGATGGACCGGGCTAATTGCGGAATTGATAAGTCGTAATGGTGCAGGTTAAGAAACGAGTAAAGAATTCAACAAAACAAATCATATGCCTCCTATCGAAACAATCATCATACGACTCACGCTTGCTTTTGTTTTGGGAGCAATCATTGGGACCGAAAGGGAATACCTGAGTAAGTCTGCAGGATTGAGAACCTTGATCCTGATATCGACTGGTTCCTGTTTGTTTACGCTTATATCAATGGCCATAAGCGTTCAAAGTAGTGACAGGATCGCTTCCACTATTGTTACAGGAATAGGTTTTCTTGGCGCCGGTGTAATATTTCAAACCGGAAATAAAGTAAATGGGTTGACGACTGCAGCCACGATTTGGTCCGTTGCTGCATTAGGCATGGCTGTTGGCGCGGGTTATTATGCAGCTGGTGGAATTGCCTGCGCAGGTATAATTATTACGCTTGTAGTACTGAATTACATCGAAGGATGGATTGACCAATTCAATGAAACGCATCATTACCGCATCGTTTGCAATTATTCACCTGAATCGCTCAGCCATTTTGAAAAACTTTTTCAGGATAATCACCTGAACTTTCACAAAAACAAACAGTCCAGGTCTGGCAAAAAATTTACCGGTACCTGGACTGTAAGCGGGAAAAAGAGAAATCATGATCAGTTCATCAATCAAATCCTGAAAGATGAATCCGTTGATGAATTTGATTTTTAATTCCCGGAAGAGAATTTCTTTTCGATATTATGCATCAGGTTGGAAATAGGTCCTTCCATTTTATTGGTCCGATCATCAAGAGTTTCGTCCTGCAACACATCTCCCATCTTTAGTGCTGCCGGCAAGTACACCAATATTGAATGACGCTGATCATCGATATAGGTTTTTAATGATTCAGGTGATGCCTTATTGCCTGAAGTCTTACGTATTACATTAACCGCTTCTTCAGCGACTTCTTCCATCCTGGATTCAGCTTCGCCTTCAGGAATACCAGCATAGTTGGCTACTTTAACAATGGCCTCCTGTTCATTTCCCATATAAATATTGTGAAGCAGATCATCTGAAGTTGGCGCCGTGTTTAGTAAGTACGCGGTACCTTCATTGGACCTGGTCAATTTGTAGATAGCGGCAAGTACAGCTGGGATCGCAGCCTGTGCTATAGCCTGCTCGGAATTGTGTTCGGGTTCCTTGGGTTCCTGGCTATTCGGATCTATCTTTTTCAATTCAGGATAACCTAAATTATGCGCAATGATGTCAAGAATGTTATCAGGCATATTGAAGTTTAGGCTATCTGTATAATTTTTATGCCATGGTGCGCCGAATAGTGGTCTAAGTTTGAAGCATTTATGAATTTGGCACTTCCTACACCTATATTAAATCACAAGCTCCTAACTTGCAGAAAAATTATTCATGGCAGAGGACTTAACAATTGTGAAAGGGACTAAAGCGGAGCAGTATGAAGCATTGATTCCGCAAATCCAGGGATTGCTGGATGGTGAATCTGATCTTATCGCAAACCTTGCAAATATCTCCGCGGCATTAAAGGAGCAATTTGGTTGGTTATGGGTAGGGTTCTATTTGGTCCAAAATGATGAATTAGTATTGGCTCCGTTCCAGGGACCAGTTGCCTGCACACGAATAAAAAAAGGCAGGGGTGTATGTGGAACAAGTTGGGCTCAGGAAAAAACATTGATAGTTCCGGATGTCGAAAAATTTCCAGGACATATCGCCTGCAGTAGTCTATCGAAATCTGAAATTGTTGTGCCGGTATTAAAAAATAATAAAGTTGTCGGCGTTCTCGATGTAGATAGTGTCGAATTAAATGAATTCGATGAAACAGATCAGCGGTATCTTGAAGAAATTGTACAATTAATAAAATAGATCTGCCTTTCTGATTTAAATCAAGTTCTTTCAAAATCATACCTCAATAAGAAATAGAACTTGAAAAGTTTTGTGCGAAAATAATTTTGATGTAGCTTGTTTCGCCTTCCTTATCCGCAACAATCCAATCTTAGATTATCCCATATCCCCATTGCTCGTTCAAAATTAAACCCAATAAACCCCTGTTACATGAAAAAAACGATTGCTTCAGTCGTATTGACTGCGCTTGCTTTTTGCGTTGTGCTTGGAATGAGTTTCTGCAGCAGCGATGCTCCCAACCCGGCAGAAGAAACCAAGGCAAGTAATGAGAAAAAAGAATTAACCGGCGATGACTTATTAAAACGTGGCGATTACCTGGTAAATTCAGGTGGCTGCGATGATTGCCACTCTCCAAAGACGTTCGGTCCTGAAGGTCCTGTACCGGATATGACTAAACGATTTTCTGGAAGTCCCGCCGACGCTAAACTCCCCCCGATCGATCCCAAAGCAACTCAACCCGGCGGCTGGCTTTTATTCTCTCCGGATCTTACCGTAGCAGTTGGGCCCTGGGGAATTTCTTATTCTGCAAACCTTACGCCTGATTCAGCCACAGGTATAGGGGCATGGACAGAAGAAATGTTCATCAATGCCATGCGTAAAGGAAAACATATGGGTCAGGATGGTGGTCGTCCAATCATGCCACCAATGCCATGGCCAAGTGTAGGTAAGCATACAGAAGAGGATTTGAAAGCGATGTTCGCTTATTTCAAATCTCAAACTGCAATCAGTAACCGCGTTCATGCTCCTGTTCCACCAAATGAAGCGGGTAAAAAATAATTTCCTGCCTATAAGCAGGCGGGTCCTATAAACCCCTCAAGCAAGATGGGCGTCCCTCCGGGCGCCTTTTCTTTTACCCCCTGGCGATAACTATCGGGACCCTTAAAAGGGGAGTAACTTATCTTTAAACAAATATTCCAGGAATGATAAGAACATTATTTGCGGCACTACTCCTTGTTTTCGGATTTACTACATCTATTGCTCAGATTGACACATCGCAGAGGTCATTTGCGATCATTCATGCAAATGTTGTTAATGTCATAACGGGAAAAATAGATCGCGATCAAACGATAGTTGTTGAAAACAGGAAAATCAGTACGGTTGGCAATTTTGCGAAAACAAAGCCTCCAGCAAACATTAGGGTTATTGATGGCACAAACAAATTCGTAATGCCCGGAATGACCGATGCGCATATTCATTTTTTCCAAAGCGGCGGATTGTACACAAGACCTGATGGATTAAATCTTAATTCAGTTTATTCTTATGAAAAAGATCAGAAATGGATAAAAGATAATTTGTCGGACCTCATGAAGCGATACCTGGCTGCCGGAATAACAACCGTGATAGATGTTGGGGGTCCTTTGAATAATTATGCAATCAGAGATAAACTCAATAAGCTTGATAGCGCTCCAACAGCCTGGGTAACCGGTCCGCTTATTTCAACTTATGAACCACCAAATCTCGACAAAAAAGATCCACCCATCGTTAAGGTAAAAACAGAAGAGGAGGCGCGTGAGTTGGTGAGAAAACAACTTCCCTACAAGCCTGATTTTATTAAGATCTGGTATATTGTTTTGCCCGGACAAAGCGCTCAATCCAATTTGCCCATAGTAAAGGCAACAATTGAAGAGAGTCATGCTAATGGATTGAAAGTTGCCGTGCACGCCACTGAATATGAAACAGCAAAACTCACTGTCAATGCAGGAGCAGATATTTTAGTGCATAGTGTAGACGATCGTGAATTGGATCAGGAAATGCTGCAATTATTAAAGACAAAACAAACCGTTTATATCCCCACACTGATCGTTGCCCAGAATTATAACCGCACCTTTACACAAAATTTCAATTTCAATGCACATGATTTCAGGATAGCAGACCCGTTTATGCTTGGGACGCTTATGGACTTTCAACATATTGAAAGAGCAAAAATGCCATTCGATTATAAACGAGTTGGCGCAAGATTTAAAGTTCCAGCAACTGAAGACACCGTAATGGCGAAGAATTTGAAACTTGTTCAAACGAATTCCGGCTTGATTGTAAGTGGTACGGATGCCGGTAATATCGGAACACATCATGCTTCATCGCTTTTTGCAGAATTATTAGCAATGAAAGCATCTGGCCTGAATAATTGGGAGGTGTTGCGATCGACAACTATCAATGCTGCAAAAGGATTTGGAAAGGATAAAGAATACGGCAGCGTTGAAAAAGGAAAAATTGCTGATCTACTTATTCTGGACCAGAATCCTGCTGATGACCTCAATGCTTTAGAGAATATCGAAACCGTGATTCATCGCGGAACTGTAATGAAGACGGCTGAACTAATACCAGTAACACCTGCAATTCTTGTCCAACAACAATTGAATGCATACAATGCGCGGGATATAGATGCTTTTCTGGAACCTTATGCGGATGATGTGGAGCTATATGACTTCCCAAACAAATTAATTTCAAAGGGAAAAGAGGAGATGCGAAAAGGTTATGGCGATATGTTTAAAAAGGTTAAAGAACTGCATTGCGAAGTGACGCAACGTATCATCCAGGGTAATACCGTTATCGATCATGAAAGCGTGACTGGCGCTGGTCCTGCAATGCTCAAAGCAGTTGCTGTTTACACTATTGAAAATAATAAGATCAAGAAAGTTTATTTCATCGAATAATCTTTATTATGGCAAGAACACCATCAATAATGATCGCGCTAGGCAGCAAGGCAGTTGAATTTCAACTGCCCGATACGAAATCTGGAAATTCCGTTTCCTTAAATAAATCAAAAGGTGAAAAAGCCACTGTGCTGATGTTCATTTGCAATCATTGCCCATTTGTAAAACATGTCAACCCTGAATTGATTCGCATGGCAAATGATTATTCAGGCAAAGGCGTATCGTTTATTGCAATAAGTGCTAATGATGTTGTACAATATCCCGATGACGGTCCCGATACGATGAAAAAGGTTGCGACAGAATTGAAATATCCTTTTCCATACTTATACGACGAATCACAGGATGTGGCAAAGGCCTACAAAGCGGCATGCACACCTGACTTTTTTATTTACGATAAAGATTTGAAACTTGTTTACAGGGGTCAATTAGATTCATCAAGACCAGGAAATGACATTCCTCTAACAGGAAGCGATATGCGTGCAGCTTTGGATAACATAGTTAACAACAAGCCTGTTTCTGAAAATCAGCTACCCAGTATTGGATGCAATATTAAGTGGAAGAATTGATGGTTGATTGTTTGATGGTTGGGTTCATATGGATCTGAATTTTCCCTACTTATCAACCTAACCACCAAACCATCAAATAATATTTATATCCATTGGTATCCTTCATTCTTTATCGGCTGATTCCTTGGCCTGTATCCTGCGGCCCCAAGCGCATTGCATAGTGCAGGGCCGACAGTTGATACACCGACTTCACCTACTCCACCGGGTGTTTCCGTGCTCTGCACCCAATAAACTTCAACTGGTGGCATTTCATTAAAACGCAAAAGCGGATAGGTTCGAAAATTATCTTGTTCAACACGGCTATTCCTGACCGTTATCTCATCTTTTAAAACCTGGCCCAGACCAAAAGCTATCCCTCCTTCCATTTGACTCTTTAATCCATCGGGATTTATGACCACTCCGCAATCAATAGCTGCTACCACTTTTTTGATCCTGAAATTTTTCGGACCAAGTAATTCGATTTCTACCGCATGAGAAGCATACGCGCTTGTGCTGGGATAAGCATGACAGGCTATTCCAACAAAATGATTCTTTTGTCTTTCTGATGACCAGCCAATTTTTTCGGCTGCAAGCTGTAAGGTTCCCGCTACGCGTTGTCGATATTTGTTCCAATCTCTTTCACCTGCCGTTGCCACGAGGCTGAATTTTGTTCCAGCATGCTCAACCGGAATTCCAGCGGATCTCTTTTGAACTTCTTAGCTAATTCATCGATGAAAGATTCGATCGCGAAAACATTGGTGGCATTCTCGACTCCTCTTAACCAACTACGGTTAATATTAAACCTTTCCTTTGTGTAACCATTGTTGATATTTGGAATGTCATACCAAAAATCTCCATCTGCTCCACCGCCATTTTCCGACACATTGGCCTCGTCAGGCCAGGTAACAGTAGCAACAGGTGTTGACAAGACATGATGTTGCCAATGAATAAGTCTTCCATCAGGGCCCCAGCCTGCTTTTAAATTATGATAATTAGCAGGTCGATATGCTTCAAATCTTAAGTCGTCGCCTCTTTCCCAAATCAGTTTTACCGGCTTATCTATTTGCTTTGCAATCTTAATCGCTTCAATTGCAAAATCGCAACGCAATCTTCTTCCAAAACCACCGCCAATAAGGCTTAAATTCACCTTAATGTCTTTCCGGGAAATGTTGCAATCTTTTGCGATAGTGTTCACCGCCCAATCCGGTAATTGAAATCCTGCCCACAATTCACATTTGCCCTCTTTAATTTCTGCAAGACAATTTACCGGCTCAATAGCGGCGTGCGCAAGTAGCGGACCAGAATAGGTTGCAGAGAATGTATTAGCAGCAGGAACAGAGCTTATCGGGTGATCCCCCTTCTTAAAAACCTGCTTTTCGGGTTTTCCTTTTGCCTTTGCTGCGAATTTTTTAAAAAGATCTGCAGAATTGTCTTTATTGTAGATCCCTTCATCCCATTTTATCTTCAGCAACTTTCTTGCTTTTATAGCAGACCATGTATTATTTGCAATTACAGCAACTCCTGCATAAACGTTCATTGGAGCTCCGGTTCCTTCATAACTGACAACTTTGATTACGCCAGGGACTTTCAATGCTGCCGTATCATCAACACTAATTAACTTCCCTCCCATCACCGGACATCTTTCAACTACAGCGTAAACCATTCCAGGAACTTTGACATCCATTCCAAATTTTACCTTTCCTGTCAGCGTATCTTTTAAATTGGTCTTGCGTTGTTCTTTACCGATTAATTTAAAATCCTTGACATTTTTCAGTGTCACCTCCTTCGGCAGCGGCATTTCAGCAGCCTGGCATACAAGATCACCATAGTTCTTTGTAACCATTGTTACCGTATTCACAACGGCCCCTTTATCTGCAGCGCATTGTTCAGGCTTGATTCCCCATTCTTTTGCGGCAGCTGCGATCAACATTGCTTTAGCTGTTGCACCAGCCTTTCTCATCAACAACCATGATTCAGGAGTGCTTTGACTTCCGCCAGTATCATGCGGATTTCCAAAATCGCCGGTTCCCAAGGGAAATGTGCCGAATTCAACTATCTCAACCTTCACGCTTCTAAAATCGACATCGAGTTCTTCAGCCACAAGCATTGGAAGAGAAGTGTTCACCCCTTGTCCCATTTCCTGTCTCGCAAAATAGACGGTGACCAGCCCGCTTTTTTCGATTTTCAAAAATGCATTTGGCTGAAAGAATTCACAATCCGCATTTCCTAATTGCGCCAAACTTTTTAATCCGGGAAATAAGAATCCAATCGTCAATGCAGTTCCTGACATTGAACTAATCTTTATGAATTGACGACGGTCTAATTTTACTTTTTTCATCGTTAATTCATTTATTGGTTTCTTCAATTGCAAGTTTAACGGCCTGGCGTATGCGATGATAAGTGCCACAGCGGCAAATTATCTGGCTCATCACTGAATTGATTTGTTCTTCAGTGGGTTTCTTTGTCTGATCAAGTAAACCAACGCATGTCATCATCTGTCCAGCCTGGCAATATCCGCATTGAGGTACACTTGCAGTCTCCCAGGCTTTCTGTACCGGATGAGTTCCATCTGCAGATAAACCTTCAATGGTAGTTATCGTTTGTCCAACACAGGATTGAACATTTAAGGTACAAGAACGTGCAGCTCTTTTGTTGATTAAAACCGTACATGCACCGCAGGCCGCAATACCACAACCATATTTTGTACCTGTCAGATCTAATAAATCCCGCAATACCCATAATAGGGGCATATCAGGCTCAGCATCGACTGTGTGATTCTTGTTGTTGATATTTAATTCGAATTCCATTTAATAAATTTTGTGTTTCGCCAGCCATCTGCAGATTCGCTACTTCTCCGAAAAAATTGAAAAGGGAATATTAAAAGCTAGAGCCCACATAAACATAGTAGCATCCTGGTTCTTATAAATTTTACTTATACCAAGGCTGTAAATCAAACGTATCATGATAGCATTTCGTAAAAGTATACCAGCATTAATTCCTAAATAGAATGCGATGCGGTTCGCGCCGTTTTGTCCATCGAACTCTACGTTCTCCTTTGTATCATTATCATAAATGTATTTTCCGCTAAATATATAGGCGAGAGTCGGACTTATGCCAAACACCAAATTCAAGGTGCTAGCCTGAACAACGTACAATGCAGTAAGAGCCAGCGCCAATTGTAAAAACTTTGTTTTAGTTATGGCGCTGCCATTTTTTTCTCCATAACCGCGGCCGGCGAGCATCAATTCTGGCATGAGGACAAATTTCGCAATAGTATACATCATGAATACACCCAGCGCTCCACCAAACATCAGCTGCCCTTCCGTACCTGAATAAACATTGCTAATACCGTTTATCATGAGGTACATTATCATTCCCCATTTTAACTTCTGTTCTGTTGTTGCCTCTGCGAAAAGCTTATCCAAATTTGGATCCTTTAAAGCCCTTAGTCTTGTTTCAATTATCGTAGTAGCTTCTTCAATACTCATATCTTTCCTGGATTCTGCATTTGATATGATTGTCTGAAGCAAAGGCGAAACGCTTGTCAATTCCTTGAAAAAAAGCTCCTGATCATTGCGAAGGATTAAATTGTTAGCTGAAAATTGCTGAGAGAATGAAATCATTGGCAGTAAAATGCCCAGTAATACTGCCAATAGTAAAGGTTTAGGTGTCATAAGAGCAGTAGTTTAAGAATTTAAGTTAGCGAAAATATCTCTAGGCGGAGGCTGTCCAAAATCAAATAATTACGTCCCGATAGCTATCGGGATACGACTTACGATTTTTTTTGGTACAAATTTCATTATATCGATTTCGAGTTACTGAAATCGTAATTCGTAATTCGTAAATCGTAAATAACTTTGCCTCATGCATTATTTGTCTGTCGAGAGCCTGACCAAGTCGTATGGCATCAAGCCCCTTTTCGAGAACATTTCATTTCATATTTCCGAAGGTGATAAGATTGCGCTGATTGCCCGGAACGGAACTGGCAAATCCACTTTATTAAAGATCCTTGCTGGAAAAGAAACTCCCGATGATGGAACTGTTTGGGTCAATAAGGAAGTTACCGTTGCATTGTTTGAGCAAGAACCTTTGTTTGACGAAAAACTTTCGATACTTGATAATATTTTTCACCACCAACATCCGGTATTAAATGCGATCAAGGACTATGAAGCAGTAGTTGATGCGGGAGATCAGGAAAAATTGAATGTAGCATTAATAAGGATGGATGAACTAGGTGCCTGGGATTTTGATGCCAAAGTAAAACAGATCTTCAGCAAGTTGAATATTCATCAGCTACAACAAAAAGTAAACACGCTGAGCGGCGGTCAAAGAAAACGTGTGGCACTTGCAAGGACCTTAATCGATATCGGGTTTGAACACAAGCATGTTTTATTGATAATGGATGAACCCACCAATCATCTCGATGTAGAAATGGTTGAGTGGCTGGAAAACTACCTGAATAAAGAGAACGTAACGCTTTTAATGGTTACCCATGACCGTTATTTCCTCGACGATGTTTGCGAAGAGATCTGGGAAATGGATAGAAGCAATCTTTATGTGTACAAAGGCAGCTACGAAAATTATCTAGAAAAAAAATCTGCAAGATTGGAAAGCGATGCCGCCAGTATTGATAAGGCAAAGAATGAGTATCGTAAGGAATTAGAATGGATAAGAAAACAGCCGAAAGCGAGAACTACAAAAGCCAAAAGCCGAATCGATGCTTTTTCAGCCATTGAAACAAAGGCCAAACAAAAAATGGAAGACCCGCAAGTAAAATTGCAAATGAAGATGAGCAGGCTTGGCGGGAAAACAGTGGAACTGAAAAAAGTTTACAAGACTTATGCTGATAAATCGATTCTGAAAGGCTTCGACTATACATTTAAGAAAGGTGAAAGAATTGGGATTGTCGGTCGAAACGGAACCGGTAAATCTACTTTTCTAAATATCCTTCAGGGTATCGATGTCCCCGATAGCGGAAAAGTAAATATTGGAGATACGGTTGTGTTTGGATATTATGCCCAACAAGGCTTGAATTGGAAGGAAGATATGCGGGTGATCGAATGGGTTAAGAATATAGCTGAAAATTTTCCATTGGCATCAGGCGGCTCCTTGAGCGCCGCACAATTTCTTCAGTTGTTTCTATTCGATCCCGATCAACAGTATACTTATATCAGTAGACTGAGTGGAGGTGAAAAAAGAAGACTGCATCTTCTCAGCATTCTATTTCGCAATCCGAATTTTTTAATCCTGGATGAACCAACAAATGACCTGGATCTTCCAACATTGGGCGTGCTTGAGAACTTTTTGAGCGAATTCACTGGTTGTTTGCTAATCGTGAGTCACGATCGTTATTTCATGGACCGCCTAACAGATCATATTTTCATTTTTGAAGGAGAAGGAAAGATCCGCGACTTCCCTGGCAATTATTCAGAATACCGCGAATCAGATGACCAGGAAAGCAAAACGATTCAAATTGTTTCAAGCCAAAAGGCTGCGGCGGGGCCAGAAAGGAAATCATTGGGCAAAAAACAATTAAGCTTTAAAGAAAAGCGAGAGTTCGATTCACTGGAAAAAGAAATAGACGACCTCTCAAAAGAGAAACAGGAAATTACCGACAAGCTCAATTCAGGAAGCCTTGCATTTACTGAATTAGAGAAATTGTCCAACCGAATAACTGAACTTTCACAGCAATTGGATGAAAAAGAGATGCGGTGGCTTGAGCTTAGTGAAATTGGAAGCTAACTACTCCAAAGCTTTTTAGAAATTCTGAGTGATTTCCGTAACCTCTGGACTTCCGCGACTCTCTCGCGTAGACGAAACTCAGAGGGCCGGTTACACGGAAGAACTTCTCACGATACATGATTACTCCCATCATTCTATCAACCCTACAAACCTTTCAACCAAACCTCAAATCCGTCAATCCGCCTCATTTACTATATTTGGAACTTACTAAATGAAATACATGAGAAATACTAAATGGTTAAGCCTCCTATTGGCTTCTCTGCCCCTTTTCGCGATAGCCCAGAAAGTCCCAGACCCAAAACCTTACGCCAACACAATTACCGCAGATGATCTCAAAAAACATCTGTACACCGTTGCTGGTAAGGAAATGGAAGGAAGAGAAACTGCGACTGAAGGCCAGCGTAAGGCAGCAGCTTATATTGAAAATCATTTTAAGAGCCTTGGACTACAGCCGGGCAACAAAGGGTCTTATCAAATGCCCTATCCTGTTAGCCAGGATTCATTCGTTAGCGCAACCTTGAAAATAAATGATAAGGTTCTTGATTACGGGAAAGATTTCGCCGTTAACTCCAGCGGAAACTATAACGCTACACAATTATTCAGTGAATTAGTTTTTGCCGGATACGGTATCGTAGATTCTACTCGTGATGATTATGGCAATGTCGATGTAAAAGGAAAGCTTGTTATGTTAGTTACAGGTGGACCAAACAGCCGAAATGTGAATCCGTTTCAAAAGCAGGCATATGCGCTTCAGAAAGGAGCCGCTGCTGTTTTAATCATTTATGGGAATGTGGCGGGAAGTCGCCCTGGTGCCAAAGGACAGATGAGCATGAATTCCGGTTACGCGAGAAGGATCCTACCGAACGTTTTCAATATATCTGAAAATGTTGCGAAGTCCATTTTAGGAGCAAGCTTCGATAGCGCAAAGAATGCAAACCTGCCGGCGAGAGTATTTCCAGCGAATGTATTTCTCCAAATGCAAAAGGAATCTATATCGATCCAAAGTAGCAATGTGATCGGATTCCTTGAAGGCACGGACAAAAAAGATGAATTCCTTGTGTTGAGTGCGCACTACGATCACCTGGGAAAAAGAGATACCACTATTTATTATGGAGCTGATGACGATGGATCTGGAACGGTGAGCATTCTGGAACTGGCAGAAGCGTTTGCAAAAGCCAAAAAAGAAGGCAAAGGACCTCGCAGAAGCATCATCTTTATGACTGTTTCAGGTGAAGAAAAGGGATTGTGGGGTTCCCGTTATTACAGTGACAATCCGGCGTTTCCACTTGATAAGACAACTGCCGACCTGAATATTGATATGATTGGAAGAATTGATCCCAAAAGAAAAGTAGGCGATTCTACAAATTATGTTTACGTAGTGGGAGACGACAAATTGAGTTCGGATCTGCGTCCTATCAGCGAAAGCATAAATAAAAAGTATACTAAGCTCGAGCTTGATTATAAATACAATGATCCAAAGGACCCTGAGCGTATTTATTTCCGCAGCGACCATTACAATTTCGCGAGAATGGGCGTACCCATTATTTTCTATTTTAATGGTACACATGCTGATTACCATCGGCCAACAGATACCCCTGATAAAATTAACTATACGCTTATGGCCAAGCGTGCACAATTTGTGTTCTATACTGCGTGGGAAATGGCTAATAGGAATGATATGTTGAAGAGGGATATTCCCCTAAATACTCCGCAAAGAGGTTTTTAATGATGGCTTAATGGTTAAATTGTTAGATGGCTGGGCTTATGTATAGTAAACCCAACCATCTAACGATCTATCTATCTAACAATTTGATCGAGCAGGCAACCTGAACATTCAAGCCGCCGTAATCTCTATCAACCCCACTATTTATTATCTAAAAACCAATCACCATGAATTCAATTTCAGGTACTGGAAAGCTATTGCTTTCATACGCTATCGGTGCATTTGCTTTGCAGGCTTGCTCGAGCGATGACGCTCCACTTCCCACTTCAGTGAAAAAGTGGGATAATGTCACTATTAGCGCTGCGAATGAAGTGCCGGCTCCTGCTGGAAGAACAGAAACCGGAACACTCAGCTTAGAATTATTGTCGGATAATTCACTCAAGTATAATATCCAGGTTAATAACCTGAAGGCAGGCGATGCTCTTGTTGCAGCTCACATCCATCCTGGGAATGCGGGAAGCAACGGAGGTGTTCTGATTAATTTTAATCCAACTTTCACCGGCGGTAACGCATCGGGAACCGTAACTGGATTGCGTCAGGGACAGGTTGACAGTCTTTTGAATACTCCGGTTTATTTCAACGTTCACTCCACCCAGGTACCTGATGGCCTGCTCAGAGCTCAATTGGATCATGTAGTACAATTCGCTTACGATATCAATCTGTCGGGAGCAAATGAAAATCCAGCGGTCACAACCACAGCTACAGGCAAAGCAGTACTTCGGTTAACTGACGATAAGACGCTTTATTCCCTGGTCACCGTAAATGGAATTGAAACAAACGATACCATTACTGTTTCGCATATTCATAGGGGCGCGGCAGGAACCAATGGACCTGTTCGGATTTTCCTTGCAAACAATAAGGATGACTTTGGTATTCCGAAATCTGCTGTTCTAGTCGATTCATTGTACAATATTCTGATTGGCACTGATCCGATATATGTAAATGCCCACTCTAAACTTCATGGAAGTGGACTTGTGCGAGGACAGATAAGATAGTGTGGTTAGGAGTTAGGAATTAGGGGTTAGGGGTTAGGAGTTAGGAGTTAGAGGTCTGGTTGAAATATGATCAATATAATTTATTCCTATAAACCTGTTGGCAAGAAACCAACAGTTAACACTTACGATTGATATCCGCACCGTAGTAAGTCTCGCCCTCCGGTATATTCGGAGGGCTTTTTAAAATATCTATAGTGAGTTGACAATGGGCATTCAAATAGTGTACAATTTTTAATTTTACTAATAAACCCAAATCAAGATGAAGTTTATTTCAAACACTGGAAAGTTGTTGCCTTTAATTGCATTTAATGTTTTTGTGTTGCAAGCTTGCAAACATGAAGCCGCTCCGCTTCCCACTTCAATAAAAATATGGGACGTTGAGATCCTGGCCGTGAATGAAGTGCCGGCGCCAGCTGGACGTTTGGAAGAAGGTTCGCTTACGCTTGAGTTAATGTCGGACAATTCACTTAAATATGATTTTCACCTCCACAACCTGTCACCGAGTGATGCCCTCGTTGCTGCGCACATCCATCCGGGAAATGCAGGATCAAATGGAGGAATATTAATAAACTTAAATCCAAGTTTTAATGGCGCATTTGCTCAAGGTGTAGTTACCGGTTTGAGACAGGGCCAGGTTGACAGCCTGCTGAATACGCCTGTATATTTCAACGTTCATTCGAATCAGGTACCAAGCGGACTTGCACGCGCTCAGCTTGATCATACCGTTCAGTTTGCCTATGATATCAATTTATCAGGAGCGAATGAAAATCCTGCAGTGACAACTACAGCTACAGGAAAAGCGATACTTCGTTTGACAGACGATAAAACTCTATATTCTATAGTTACTGTGAACGGTATTGAAACGATTGATACCCTTACTGTTTCGCATATCCATAGAGGTGCGGCTGGAACTAACGGGCCTGTTCGGATTTTCCTCGCAAACAATAAGGATGATTTTGGCCTTCCGAAGTCTGCCGTTCTTGTCGATTCATTATATAATATCCTGATCGGAACAGATCCTATTTACGTAAATGCACACTCCAAACTCCATGGAAGTGGATTAGTAAGAGGACAGATAAGATAGTCGGGAGTCGATAGTCAGTAGTCGGGAGTCTTCAACTACTGTAATTCATTGCTATAAATCTGTTGGCGGAGAGGCCAACAGTTAACACATACGATTTAAATCGTTCCGCAGTAACTCTCGATCGCTAAGAAGCGACGGTGGGTCTTTATTTAGATGGGGTCGATGCATTTTCGACAAATAATCAATAATCAATAATTAATAATCAATAATTGTTAGTTGTGCAAGAGGCCTTTTTATTATGAGCGACTTAATGCCATAAGAATTATTGATTATTGATTATTAATTATTGATTATTGATTATTGATTATTGATTATTATTATTATTGCCGTTCTGCTTTATTTGATAATTCTAAAGCAATACCGAAGTAGCTTTCCTTCAAAATCAAAAGGGGTTGTAGCGCGAGTAATGTCTTTAATCTCTTTTGCTCTTATGTTTTTGTCGTCGATAACAAATTTTCGGGAGTTGGTGCTGAAATAGATTTTCCCACCTGGCGATACGGATAGAAGTAGTTTATTGATCAGCTCCACATGATCCCGTTGTATATCGAGAATATCCTTCATCATCTTGCTATTGCTGAATGTAGGCGGATCAAGTATAACAAGATCAAAATGATTTGAGGGAAGTTTGTCGAGATACTGCAATACATCTGCCTTAACGAAACTGTATCGATTCGATTCAGAAAAACCATTTAGTTCAAAATTTTCTTTGGCCCAATTCAGATATGTATTGCTGAGATCGACCGATACTACTTCCTTTGCTCCACCTGCGGCCGCATAAACTGAAAACGACCCGGTATAACAAAAAAGATTGAGCACGATTTTGTCTTTGGCTTCATCTCTTACCATCGAACGTGTGATGCGATGATCGAGAAACAATCCGGTGTCGAGATAATTGGAAAGATTGACTTTAAATTTTAATCCTGCTTCTTCAACAATAACAAAATCTTCTTCTTCTCCTACCCTTTGGTATTGATCTTCTCTTCCTGTTTTTCGTTTTCTTTCTTTAATATAGATGGCATCAACAGGTTTGCTGAGGACTTCTGCAATTATTTGAATACAACGATCCAACCACTCTTCATGGGGCTTTTCGCCCATTTCGAATTTTCTCTTGTATTCTGCGAGATAGATCAATTGATCGTAAAGCTCAATACAGAACGGAAATTCAGGCAGGTCGTGATCATAGATACGATAACATGCAATCGCCTGTCGCTTCGCCTGCTTGCTCAAATGCCGGTAAACTTTGGTCAAGCGGTTTTTGAACATGATATATTTCTCTTCCGGAAACATTTATTAATTACTATTTAGAAACTTTTCGATGAAGCCAGGCAAAGCCAGCGCCCGATACCAGGCAGAATCCTCCCATCAGCCACCACAATAAGTTGAAACTTGATACTTCAACAACCTGCGATGCAATTAACGGTCCCAGACTTTGCGCAGAAGCCCACGCGATGGTATAATAAGCCGCATATTGTCCACGATTTAATGCATTACTCCTCGAGATCCAAAACGTATTCATGAATGGCATTGCAAGTATCTCGCCGAAGGTGAGTGTCGTGATCATGATAATGGCCAACCACCAGTTGCCATGAAATATGCTCAGGATAAGGTAAGCGAGTCCGCAAAGCATTACGCCCCGCGTTATATAAAAAGTGCTCCTGCGCCTTCCTTCCAGTTTAAATACCAGTATCATCTCGACAATTGCGATAATAATACCATTAGATGCATTCAACATTCCGATAAATCTTTCCGAAAAACTCAATTCATTTCTGAAGTAAATTGGAAGGTTTGTAAATACCTGGAAAAAGCAGGAGGCGAAAATAAAAGTGAACAGAATAAACCATAAGTAGATCCTGTCCTTATTTATTGGATGATTAAGATCCAGGTCAATATCCGTTTTATTTTTTGAAGCTCTGCCTTTCCAATCCGGATGCAAGACCAGCCACATTATTACAGCGGCTATAATATTGGTGGCTCCATCAATCCAAAAAAGTAATTCATAATTATAAGAAGCTACGAAACCAGCAAGTGCGCTCCCAATTGCCCAGCCAATATTGATCGCGAGCCTGTTCAACGCATATGATCGGGTACGATTCTCTTCTTTACTGTAGAAAGCTATGGCTGTAGAGTTGGCAGGACGGAATGCTTCGTTAACGAAACTCAATAAGAAAGTAAACAAGCAGATCAACGGGTAGGTCTTCATTTGACCAAGAGCGAAAAACAAGAGACCTCCAACTATTAAAGTAAAAAGCTGAATAGGATAAAAACCAATTTTGTCAGTAAGCTTTCCACTGATATATGCGCCAATCACAGCGCCCAAACCAAATAATCCCATTACAATACCTGATTGACCGATACTATAACCCATCGATGGATCAGTAAGATAAAGACCGAGAAATGGAACTACCATTGTTCCGCTTCGATTGATTAACATCACGAGAGATAACCACCAGGTTTCTCGCGAAAGCCCGGTGTATGCATTCTTGTAGAGGTCAATTGTTCTCGTGATCATCCTCAAATTTAGCAGGAAGCATCAGGAGTTAAGGCATAATAATATTCGCAAATGTGGATTTTGATGATGGCTGGAAATAACAATCCCCGCCGACAAAATCAACGGGGATTGTTTATATATATCGTTATTAAGTTATGATCCGAAGACTTTCTTCAAAATATCATTTACTCTTGCTGCTGGATCTTTTCTAATCTTCTGTTCTTCCAAAGCAACTTGATAGAAAAGTCCATTGAGTGCTCTTCCTGTAACGTAGGTTGGAAGATCGGTATTTACCTTCTTAATCGTTGTCGGAAGCTTATTGTAAGTTTCAAATACATCTTTCCAGTATTTTGTCGCATCCGTTTTCTTCAATGCTTCGTCAATAACTGGTTTAAATGTATTAGTGAGTTCGGTCCATGTTTTTCCTTTCAAATAACTTGTAGCAGCAGAATCACTACCTTTTAAAATTCCCACTGCGTCCTGAACAGTCATTTGCTTAATTGCGGTAAGGAAAATATTTCCAGCAGACTTTGAAGCTTCCTCAGCAGCGCGGTTCATTGAAAGAATCGCTTTATCGACCATTTGGCCCATGCCAAGATTGCGTAGAGTCGATTCAACTTTCTTAGCTTCTTCTGGCATCAACACTTTTATGATCTGGTTACTAAAAAAACCGTCGGTTGCAGATAATTTCTCTGAGCTGTTCTTTGCACCCACTGAAAGGGCTTCTTTCAAACCTTCAATTATTTCCGCTTCTGAAAGTGGGCTGCCGCTTCCGCCTTTTGCTTTATTTAATATCCCTCCGGCCTTTTTTAAAAGACTGTTTGACTTTGAGCCGGATTCCTGTGCAAGACAACTAAATGCGACGAATAAGGGTAAGACGAGTAAAAGCTTTTTCATAGTACTTGTTTGATAGCACTAATAACGGCAAAAAGCCTTAAATAATTTGTTAAGGATTTAAATATTTATCCATTCAAAATCAGCACCTAAGGGCATTGCCTGAAAGACTTCTATACCAATTGGTGGCGGGCCCTGAACGAGCTTTCTTTCGACGGTATTGATCCAGGCGCCGTCAAGCGTAATAATGGCGGCAAGCTCATTGCGTTTTTTGAAAATATGATGGCGAATGCTCCATCGAGAATAATCGGGCCTGGCACGTGTAAGTTGTAAATCAACCGTAACAGGATCACCCAATCTAATTTCCCTTCTGAATACTGCTTCCTCCCGGAAAATTATGGGACCAATTTTATATTCCGATAATACCTCAGAACTTAGACCGTTATCATTAAAAAAGTTGAGCCTGGAATACGCACCGTAGTCGTAATAAACTGAATGGCGCAAATGAAAATTTGGATCAAGATCAGCCCAGCGCACTTCAATGTTTTTGACGTAATGGTCCATTCCGTTCCAATTTTGGGCAAAATAATTCAATGATCGCAGAGTTGTTGTTAAAATACCCAACTCATTGGTTAGGCACACGATTTATACTTATTTTTGACGCTTAATTTTCAACTATGCAAAAAGTTTTTCTCATTGCTTTATTAGGTTTTAGTACAGGGGTTTTTGCACAAGGAACAGCAAAGAAAACTACCATAACAGCCAAAAAGCCGGCCGCACCCGTTCAATACGCTATGAAAAATGCCACTGATTCTTTCAGTTATGCTGTAGGGCTGAGCATTGCAAATTTCTATAAAGAACAAGGTATCACAAATATTAATACCAATCTGGTTATAAAAGCGATCAACGACGCCAAGATCAACAAACCAAAATTGAGCGAAGCAGAGATCAATACCTGCATAATGAATGTGATCCAGAAATCAAGAGAGGAAAAATCTGGACCCAATAGAAAAGCATCTGAAGCCTTTCTTGAAAAAAATAAAACTCAACCTGGCATAATCACCACAGCCAGCGGATTGCAATACCAGGTAATAACGATGGGAACGGGTCCTAAGCCTGCCATGAATGACCAGATGAAGGTTCATTATTCAGGCTTTCTTATCGACGGCACTCCGTTCGAAAGTTCGATCGGAAAGGATCCAATTGTTTTTGGTTTTAATAACCTGATTCAAGGATGGGTTGAAGCATTACAATTGATGCCTGTCGGAAGCAAATGGAGATTATTTATTCCGCCGGCACTTGGGTATGGAGATAATCCTCCGGGACCGCCAATTCAACCAGGATCGGCCTTGATCTTTGAGTTGGAGTTACTGGAGATTGTGAAAAATAATTAAGGTCGCTATTAGAGTAAGGTTGAAAACCCTTGAACGGTTTTCAACCCGCTAGTCACCAATATTTGATTTCATTTCTTCAATCTGTTGTCGAGTTCCCAACACTAAAACTTTCATACGCGGTAAAACGGTTATCGTTTCAGGTGGGTTGATCAAAAACTTACCATCCGCATTTTTCACTCCAATACAATTCACTCCGGTTTTCTTCCATGACATCACATCGCGCAAACTTTTTCCTCTGATCTCGACAGGTAGTTGCTCATAAGCGACAGATTCAATATGGATGGATTCACCCTCTTCACCAGATAAATAATCGATGAATTCGACAACGTCTGGTTTGGATACAAGAGTTGCCATATGAGTTCCTCCTATCCTATCAGGCATTATCACATTATTCGCTCCGGCTTTTAGAAGTTTGGGATATGAATTACTATCGGAGGCTCTGCTAATAATGTGAATCGTTGGATTCAATGCGCGGGCTGAAAGAACGATGAATACGTTTTCGGCATCAACAGGTAGTGCAGTGATCAATGCTTTTGCACGATTAATACCCGCTCTTCTCAACACATCATCGTCAGTCCCGTTTCCCTGAATGATCAGTAAGTTGCCATGTTCTGCGATTGCGCGTTCATAGATGTCGGGGTTGTTTTCAACCACAACATATTTTTGACTATGATAACCCAAAGTTTGGGCAGCCTGCTGTCCGTTGCGACCAAAGCCACAAACGATCACATGATTTTCCAGGGCATCGATGCTGTTCATAATTCTTCGGGTTTTAAAGTATTTATTGATTTCGCCGCTAATAATATATTGAGTGATCCTTGTTATCGCAAATGCAAAGGAACACCAGCTCGTGATCAAAAGAAAGACCGTAAAGAGCCTGCCGCCTTCACTCAATGGACGAACTTCGGTGAAACCTGCAGTAGTTACAGAAATAGTGGTCATGTAAATGGCCTCTACAAAATTGAACTTCTCGATAATGATATAGCCTATTACCCCTGCGGTAAATATTGCCAAAAGGATCACCAATGGCTGCAGTAATTTCCAAAGCGCGTGATTTATGTTAAGCATTTTTGGTAAAGGCTAAAACTAACGAAAAAAGGCCATTGCATTTGGCGTCCCGATAGCTATCGGGACGCCAAACTAAAAATAAATTTGCATACGGCTCATCCGTCTCATTACCTTTGATTACCCTCTAATAAAAAATCTCCCGTACAATTTATTAGGCCGTCGCAATTGGTAAACCTTAAACTGATTGTCATGAAAAGTAAATTGTATGGGTTGAAGTTCAACCTTACGCTCGCCTGTATTTGTCTATTACTCTCCTTTCCTTTTCACAAAGAATCGAAATTCAGTTTTAGAACAATTAACTCAACAACGTCGGACAAACTTTCTGAAATGGATCAGATGGATGCGGCCATGCGATTTGAAATTAAAAGAACAAAAGATCCAAAAACTGGTCGTGTGCCGGTTGAGCGTTTGTTATTAGCTCGCCAGTTACAACAACAACAATTCGCAGGGCAGAAAGCAAGCGGAACAGAGGGCCCTGTTCCCGGAGTGAATTGGGCCGAACGCGGTCCAGATACCGTTGGAGGAAGGACAAGAGCAATTCTTTATGATATGAATGACCCGGCACACAAGAAAGTTTGGGCCGGGGGAGTTGGCGGCGGTCTTTGGTACACCAATGATATCACTGCCGCAACGCCTGTATGGAATAAAGTAAATGATCTATTTGATAATCTCGCTATAACCTGTATTGCTCAGCATCCTTTCCAAACAAATCTTATGATGTTCGGTACCGGTGAAGGTTGGTTCAATGTTGATGCAATTCGGGGACTGGGAATTTGGTTTTCGAATGATGGAGGATCAACATGGACCCATCTCGGCACAACAGATAATCCCACATTCTACAATGTGCAGGATTTGATCTATGCATCAGTAGGCGGAGGCGGCCCATGTTCAATTAGTAATCCGGGTTGGCTTGCCACAACAAGAGACGGTGGTGTAATGAAGTCGATTGATAATGGTGCCAGCTGGACAAAAGTTCTGGGACTTGGAGTTGGTGGAGGAAATATGGATGCAGCGGCAGACCTGGAAGCGGTTTACTATTATGTATATGCGACATTAGGAATGGGTAATAATCCAGGTGGAGGTATTTATCGTTCCTGCAATGCAGGTCAGGATTGGGTTAAGGTCTATCAGGCAGCTTCAGACGAAGAAAGAATTGAAATCGCACCCGGCCCTTCTATCAATATTAGCTGGCATATGTACGCCTTGATCTCCGGAACTGATAAAAAGATTTCCAGGATAATGAAAACGGATAATGCTGATACAATACCAGGGTCTGCAGTTATCTGGACAGATAAAAATCTTCCGCAGTGGTGCGATGGGGGTTCGACCTCAAACGATTTTACCCGCGACCAGGCATGGTATGATCTCGTAGCCGCTGTTGACCCAAACAATGATGCGATCGTTTACATAGGAGGAGTGGATTTATTTAAGTCAACCAATAGCGGCGATACATGGACGCAATTATCACAATGGGGAACCGGTTGCTCTAAACCTTATGTACATGCAGATATTCATAATATCGTGCTTACTCCTTCAGATATATTTCCCAATCCGGGCAACGAATGGTTAATTGCTTCTGATGGTGGAATTGTGCGAACGGCGAATGCCTTTGGATCATTTTCAAGCCGTAACAAATCATATAATGTAACACAGTTTTATTCCTGTGCAATACATCCCACTAATCCGAATTATTTTCTGGGTGGTACGCAGGACAATGGCTCCCAACGTTTCAATACAAGCGGAATTAATACAACCAAGATGGTAACTGGTGGGGATGGAGGCTTCTGCCATATCGATCAGTCCAATGGAAATTTGCAGATCACCAGTTATGTCGAAAACAGTTACTTTATTTCAACTGATGGTGGAAACAATTTCACGCCGCAGTCATTCAATGCAGGAGGACAATTTATAAATCCAACTGATTACGACAATGGGGCCGAAATACTCTATGGCGGGTCTTTTGCGGGTGACTATCTGCGGTGGATTGATCCCTGGACAACAACAACGGCAACAATTGTCAGTGTATCTGATTTTGGCGCAGGTTCCGTTACTCATATATCGGTTTCACCGTTGACTGCAAACCGTGTTTATTTTGGATTAGATGATGGAAAAGTTGTGCGGGTAGATAATGCGCATGACATTACACCAACCTCTAAAATAATATCCGATGCATCTATGCATAATGGTTCTGTGTCCTGCATTGCAGTTGATCCAGGCAATGAAGATCATATATTAGTTACTTATTCAAACTATGGAATAACGAGTGTTTGGGAAACAAGAAATGCAAGTGCCGCAACAGCAACCTGGACAGACGTTGAAGCTAATCTTCCAGATATGCCCGTACGGTGGGCGATCTTCGATCCAAGAAACAGCAATTGGGCAATCCTTGCTACTGAACAAGGAATTTGGTCAACCGATGGTTTACCGAGTCCATCGTGGACAGCAACAAATACAAATTTTGCCAATACCCGGGTAGATATGTTACAATATCGACCTGGCGATCGTTTATTGTTAGCTGCAACACATGGTCGCGGATTTTTCACCACAACCATTCCAGCTGCAGTTCCGGTTACATTAATGGAGTTTAATGGAAGGTTGATTAATAATGATATCACTTTGTATTGGAAAACTGCCAGCGAACAAAATAGCAAATCCTTTCAGTTAGAAAGATCTTATACAGGAAATGATTTCAAACTTGTTGGCTCAACCAAAGCCGCTGGATTCAGCAATTCAATAAAGACCTATCAATACACTGATCCCGACATCAGCCAGGAAATAAATTATTACAGGTTGAAGCAGCTTGATGAGGATGGAAAATCTACATACAGTAAGGTTGTCGTGATAAGAAATCCGATGAAGACTAAGAATAAGTTTAAAGTACTTGGAAATCCGATTAGAAGCCATTTAGATATTCAATGGGGAACAGATCAGGAAGGTGTGGGTGAATTAATTCTTGTTGATATGAGTGGAAGGATCATCACAAAATGGAATGGAAAAATAAACCCTGGCACAAGAATGCGAATTGCAATGCCGATATTAAACAAAGGAATTTATTCGCTACAAGTCCGAATAAATGGGTCAAAAATGGTCTATAATCTTGCCTATTGATATGTAATTTAGGTACGAATTTTTTATCTAAATCCAGCCCAATCTGGCTTGAAAATCCTTAATTTTTTCAGGATCGGGGTGAATTTTTTATACCATAACTAATTGATTATCAATAAGCCTCTTTAAAGTTTGTCAAAATTTTTGATACCGACCCGACTTGATAATCTCTGGGTTCTTTTTTCCTTAAATTTGTTTTACCGGTTGCCCGATGGAAATGTAAAAGCTACAACCCACCTACCTACCTATTAAATTCAGCTTTTGCTTTCTGCCCGTTAAATTCAACCACTACCCTGTTTACTATTTTTTGGATTTGTAAAAACGATTTGTATGTATTCATATGCCCTGCTGGAACCCGGATGTCATTACCTGGTACAGGAAAAAGAAGATACTCAAGTATTGTTGATCAAGATCATCGTAGAATCGGATCAGTGTTTGTTCGTAGAAAAGTATGAGGAAACTCCAGTGCAGGAGTGGAAACGAAAGAATGAACCTTTATTCGATATACTCGAATGCCTGAGCGACGATAAAGTGAAGGAATGGGAAACTGCGTATAATGATAATCAGGAATCTTATTACGAAGAGGAGGATGACGATTAAAGATATCGTCCTCTTTGAAAATCCATTTCGGAATAATCAATCTCTTTATTTTTTGTATTACCATTGGGATCTCCGTGTGCGCCGCGAGACAAATAGCCGCATACCGCAATCCCAATGGCTATTAATGAAGAGATATAATAGATAAGGTAGTTATCAGTTTTGTTGGTACTTGTTACGTAATAATCGAAAATGTAAATGATGATGAAGGTACCATAGGCAAACAACAGAGAAGCGTGAATAAACAACATTGCTTTCTCATAAGTCGAATGCTCAATCTTCTTTAGGTATCTCGTGATTTCCCAGATAATTGTCATGATCACCAGTCCCAGGCCCACTGCAAGCATATACTTCAGTGCATCGTAGCGAATGCCATTGATAATCGCATTCGCCAATAATAACCCCATATACATCGGAATGGAAACACGAAGAAATCGGATCAGTCTCGATGATTTTGTTGTGATATAAATAATAGTTAGCACAATCGGAACGTCGAACATATTATATACGACGGTAACGATTTCCCTGGTACGGCTGCTTATGCCTGGTATAAAGTCAGTACAGTTTATAAGTCCGCTGACGGTCCAGTAGAGACCAAAAAGGAAAAAGGATTTCTTCGTCCACAACTTCTTTACTAAAACCAGGAGCATCGGAATAAAGCACGCAATTAATGCGACCAGCGAGATGATATGGTACATTTGTTCTTTCACAGGATAGGTCCCGATCGCGTCCCGATAGCTATTGGGGGTTGGAAAGGGAAGGTTATCTATTCAAATCGCTTGATAACCATTTATTATTGCATCTTATTTTATTTTTCAGTAATACTACCTTTGGACAGGTTTGCATAAAATACGAATGCATTATCAAAACTACCCGGATGCCGGCTGAGGTAAAAACTGCAAAGCCATTCTTAAGCCTTGAAAATGATTGAAGTCACCATTCAAATAATCCCGCTTTGACGCATCATACTTATCTTTAATTTCATCCCTAAACCATTTCAGCTAATGAAATTTTCCCTAATCACAATTCTCTGCTGTTTAAGCATTAGTTTTTTCGTAAATGCACAGCCTAAAGACCTACCCAATGACTATTTAACAAAGGAATTTCATGCTGGCCGGCGTGATTCATTGCGTGCGTTGATGCCAGCTAATTCTGTGGCGGCAGTTTTTGCATATCCGGTAAGAAATTTTTCGAATGATGTAGATTATGTATATCATCAGAATCCGGATATGTATTATTTCTCCGGATACAAAGAACCGAATTCAATGCTTTTGATATTTAAAGATGAACAGGTAGCTGCTGATGGAAGTAAATTCAAAGAGCTGTTGTTTGTTCAGAAGAAAGATCCATTTGCAGAGCAGTGGACCGGAATCAGGATGGGCGTAGTTGGAGCAATGGAGCAGCTGGGATTTCAAAAAGTTCTTAATGGAGATGAATTTGCGTCGTTCAGCATTGATTTTTCAAAATTCGAACATATTTATTTCGATAATCTGCCGGCCGATATCGCAGATGATCGCTATGATAAGGCCGATCTTTTTGACCTCATTACTCTTTTCAAACAAAAAACCACAATGCCTGAAAAGCTGAGTACAGATAAGCGATTTTCAACGAGTGCATTTGTTCAGTTTACCGGCAAATTGAGAGAGATAAAAACAGAGGAAGAAATGAATTTGCTTAGAAAAGCGGTCGAGATCTCCTGTATTGGGCAGGCTGAAGTAATGCGTGCTATTCGTCCGGATATGTCGGAGCGCGAAGTAGAAGGACTTCATGATTACATTCACAAAAGATATGGCGCCGAGAATGTCGGTTATCCATCAATTGTAGGTGCAGGAAATAATGGTTGTGTACTTCATTATATAGATAACGATAAACTTCGCATCGGTCAACAGATGCTCTTAATGGATGTTGGAGCAGAATATCACGGCTACACTGCCGATGTAACACGCACCGTGCCCGCAAATGGAAAATTCTCTCCAGAGCAGAAACAGATCTATGAATTAGTATACGCTGCGCAAGAGGAGGCTTTCAAACTTTGTAAAGAAGGAAGCAGCTGGCAGGACCTTGAACAAAAATCGCGTGCAATCATTGTCGATGGTTTAATCAAGCTGGGTATTGCCAGGACAAGAGAAGAGGCAAATCGTTACTATCCTCACGGCCTCGGTCATCATATCGGCCTCGATGTACATGATCGTTCCAACTCATCAAGGTTAAAGAAAGGAATGGTTATAACTATTGAGCCTGGTATTTATATTCCTGAAAACAGCCCTTGTGATAAAAAATGGTGGGGAATAGCAGTACGTATTGAGGACGATGTACTGATCAAAGAAAAAGACTACGAATTACTCTCTTTTGCCGCTCCCAGAAAGATTGAAGAAATAGAAAAGCTTGTTGCAGAAAAGAGTCCTTTAGAGAATTATATCCTGCCTCCTTTGAAGTCAGCGAAGAAGGGGTTCTAATATAGCCGGAAGTCGGTAGTCAATAAGCAATGTTCAAGAAAATGACAATGCCAATAGTCATGGCCGGTAATTTATAATTAATTCGAATAAGAAATCTTCACGTATTGAGTTTCAGGAATTTTAAACAAATACCTAATTTTTATTTCAAAGAGCCGATTGATTTTCAACAAGTGGCTACTGACTACTGACTACCGACTTCAGACTAGCAATTAAGGGCATCTACTTAGACAGATAGTGGGTTTACTTACAAAAACGGGTCACTTATTAGTACAATCACTGAGACCCAAATCGTATTAGAAACAGCAGGGCATTGTAGTTCTACGATACCACACGTAATATCTGAAGCTATTAAATCGGGCAGTAATGCTCTGTTAAGGTATGTTAACAGTGATTACATTTGTATCAGATCGTTTTAACAATCCAATATCAAAGAGCACCAATATCCACGAAAATCCAAAAAGACCAAGTATCCGAAAAAAACCAAAAATCCAATTTCAGAAAGACCGAAAATCCAATCCCGATTATTATCGGGTCTAGAAAACCAAAAAGATCCATCCCGATAGCTATCGGGACCTAAAGAAAAACTAGCTCTTGTGAAAACCCAGTCGATATCCTGAAAACCCAAGCCTTTAGTCCCAAAATCCGAAACTATGATGACTAATGGTTAGCTCGACTGAATTAATTAAGGCCTTTGCTGGTAACCCAGTAAAGGCTTTTTTATTACGTCATTCCCGCGAAAGCGGGATCTTTTTTTTACCGATTATCTTATCGGAATAATCAATAATTAATAATTAATAATCAATAATTCTGGCGTCAGCATGAATTTTGAAATTCATCAAGATCAGGAGAATTATTGATTATTAATTATTGATTATTGATTATTGATTATTAATTATTAATTATTGATTATTCAGTCTCGGAAAGCTGTGGCAAGGGTGACATTGTTTTTCGAAGCCCTATCTTTACGGGAAAGCTTGCCGATGCGCACAACCTCCCTGGCCGCCATTTTAACTCTGTTTACTACTACCCTCTTCTCACAAAAAATCGAAATTCTTACTTCAGGTACAAAAACATCTCTGCGTGGATTGAGCGTCGTTAGTGACGCTGTGATTTGGGTAAGTGGAAGCAGCGGTACTGTGGGCAAAAGCATCGATGGCGGCAAGACCTGGGAATGGATTACGGTTAAAGGTTTCGAGAAAAGAGATTTCAGGGATATCGAAGCTTTTGATAAAAAGACTGCAATCATAATGGCAGTTGATACGCCTGCCCATATATTAAAAACTGTAGACGGAGGTAAGAACTGGAAGGTCGTATATACCAATCGTACTGCAGGTATGTTTCTGGATGCAATGGATTTCTTTGACAAGAACCATGGAATTATTATTGGAGATCCAATAAAGGGAAACACTTTTATTGCAGCTACAACAAATAAGGGGGAGTCATGGATTCCATTTGCAAATGTATCCCGTCCTAATTGCGATTCAGGTGAAGCATATTTCGCAGCAAGCGGAACGAATATTAAATACTTCAAGGACAAAACATACAGAGCTGTATCGGGTGGTAAGAGTAGCAATGTTCAGGATGGATTTAATACTATTCATCTGCCCATCATGCAAGGAAAAGAAACTACAGGCGCGAATTCAATTGCTGCCTGGGATAAAGAGTTTTATATTGTTGTAGGAGGTGATTTCGCTAATGATAAAAAAGGAATCGACAATTGCGCCTTCACTACCGACGGTGGTAAGACTTTTAAAACTCCCAGGGTCTACCCTGGCGGTTATCGAAGCTGCGTTGAATTCATAACAAAAAAAGAATTGATTGCATGCGGCACTTCGGGTGTAGATATTTCCCTGGATAGCGGCAATAGCTGGGCTTTGATAAGCAATGAATCATTTCATGTTTGCCAGAAAGCGAAATCCGGAAAAGTTGTTTTTCTTGCGGGAGGAAATGGCAAGATTGGAATTCTCCGAAAATAATTTTAGTTCACTTCTTAAACATCACATATACCGCAGCTAGCAGTAGTGCAAAAGACAATAGATATTTCCACTGAAATGGCTCCTTTAAATAAAGCACTGCAAAAAAAGCAAACACGATCAGGGTGATAACTTCCTGCGTCATTTTTAACTGAAATCCAGACCATCCATTTGAAAATCCCCATCGGTTTGCTGGCACCATCATGCAATATTCCAGAAAAGCGATACCCCAGCTAATCACAATCGCTTTCCACAAGGGAAGGCCTTTCATTCTTAAATGTCCATACCAGGCGAAAGTCATAAAGATATTTGAAGCCAAAAGCAGTAGTATCGTTCTCATAATATTTTGTTGATTATACAAATTAAAATCAAAAACCATAATTGAACCACACCTACTTAAATTTGCGCTGCCGGCATTGCAGGATCGCCGGCCCGACGTGGAGTGATATAACCGTCAAACAATAAGAACAATAAAACCATCTCCAATGATCTCCAGCAAAATTGAACAGGCACTAAATCGTCAAATCGACCTCGAAGGATATGCATCGATATATTATCTCTCTATGGCATCCTGGTGCGAAGTGAAAGGATTTAATGGCATTGCCAAATTTCTTTACCATCATTCAGATGAAGAGCGGATGCACATGCTGAAATTGTTTCATTATATCAATGACCGCGGTGGGCATGCCGTCGTGCCGGGATTGCAAAGTCCACCAAAGGATTATGTTTCTATCCGCGCAATATTTGAAACCGTTCTTTCACACGAAGTGAAAGTTTCAAATGAGATCAATGCTTTGGTGGAATTATGTATAAATGAAAAGGACTACACTACCCATAATTTTCTTCAGTGGTATGTATCGGAGCAGATCGAAGAAGAAAGCCTTGCAAGGAATATTTTAGATAAACTAAATCTCATTGGAGACGATAAAGGCGGGATGTATTTGTTTGACAGAGATCTTGAAGCGCTGGCGGGACAGGCGCATAAATAGGACCGCGCCATGAGTACTGCGGAATATCCGACGGGTTAATATTCAATTAGCCACGGAGGACACGGAAAGCTCGGAAGAAATTTTGAAAGAGTTCTAAATAAAAAATTGCGAAGCAAATAGTTGACCAGATGTTCTAAAACATCCCTCCGTGCTTACTAATCTAATCTTGCCTCATGAACCCTGGCCAATAAAAAGTCCCCCCGGAAATACGAAGGGACCCATGATGACTTGTGATAGCAACCTCAGCTATCTATGCGAATCTATGGCAAGCTTTTTTACAAAACCATAGTAAAAGCCACAGGAATATTTGCTATTTGTAACTTGCCCTTTGCTAATTAAGTGCTCTAAAATCCACAGGCACTAACTTACTCACTCCCGGTTCCTGCATCGTTACGCCATATATCACGTCCACGGAATTCATGGTCATTTTATTATGTGTAACAATGATAAACTGGCTCTCCTCGCTGAATTTGCGAATCATATTCGTGAATTTGTTCACATTGGCATCATCGAGCGGCGCGTCTACCTCATCGAGGATACAGAACGGCGCAGGCTTGATCAAGTAGATCGCAAAGAGTAAAGCCGTGGCGGTAAGTGTTTTCTCACCTCCGCTCAGCTGGGTTATAGAGGATGGGCGTTTACCTTTTGGCTTAGCAACGATATCAATGCCGGTTTCGGCAAGATTCTCGGGATTCTCCAGGATCATATCAGCCGTATCATCTTCAGTGAACAAGGCCTGAAATACTTTCTGGAAATTCTCCCTCACTCTATTGAAGGTATCCAGGAACTGCTGGTTGGCTGTTGCCTCTACTTCCTGGATGGTTTGCCATAGGCTGTCTTTTGCTGTTACGAGGTCATTCTTTTGTTCGAGAATAAACTCATAACGCTTCTTCATTTCTGTGAATGCTTCGATAGCCGTTGGGTTCACTTCACCCAGGTTCTCCAAACGCTTCTTCATTCTATCGCATTTCTCCTGCAATTCTTCAACCGGAATATCGGTTACTCTTGGTTGATCGAGTATATCATCGAGGTTGATGCGGAACTCTACATTCAGCCTTTCCTTCATTCCTGCCAGTTGAAGCTTCAATTCATTTAGTTTATCCTTTATTTCAGCAAGCAGGTGCTCGATCATCTCCCGCTCCTTCTGCTTATGACGAAGCTCGCTTTCTTTTTCCTGCAGTTGGTTGCGAAGATTGTAGTAAGCCTGGTCGGCTTCGTTAAGTATTCGCTCTTCATCTTCTTTTTTCCTGAGGAGATCGATCAGTCCCTGGTCAGCTGCTGCCAGCAAATCCTCACTTTCAGAAATATTTTCGACAGTTTGCTTCAATTGCGAAACATTTGATTCGATCTGTTCACTCAGGTCGTTCAATTGATTCTCCTTGAAATCCAACTCCTGGGTCAACGCATTGATCTTACTATGCTGTCGTGTTACCTGTAAATTGAACTCATTGAAGCTGGAAGTGGCTTGATTATATTCTTCTTCGGAAGTTCTAAAGTCTGCTTCTGCGCCGTGCAACTTATCACGCAATTCATTCAGAAGATTTACGAACTGCATCCATTCCGCTCTTGTTCCTTCGATACCAGCAATAGTCTCTTCAAGGATCAATTGAGTTTCCTGCATTCTTGAATCCGCTACTGCCTGCGATCCGTGAATATTCTCAATCTTGTTTTGAAGTGAGAACACATGATTGGTAAGGCGGTTGATATCTTCCTGTGCTTCTTTCAGCGCTTGTTCCTTCAATTGTTCATTAAATCCAATTACTTCGTTATGCTTCTGCTGAATTATTTCCTTCAGACTACCGACTACCGACTCCTGACTGAAAATTTCTGCTTTTAGTTTATCAAGATTTTTTGCTCTGCCGATCTTCTTGCCTTCAAAGATTCCCACGCTTCCACCAGTGAGTGAGTATTTACCTTTTACATACTTGCCATGTTTTTCCAAAACGATCGCACCATTGCTATTTTTTAATGCTGTTTCGTCTTCAGCAATAAACACATTGCCCAGGAGGTTTTCGGCAAGCCTGCGATACTGCTCATCTACTTCAATAACATTCAATGCAGGTAAACTGCCGTCGGGTTGATGGTAGTGGGCTGCATCAGACTCGTTGAATTTATCCAGAAGGAAGAAATTGGCCTTTCCTTTTTTATTTTCATCAAGTAGGTGAACTGCTCTTAAACCTTCTTCGAGATTATCGACAACATAATAGTTGAGATAAGGCTCGAGCACATTTTCTACTGCAGCGCGGTATTCTTCCTGAACATAGATGATGTCAGAAAGAATGGGGGCTGTATGGTTCCAATCCGGATTATTGTGAAGGAATTTCACACTTTCCGGATACCCTTCCATTGAATCGATTAGGCTCTTCAGGAGGTCGTATTCATTACGTTTAGCATCGAGCTTGCGATTCTCATCGGCCAATTCCTGGCGCAATGTTTCTAATTCTGCCTGGGTTTGAAGGATCTGCTCTTTTGTTCTCTCCTGCTGTGCTTGCAATTGCTCCAGGTCAACCTTTCTATCATGAAGTTCTGTTTCTCTCGTCGTCCGTTCTTCTTCTAATTGCTTCAATTGACTCTTACGTTTCAAAGATTCTTCTTCAAGCAATTCAATACTATCGTTCAGGTTTTGGATCGATGTATCTGCAACAGCTACCTTTTTCTCTGCTTCAAACTGATTGCGCTGTAATTGAAGATTTTCACTTCGCAAATGATCTACGCCTGAGCGCTTTTCATCAAAGATCCTGCGTCTGTCTTCAACAGTCGCACGAATTTCTTCCAACTGATCTTCCAGTGAACCCAATCTCAATTGTTCTTCTTCGATCTGGTTTTGTGTAAACTGAATACTTTCTTCGAGGCCCTTAAGCTGGCCTTCACTCTTGTTAAGGAAGTCCTGAAGGTTCTCCGCTTTTTCTTTGAGGAAATTCAATCGCTGTGATGCGAGATTCTTTTCATTTTCTTTTCCACGAAGTGATTGAAGCAGATCGTTGAAATCATGCTGCATTTGTTGCAATGCTTTTTCCTTTTCAATGAAACCAAATTTTTCCTGTTCGATCTCGACTTCATCGTTAGCTATTGCAGCTTCAATTGCATGTTTCTTATCTGTTTCGCTTTCGGTCTGCTGATTTAAATCGCGATAAGTAAGATTGAAACCTTCTAACGCGGCCTTAACCAGTTCAACACTAAACTCGCGATAATCTTTTTTGATCTCGTAGTACTTCTCAGCTTTCTTAGCCTGGTTCTCGAGACTCTTCAACTGGTTATTGATCTCAAACAAGAGATCTTCGATACGGGCAAGGTCCTGCTCTGTTGCATCAAGCTTGAGTTTGGCTTCCTTCTTTCTGGTTTTATAAATGGAAATGCCTGCAGCTTGTTCAAGCATGCGGCGACGGCTATTGTCTTTATCTTTTATGATATCGTCAACCATGCCCAATTCGATAATGGCATAGCTGTCTGTGCTGACTCCTGTGTCCAGGAAAAGATTTTGGATATCCTTCAACCGGCACTGCACATCGTTCAATCGGTATTCGCTCTCGCCGCTTTTATAGAATTTGCGGGTAACGGTAACCGTGTTGAATTCTGTCGGCAATAGGTTGCGGGTGTTTTCGAAGGTAAGGCTAACTTCGGCGAGGCCGCTGGCGGAACGGGTCTTGGAACCGTTAAACACCAGGCTTTCGAGGTTTTCGCTGCGGAGGTGGCTGATCTTCTGTTCGCCGATCACCCAGCGGATACTGTCAACGATATTACTTTTTCCGCATCCATTGGGACCAATTACTCCGGTGATACCCTCATCGAAGTTTAAAGTGGTTTTGTCGGCAAAACTTTTAAAACCCTTGATTTCTAAGCTCTTTAATCGCACAGGTTCGAATTTTTATGATGGACAAAAATAACCGATTAAAGCTGTAAAGTAAGTCGGATAAACTTGAAAGAATTGGTAATTATTAACTTCTTACCCACAAGCGGTTATAATCGTGCCGGGATAGAGTTATTAAGGGGGTGTTGATAAAATACAAGGAGTTTCGGCTAATGCTTCCAGTTTTACGTTTTCAATAATACTTTAGCAATCGCATCATCCAAACCCTAAGCTCGAAAACATGCCCAATTCGGAAAAGACCATTGCATTTTCAACTCAAATTTTTCTATTATTAGTTACTGCCTTTATTCCATTTTCTGGAAGTTCTCAAGTGAATTTTAAAGGTGCCGTACAAAGCAAGAGTACAGTCGAAAACGGTAAGCTTTATGGGCTTGTTGTCGGGATTTCCGAATATGCATCGTTACCTAAACTACAATATGCAGATAAAGATGCGGAGGTCTTTTATGAGTATCTCGTTAAAGCCAATTCGGGAAAGGATACCTCGAATATTGTTTTATACACCAATAAAGATGCTACCAGAGACGCGATAACTGATAAACTTTATAGCATTTCCGAACAAGTAAAATCCGGCGATAAAGTTATCGTTTATTTCAGCGGGCATGGTGATATTGAGCAATTGGTTCAAACCGACAATTCATTGTTATTACTTACCGAAGCTCCACTAAAGAACTATTTACGCAAATCAAATGCGTATCTCGACGTGAATCTTTTTAAAAACTTCTTTGATCTATTCATGTCAAAACAAGCACAAATCGTTTTTATAATCGATGCATGCCGCTCTGGTGGATTAATAGGTGGTGAAGTTGGAAAGAAAAATACCTTACTGAGCTTGCAACAGTCATGGGCAAATGAAGTAAAGCTGCTATCCTGCCAGGCTAATCAGGAATCTTTGGAAGGAAAACAATGGGGCGGCGGCCGCGGACTTTTTTCATACTATTTGATGCTTGGTCTTAAGGGTCTCGCTGATAATGATAAGAACGACGAGATCTCGCTGTACGAGCTTGATCGATTTTTGAAAGATTATGTTGGTTCTTCTTCCGGTCATCGTCAAATTCCAACAGTCCAGGGTGATTTCAATAGCGTGTTGAGTAAAGTGTCGGACAAATCAATTGCCGAGGCAAAAAGAGAGATGCTTAGCAGCAATGGCAATGGGCAAATCGTTGCAAGCCGTGGTATCAAAAATTCAAAATCCGATGACTCCAGCCAGTTTATCTATCAGCAATTCAAAGACAGAATTCAATCAAATGAATTATTGAAGCCAAATAATTTTTCCGCCTATGATCTGTATGCATTGGCAAAATCAAAAAATGCTGATAGCATTTTGTTAAGTAAAATGAGGCTGGATTTAATTAGCGCGCTTCAAAATTCTTTTGACCTGGTGCTTCAATACCTCTACAATGACCAGTTCGATAAATTTGGCATTTTGGAGAAAGCAGAAGTTTATGAGCAACTTACGCAATGTTTAAAACTGGCGGGTAACAACAAATACCTTTCAAATTCCATAAAGTCAAAACTATTATTTCTTGATGCCTGCGAATTGAGTATTGGAATTCGACCAGGTACAAATAATTATTTCACTAATGAAAAATTAAAGGACGGAATAAATCTTTTGCTCAAAGCAAAAGAAATAGATCCTTTGAGTCCTTATATATATTTAAAGTTGGGAGATTACTATTTGTACACAAATCAGATTGATCAATCGATAAATTCCTATCTAATTTATCAGCGACTTCTTCCTAATGATGAGTACTCTTACAATAAACTTGGATTAGCGTATATGTCTAAGGGAAAGAAAGCTGAGGCAGAGGCAGCGTTTAAGAAAGCATTAGCTATAAATCCAGGTTTTTGGCAGGCTTCGGATAATCTCAGAATTATTCTGGGCAGATAAGCACTTAGGCTAATTGGTTGGTAATGAAATGGCATAATCCTGAAGCCCAGGGCATGGAAATCAGGGAAAATTATCCCCAAAACTCCAAAGACTAAAAATCGTGCCTAACTAGTTCATCTGCTTGCAGTTATTTTTTCGGAATTGATCTGCATTAAGTACGTAATTTGGCTTTTGTGCGTTATTTTAGGGTTACTGCCTAACCGTATGAAAAGCTACTACTTGTTAGATGGAGAAACCCAGCTTGGTCCGTTTTCCCTGAAGGAACTAAAGGCGATGCCGCTTACACCAAACTCAAGGGTATGGGACCAGGACGAAAAAGATTGGGTTCGTGCTGCCGATCTTAAAGAACTTAGATTCCTATTTCCTCAAGCAAATTCCTATTCCAACCAGGCTGTCTTTCCAAAAATAAGCCCCAATAAGGAAGAATCAATTGATACCATAGATGCCGACCAGGGCAAGGCAGAACCGCGTCATGCAAATAATTTGAATGAACCCAATTCATTTAGAACGGAACCGTCAGATCTTCCACTTCAACCTGCAATAAATCCCAAGCTTGTTGCTTTTGCATTGGGACTTGCTATTGTAATTATCCTTTCGCTAATTAATTTTTCTGGTGGTGGTGCTGCACTTAGTACTGCTGCAACAGGATCAATGAGTGTGGAACACTCAGAGAAAACAATAATAAAAGAAACCAATCAGGATCGTCTTGACTCACTTGAGAAACTTGAATTAGAAAGAAAAAACGAAAAATCTTCGATAGAAAGGAAAAATAAAATTTTTAGAAACAGTTGGAAAAATTATATCTCGCATACTCCGAGCAATTATAAAATCAAAGGCTTTGGGGGAATATCGGGCTTATCAATTACCGTAATTAACAAATCTGAAAAAATCATTGATGAGATTGTAGTGAACGTAACTTACTTCAAAAATGACGGAAGCATATTTGAAGTGAAAGAAGTTTCTTTCTATAATATTCAACCTCATTCGCAAAAACAATCAAAGGTTCCGAATACTCAAAGGGGAACAAAACTAAAAACTGAAATCAGCAAGGTCTCTTCGCGTTCCTATCAATTCTGTTATGATAGTTCGAATGGTGGTGGAAGTGGAACGGGAGATCCCTGGTTGTGTAAATAATCATGAAAGGGTTGTATTGCATCAGTGATCTGGCAATCAATCAATCAATCCAACCATCAAACCATCCAGCCATCTCCTATTGGCGATATACCACGAAATGAAACTGATAGTCGATTGGGTTTCCGTTTATATCCATTAGCGTAACCAGCAAACTACCTCCCCCACTGCCTGTACTAACAAAAATTGGTGCTGGAATACCACTGGGAGTCACAACGGCAATATGAGTTTGATAATGGTAGGACTCGCCGGTAATCGCAATATTATAATTCCCCGTTCCGGTACGCGTAGCAGTAATATTCCCGCTACCAGCATTAATAAAACCAGTTGAAGAAATATTACCATAAGCAACAGGTAATAAGTGGGCTGTGCCCGTTGCAGGCCTGTTAACTTCACCTGTCACCCGAATAAGACCTGATGCATTAAAATTCCCATTTATATCGAGAGACTCCGTTGGAGGATCTATTCCAATACCTACCCTCCCCGTTTCTGTAATTGTAACTCTGTTAACCCCCGCCGTGCCTAAATATAGCTTTGTTGATTCCTGGTTTGTGATTGATGCATTCCCGGCACTGTTTACTCCAATAATCAATCCATCAGAAAAAATAGATCCGGTAGTTAGGTTTGTAAAATGTGCATGAACGCTATTCGCAGTTGTATTATTTAGTTGCAATTTGTATTGAGGAGTGAAAGTTCCAATTCCAAAATTTCCGTTATTATTAAGAGAGGTCATTACAGAACCAGTATAAGTGATATCCATTCTGTCTGTAGCGTTATTTATGGTTGATTGGATCTGCCAGACCTGTGGGCCACCTGCATTGGCAAACTGAATGACCGGGCCGATGTTGATCGCTGAATCATATAATTTAAGCGTTGGAAAAGTTGAACTGGAGCTATGGTTGATTTGTAAACGTGCAGTGGGCGTGCTTGTTCCGATACCTCCCAAACCATTTTCCCGAAATGACAGCAATGTTTTCGTAAAAGTTGTGGGACTAAAATGTTTCAATGACCAGCTATTTTCCATATTTCCGGTATAGGCGGAAATCCAATACCTCTTATTAGGGTGAATATAGTTGGCAAATTCTATTTGGCTCTGGGATCCATTTGGGAAGCTGCCGGTGTTTTCTCCAACAGCAACAATTGAAAGTTGCGGATCATCAAAGGGCAACATAGATTTATTGCTAATGGTGAGCGTAGCAATGGGAACCGGAAACAATCCATTCATATAGATATTATTTCCAGAAATGAAAAATGATGTATCATTAGCAAGATTCTTTACCAATAATGTCCTGTTTGATGGCTGATCGCTTTTGATGGTTAATTTTGCTGCTGGCGATGGATCGCCGATCCCAACATTTTGAGAACGACTGGTAACAGCAGTAACGATTAAGGCAAATATTAAGAAAAGCTTTTTCATCTTAAATTGTTAAGAATAAAATCCATGATTAAATGGTAAAGCTGCCAACTAATAAGAAAATTTGTGAATGCCCGGTTGGATTCTTATCATTCCGAATGAAGTTTAAAACTAAACCAAACTAATGCTGATAAAAATTCCACCTTTGTGTACCAAATCAGACGACTGACATCCATTGTAACATCCAGACAGCGGTTGTAGTCACACTTTCGGGTAGTTCCACTTCAGCATTGTTTGAAACTATTTCGCGAATAGAAAACTCTAGCTATGGCAAAACAGAAAAGTTTATTTTCTCTTGTGGCTTTCATTTTACTTGGCTTAAACTCATTTAGTCAATACGCTGATTCCAGTTTTTTCAATAATCCTGTTGCAGCGGAATCCTGGTTGAAAGAATTGAAAGTGCCGGCAATGGGAATTGGAATAATCCGGGAGGGGAAGCTTCGCGAAGTAACCGTATATGGTGAATTGAAAAAAGGACAGCCAGCGCCCTATAACGCGATCTTCAATGTGGCTTCACTGACTAAACCAGTAGTTGCTATGCTCACGTTGAAATTGGTTAGCAACGGCCAATGGCAACTGGATGAGCCTCTCTCAAAATACTGGACCGATCCGGATGTTGTCAATGATCCCAGAAGTAAAAAATTAACAACGAGGCATGTACTGAGTCATCAAACTGGCTTTACAAATTGGCGTTGGAATAATCCATCTAAAAAACTTGAATTCTTTTTTGAACCGGGAACAAAATTTCAATACTCCGGAGAAGGGCTGGAATATTTGAGAAAAGCAATTGAAAGAAAATTTAAGCTGCCTATTGATAAATTAGTTGATTCTCTTGTGTTGAAACCGCTGAAAATGCGTGATACCTGGATGGGATGGAATGCTGCGATCGATGAATCTTGTTTTGCTTTCTGGCATGATAAAGAAGGAAACTATGCTTATCCTGAGCACAAGACGACTCACGTGAATGCAGCCGATGATTTAACTACCACGATTGAAGATTATGGTAATTTCTGCGTTGCCGTATTGAATGGTTTTGGATTGAAGCAGGAACTAATTGTGGAAATGATGAAGCCGCAATCGAAAATCCGTGAAAGAGATTTTATGGGACTAGGCTGGGAACTGATCACAGAACTTGGGGACCAGAAAGAAAGCGTGATTCTACATAGCGGGTCAGACAGAGGGGTGAATACCCTGGCAATACTTGCCCCTGCGACAAAGTCAGGGCTAATCATTTTTACGAATAGTGATGTTGGTTATACTACTTATGATAAGTTAATTCCTCAGTTGTTGCCTATTGGAAGGGAGTTGATTAAGATGCCGCATTGAGGAAGGTTGATGGAGGTTGATGAAGGTTGACTGGTTGACTGGTTGATAAGGGCTGACGGAGGCTGATATAGGTTGACAAGGCAGATTTTTTAAGAATGATTCAATGGACAAGATAATTGAAGATAAATTGGAAGTAAGGGAGCTGCGGCCGCTGGATGTTCCTTTGCTTTGTGACTATTGGATGAATGCGACGATGGAGTTTCTGATAGCAATGGGTGTAGATCTTACTAAATTACCGGATAGAGAGCAATTTGCTGCAATGTTAGCGGAACAACTATCTCAATCGATTCCTGAAAAGAAATCTTATTGCGTGATATGGATATTAAATGGAAGTCCGGTTGGGCATTCGAATATTAATAAGATCAGGTTTGGTGAAGATGCCTTTATGCATTTGCATTTGTGGTCATCCGGAGCAAGAAAGAAAGGTTTGGGAACTGAATTTGTAAAACTTTCCCTACCCTTATATTTCGAAAACTATAAATTGAAAATTTTGTTTTGCGAACCCTATGCATTGAACCCTGCACCAAACAGGACACTGGAAAAAGCCGGATTTAAATTCATAAAAGAGCATATCTGCGTTCCTGGCTGGCTTAATTTTGAACAACCGGTAAAGCTCTGGGAAATGAGTGAAGAAATGTATAACCGGCAAATAAAGAAAGAGCAATAATATGGCCAGCATAAAAAAATCATTCGGGTTTGTCATTCTGATCTTACTTTCACTCTCTTTTGCTACTAATTCTCCCGCCCAAAAGAAAGGTCCAAAATTTAAAGTCATCGCGTTCTTTACGGCACGAAATGATCTCGCGCATATCAGTTTTCTACATGAAGCAAATAAATGGTTCGCATCAATGGCAGAAAAGAACGGATTCAGCTATGATTCGACTAATGACTGGAACAACATGAATAAGGAGTTTCTGTCTGGATACCAGGTTGTAGTATTTCTCGACACCAGACCGGATTCGATTGATCAGCGAGAAGCTTTCAAGGAATACATGCAAAATGGGGGTGCCTGGCTCGGATTTCATTTCTCGGGATTTGCACTCAACCACTCCCTGTTTCCGGAAAACTGGGATTGGTACCACAATGAATTTATTGGCTCCGGTCAGTATGTTAGCAATACCTGGCGTCCCGTCTCTGCAATATTAAGAGTTGAGGATAAAAAACATCCTGCCACAAAAAAATTACCCACCGTATTTAAATCAGCCCCGAGTGAATGGTATCGTTGGGAATTCGACCTGCGTAACAAGCCTGAGATCGATATTCTGCTTTCAATTGATTCAACGAGTTTTCCTTTGGGCACAGGTCCAAAGCAACATGAGATCTGGCATAACGGCTATTATCCTGTGGCCTGGACAAATAAGAAATATCGGATGATCTATATGAATATGGGACATAATGATATGGATTATGAAAACAAAACGAACAAACAATTGTCTTCTACATTTGCTAGTAAAGACCAGAATAGGTTTATACTGAATTGCATTACGTGGCTGGGTTCCCGATCAAGCCTGGTTGGTAATAATTAATAATCAATAATTAATAATTAATAATTCTTATGGCATGAGGTTGCATCTGCAATATAAACATGCATCACATTGAACAATTATTAATTATTGATTATTAATTATTGATTATTAATTATTGATTATTTTTTCAACTCACCGTTTGGGCTCCCGACTCCTGACTATTTAACTTCCTCAAACACTCCCGTCTCTTTATTCTTCTGCACATTGTCCCAGTCGAAATATCGTCCATTCATTGCGACATAGATACCAGCGGACAGCGTTTGTACGAATGCCAGTGCGCTTCCGATATTGAAGAGTCCATCAGAGCTACCAAATTTTATGGGGATCATTGCGCCGGTAAGGACAATTGTTTTTCCTTTCACATGTTTAGCCAGAACCTTAGCTGTTCTCGACATGGTATCGGTTCCGTGAGTTATGATGATTTGTTTTTCTTCACACTGATTGCATTGGTGCACGATCAATTCGCGGTCTTCATCGGTCATTTCAAGGCTATCGATCATCATTAGCGTACGAATTTCAACATCTACCCTGCTGCGACCCATTTCGAGAAGGTCGTGCATATGCGTATCCTTGAAATAAAGTTGACCATTAAGTTCATTGTATTCCTTATCGAAAGTGCCGCCGGTTATGAAAATGCGAATTGCCATTTGAGTTGATTTGCCGGGTAAAAATAGGCATTCCAATTAAGGTTCCGAACCTTGCGAATTCCTGGTTACTGGCTGAGTTACTTCTTAAGGTTTCGAACCTGTTGGCATGATTTTATAACAAGCACAGGGAAAAAATGAAAAAGATCTTATCCCTGTTTGCTTTCGGCAGTTTCATCATTTTCTCCTGTAATAATCAGGAAACAGATAAAGCGGCGACAAAGGAAGAAACTCAGCCTCCAAGGACAGAATCAGACCTCACTTGCTATTCAAAACAGGATCGCGATACAATTGTCCTATCGTATCGAAGCATTGCCGATTCGGTTACGGGTTCATTACAGTATCATATAGCTGAAAAAGATAAAAACACTGGCACTTTCTATGGTCGATTTAATGGCGATACATTATTTGCGGAATACGTTTTTCAATCCGAAGGCATGGATTCGCGCAGGCAATTGGCATTCCTGAAAAAAGATAATTCCCTGCTCCAGGGTTTTGGTCCGGTTTCCGAGCAGGGAAACCGACAATTTTTCACCGACAAAAGCAAGATTCGTTTTGATACCGGAATTGAATTGAAAAAGTCGGCTTGTCAGTAAACGACCTGGCAGGCTTTTCTTTTCGGAATGCCTGCGATTCTTCAAGTCGTGCTGGCATGTTTATCAATTTGAATCATGAAATTTGCCAATGCTTCCTAAATTCTTTTCAAAGCCTGCTGACTTCAGAAAATGGCTTGAGAAAAATCATGATAAAAAAAAGGAATTATTAGTTGGCTTCTGGAAAGTTCATACCGGAAAGCCCAGCATGACCTGGTCAGCGTCTGTCGATGAAGCATTATGTTTTGGATGGATTGATGGTGTAAGAAAGAGTATAGATGAAAAAAGTTATACCATCCGCTTTTCACCAAGAAAACCGGACAGCAATTGGAGTGGAATAAACATTAAAAAGATTGATGAACTTACAAAGAAAGGGTTGATGCATTCGGCCGGTGTTGCTGCATTCGAAAAACGAGATGAAATGAAATCCAGGATCTATGCCTATGAAATGGAGATGATGAAACTTGACCGCTCTTATGAAAAGAAATTCAAGACAAATAAAAAAGCCTGGGATTGGTTTCAATTGCAGGGCAATTATTACAAAAAAATAATGGTAAAATGGATCATGACTGCAAAACAGGAAGCGACGAGAGAATCGCGATTAAAAAAACTCAGTGAGGCCTGCATCAAAAAAAGGAAATTGATTTGAACATTAATTTTAGGATAAGAATAAATTCATATGGGATCAAAAATCAGGTGGGGAATATTGGGTTGTGGAAGAATAGCAAGAAAGTTTGCATCGGATTTAAAATATGTTGAAGACGCAGAATTAATTGCTGCCGGCTCACGCAGCAGGGATGCTGGTGAAAAATTTGCAAGCGAATTTCCCGTAAAACATTTACACGATAGTTATGAAGCACTGGTAAAAAACCCCGACGTTGATGTTATTTATATCGCTTCACCGCATGGATTGCATTACGATCATGTTATGCTTTGCCTGGATAATAATAAGCCAGTCCTGAACGAGAAAGCATTTGCCTTGAATTCAATGCAAGTAAAAGAAATGATCGAAAAAGCAAGAGCTAAGAAATTGTTTTTGATGGAAGCGCTTTGGACCAAGTTCATGCCGCATTATAAAAAAGTTGTTCAAATGGTAAGAGATGGTGAGCTTGGAACAATTAAAAATGTATTGGTGAATTTTGGATTTGCTCCAGCTCTGCCGATACCCGCAAGATTATTTGATCCTTCACTTGGGGGTGGAAGTCTACTTGATATTGGTATATATAATATTTTCATCGCAATTTCTGTGTTAGGAAAGCCAGATGAGATCATCGCCTCAATGACAGCAGCTTCAACCGGCGTAGATGAACAATGCTCAATGGTATTTAAATACAAAAACGGTGCGATTGCGCAACTATTTACCAGTCTTTCTACCAACCTGGCTACCGAAGCCGATATCTCAGGTGATAAAGGCCGAATAAGATTAACAAGCCGATTCTATGAACCGAGCACTACCATTGAATATTATCCTGGCAGGCCAGAAACAAAGCAGGTCATTCCTTATGATAAAGAACCAGGTTGGGGGTATCAATACGAAGCGCGACATGTAAATGAATGCTTACGCAAAGGGCTAACCGAAAGCCCTATTATGTCGCACGCAGATACGATTCAGCTGATGGAGATTATGGATGAAGTGCGGAAGAAGGCGGGAATCAAGTACAATGTCGACTAATAATAAATAATCAATAATTAATAATCAATAATTAATAATTGCTCGATGTGCAGCGCGCCAAAAAAATCATAGACAACCTGATGCCGCAAGAATTATTGATTATTAATTATTGATCATTGATTATTTTGATTTCGCTCTTCTCTTCAATTCTTCAACGGGCATTGTTATCATTTGTCCAATCGGCCTACCGTTGCGATAAGTAATCACGCGAAAATTGACGGCGTCTTTGGGCACATCAAGTTGAGCCGTGTATTTAGGATAGTATTTATCCGGAAAAGAATTATCGAAACTATAATGAATATCAAGCCCGGTTAGCTCCGTGCTCAGTTCTACAGCTATCTTATTTGTGTCTTTCTTAATCGATGTGAAAATTGGATCATACATGCTTCGCGCATATTTGATCTCGGCTGCATCATAACGCTCGAAATGTTTTTCAACGCGTTTTGTAAAATCATCCCAGTTGCGTTTTTCCTTTGGCGACCATACTGCTTCTGCTACAGCAAAGGCTCGCGGCCATGTCATATATTGTGCATGGCGCATATTGTAAATCTGTTCTGTCCAAAGATTTGCCTGACCGCCTTTGATAAACTTTGGATCTACTCCTTCGGGCACTGGCTCAAACTGATAAGCTGTTTTCAAACGCAGGGTTGCATAAACAGGTGGTTCCACTACTGCATCGCCTTGCATATAATCAATATAAACAAAGGTTGTCGGGCTCATGACCACTTCATGTCCCATTTTCGCAGCTTCAATCCCACCCTTCATTCCACGCCAACTCATCACTGCCGCATTTGGTGCAAGACCTCCTTCAAGGATCTCATCCCAACCAATGAGTTTTTTACCTTTTGACTCTATGATCTTCTCTACTCTTTTCACAAAGTAACTCTGCACTTCGTGCATGTCCTTCAATTTTTCCTTCGCCATCAATTGCTTGACCTGATCATTGATCTCCCAAAAATTCTTCGCACACTCATCCCCACCCATATGGATATACCCGAATGGAAATAATGAAGCTACTTCGGTGAATACTTTATCAAGGAACGTATAAACTTTCTCGTTCGCCGGGCAAAGTGTATTATCAATTAATGCAGTAAAACCGCCATTGGCCCAATTCATGAAGCGCTCTCCTGAATTCACTTTATAAGTACCGGGAGTGCAACTTAGCTCGGGATATGACGCAATAGCCGCGAGGCTATGACCTGGTACGTCAACTTCCGGTAATACATTTACGAAACGGTCCTGCGCATATTGAACAATCTCCTTAATATCTTCCTGCGTATAGAATCCGCCATAATTTCTTGGCTCATCAGCATCAGGCGCACTGAAACGTCCGAACGTGCCGGTCTTTTTTACATTCCAGGCGCCAACTTCAGTAAGCTTCGGATAAGATTTGATTTCAATTCGCCAACCCTGGTCATCGGTAAGATGCCAGTGCAATAAGTTGAATTTGTATCGAACCATTTCGTCGATAAATTCTTTCACTTCATCTTTGGTAAAGAAATGACGTGAGACATCCAGCATCAATCCCCTCCAACCAAAGCGCGGATAATCGGTGATGCGCACAGAAGGCGCCTCCCAATAATTTTTCTTCACCAGGGATTTTGATTCGATTTCTTTCGGAAACAATTGCAACAGCGTTTGTGCAGCATAAAATAATCCCGCAGGCTTATTTGCAGATAAAATTGCCAGGCCCGGGTCGGTCGACAGTTTATATCCTTCTGCTCCAAGTGAAGGGTCTTCCTTGCGATTCAAGCCTAATGAAATCACTGAACCTCTTGAATCACGTGCTGCCGAGGATGGCTGTATTGAAATGGGATACCCGGTGACTTTTAAAAGATATTGTGCCAGCCAGCGGGCCACCTGCTGAACCTCGGGTGCGTGTTCGGGGATTTCGATCCTTGTGAAATTGTTTAATTCGAATGCCCCACCCCTTTTTTCAATAGAAACAGGCTGTGGAATGATACCAAATTCCGCCTGACCAAATATGTTGGCGGCCAAAAAAATCGCAAGTTGGAAGGAAATTATTCTCTTCATACTGACAAGTTTAAACTTTGTTTGGCTGTCGGATTTTTCGCAAAATAAAGGATCGGTTACCAGACTGTAAATTATAAAAGAAATTCTCTCCTAAATCTTTCCAGATAAACTTCTTACCTATATTTGTACCTTTCAAAAAATAACCTGTAATGAGAAAGTTTTTAGTTCCCACAGATTTTTCTGAGACAGCCAAAAATGCGGCCCGTTTTGCAGCACAGATGCTGGCTGGCAAGAATGCGGAGATCGTACTCTTCCATGTTTATGAAAAGATCGCTGCAGGTTCAGACGGATCTCCCCTTACAGAAGAAGATGAAGATCGGCAAACTATATTTTCCAATGCCTTGGGCAATGTGAAGGCTGATATGCTGAGAGTGTCAGCAAACCTGAACGTCAGCGTTGCTGCAGAAGAAGGAAAGGATCTTATCGAGGCTATCGGACGATTTGTACGACACAACGGAATTGACATGGTGATAATGGGAATTACGGGCGCAACGCGACTTGAGCAGATCTTCATGGGAAGCAATACCCTGAAGCTGACAAAGGAAGCTATCGTGCCGGTTATGATCATACCGCCCGATGCAAAATATGTTGAGATAAAAGACGTGATGATTACGAGCGACTTCAAAGATGTCGATTCAACGATTCCAGTAGCGCCCATCACCAGAATTCTTGATCTGTTCAAGCCAAATCTACATATCGTTAATGTCGATGCTGAACATTATGTTGAATTAACAGAAGAATACAAAAACGAAAGGGCTAAAATGGAGAGATTCTTTGGCGCCTACAATCCTCAATTCTCTTTTATAAGACTATTTGATTTCCAGGATGCGGTAAATTCATTCACTGAAGACAAGGAAATCGATCTTATCATTACAATTCCACGAAAGCATTCATTCTTAGGTGGGTTCTTTAAATCGAGCCATACCAAAAAGATGGCGTACCATAGTCACGTGCCTGTGGTTGCGGTTCATGAATAACAATAATTAATAATCAATAATTAATAATTAATAATTGGTCGAGGTGCAGGATGTTAATAAGAACATCTGCAAACTGCTGCCATAAGAATTATTGATTATTAATTATTGATTATTTGTACGTTTCCTTCTAGCGTAGAGATAATCAATCAGCAACACTACAATCAAGATCATTAGTCCGCCAAACTCTCTTGTGTCTTCAATCCAAGGCTTTTCTGCTTTCATTGTTTGTACAAGACTTTCAGCATTATGTTGGTTTATCCAATCGAGTACTCCGTCCTTTGTAAAGACGAGGTAACCTGCATATACGAGATAAACGGCGATACCAACTAAATAAGCGCGCGGATAATACTTCCGTCTGAATGCAAGGAAGCAAAGAACAGCTCCATACAAATAGATAGGCATCCAAATGTATGGATCAGGATCGTTGTATTGCAGGGCTGCACTAAAAACAAAAAGAAGGAAGAAGATGAAATTGAAGATTCGCATATTTTAGCGTTACAAACATTTAGCTCCTGACGAGCTAGCTTGAGAAGCAAATTAGTCCTTTTTCATTTCAATCTGTCTTCAATCGCTTTCAATCTTTTCTCCAATTCATCAATCTTATTTTGTTGCTTTTTGATGATTTCTTGTTGTTCCTGAATTGCCCTTATAGCCAAAACGGAAAATCCGGAGTAATCAAGTGTATAGTATTCTTGTTCCTCTGAAGGTGGTTGCACCATTGAAGGAAAGAGCTTTTGTACTTCCTGTGCGATAAAGCCAATATGTTTAGCACCCTGATGACCTTCACTGGTAAAATAATAACTTGTCGGATTCAATTGGAGAACGTCATCAAGAACTGATCCGATCGAGGTGATATCTGATTTTAATCTTGCATCTGAAACACTGGTATAAGCGCCCGTGACATCGTCAAAAGTCCCCCTCAGGTTTCCATTGAAATGAAGCAGATAATCACCCGAACCATTGGAAACATAATGTGACCAACGATGATTACTTCCTCCGGGATTTGTATTGCGAATGGCAAAACCCATATTACCCTGTGAGCCTGAAATATGGGTCACTTCAAATTCATAGACAGGTGTGATACCGATGCCTACTTTTCCGTTCTTTAATACTGTTACCGCATTTTTCCTAACAACGTTTGAAGTACCATTACCAATAAGAAACAAAGGATCTGTATCGACCCATGTTGAAGTGGAAGAGCTGGTGATTGAGTCATTATACGCCCCAATTACAAAGCAGTCATATGCCTTTGAGTGAAGATTTTTTCCAATGGCAGTTGAATAGGTTCCAGTCGAGGTGTTAGATGATCCAATCGTCAACGACCACATACCAACTGATCTGTTATCAAAACCATGTGAAAATGCGAAGGGCGCAGAAGACTGATTAGTTGATCCAATTGCAACAGTATGGACTTCTGATGCGGTCACTGCTACTCCAATTGCCATCGCATTTCCCCCACTGGCCGTGGCACCAAATCCCTGAGCAAAGGAATAGTTACCACTTGCCTGGGCAACGTCTCCAAAAGCCAGGGAACTTGTACCAATATTACTATAATCCCACGCAGAGGAAACGATAGTGAGGTGACCAAAGCGCAGTGCTCCTTTTGTACCAAACCAGATAAACTTGTCTCCTGCAATGGAACTTGTAGAATCAGCTCCAAACAAAACAGTTTTTTGTGGTGCAACATGGAGATAGGCCCCAGGTTGATTGACACCCATTCCGGTACTGCCATTTTTTAAAACAATGAAAGAATTCGACCTTGAATTGAGTCCCGTTCCATTTCCCGCGATTAGTATCGGGTCGGTATCCACCCAGGAATCGCCTGAAGAACTATTTATTGAATCGTTGAATCTACCGATTACCAGACTTCCATAAGATTTTGCATGGTTGCCTTCGCCGAAAACGGCAGCAAATTGCCCGGTTGAAATTATGCCGGAACCAAAAGCAGATGAATAATCTGCGTTTACAATATTGGAATTACCAAAAGCAAAGCTGAAATTGCCATATGCATAAGTATTCGATCCATGCGACAGTGAAAACTCACCATCTGCGAAAGTTCCAAACCCTCGCGAGAATGAATAAAACCCGGTCGCATGAGCATCATATCCCTGAGCGAATGATTGGGGCCCGCTTGCGAAGCAATACTGACCAATTCCCAGCGAGTTAATACCAATATTTACGTGATCCCACGCATTCCCAATGGTGGTACTACTTGTTGCGTACCACAAAAACCTGAGCGCACCTTTTGTTGGGAACCAGGTGAGAGTGCCCATATCTCCAATTGGGTTTCCAGGAATGGAATCATAACCAAATACAACGGTTTTTCCATGAGCTACATTCAATGGCGCGATTGGTGTTGAAGTACCGATCCCAACGTTTTGCGCGAACGAATGACTCGAAATTTGAAATAGAAATAGCGTAAGAGCAAAGCTTAGAATTGTTCTAATGTTCATAACATTTGATTTAGGTTTGATCAAATAAAACAACTAAGCAAAACCTTAATCGATAAAGCTTTTAAGAGGTAATCGTTGGGTATGAAATGTGATCAAGAGTAGGAAGGAACGATAATCCTTATGCAATCATAAGTTTTCCCGGGTTTTCTTTGGGAGCTTGGCTTTTATTAACTCGTAAGAGTTACGGATGTATGTTTCCCATTCTTTTTTGGAAAGCCTTGCTGGTTTAGTTACCAGAACCCATTTTGCTCTTGCCATGTATGGCGCAGGTATGAATCCATCTGTTTGAGAAAGTTCCTCAAATTCTTCGTCTGATACTTTGAACGCAACGGATAAGGGCGGATTAAGCCCTGTCACACAATACATCTTACCGCCAAGTAAAAAGCATAAATCGTTTCCCCATTTGATGTCTTCCTTTGTTCCAGGAAGCATGAGGCAAAACTTCCGAAGCCATTCAATATCCATTAAAAGTAGTATTTAATTCCAAAGGAAAATTACCCTAAATGTGGTATGTGGCAAAACCAGCGACTGTCTACCTTCGATTTTGTGAATAGTGAATGATTCACTATTCACTATTCACTATTCACCATAAAACTAATCTTTTTATGAAAAAGATTTTAATAGTTGTTTGCGTGCTGGGGTTCAAAGTTATAGTGAATGGACAAGTTGTAAAGCGTTTGATGGAAAGAACCAAAAGTAAAATAGAAAGAAAAGCCGGTGATAAAATTGATAAAACAATTGATGAAACACTGGATGGTAAAAAAAGCACTGATAAACCCGGTAAATCAGATAGTGCTAACAGCGGCAATTCCAAAGAGAAAAAAATAAGTTCCGACCAAAGTAGCAACACAAACAGCAGCAATGTCAGCAATTCAGCTGATGCAGCCGAATCCACAAGTTTACAATCCTATAGTAAATATGATTTTGTTCCCGGTGAAAAAGTAATCTCCATTGAGAATTTTGCCAATGATGCTGTTGGTGATTTTCCTGCGCGATGGAATACGAATTCAACGGGAGAAGTAGTTACCCTAAATGGACGCGAAGGAAAATGGCTCAAGCTAAATAAGAAAGGTGCTTATCATCTTGAACCCTTAACCAATTTCCCGGAAAATTTCACACTTGAATTTGACATTGCAGTCAACAATGATTTCAGTTATTATTCTAATGAGATCTATTTTACCATTACGAATCTGGTGAAGCCAGAAGATTTTGCGAATTATGATCACTTCACTCGTTGGACAGGGCAGCATTCGGTGAGATTAGTCCTTCATCCAATTGATGCGGGTAATCAACGGTCCACTACAAGGATAATGGCCACCACAGATGGAAATTTCACTATCAACAATGAAGTGCAGGTGAATAACTGGAACGCCATTAAGAATAATTTTGCGCATGTTTCGATCTGGCGACAAAAGCAAAGAGTAAGAGTTTATATAAACCAGGAAAAAGTTTGGGACATTCCAAGATTGTTCAGTCCAACTGCAACCTATAATGCACTTGTAGTTGCAACGGGAAGTTTTAATCAGAGCCAGGACTATTACGTGATCAATAATTTTCGTATGGCGGTTGGAGCAGCGGATACGCGTAATAAGTTAATTGAAGAAGGTAAATTTGTGACAAGGGGAATATTATTTGACGTGAACAGCGCGAATATCAAACCTGAATCTTACGGAACATTGAAGGATATCGCCAACGTCCTGAAAGAAAATCCTGATGTAAAAGTTCGTGTAATTGGGCACACAGATTCTGATGGCGATGACAAAAAGAATATGGAACTTTCCAGAAAAAGAGCCGAATCGGTAAGGTCCGCACTTCAAAAAGAGTTTGGAATCGATGCAGCCCGTATTGAAGTAGATGGAAAGGGAGAATCCGAACCCGTTGACAAGAATGATACACCGGAAGGAAAAGCAAATAACCGTCGTGTAGAATTTATCAAGATTTGATTATTTACTTTAACCAACAATAACCAACATGAAAAGAATCATTGCGCTCTTAAGCGTGCTGGCCCTTATTTGCTGTAAAAGCAAGAATGATAAGATCGATACTCTTGGTGAACTAAAAGAAGCCTCAGAAAAGGCCGCAACTGCCGTTGAAAAATCAAAGGACCGTTGGGAAGAACGAAAACATAAAGGCGATACAATTGCAATACCCTATAAAGACCTGCAGTCTTATTTTCCTGAAATAAGCGGTTATACTAAAGACGGCGAGCCGTCGGGAGAACAAACCAATATGCCAGGTATGGGAAGCTGGTCACAGGCATCGCAACGGTATAAGGACGGAGATAAAGAAGTTGATATAAAAATTACCGACTACAATGGAGCACAAGGGGCGTTTGCAGGTGTTACGGCTTTGTATATGATGGGTTACTCTTCAGAGAACGATACAAAAAAGGAAAGTAGTACTGATATGGGAATGAAAGATGTTGTTGGTTACGTTACCATCTACAAAAAGGAGCCTCGTTCCAATTTGGTTGTGATCGCCGCAGACCGCTTTTTTATCGAGTTAGATGCGGAAGGAAACAATGATGAGAACTTTTTAAAAGGAATTGCGAAGAGCATGAAGCTTTCTGAACTGGCGTCTAAATAAATTTCGTGAATCGTCAATATATTTGGTAAATCACGACCAACGATTTAAAATAAAGAACCCCAACTTCTAGTTCAGGAAGCTGGGGTTTATTATTGTTAATAGATTTTACTTCTGCTTAACAATTCTTCCGGTGAAGGATTGTATTCCATCATTCAGCTGTACTGTGTAAACTCCATTGCTTAGTTTACTTAGATCCACAAACTGGGTTTGTATGGTCACCTGTCTCTTTATAACAGTTTGACCGGATCCATTGATAACAAGAAGATTCATATTACCCGGCCGTTGCTTATTAACGCGAATAAACATTTGACCGGATTCCAAAGAAATGTATTCAATGAATTTAGTTGATACCTGCCTGTTCAGGGTTACCATTTTTGAATAGCTGGCGCGATTGTCATAGTCTACCTGTTTCAGCCTATAGATCGCATGCGTCTTGCCGAGATCAACTTGCTTGTCGACAAATGTATAACGAGTTCTTGCAACCGAATTTTCTTTCCCTGCCACAAAGCCGATCCGCGTGAAGTCTGCATCTCCTGGCTGTTTTCTTTGGATCTCAAATCCTTTATTGTTTTGTTCGTTCTCTACGTCCCACCAAAGTTTGTTTTGCAATTTCTCTGCTTGTCCATCAAAGCCAACAAATGTTACGGGCAATGAGAACAGTGCTGCTGTAAACATTCCCCGGCCATGCGTAGCGGCAAGGATAGTTTTATCAGCAGCCCGGATCTTTATCATGTCAGTTCTGACGTTGCCAAGACCGCTGCTGTTTTGGACCCATACTGTTGCACCACCAGCAAGTGTTTGAGTTGACCATACGCCTAATTCAGTCGCAAGCACTGCCCCGCCAACTGCATTTGGTGCATTGCCGGGATCCCATCCAGCCGGAACAAAAGCTCCCCATCTTATGGGCATATCCGGCAGGTTGCCTTCAATAGATTGCCATGATGCTCCCAGGTCAATCGATTCCCATACGCTATTAACGCCATAATTCGATACAGTGAGCATCAAATGACTGGCATTGCCCTCTTCAATATCGATACTACTTATATAGGCGCCATTTGCAATCGCAGGCGCAGCTACCCGTACTGTATCGGGGTTGACACTTGTTGCCGTATGGGCATTGTTTAAATAATAGATCATAGGAGCCTGGCCGCTGCCCTGATAAGCAAACCAAACTCGGTTTGCTGTATTTGGATCTACTTTGAGCGCGGATATCATTACCGATGCATTCGATGATGTCGGGATACTGAAAGCCTGTATCGATCCGCTGGTTATATTTTGAATCCTTCTGATATTTCTGCCAACTGCGGCGCAATAGATAAGGTTTGCCGTGTTATCGTATTCAGTTGGATTAATAAATCTTCCACCAGTAAAGAATGCTCCTACATTGAAATTAGCACCTGAGTTTCTTGAAATAGAATATTGACTACCGGTAAAACTTGTGATTTGATAAGTTGGATCGTCCTGATCGATGAAGCAGAATCCTCCATCACCTCCTGTTGCTGTAGCGCCAGCGCCTACGCCTACAGTGTTAAGTATGTGAGATCCGTTATCCTGCGATCCACCAAGAATATAATTAGAAGCGGCAGTTGGATGAAGAGCACCACTATAGTATTGAATCTTTCCAGCACAGTGGGATCCGAAGCTTGGAATTCACGTGACTTGAAGTCGCGG
>JADMIO010852295.1_pt1 | contig 80713 bp, 63 predicted proteins | sample 8958161 | NCBI WGS metagenome assembly JADMIO01 (sample SAMN16585339, study PRJNA669376) | soil metagenome | isolation source: Crop rotation soil | place: USA: Cullars Rotation, Alabama | collected 2011
GCCGCGACTTCAAGTCACGTGAATTCCAAGCTTCGGATCCCACTGTGCTGGAAAGAGGTTAATAGCACTGTTTGCATTTTTAGTAGTTTTGTTAGGCACTGGCCTCAGAGCTTATCCAATAGAGATTGTGAATGACACACCCTACCAAGTAGTTTTTAGGGCAGGGTTCGCGGCATGGGGGACACGCATGGCCGCGGAAATAAAGCCGGGGGAAATGGTTACACTCGATACCGGCGCCCTAAATCCTGGCCAAATTTTTGCGCCGGTCTTGTGCCTCAATGAGATTTACCTTGCACATTTTCCTAGCACGGGTGATAGGCCAAGCAGAGCGGTAAAAGACGTTGCTGAGCTTGGTTTGGGTAATTTGCCATTTCGAGAGGTGCAGATCTCCTGGGTAACCGATCAAACCATGGAAAAGATAAACGCGGCTCTTTTTTCGGCTGTTAAGGCCGCTTATGCGGGTAACGAAATCGCCTTTACTGGGCCGACCACCATTGCATCAGCGATCGCAAGTGTAGTGGCTGGTGCGCCAGGGGTTGGGGGGATCGCGACAGCGCTTGAAAGAGTAGCGAACGTTTTAAATAGTGCGGTTTTGGCACTTAACCCCACAAGTCTTGTCACGTCGTTGTTAGACGCAATTAAAATGTCCGGATGCAAGCCCCGCCACTTTGAAATCATTCCAGGTGAAAACGGAAAACTCATCCTTCTTTCGGTACTAAAATAGGGCCAGTTACTTTATACCAGGATGGAATAGGACTCCGAGGGGTCCTATCTGGCATTGATCTTTGTGTATAGGGTCAAACATGGGTCCCCCAAAGGAATCACTTTAAAAAGCCTGGCCCGTGCCAAAACTGGGCACCACGGTTTTAACGCCTGTTCCGGCACCATAAACGGGAAAACCAAAATCCAAGCGAAAGATTTGGGTGCTAAATTGTGGCGTGAGCACCCGAATGCCGCCGCCTACGGTATGAGTTGGGTTGGCTTTGCGCCAATCATCGAAAGCCGACCCAACGTCATAAAAAAATACCAAACCAACATAGAAGATACCGAGCTTTATCGACGTGGTGCGTGCTTCGAGATTGGTAGTAAATTGTTTTGACCCTAAATAGAAGTTGTTGGTAATGCCGCGATTGCCGCTTTGTGCACCCACACCGTATTGCAAATGATCACGGCTATCAAAATTCAACGATAAATTCCCCAAGAATATTAATCGCCCGACGTCGTACAATTTTGGCGATGCAAAACGTAGAGAAAAGTCATAGGTGGTATCGGTAAAATTTTTCTCCCATCTGGTGGTAGCTGAAGCGCTGGTACTTGTGAATGAATCGTCGCTTAGCGCCTGCAGGTAAGAAATAGAAATCGAAGGTCTTAGAAAATTATGGTCGCTCAGTAAAAATGGCCGTAGAGCAAAATCATTATCCACCGAGAAAGAAGGGCCCAACGTCTTTTTTTCCTGAATATTAAACACATTGTAATCATGGAGAAAGAGAAACTTATTTTGATAGTAATTAAACCCCAAGGTGACGTAACTCTCTATTTCGCGTTTTGGTAAAATATCACGGATAAACGCTGCTTCCTGGTCCGCCGTCAAATTTAAGTCCTGGGGAACCAGTGGCCGCTTAATATTGAGAGAATAGGCCAATGTCACATTTTTTTTGTGAACTTCACCAAATGAACGCACAGCTTTCACAGTCAGTTTGCTGCTTTTAGAGCGGTAGCGCTGCTCAATGGCTTCGGCCGCTGGGGTTTCAGGGATATTGTAGGTGCGAATTTTGTCATCTTTGAAGCGCAAAACTGGACGTGAACCAAACTCCACGCTCAATCCATAGCCCCATTTATCGGTGGTGGATAAAAGAGGCCGCGCGATGGCCACCGAACCCATAAATCCCTCGAAAGCGAAGTTTTTTTTGGCAAAAATAAATTGGGGTTTCAAAGTCAATTGCCAACGCGAACCCAAAAATTGGTTATCAAAATAGCGCGTCGACAAGTAATGCAGGCCGGGCTTTAGATCATACATTACACTAATAGATTTTCCCAAACCGAGCAGATTGTGCTCACCCAAAGATATAAATAGCTCGCTTAAATTAAGACCGGTGCCTTCAAAGCTAAAATTAGGCTGCAGGCTGATGAGATCTTTGCTCGCCACCAACAAATCGATTTCGTTTTGGGTGCTTTCGCCATCTTTGATCACCGGGATGATGGCTACGAAAGATCGCACGAGCGCCTGGCCGCGCAAAAACTCCTCCGAATCGCGAATTTGATCCTCGTTAAAGTCATCTCCTGGCTTGAACAATAACGAGTTTAAAATAACCGAGTCCCTGGTATTTACATGAATGGCATTAAGCCAACCGAGCCATTTGCCGTCTTTATGAAATGGCGACTCAGTGTAAATATATATGTTTTTGATTTTTTGATGCCGTGAAGGTTTAACTACTTTTAATTTGTGCTCAGTGAGACCGTCATCAACAATGCGTTTTTCAAATTTTGATAAATTTTCATGCAAGGTGGCTCTAATCCCCACCGAAAAAAAACCACATATTAATATTCCGACAAAAAAATGCTTTATTTTCATCAACCTTTCCGCAGAATATCAACGCGTTTTTTTAATCCTAAAAATGGAGCGCTGTCCTGTCTTAATTTATCTATTTCTTCGAAAAATCTCGAAAAATCTTTCTTTACCAGAGCAAATAAATCACTGAACGCGCTTTCATCCATATCGTAGCGTTTAAAAGACGATAGATACGCGTTATTTATCTGGGAGAATTTTACACCTTGATAAATTTTAGATAATTGAGAAGACAAAAATGATTTCTCTGCTTCATGCATCGCTTGATATTTTTGCTTTCTTTTTTCTTCATCGTTAATCGACGATGAGTAGATGTCGTCTAGTTTTTGATATAAATCACTAAAGAACGCGTTATACAATTTTTCGTCGCTATGATCTTTGGCGATTTTTTTGGCACTATCATTGTCTGGGCCAAAGCGCGCGGCGAAATATAATTGGGCACCGGTTTTGCCCACAAACGTTGCAAATGTCTCGTTAAATGTAGTCTGATTTTTTATATAAACTGTTGAGTGTGCCAATTCATGAATAATGAGCTCCACAAGGTTTTCATCATCCATTCGGAGCATCGACGGCCATATGGGATCGTCAAAAAAGCCCAATGTTGAATAGCCGCCAATGGGACGCATCATGGTTTCATACCCTAGAGCGTCCAATTTGGTTTTTTCTTGCTCAGCATCGGACTTTGCGAAAAAACCCTTATAAGGGACGTTTCCCACAATGGGAAACCACCACGTATATGGCGTAAATTCCAGTTCTTTTGAGGCTGAAACGTTGTATATTTTAATATGAAAATCAAGGTTGATAGAAGTATAATTTTCATTAGGCTTGAGTTTCAGGTTATTAAAACAAAACTCACGGACATCCTGGATGAGCATGAGGCGCCGCCGCTGATTTTGATCGAGATCTGTGCGACGCATGACTTTTTCTACGGACTGTGCTCCCGCCATCATATTCAGCTGAAACACGCCTTGCTTTATCACGTAGCAGCTCAGATAAGTTGGAGCCAACACGGCAAATAGGGTAATCTGAAACAGACTTTTCATTGTGGCACCTAACAATTTGTCAATCACCATTCAGTCGTATGGACTAAGAAAAAAAATCGTTTATTGTTGAATCACGTTTACAGAGGAGACCGCTCGCTCTATGACTATAATGCAACTTGCAAGAGGAATTATTTATGGCAACAGGATTTAATCGCGTTTCTTTGATCGGAAACCTCGGCAAAGACCCAGAAGTTCGTCAAACTCAATCAGGCACTGCCGTCGGCACTCTCAGGCTTGGCGTCACTGAGCGACGAAAAGAAGGAGATGACTATAAAGATCACACCGAATGGGTCTCGGTAGTATGCTTTGGCAAAACCGCAGAAAACGCCAGCAAATATTTGCAAAAAGGTCGCCAAGTTTTCGTTGAAGGAAAACTGCAAACCCGAACGTGGGAAGATAAAACCGGCGTAACCCGCTACACCACCGAAGTGGTGGCAAACCAATTATTGTTTTTGGGTTCGGGGCGTGATCAGGGAGCAACGACTGGTACCGGCAACTCTTACTCAAACGGTGGATCCAGTAATTATTCACAATCAAACGATCGAGATGAAATGCCTGCCGGCGGTTTTATTGAGGAAGATAATATTCCATTTTAATTGCTACCATTCAGAAATTTGTAACGTTTTATTAAGATGCCCCAACAGTACGGGGCATTTCTTATTTTGAAATTGTTAAAATCTATCGCTCTATTTCATGCCGTATTTATCGAAGAAGGCATTTTTTAGTTCGGGCAAGTCGTGTTTTTTGAGCGCATCAAACGCGACTGCGATATCTAACTTGAGCGTCGTTCGGCTCACGTTGGTGGGCATTTTTTCCAAAAAATAGGCCGCCAGGTCGTATTCTTTCTGTATAAGGGACTCGCAGAAGTTGTCCACCAAATACGTGATATCGGGCAGCATTTTGGAATCTTCTATGAGCGCCTTAACCATGTGGATATTTTTACACGCGGTGGCTAAGGAGAACATGTCGTTCATTGGATGCTGCCCATGCCTTTTAAGAATATCGACTTTATTCAAAAAAGGAAAAATAACTTTGAAAAGATAACGGGAAAACTCATTTTTTTCAGCGCAACGTACCATCAAGAATAGATTCCGATGAAGCGCGTATATTAGGTCTTCGTTGTCGCCAATTTTAACTAAATTTTCCACCAGATATTGCGTGCTATTTTTATGGCTCAAATTTGTCGTTTTAAGCAAACAATTAGGGATATTATTACAAGTATAGGCCGCGAGCATGAGCTTTTCTTCGTCGAGGCACTCATATTTCTCAAGCAGTATTTTTAATAAATCGATGCGATCGTGGCGTATAGCTATCACCGCCGCCATTTCCGCCAGTGGAAAGATCTCTTGTTTATAGCTGCCAAGCTCGCCGAGCCAGAAGATAGTTTTTTCCTCATCGCCTTTTTGCGCCGATTCTTTCAGCTGCTTCACCCGATACAAAATCTGAAAAGCCGTTTGTTCGAGGGCGTGAGCCATTTCTTTGTTGCCAATAACTGTCAGATAACTCTTCTGTTTAAGCGCCACCATCGCGAACTTTTGCTCGAAGGTAATGGCATTATCTTCAAAATTGTTGGAAATTGCATATGGCAAGTAATATTTATAGATAATTTTTTCTTTATCATCTGAGTTGGATATTTTATTGCAGGTAATATGGTTGTTGAAGCCCGCGAGCAGGCTATGAAACGCGGTGGATTCAGTGAGCGACAAGCCCTTCTTAAGCAATCCCTTTAGAAACGTCGTCAAATTAGCTTGCATCTGCCCAATGAGCACGTTTTTGTCACTATTCGACAAAGTCTTATTTTCAGAGATCAATAAAATCCAATAAGTGAATTTATTGAACAACTGATTCCAGTTGGCCTTGTTCGGCTCCCCATTGGGCGGGTCTAGCTGGTATGACATGTCGTCGATAAGGGCTTCAACTTTATCGAAATCGCTGGCACTAATTTTCGATTCATCAATGACAGCAAAAACCATCGACGCCTGGAAAAACGATACAATAAAGCCAACGCAGAATATCTTAATAATTATATTACACATAGTATTCCTATTATTATTTGTATCACTTAAGCTGTAAACGGGGCAACTAGATGCATTGGAAAAAAGGCTACGGTAAAAAGCTACGGCCCGGCTCAGGCTGAGTTCTTTTTTTATTTGCCAAAAGTAAAACAATTAATACATAGTGATTATTAAATACACGACCTAAGAGCTATACATGCAAATAACACTTGATGAACAGGGAAATAAGTTTCTAACCATAGTGGATGGGGAGGCTTGTATACTCAGCTTTCGCAAAATTTCGTCAGATACATGGGAATACGATCGAACTTTTGTTCCCCAAAATTTGCGAGGGCGAGGAATCGCATCGCACTTGGCCAAATTTGCTTTGGATCACGCTCAAAAACACAACTTAAAGATTATCCCAACATGTGGATTTATCAGCGATTTTATTGAGCACAATGATAAATATAAATACCTAGTGAAATCCGGTGCATAACCCATTTGTTATTAATAAATACACCTGAGACCACATTGGAGCACTTTTATGTTGTTTTGGGCATTGGTATTCTTAGTGATTGCTATAGTTTCCGGCGCCTTCGGGTTTGGTCTTATCGCGGGAATAGCTAGCACTATCGCCAGAGTCCTTTTTGCAGTGTTTTTAATACTGTTTTTAATATCGCTGATAGGGCATCTGATGAGGTAGATATTACCCACACATTTGAGGTAATTTTTCTATATTTAATAAAAACAAATTGTTACATTTTTTTTTATAAAAATAATAGCCATCAACTAACGTGGTGGTTATCGTTGGAGCAGGCAATTTAAGTGTTTCTTGATGCGCTTTGTAACTGCCTGTAAAACTATGAAAAGGAACCACGATGTCAGACCCAAAAAGAGATAGACAAGATCAAAAACCCGGCAGACCAGGGAATGCTCCCAGTAACGGAGATAAGCCTAGAAGTCCTGCATGGGATCCGAAAGGTCCTCATGACGGCCAAAAACCCAGAGTAGAGAAATCTCCAAATGGTGATCGGCCAAAAAGTCCTGCATGGGATCATGAAGATGATTACGATGATGATCAAAGAAAACGTGCTCCAAACGACAGAGATGTAGGACGAAAAGGGCCAGGAAACAGATAAATTTTGCGGGGCTGCACGGTTCGAACCGGAAGCAGCCCACAAGTAGGTGTTGGTGAAAGTTATGGTAAAAGCAATAAATTATAAGAATGATGATATTCATAAGGCATTGAAAAAATTAAAAGATGGTTCAAATGACCGAGAAATGGAGTTAATTGAATTAATTTCAACCGTTTATGAAAGCCTCAAAGACACCAAGGAAAAGGCCGTAGATAAGGTGAAGGAAACCGGCGCTACAGTTAACGAGTCGGTACATTCTCACCCTTGGTACTACATCGGTGGTGCTGCTTTGATCGGGCTGCTGGCGGGTCTATGCTTCCGTCGCTAATCGGTTAGCGCATGAAAGTTATTTTGGATCTTCTAGCCGCGGTTGGCTTTGGAAAGATGTTCAGCCTGCTTGGCGACCTTCTAAAAGGGTATTGCCTTGGATTTTATATTGGCCTCGTGGAACACGTGCGGGGGTTGTTTTTAGTTGGCTTGCTGACCATCCTTTGCTTTTCGTTTTTGACTGCCGGTTTCGTGTTATTTCACGCCGGGCTTTTTATGTATCTGCCATGGGAAACCGCCGATAAAGCGGTACTCCTCATGGCCCTGAGCGCCGTTTATTTTTTGCTGCCACTTTTCTTAATGGGCGCCCTACATTCTCGTAAAAATTGGCTTAAAATGTCAGGCGCTAAAAAAATGCTAGATGACTTGGCGGCGAAAAAGTAGCAGAACTATAACCAACCAAACTCAACATAGATTTGGCCGCCTACGCCGGACAAAGCCGACAGCGGGGCACCAACGTCCGGAGAAAATAGCAATCGGTAAGATACGCCTGCACCGACACGGAAAAGTGAAATTACATCGACTTCAAGATTAAGCTCAGGCTCGATAAGATAGGCCAAGCCCTTGGCACCTCTCTGTTTCAAATTGAGATATCCCAGCCCAAAATTATTGTAATTCGTTAGATGAATCATGCTGTCGGGAAAAAGTCTCACACCAATACCAAGAGCGCCGTAACCATAGGACACTTCTTCTGGTAAGCCCTCTATCTGGAGGCTGCTGTGAGAAATCAAACCGCCACCGCCTACCCCGAGCAAAAGCAAGTCGAAAACCGTCCCATTTATTCGGCCACCCAATGTAGCCATGACGCCATCTCCGAGCTGACTCACTTTCAAAATTGGAGCAAGGGTTCCCCTAAATGGCTTCGCCTCATCTGGACTAGTTTTGGCTTGAGCTAAGCAAGACGCGGTGAGAATCATTGTCACAAAGATAAATCGTTTCATAAAATCCCCTTTTTTTTAATAGGTTAGCAAAGTCGGCGCTTATAAAAAAATTTTAAAAAACGGATCAACCGGTTTTTCAGGCGATGAATCGCTATATAAAATCACGCCCATTGTTATAATTAAATAAATGGAGAATTATATGGGACTAATACTATTAATTATTTTGATCTTTCTATTAGCAGGCGCATATCCTGGATGGTCTTATAGCAAAGGTTGGGGCTATGCACCATTTAGCATTGTTGGTTTGCTATTATTTGTATTGGTAATCTTATTACTTACGAGAGTGCTCGTTTTTTATTAGATAACGCCCGTTTGCGCCGCGAAAAACCTCTGGGGCCGGGGTCTCTGCCAGCGCGGCGCCCTTGCCCACAAAAAATTCGCCCGTGAGGGGGAAGCTTTAAAAAAATTTTAAGATATTTGGTCTATCGGAATGTTGTGACCTTGTGCCCTGTTTTTAACACGATTTTTTTATCCCTTGGAAAATGAGCTCATGAGATTTAGTCATCGGCAATCGTTCTTCCATGATATTTGCTTAGGCATTTTTCTATGGTTAAATTGTGTGCCCCTGTTTGCGGTGTTAAACACTTCAGACCTAAATATTAAAATCGATGACTATGACGACGCAAAAAATAATTTTAATGGTGACGTGATAATTGACCTTCTTTTGTTTCTAAAATGTGATCCAAGCAATGGTTATGAAAACTTGATGGAACAGTATGTAAACTATTTTACCCCAAATAGAGACACGTTATGGCGGGAAAAAGTCGATAGTTTAAAGTTTTTCAGCACATGCGCAAAAGAAAGAAAAAACTCCATTATTTTGCTGGTGTTTGAACGACTTAGAAAAATTCTTAGTGAAGCACAGGAAAACAACAAATTAATCCTCGTTAAAGAAAAGGGGACTTTCGAAATAAATGGTAAAGAATGGTTTGGGGCGCTAATAGAATATATCTTGGGAAAAACCGAACTTGAAAAAGGTATCTTAAAATTTGATAATAACATAGAAAAATACAAGGAACTCTCGAAATCAGATACAAATAGGGCAATAAAAGATCATTTTGATCTCTTGGTATCAATCGTCCTGGAAATCCCCATCTTTTTGGATCTTAATTTTTTAGAATATAAAATATCGACGTTTGGAAACTTGGAAAAAGAAATCAAACATAAGGATAAAAACCTGCCGTTTTTGATTGAAGATCAGCGCTCTAAAAAAAAAGGAAAAGGGGCCTGCAATATTCAGTAAATGTTCGTTCTTAAAGGAAGACATTTCTATTTGATCTTCTTTAGTAGCTCGATGGCGTTATCTCTATTTTTAATGAATTCTTTGTGAAGAATGTCAGGCACATCCTTTTTGGTTTTCTCCTTGTAAGTATTTTCAAAATCTAAAATATTAGACAGATGGGAGAGCGCACTTTTTATCCAAGATTTATTGGATCCATCATTTTCCAAGGATTTTTCAATACATTCTTTGGCTGAATTAATATGGAATTCCAAATAAGTTATTAATTCTTCATTATTACCGATATCTATTTCATTAAAATCTAGTTCCTTTTTTCGGTAGTCTTCAGGAATCTCTCCCTGAAGGGTGCTATGGAACCGGGCAAAAATTTCACTCAATTGGTCAAACGGTTCCTGCAAACCCTCTAAAGATTCCTTGCGACCCTCAGAAATGCGCGAAAACGCGACAAATGAGCTAACCGATTCTAGGTCTTTCTTGATACTGTTGATATCGATATCGCCGAGTTTGCTTAATAAACTAAGCCGTTGTTGAATTAGTTGAAATGGACGATAAATCTGCGCCTTGGCATCGGAAATATTTAGCTTATTATTTATTTTATTTTTATAATATTTTATATATTTATTGCTTAAATACGATAAATAATAGTCACGAAATGAAATTTTTTGTTCGTTCAGATCAAAACTGCATTCCAAGCTCTTAAGCATTAATTCTTCATATTTTTCGGTCAAAGTTGTTAACAATTGGTTGTCGCCGTACAGCAATTTCCCATTAAGCAGGTTGCCAAAAATATTTTCGATTAACTCCCCTACAGGATCGCTTGTGATTAACAGGTTGTTAATACGCTCACTTTTGGGTTTTGGATTATCATCGTCAAAGTATTTTCGTGTATCGTTAATAATTAGTAATCGTTCTTTGAGCGCATTCTTAAATAACGCTTGAATTTTTTTGAAATTATTAAATTTCTTGTCCCTTTGAAAAATTATCAATGGGTAAATATCAAACATGCCGCCGAAACAAAATGCTGATCCGATGTTGGTCATTGATTTTTCTTTTTTTAGGATGCGGGGTACCATGGACTTATCGAGCGCAAATCCTATGTCTAGCAAAATTTGGGTAAGATCAGATAGCCATTTAAAAGTATTCCCATGAATGACTGTTTGACTACTCAGAACCACAAATTCTAAATCAGATTTTTGAGTAGCGAAATGGATGGCATCAGAGCCGAGCAAAATTATCGCTATATGTTTAGACGGATCGATTTTTTTATCATCAATTATTAAAGGTACCTTTTTCACATACTTTTCAATGACACCAAGCAGCAACTCACGCCGCTTCTTAGAAAAATCACTTATCAAATTCAGGTAATTGCCGTGATTATCTGATGTGTATCCTTTTTCTAGAAGTTCTTTTTCGAGTTGTTCACTCTCTAAGTAGAGGTTTTTTAAGTCTTTTTTATAGGACGTCGTATCGAAATTGGAATTATTCTTAGTTTTTTTGTTATTTTTTCCTGCTAAAACGGAATTAGCGGTAAGAAACAATAAAATAATAAATAAAAATGGTCGTAAATTTAGAGTCATAATAATTAATTTAGAAGTTATTTAATAAATAAATTTTGATTTCATGGCGATTAAACGCCATTTTGTAACGGTTGGCAATGGGGGCTTCAGTATTGGGGCTTCTTCGATAACCTGTGAGTCCACCTAGAAAACTTGGTTTTGGCAAAAATTTGCGATATTTTTTCCTACCTAGGCATGGGATAATCTATCCTAGTGTGGCAACCTGTGGTGACTGCCACTAGCTATCAAATGATGGATAAATAAACCGTAGGATATGAAATGAGAGCCTTCTTTTTTGTCATGAGTTTAGCACTGGCGACCATAAATTGTGGCGGCAAAACACCGACGCCGGATCCACACCCTACCAAGCCACTTAATCAGCAAACCGGTTTAACTAAAGATCCCCCGCCCCCGCCGAATGATACCGGCGAGCCGATTAAAGAATCGGACAAAGCGGCAATCCAAGCCATTGCCCTGGACCAGTTGCCTGTGGCCAAGATCAGTCTTTTTGGTAATGGCGAATGGTGCACAGGGATTTTAGTGGGAAAGCAAACGGTGGTAACCGCCGCCCATTGTTTTTGGGAAAATCACAAGACGCATTTTAAGCCTAGCGGGGTAAGTATTTACGACGGCACCAAATGGGTAGATCAGCAAGTAGATCCGGGGTTTTATCTTCGTTCCGATATCGATGAATGGGATTTTAAAGATATCGCGGTAATTAGGCTTAAAAACCCAACGTTCATCAATGGCATTGCCATGGGTAAACGCCCAGACGCTACTTGGGAAATTAAACCTGGAGAAAAAGTTCATAGCTACGGCTACACATCGCGAACATGGACGGAACGCGAAACTATTAAGACTGCCGGTGCAAAGATTGGAGCGGAAGAAAAAGTGCGTGAATGGGTTTTGCCAACACGCTATAAAAATGCCTATGGCGGCGACTCCGGTGGCCCGCTGGTTATCAAACAAAACAATCAATGGATTTTAGTCGGTGTCCTCCAAGGAAATAAGGGAAAACTTTACACCGATGAAGAGTCTCTGATATTTAACTGGATCGATCCATTTATTAAGAAAATCCAAGATTTTGACGGGACGGAAGGCTCACCGTTCACTACAGAACTAGATATCGATAAGAAATTTCTGAAAGAATACCCAAAAAAGCCCTAACCCTTGAACCCTCAGTCGTTTACGCCTAGATTTGCATTCGCATCCCCACGTTTTTAGGAAACTAAATGATCGACGTCGAATCTCTTCTAGGCGAACATAGACATTTACTGACTCATACCTGCAAAACCATTCCCAAAGAAAGCTTGACGAGTCCCGGTCCCGATTTTATTGACCGCGTATTTTTAAATAGCGATAGAAAAGCAAGCGTCTTAAGAAATCTGGCCCACATGTTTGGCCATGGACGTTTGGCCAATACGGGATATGTGAGCATCCTGCCCGTCGATCAAGGGGTGGAGCATAGCGCTGGCGCGTCGTTCGCTAAAAATCCTGAATACTTTGATCCAAAAAATATCATTGAACTTGCCATTGATGGAGGCTGCAACGCGGTTGTGTCCACCTATGGCGTACTGGCGCTCTGTGCCCGCAGCCATGGCCACAAAATTCCGTTTATTTTAAAGCTCAACCACAATGAAACACTGAGCCTACCAACGACATACTCTCAGGTTAGCTTTGCCACGGTAAATCAGGCTTTTGATATGGGCGCCGTGGGCGTGGGGGCAACTATTTATTGGGGTTCAAGCGACTCGCATCGCGAGCTTGAAGAAATCCGCGACCGCTTCGCGCAGGCGCATGAGCTAGGCATGTTTACGGTATTGTGGTGTTACTTAAGAAATAGTGGTTTTAAGAAAGACGCCGATGATTATCACGCGAGCGCCGATCTGACCGGTCAAGCCAATCACCTAGGCGTCACTTTGGGTGCCGATATCATCAAGCAAAAGTTACCTATAAACAATGCTGGCTATACCGCACTGAAGTTTGGCCACACGTCTTCGTTGGTTTATGACAAACTGACCTCGGCAAATCCCATTGACCTTTGCCGCTATCAGGTGGCCAATGGCTACATGGGTAAAATTGGCCTCATTAATTCAGGCGGTCCATCGGGCAAGGATGACCTAGAGCAAGCCGTTTTAACCGCGGTGATCAATAAGCGCGCCGGCGGCACGGGACTTATCTCTGGCCGTAAAGCTTTTCAAAAATCACGACGCGATGGCGTGGCGCTGCTTCATGCCATTCAGGATGTGTATTTGAGTAAGGATATTACGATTGCTTAAAAAAGTCATGTTCGCGAAATATCACTAGTGTCTATATTGTCATGCCAGCGAAGGCTCACTAGTGTCCAAAACGTTTCTCTTTTGTCATGCCAGCGTAGGCTGGCATCTAGTTTTTCTTGAATTCACATCATTTGGGGATTTGTTTTTTTTAGGTAAGCCAAAATTCTTTAATCTGAAATATTCGCGAAAAAAATGGCGTCCCTGCTCACTCCTCTGGATGCCAGCCTACGCTGGCATGACAAAAGAGAAACGTTTTGGACAGTAGTGAGCCTACGCTGGCATGACAACAAAGAAAACGTTTTGGACAGTAGTAAGCGAGGGCTGGCACCCAGTAAGGAACACCAGCGTCTCTGCTCACTTTTCTAGATGCCAGCCTTCGCTGGCATGACAATATAGAAAACAGGTTAATCCAAAAAGCCAAAAATATAACATAAAAACCCCAAACCTCGATCGCCCTCAAGGTATACTCCCTTTTGGGGGCCACCATGAAATTTATCGTTATGCTATTCGTACTCATGTGCACTTCAACACTACTCACTAATTGCAGCAAAGACCCATGCAATATCTCCGCGGGGCGCCTAAGCTGCAATGGCGAGGATCTCGATGCCATTGATCTCAGTGAAAAAAATCTCATCAATGCCGACTTTTCGGCGGCAGAGATGCAATTTGCCGACCTAGCCAAAGCCAACCTCTCTGGAGCCGATTTCTCCCAAACGGATCTCACGAATGCCAACTTAGAAAATTGCAGTCTGAGCGGCGCTCGACTAACGGGCGTTTCGGCTTCGCAAGCCAGTTTCGCGCACGCCAATTTGGATAATGCAGCGTTTTTAAGCGCAAGCTTAAAAAGCAGTAACTTTCAACATGCCACCGGTGACCGTCCCGATTTTTCTCAAAGCTCTCTTGAAGGCAGTAATTTTTCCAGCGCCAAGATCACCGATGGCACTTTTTTAAGAAGCGATTTGTCCAATTCAGTGTTTTTGAATGCTGAGGTCGATGGCACCAATTTTACCGGGTCCGATTTTTCAGGCGCTGATTTTACAGGCGCCAGCATGAAATGGGCCATATTGAACGACGTAAAGATTTCTTCGGCGACTAAATGGCCCGCCAAATCTGATCTCGTATGGCGCCTCGTCAATGATGAACTCAACTTCGCTGACAATACGAACCTGTCGTCCGATGAAAAGCCGCTGGATCTTGCGGAAACCGCATTACGAAAGGCTGGACTGTGCCATAAAACTCTTAAATCTGCGAACTTTAAAGACTCCTCCATTAAGGAAACTGACTTTAGCGCAAGTGACATGACCAAGACTAATTTCGAGGGCGCTTCTATCACCAAAACCGACTTTCAATCCTGCGACGTTGAGAATGCCAACTTCTCAAAATGTGAGATAACCGACAGCGATTTTTCTCATGCCAATGCGGTCGGCGCCCGTTTTTCTTTCATCACAGCCGATAAACTCGACATGAAAAATGCCTCGCTCGATAAAGCTCAATTTGATAGCGCGCGCATCAAGAATGCCACATTCGACCACGCGTCACTTGACGATTCCAACTTTGCCTCCTCTGACGTCACCGGGGCCTCCTTTGCGCAAGCGAGCTTAAACCGCGCCAATTTCAAGAATGCCCGTCTCAACAGCGCTATTTTTAAAGAAGCCGTACTCACTGACACAACATTTGAGGGTGCGATGGCCAAAAATACCGATTTTTCTAAGCTCAATATGGAAGACATCAATTTCAAGGGTGGAAATTTTACCAGCGCGAGTTTTACGGGTGCGGATTTGCGATTCACCAACTTTAGCAATGCCATACTTCGTTCCGCCAAATTTAACGATGCCAAGCTGCAAAGCGTCAATTTTGCCAAAGCTGACCTGAGTACCGCCGATTTACGGGGTGCTTATTTGGCGGGTGCCAATTTAGTAGATGCCAACTTAAAAAATGCCATTATCGATGGCAAAACATCGCTTCAAGGTGCCAAATTTGGCAACACCATCTGCCCTGACGGCGTTAAATCTAACTTCCGTAATGAGGGTGATCACGATTGTTTTGGACATTTAGATGCAATACCCGGCGGCGCGAACTAGACTGTCCGCCTTGCGTCTTCCTGATGCTCTAGATCTTTAAACTGACGCTTCAAATCAAAATCGCCGAACAATACACTGTCTTCTAATGCCGATAGGCGACGTTCTATATCCGTTTTGGAAAGCCCTTTAACTGCTTCCAATTGGTTCTCTAAAATACGAATACGGGAACTCGCGTCGTCATGGGAAGTCTTAAGAAGCCTCAACTGATAGGCCTTCAAAAGCATCCGACTCACCACCAATACGCTTAAGAAAAACCACAGGCCCATAAGCGCCTCCTACCCAAGACCTACGCGATTTTGATATGTAGCAGCTTTCATTAGATTTGCAACGGACTTTTTATATTATTTTATTCGTGTTACATTAGATATAAACACGTGAAAAATATTAGAGCTGACCTATTTACATAAAAATACACAGCGATAGATTTTCCGAGGGTTGTTCACGACGAGAAAAACGATGGCGCTTGCATTTTTTGATCTCGATAAGACTTTAATCGCTGAAAACTCTGCAAAACTGTGGCTAAACGAACAATGGCAATCCCGTCGGATTACCTGGCCCAACATGCTCAAAGCCTCTTACTTCCTCCTAAAATACCATCTCGGTTTTACCAAAATGGAGGAAGTCGTTATAGAAAGCGTCCGATCGCTTAAAGGATTCCCTAAGTCAGATTTTTTAGATGACGCCGCCCAGTTTTTTCATGACACTGTGCGCCACCTTTACCGCCCCGGGGCTATCCGCGCGCTGGAACGTCACCGAGCCCTGGGTCACAAAATATCGCTTATCACCTCTAGTTTTGATGGGTTGTCTTACTTGGTACAAAACGACCTTAACCTCGACTATTGCCTGTGCACTGAACTTGAGGCCGATGCAACGGGCGTTTTTACCGGCAATACGCTAGGGCCGCCCTGCTTTGGTGCCAATAAAGTTTTGGCCGCGCGAAATTTGTGCCGGTCGTTGAATCTTGATCTTAAGGATTGTACTTTTTACACGGATTCAGCGTCAGATATGCCGCTCATGAAAGTCGTAGGTGAGCCGGTTGCCGTGAATCCGGACTTGCACCTACGCGCCAGAGCGCAAGTTTACGCTTGGAAAATCGTGGATTGGGGAAGACCTGGTGACCGATAAAACGAACATCATTGATTCTTGTCGGCAGGAAATAAGCGAAATCGACGGGCAGATTTTTGAGCTCGTCAAACGGCGAGAATTGGCATCGGCATTGATTGGCAAGGCCAAACTTGAGCTCAACATTCCCGTACGCGATTTTGCCCGGGAAAAACTCGTATTTGAACAAGCCATAAAAAAGGCCGAAGAACTCGACCTGCCAAAAAACCTGATGATCAATCTGCAAGAGCACATCATCAAGATTTCTTTAGCGCGTCAAGAAAAAGATCGCATCAAAGCAAACACCCAAAAAAACGGACAATCCGTTGTTATCATCGGCGGCGCAGGCCGCCTGGGTACCTGGATCGCTCGTTTTTTTGCTGACCTTGGGCACGAAATTCGAGTAGTAGACCTCATTAAACCTGACTATGAATGCGTTTTTCAAAACAAGTTAGAAAAATCAGTCACAAATAGCGATGTCATCGTAGTTGCAACTCCCATTAGAACCACCCGAGAAGTTCTAAAAAATTTGCTGGGGTTTGACCTTAAAAGGCCCACAATATTTGATGTCGCATCGGTTAAAAATCCCATCAAAAACGAACTCTACGCACTCAGGGATGCCCAAGCGAATATAAGTTCGCTGCACCCCATGTTTGGGCCTTCGGTGGAATTGCTTTTTGGCAAACACATGATCCGCTGCAGCCTCGGCCATAATCGCGCTGACCAAGCGATTGATTCTTTGTTTGCCTCCACTTCACTAGAAATAGTAGATATGAGCATCGATGATCACGATGAATTAATCAGCTACTTATTATCACTTTCCCATCTAATTAATTTAATATTTATTTCTGTTTTAAAAGAAAGCGGATTTCCATTGCAAAAATTAGAGAAATTTTCCTCGCCAACTTTTTCTAATATTTTGCACGTCGCTAAGCGTGTGATTAGTGAAAACCCCAAACTCTACTATGAAATTCAGCATCTCAATCCCAAAAACGAAAAAGTATACGACGCGCTAGAAAAGGCCACTCAAGCCTTTTTGCAAGCTATAGAAGCAAATAGCGATGAACAATTTGGCAATCTTATGAATGAGGGCCGAGCATATGTTGAAGGTTAAAAAAATAGTGACGCTGGCGGTGGTCAATGGGCCCAATTTGAATCAGCTCAAGAGTCGAGAATCCGAGCATTATGGGCGAAAAAGCCTCCATGAAATAGAAAGTGATTTAAAGACCAAATTTAAACCGGAAGCCAATCTGATATTTTTTCAAAGCAATCATGAGGGAAGTTTAATAGATTTTGTTCAAGATGCTTTGGATATAGACGGTATTGTTATTAATCCGGGAGCATTGACGCATACATCGATTGCGTTGCGCGACTGTTTAATTGCTAAAAAATTACCGGTTATAGAAGTGCATTTAAGCAATATATTGGCGCGTGAAGAATTTCGTAGAAAATCATATATCAGCGATATTGCGGTCGGTGTTATCTCGGGGTTTAAAGATCAGAGCTATCACTTTGGGGTGAGGGCGATGATTGATTATTTGCAGAAATAGGAATGGCACTGTGCTGAGGTCCTGGACTAATACGCCGATGCCCTGATGGGCATCTTTTAGGCATACAGGATGACAAAAAATGAAAATCATAGTTCAGGACTTTTCATCTGTATTTATTTGTCATCCTGACGTTATTGTCTTCCTGGATGCCGAAAAGATTGCCGAAGGCAATCGGCGAAGAAGTCCAGGACCTCCGCGGCGGTGGCACTGTGCTGAGGTCCTGGACTAATACGCCGATGCCCTGACGGGCATCTTTTAGGCATACAGGATGACAAAAAATGAAAATCATAGTTGATGACAAAGAGACTTAAAAAAAATCCCCCAATACCGGGGGACTCATCAACACACCGAAGCGTGCAGCTAATTAAAGCGCAAAGTTTACGCCAATGCTAACTTCTTCTGAGAAGTTTTTCTTAAACTCACCTTTGAACTGAGAAATACGGCTGTTTGCTTCGATCCAAAAGCCCATACCATCGTTCATGGAGAATGCTGCACCGACGGGAACTTCCATGCCATGCAAATTGATATTTGCCTTGGCGATGTCAGTGGTGGGTTGACCATCTTTAACAAAACGAATGGCCGACATAACATAGGTCGGGGCTACATAAACAGAAACGCCTTCGCTGCACTTAAAGCTTACAGGAATGCCAGCTTTAAAAATCAAATCGCCAAACTTCGTGGCATCTTTAATAGCTTTCAAGCCATCGCCGCCGCCAGAAAATTGAGTACCCCATCCAAGGCTAAGTCCAATACCTGCATTGAGGCCATCCGCTACTTCTGGCATATAGCGAGTCATGAGCTCGGCATTCATGCCGAAACCAGAGGTTTTGTCTGTTTTCGCTTTATCTGAAAATAGATTGTTTTGGCCGTCTGTATAAACGCCTTCCAAACCAAAGCCATACTCAAAGTCATAGCCAATGTTGTGCGCAAAGCCCAAACCAAATCCAAGATTTCTAAAACCAAAGTCACTAAATTGTGCGCCACCTTTTACAGCGGTAGACACACGAACTGGATTTTCTTCAGTGGTTGGATTAATCGACTGAGCCAGATTGGCCATGCTGCTTGCTGATAAGAGTGCCACGGCGGCAACTAGCATACGCTTAACATTCATCATTATCTTTCTCCTCAAAGTTCCATAAGAACTACTAATCACTGGGGCGTCTAGCCGAAGAGGCATAACAAATCAATCCCCAACAAAATATTTTGCTAAAAATTGGAATATATAATTCCAAACAAGTGGTTTCATAAACTTGCTTTTTTATTCAGCAGCGACTTCTTCCCCGTCGTATTTAATACATGCTAAGGCGCTCACGCTCTCACCGCTTTTTTTATCAACAGAAATCAGCCTCACACCTTTGGTATTTCTGCCTATGATTGAGACACCTTCAACGCCCATGCGGATGAGCTTTCCTTGGTCGGTCACGATCATGATCTCGTCTTCATTCTTAACTTGCATCGCATCGACCACGCTACCATTGCGATCATCCACCTTGATGGTGATAAGACCCATGCCGCCGCGAGTTTGGCAGCGATATTCGCCGATTTCCGTGCGTTTACCGTAGCCATTTTTAGTAATCGTGAGAATGGTCGCATCGGTATCTAGAACTTCCATTGACACTACTGCATCATCGCTGCGCAGCTTAATACCACGCACACCCACAGCTTGGCGGCCAAGGTCGCGCACATCTTCCTCATTGAACCTAATGGCCATGCCTTTTTTGGTAGACAACAGCACATCGTTTTTACCCTTGGTAATTTTTACGCCAATCAGCTCGTCGCCATCTTCAATGCCGCAGGCGATCAAACCATTGGAACGTGGATTGCTGTAGGCTTTTAGGTCGGTTTTTTTAACCTTGCCTTTCTTAGTACCCGTCACGACATAGCTTTCGCCTTCGTTTTTCGGGAATTCCCGCACCGGCAAAATGGCGCATACCTGTTCGCCTTCTTCCAGCTGGATCAAGTTGACGATAGGTCGGCCGCGAGTTGTAGCGCTGCCCTGAGGTAACGCATGAACTTTCACCCAGTAGACTTTGCCATTGTTGGTGAAAGCCAGGAGATAAGCATGGGTTGAGGCGACAAACGCATCTTGTACGAAGTCTTCGTTTTTCGCCACGACCGCAGTCTTGCCCTTACCACCGCGACGCTGCGCCCGATATTCGGAAAGCTGCACACGCTTCACGTAACCTTGGTGCGAAATCGTTACCAAAACGTCTTCTTCCTTGATCAGGTCTTCTTCAACGATGGATTCGACATCACCCTCAAAAGTTGTACGGCGTGGCGTACTAAACTCATTTTTTACTTCAATGAGTTCGCCCTTGATCACCTGCATGAGCCTATTGATATCGCCTAAAATTTCTTTAAGTCGGCTCAATTCACGCAACAGTTCTTGAGCTTCGTTAATGAGTTTTTCACGCTCTAATGCGACGAGGCGTGATAGACGCATTTCCAAAATGGCATTGGCTTGTTCTAAATCGAGTTTGGCAAATCCCTGCCGCTGCCACTCGGCCGCCTGAGCGGTGGGCGCATTGACAAACAAATCGATTTTAATGGCGTCTTTAAAAACCAGCTCACATAAATTTTTGCGCGCATCTTCGGTGTTGGCCGACGCACGAATGGTGGAAATCACGCGGTCGATCTCATCCAGCGCAGTCAGTAAACCCGCGATGATATGAAAGCGAGCGCTCGCTTCTTTTAGTTCAAAACGTGTACGACGTGTGACGATTTCACGGCGAAATGTTAGAAAGGTTTCTAACATCTGTCGCATATTCAGCGTTAGGGGCTGCCCATCCACAATGCTTAGCATGTTGATGGCATAAGTACCTTGCAGTGGCGTGTGCTGATAAAGCGCGTTCAATACCACTTCAGGCATAGCGTCGCGGCGCATTTCCACCACAATGCGCATACCATCGCGGTCTGATTCGTCGCGCAGGTCAGAAATACCGTCGATTTTTTTGTCGCGTACGAGTTGGGCGATGCGCTCCAAAAGCCGCGCCTTATTGAGTTGATAGGGAATTTCATGAATGATAATGCGCGCTTTCGATGACTTCTCATTGTCTTCGATCTCGGCAAGACCCCGCAGAGTTACCAAACCTCGGCCGGTTTTAAGCGCCGAAAGACAGCCCCCCTGCCCGCAAATAATGCCGCCGGTGGGAAAGTCGGGGCCTGGGATAATTTTGCTCAGGCGCTCAAAAGTAAGCTCTTCCCCACCTTCAAAATTTTCTTCGATGAGTGCGAGCAAAGCGGTTACCACTTCGCCCAAGTTATGGGGCGGAAATTTTGTGGCCATGGCCACAGCGATGCCTTCCGAGCCGTTCACTAAAAGGTTTGGTATCCGCGACGGTAGCACCACTGGCTCGAGCACGGACGCATCAAAGTTTGGCGAAAAATCTACGGTGCTCTTGTCGATATCGGCCAAAATCATTTCGGCGATTTTATGGAGTCTTGCTTCGGTATAACGATATGCAGCTGGCGGATCGCCGTCGACACTACCAAAGTTACCCTGGCCTTCGATCAAAGGGTCACGCATGTTCCACGGTTGGGCCATACGCACCAGCGCTTCATACACCGGCGAGTCGCCGTGAGGGTGATACTTTTTAAGAACCTCACCCACCACACCGGCGCACTTGCTAAATTTTTTACTAGAGAGCAACCCTTCGCGCATCATGGCATACAAAATGCGGCGATGAACCGGCTTGAGACCATCTCTTACGTCAGGCAGCGCGCGGCCGATAATGACGCTCATGGAGTAATCGCGAAAGGCGGTTCTCAGCTCATCGGCGATGCTTACGTCGAAAAATCGGTTGTCGTTATTTTGGCCATTTTCTAGGTCTTCCGGGGTGAAATTACTCATAAGTTCCTCAATTAGCCAAACAATCTTTTTAGGTCATTAAAAATCGCGAGACCCATCAAAAGCAAGAGCACCGTAATCCCAATTTGCGTGGCAATGGCTCTAGTCTTAGCGGTAAGCGGCTTTCGTTGTACGGCTTCGATGCCAAAAAGCAACAAGTGTCCGCCATCCAATGCCGGTATGGGAATGAGATTCAATAGCCCTAAATTAACGCTTAACATACACATAATAAATATATAATATGGCAACCCTTTGGCGGCTGCCTGCTGAGCGACATCAAACAACATGATGGGACCCCCCACTTGAGAGGTGGAAACATCGCCTTTGACCAACATCCATAACGATTGGGCCGTTAAAGCGGCGATATCATAGGTTTGCGATACCGCCCGAGATACCGCTTCTACGGCGCCAACTTTACGCTCAATGGTTTCGCCACCGGCGAATACGGAAGCCGTTTTTAACCCAAGCGTGCTGAGCAAGGTTGCATCCAGGGAAACATCATTGCTGGCATCGGGCAGGACAAAACGTAAAATTTCCAAATTGAGGCTATTTTTAACCACCCCTAGCACATGACCTTGGTTGTTATCTCCAAAGGCGACTTCTTGAAGCGCACGGTCGCTCAAAAACGGCTGGCCGTCAAAAGCCACGATCTTATCACCGATGGCGAGCCCTAGAGTTTCAGCGATGCTCTTAGGAGCAACATCCGTAATGCCACCCTTGGCCCCTAAAATTCCTCCTGACGTTATTTCACGAGCTGCATCACGCAACACATTTTCCGTTTGTGTTATCCAATTTTGCTCAACAAAATTAGCACCCTTTTGCGTAATTTCTGGAGATATAATTATTGGCGCATCAAATGCCGCAACAGTCACAAAAATTATCTGATTATTATTATCCGATCGATTCGCTTTTATAATATCGCCCGGTTTAATATTTTTTAGATTTTTAATAAGCTCAGAATTGCTATTAATTTCTACATTATTTATCGCTTTTATTTCGTCAAAATTTCTCAATCCTAGTTGAGCAAATGGGCTATTTTGACCCACCAAAATTATGGGCCGTTCTACCCCCGGCATGATGCCCACACGCCCCACCATTTTATCTTTCGCAAAGGGATTCGGTTCGGCTTTGGCCTCGGGAGTGATCGGAATAGTGAGGGTGGCGGTTTGCTCTGCAACTTTACGTTCGATGTCAAAATTGAGCTTTTGGCCAGGACTTTTCGAAACCAAGGTGGCGAGATCAGAAAAGGATTCGATGGGCACGCCATCAACCCGTTTTACAACGTCGCCCACCAACATCCCCGCTTTGTCGGCCGGGCTGTCGGGTAACAAAGTGCCAACTTTGGGGGCAAATACTTTCTCGGAGCCGATGAGCAGCCCAAAAAATAGGAAGACGGGCAAAATAAAGTTAAATAGCGGGCCAGCCACAGCAATGAGAGATTTACGCCAGATGGGCTGGTGCATAAAACTCATTTTCTTTTCTTCTTCGGTGAGCTCTTCTTCAAGAGATTCGCCGAACATGCGAATATAGCCGCCCAGAGGGATGGCACTCAGACGATATTCGGTTCCCTTATAGTTAAAACCAAAGAGCTTGGGGCCAAAGCCCACCGAAAACACGAGCACCCGCACGCCGAGGAGCTTGGCAAATAAAAAATGCCCCAGCTCATGAAAAACGATCAAAACACCGAGTAAAATAAGGCCTGCTAAAATTTGCATGAAAGAGCCCGCATTAGCTAAAAATGCTCATCAAAAGACACGTTACCACTAACGCCCACCTGGTAGGCGGACACTCGCCGTTCAAAGAAATTGGCAAGCTCCTGGACGTTTTGCAGCTCCATAAAACCAAAGGGATTGGTGGTATGAAACTGGGGCGCGTAGCCGAGCCGCACGAGGCGCTGATCGGCGACAAAACAAAGATATTGTTTAAGCTCTACCAAGGAAAAACCACCAATACCACCCGCAAGCACGTCTTCCCCAAAAAGATATTCACAATCGACAGCGTCGACCATCATTTGGCGTACGCTCGTTTCCAGATCGTAATCAAACAGATCGGGATCTTCTTCGCGAATGACATCGATAATGGAAAAGGCAAACTCCATGTGGGCACTCTCATCGCGAAATACCCAATTGGTACCCGTGGCCAAACCATGCAGCAAGCCCTTAGAGCGCAGATAATAGACATACGCAAAAGCAGCAAAAAAGAAGAGGCCCTCAATACAGGTTGCAAAACATATAAGATTGAGGAGAAAACTCTTGCGCTCGGCTTTCGTGTTGAGGGTTTTAATATCGGTTATGGAGTTCATCCACTTAAAACAAAAATCTGCTTTGGTTTTAATAGAGGGTATGTTGTCGATGGCAGCAAAAGCCTCTTCGCGAGCTCGCGAATCCGGCAAATACGTATCGAGCAGCGTCAAATAAAACTGCACATGCAACGCTTCCTCATAGAGCTGGCGCGACAGATACATGCGCGCCTCCGGAGCGTTGATATGCTGGTAAAGATTTAACACGAGATTATGCGCCACAATGGAGTCACCGGTGGCAAAAAAAGCCACCAGGCGATTAATCAAATGATGCTCTTTTTTGTCGAGCTTGCTTCTAAGGTCATCGATATCCGACGCCAAATCCACTTCATCCACCGTCCAGGTGTTTTTGATGGCGTTTTTGTACATCTCGAAAAACTGTGGGTAACGCATGGGCCGTAGCGTCAAATTAAGCCCGGGATCTAATAACATCTCATCCTCAAATTAGTTGCAAGCTTCACACATTTCGGGGTTTTCCAGCGAACATGCCACCGCTTCAGGCGCACTATAAGCGCTGGTGGTCTTCGCGATTTGGGTTGCTGGTCGCGAACGCAGGTAATAACAAGTCTTAAGGCCGCTCTGCCAGGCGTAAAAATACATGCTGGATAACTTGCCGATATTGGGCGTTTCCATGAATAAGTTTAACGATTGGCTTTGATCAATAAATGGACCGCGGCTTAAAGCAAGATCAATTAGATCTTTTTGCGGCATCTCCCAAGCGGTTCTGTATAGATATTTAAGTTCGGTCGGTATGTTTTCTATATTCTGTATAGATCCATTATCCGCCACAATGCGATCTTTTATCTTATTATTCCACAAACCAAGCTTTTTTAAATCGGCTACCAAAAAGCGATTCACCTGCAAAAACTCACCAGACAGCGTTTCGCGTTTAAATATGTTGGACAGCTGCGGCTCAATGCATTCATAGCAACCCACGATTGACGCAATGGTAGCCGTAGGCGCAATAGCGATGAGAAGCGAGTTTCTTAGGCCCACTTTCATAATGCGTTGTTTAAGCGCATGAAACCGCTCAACATTGCGCGGCGCAACCCCCCAAAGATCAAATTGCAGTACGCCTTGGCTTGCTTTGGTGAGTGAAAAAGTTTCGTGGGGACCTTCTTCTTCGGCCAAATCCGCACTGACCGTTAATGCTTCCAAGTAGATTTCTTCTTGGATTCTGGCGGTAATGGTTTTGGCATCGGCGCTATCAAACGGCATACGCAGGGCAAAAAACAGGTCTTGCAGTCCCATGATTCCAAGGCCCACCGGACGCCATTTTTTATTGGAATTCGACGCTTGCTCGATGGGGTAATAGGTCTCGTCGATCACCCGATTGAGCTGGCGAGTTGCAACCCTTACGGTCTCACGAATCTTGTCATAATCCACTTGTCCGTCTTTGATATGACGCGCCAAGTTCACGGATCCTAAATTACATACGGCGGTTTCCTGCTCGGAACTAACTTCCAAAATCTCAGTGCACAAGTTGGATAGGTGGATCACCTCACCGGATTGGCCCGTCTGATTGGATTTGTTGTTGCTTGCATCTTTAAAGGCCATCCAACCATTGCCGGTTTGCGCAAGCGTTTTCATCATACGAGCATAAAGATCGCGCGCTGAGACTTGCTTAATGTATTTTTTTTCAAGCTCGTTTTTCTCATAAGCTTCTTCGAACTTGGCGCCAAAACTATCCACAAGCTCAGGAACCTGGCTTGGATCAAACAGCGACCACATACCACCATCGCGCACCCGCTTCATAAAAAGATCGGGAATCCAGTTCGCGAGATTCAAATTATGGGTACGCTGCGCTTCGTCGCCGGTGTTGTCTTTGAGTTCTAAAAACGCCTCAATATCGGCATGCCAGGTTTCTAGGTAAACGCAGCAGGCACCTTTTCTACGCCCACCCTGATTAACCGCGGCAACGGAAGAATCCAGCGTTTTTAGCCACGGCACAATGCCGCTCGAGCGACCGTTCGTGCCGCGAATCAGCGAGCCTCGCGAACGCACCCGTGAGTAGGAAATCCCAATGCCACCGCCATGTTTAGACAACCGCGCTACATCGCGATAGCGGCCGTAAATACCATCGATAGAATCGTTGGGTGAATCCACCAAAAAACAGCTCGACAGTTGGGGATTTTTGGTGCCCGCGTTAAAGAGTGTGGGCGAGCCCGGCATGTAGGAAAACGACGCCATCATGCGATATAGCTCAACCGCCTTTTTGACATCCCTAAAAACGCCGCAAGCCACGCGCATAAATAAATATTGAGGTTGTTCAAAAACCACACGTTTGGTTGGATGTCTAAGCAAATAACGATCATAGACTGTCGCCAAGCCAAAATAGCTAAACAGCTCATTAAAATCATGATCAATACATGAATTGAGGACCGATGCGTTTTCCTGAACAAATTGATGAATTTGGTCACAAAGAAGGCCTTCAGCGTGCCCCAAGCTCACCGCATCCGAAAAGCTATGCACGCCTTGCTCGTGCACTTCGTCTTTAATTTTTTGGTTAAGCAGGCGGACGGCAAAGGTGCCATAATCTGGCTCTTCCACAATGCGCGAAGAGGCTTGGCGAATCATGACATCGCGCATTTGGCTCGCCTGCATGTCCGGCACCATGCTGCTCATGAGGCGGTTTGCCACGTCTTCTGCATCAATGGTCAATCCTAACGCTTCTTTTCGAATCCAATTTTGGAGGTTGGTGGGCATTGATTCACGCTCGGTTGTTGGTACCATTTGAAAACCTCCCAAAGCCTAAAGCTTAGTCCAGTAGTTATTTCTAGTGCAATACTCTAAAACATTGCCTAATGTAAAAAACGAGCCCGCGCCGCCAGATCTGCGGCTAATTTAGGCCGACTAAAATTTAAATGTTGGGCAAGACTAAGGGCAAAACTTTAAAACACAAGCCTTGATTTTTTTTTAATGCGAAAAAAAACCCCGGACGAGCCGGGGTCTTATTTAAGCCTAACGTACTAACTATTGGATAGCTGGTTCAATAGGTGCGGGTACTGGGGGACCCAAGACTGCTGGTACGTATGGCAAGCCAGGAGCGCCAGCGAAGCCGGTGAACTCAGGTACGCAAGGCAATACCAAGTCATAGTCATCACAGCAGTTATCTTCAGCTTTGATCAAGACGCGATCGCCTTCAACCAAGGTGGGGAGTTCTGCCATTAGCTGACCAACATCGTCGGTTCTGCGGATGGTGCGAGGACCTTTGAATACTGCTTCATCGAACTTCTGAATGTAGATTTCGAAGTCGAGGTCAGGAGCGAGCCAACCTGGGTTGATGATAACGTTGCCATGGACGCCATGAATGGTGTTCATGCTCCAGAAGCCAACGTCATCGGTTTGCCATCTTTGGTTAGCGCGGCTGTTCGAGAAGCACTGCGAACGTACAGCAAACTCAGCAGCTTCGAATGGATCGATGGTGCAATCCACGTCGCAACCATCATCAAAGCAGCATTCATCTTCTAGGTCGATGAAGTCTTGAGTTACGAAGAACTGACGAGCCCATATGTCAGCTGCTTCATAGCAGTTGGCAATGTTTTCATGAATGGCTTCGTAGCCGTCGCTGTCGCAGCCTTCACGACCATCCCACGTATGGAGGGTATAGCCGAGGAATGCGCGTTCGCCGTCAACTTCTTCTTCGTTTAGTTCATAGTCAGCACGTAAGCCGAGGAAGAGGTCATCAGTGGTTTCATCGAAGGTCATGTGCAATACGTCGCGGAAGTCTTCTTGACGATGGCCCAAGAGTTCAACAGCGAATACTTGTTTATTCGGGAAGGATCCGCTTTCCGAGTTGTAGAAGATTGCCCAGTAATCGTTATCGCCAACGACTTGGTCGCCGTCAGAGGTCAACCAAACGCTGGTGTCGCTACCGCCGAAGAGGTCGGAGAAGGTGGTACCGCTGCCGGTGAGCACATCTTGTTCATTGTCATCGGTATTGGTGAATTCGATGAGTTCGGTGAGAGCGCAAGCATCGTCATATTTGTCATGATCGAGTTCGCGGCCGTTTCCGAGCTTCACGTTCTTCACGCTCACGTCCATATCAGCAACGATGGCTACTTGGTCATGGATAGTGCCCATGAAGTCGCTGTCATCTAGATAGTAATGTGCAGTCGGAGTGAAAGTTACGGTGTTAACATTTAGCTCGCCATCGAGAGGGAAATCGCAAATATTGCTTACGATACCGTCATCTGCAATCACGATGTCATCGTCATCTGGCATAACTTCAGTGGTCCATGGCGAAGTATCGTCATCGATGATAACGAATTCTTCAATATCTCCGTCATCGATGTCTGTGATTACTTCAGCTCTTTCCAAGCCACCGCCGTTGTGACGACGTTCAGCCATACAAATAGGTGGACGGGTTGGCACGAGAAGATTTTGGTTTTCTTGCAATGCTTCAATAAGAGCATCGTCATCGAACAACATGGTTTCGGAATCCGACAGTTCATTGAGTTCGTCGGTTACTTCATCGGTAAGGATGAGAAGTTGCAGATTGGCAAGCCAGGTTGCGCAATCTACTTGGCTTGGGTTCCAAGCTTCAGCACGTCTTTCTGCGGCTTCAGCATAAAAATCCCAGAGTGCGTCTTCGAATGGTCCGAGGAGCCATACTGCTTTATCATAGCAATTGGGTGGGATGAAGATTTCAACGAAACGGCATTCGTCGTCATCGTCATCATCATCGTCATCATCGTCATCATCGCCGTCGGTCAACGGAAACGCGTCGTTATAAGCGAAGATGGTCAACGGCAAAGCGAACATGTAGGAAGGTAGGCCTACCGAAGCCAAGCCACCAGGACCCGTTTCACCATAATAGGATGGGCTTATGGGGCGTCCATCATCATCGATAGCATGAATTACGAAACGCCAGTCATCCAAGAAGCGTTCATTGTGGGGATCGAGTGGATCGGTTTTTACGATCAAATCGATGGTATCCCAGGCTTCAAGAACTGGTCTCACCGGCCCTCCTGGAATTACTTCTTCTTCAATTGGACCACCGCCTGGTGGAACAATATTGCTATCTACCGAGTTATCGAGATTTGAGTTACCAACTCCGTCACCGCAGCTGGTTACCAGCGTCAAAGCGCACAGCATGCTGAGCATGCCCGCAACTTTTAAGCTTCCTTTTAGAAAACTTGTCATTACTTGTTCCTCCAACAGAGGGACTCCCCCCGTGCAGAGAAAAAGTTAGCGGTTGCTCAATTGAGAGCGCAAATTTTTGGTATGGGTAATTTCCACAATTTCGCAGTTTTTAAAAAATTATTTAATAATTTCAAATAGTTATGTAGATGGAAGATCGCGAAGCGTTAAGAAATCTGCTCTGCATAGACTATGACATTGGTGTCAAAACCCGTCTCGTAAACTATCGCTTAATGCTTGGCTGCCCTCTCCCCAACCCTCTCCCGCAAGCAACGTCGACAAAAAATAAATGTTTTCGCGGGCGAGGGGGCAAGAAGGGGATTTCCAAGGTTTTCCCCCTCTCCCACTGAAAAGACTCGATGATGCAATAACGACAGTTGGGAGAGGGCTGGGGTGAGGGCAACCTGGCCAAGCATTGCTAATTTATGCAACAACGCCGTTCAAAAGCACCCTCGCCCTCTCCTTCAACCACGCCCGCGGACTTTTTTGCGCAGGGGCATCGTCAGGCCAAGAGAAAAAAAACTTCGGCGTTTTCACTGAACCCAAACGATCGCTGATGTTTTGACTTAGGCGCACAGCGACTGCATCGGTAAATTTTCCGATTGAAAGTTTAATAAAAGCAGCCGGCCTCTCTCCAAATTGCTCATCGGCCACTCCCACCACTACGGCATCTAAAACGTCGGATAAAGATTTCAGATAAGTTTCAATTTCTTCGCATTGAATATTTTCGCCGCCAGAAATAATCCGACTCGATTTTCGGCCTATTAATTGTAGAGCCCCTAAATCGAACTGCCCCAGATCACCTGTGGGAAAAAACTCACCTTCACCGAATGGCTGTGATCCGAGGTAACCCGAAAACATACTCGCGCCACTCACCCAGATCTCTTGGTCCGCACCAATTTTTATCCTTGCGTGAGGCAAAACAGCATAATCATTGGAAAAATGCGATCGAATATAAACCGCTGATGCCGATTCCGTCATGCCATAGCTCTCGAACAAGCGAATACCGGATTTAAGGGCTGATTCTTTGGTGGGCTTATCTAAAAAATCACCCCCGAGAAAAACGGCGTCGAGAGAAGATAAATCAATACCAGATTTTATATATTGTTTTAGCTGGGTCGGAACGAGAGAAATATGAGATATAACGCCGCGGATTAAAGCGGCAAGCGATTCTGCCGATTCCGCTGCACCGGACCCCGCGGTCAAGCCGAGGGGCGACACCAAATGGGTGGAGTAATCTAGCGCACGTTTGTCGATGATAAAAATATCGCCGCCCGATACCAAGGCGCGAAACAAAATTCCTAAACCAGAAACATGATAAAGCGGCAAATTTAGCCCCCAAACTTTGCCGCGAGAAAAGCCTAAAAAATCGCTCACCGATCTGGCACTAGCCAGATGCGCATCAAGAGAAATCACGGCGCTCTTGGGCTTGGCGCTCGTGCCAGAAGTTTTGAGTATTGTCGCAAAATGGGGCGAGTTTTGCGAATGGCGATTAGCAGGCGTCGCAATCCAATCGTCAACCAAAAATTGCGCCCCTGGCCAGGGGATATCATGCGGCTTGGACGACGCCAAAATGCCTACACCCACTTCTTTTAGCCAATCGTTTAACGCCTGGGGAGAATCGCGAAGCGGGCAAATAGCCACTTTTGCCCCAAGCTTTATTAAAGAAAAAATCAGCAATACGCCCGATAGATTTTGATCGGCATAAACGCCCACAGGCTTCGTTAAATCAGCGCTCAGCGCGATCGCGCTGGAAAGGCTATCAACTAATTGGTTGACTTCATCTGCCTCAATCGTTTTTTCAGGCGTCAATAGCCGGGGCCATAGGAGCATGGGGCAAATCCTTAACATCAAATTGGTTTAAACCATATAAAACGTCATCGATATTGAGCCATCCCCGCGCCGACCGAACTGGTTTGCTAAAAACATTAGTCTTAAAAATGCCATCGTAAAATGCGCCATGATAATCGGCTTCAAGTCCAAGATGAACGACGGCCAAAGCGTGCAGACACATGGAAAATTCGCTTTCAAATGTCGGGCTAAAAATGACGCGTATACCTAAATCTTTGGCTCGTTTCACCCGTTTGAACAAATCAAAAATACTGCCAAAGCGGCTCGGTTTGACAACAAGCACCTGAGCGCCCCATTCCCCAACTCGTTCCAGGGGCATGTCGGGCAAAAAACTCTCATCGAGGGCAATAGGAATGCCACTGGTTTCGTGAAGGGATTTTAATTCATGAATGTTACAAAGCGGCTCTTCAAAATAATCAATTTTGATTTTTCGTAAGGAGTGTAAAAAAGCGACCGCCTGAGCCAAGGAAAAACCTCGATTGGCGTCCAGGCGCAAGGAGACGTTTGGGCCCACCAGGTCACGAATGCGTTTAATCTTATCGGCTTCAGTCGGCACGTTTGCATTAATTTTTATTTTAAGACAGCCAAAACCGCTCCCATAAGCCCTATGCGCCATGGATAAATGCTCGGAGGTTGGGCCTGCGATAAGCTCAGATAATTTTATGCGCTTTTTTAAAAACTCTTCTGGATGAGTTTTCATCCAGGCGAAAAACGTGGCCATGCTCAGTGTATATTTTATTTCATCGTTCACGGGAAGATTTGATATACACGATTCCATCTCCCCTAAAGACGCGGGGTCAATTGTCTCAAGTTCGCTTTTAAAATCGTTGATGGACAGATTATTAATACCGGGAAAAGGCGCATACTCTGCCCACCAATTTTCATAGGCAAAAAACAATCCACGACGGGAATTTTTGGGAAAATACCAGGTTCCCTGCCGGGTGCAGCTGAGTTCATAGGGATAAAAATTAAATTTGGCCAAAAGCAATCCCTGCGGTCATCAATAGACAAAACAAATAAATTCCCAGGCCAATACTTGAAAAGGTCACGTTAAACCGCCGCGAGATGGGCTCGCACAAAATCATAGCGGTATGTCTTAGGGGTACGGCCAAAGCCAGGGCAGCTAATAAAACCACCGCCGAATAGTTAAACCAAAACCACAAAATGAACGGAGGTACGCCCGCTAATATCAGAAGTGAAACAATAGCAAAACGAGATGACATCTCACCAAAACGCACGGCTAAGGTTTTTTTGTTGTGTCTTGAATCTTCGTCAATATCCCGAAGATTATTCATCATCATCAAAGCCATTGATATAAAACCTGGCGAAATGCTTGCAAGAAAAACCTGCAAACTAAACTCGCCGCTTTGCAAAAAGTAAGCGCCAAGCGCCGGGATGGGACCAAAGAAAAAAAATACGACGACTTCTGAAAATCCTAATCTCGACAAAGGCAGAGGCCCCATCGAATACCAAAGCGCGAAAAATAGTGCCACCAGGCCCACCAGCAACACACCGAGACCACCTTGGGAAACCAAATAGAGCCCCGAAATAGCAATGCCGGCGATTACAACGGCAATACAGCTCCGCATGAAATCTTGGGTCATAAAACCCATTTGCATGGCCCGAGGCGGACCGAGGCGTTCCTGGGTATCGCTGCCGCGCATAAAATCGGCCAGGTCATTGGCTAGGTTGGCGAGCACTTGCAAGAGAAGAGCGCATAAGAGCGTCGCCAAAAAGATCGGGGTCGACCAGGTTGGACTTTTTAACGCAAAAGCTGAGCCGATAATTACCGGGCAAGTGATAGCACCGAGCGTTTTGGGGCGTGATGCTAGGATAAATGCGTGCAGCGAATTAGTATTAACGTTGGCCATGAAAATCCTCGGTTTCTCCAACTTTATTGTCATCCTGGATGCCGAATAGATAGCCCTTTAGGGCTATCGGAGAAGAAGTCCAGGACCTCCGCAGGTGGCACCTCACGGAGGTCCCGTACTAATACGCCGATGCCCTACCGGCATCTTTTAGGCATACGGGATGACAATAGAGTCGGGATGACAATAAAGTTAGGCCGCCACCAAAAATTTCTTCAAACTGAGTAAAGACTCTTTATAAGCCGAAATCGGCGCCACACAAAACACATGGCCGTCGGGCCTAATAATTACTAGCAGATCGTTTGTTAACTCCTCGCTAATTTTCTTAATGTCGACCATAACCGAGCCTTCATAACCCGCAAGTTCAGCTTTTATTTGGGCAATCTGCTCGACTGACTTCACGTTTACCAATAAAACTAAAAATTTTAGATCAAGTTTAGACCTAACCGTCGTTCGCACACCGACGCGAAAGCATGACGTTTTAAGATGATGCCTTGCCGAGCACAAAACACCCTTTTCATAGCGAATAGCCGTTTGAGAAATAATACGTATGGCCCGTGTTCTTAGGCGCTTGCTCTGCGAAAAATAGGGCAAAAAATATCTTCTAAAAAGCCGCACCCAAAAAGAGCCCTGAACCATGGAGCGAAACAGGCGATCGGTGTATTTGAGCAAAAACTCGCCCACCGGGCGGCGTTCCATTTCATAGGTTTCAAGTATCGACGACGGCGCGAGCCCCTTTTTCACCAGCGCTAACTTGAACCCCAGATTAAACGCATCTTGCAAACCCGTATTCATGCCCTGGGCGCCCGCAGGTGAATGGATATGGGCAGCGTCGCCCACCAAAAACACCCGGCCCTTTTGATAGTGAGCCGCGCTACGGCATGACACGTGGAAATAGGAAGTCCAGGTTGGCTTATTTATCACCAGTGGCTTAGGCCAAACTTTCTGCACAATATTTTGAAGCATTTCGAAGGAAATATTTTGATCGCTGCTAATATCGCGCATCACAGCAAGTATGCGGTAATGGTTTAAGCCCTTCATGGGGATAAAACCTAAAACTCCCGATTTCTTAAAACTTACCTGAAACGATTCATGATCATCGAGGCCAGTAACCTCAGCGTCGGCAACAATAAAACCTTCGCGATAACGCTTGCCCGAAAACGCAAAACCGAGCTGTTTGCGAACCGTGCTATGAGCGCCATCAGCGCCGATGACATCGGAAAAATAGACCTGCTCCGTAGCACCAGGACCATGCTCTATGGTCGCCTCAATCGAATCCTCGTGCAAAAAAAAATCCACCAAACGCGCACCGCGTTCAACAACAACGCCTAACTTCACAACCGCGTTTTCTAATACGGCCTCCGTATGCCGCTGATCAATGATCACCGGCGTGGGAAAGCCGAAAAGCTCAGGAAATGCCACGTGAATCGGTGCATTCTCATCGGAAAAAATGGTCCCGCCTGTAACCTGATGAGATTCTTTGATGAGCTCTTCATAAAGGCCCAGGGCAGAAAAAATTTCAAGCGTGCGAGCTTGTACCCCAATCGCTTTGGAGCCTGGCTCTTTTTCCCGCCTTTCATCGATCAGGCGAACATTAACACCAAAACGAGCGAGTTCATGGGCCATCATGAGGCCACTCGGACCCGCTCCTACCACCAATACCGGTAATTTTGCCATTGCTCCTAAGGGCGGCGCGGAAACTTATTAAAATCGGGTTTGCGCTTTTCCAAGAAGGCTTTTTTACCTTCTTGCCCCTCCTCCGTCATATAAAATAGCATGGTAGCGTTCCCCGCAAGCTCACTCAGACCGGACTGGCCATCACAATCCGCATTGAGCGCGGCTTTCAGGCATCTCAGTGCAATGGGAGAATGGGCAAGCATCTCGTTACACCACTTAATGGTTTCTTTTTCCAAATCGTCATAGGGCACCACCGTATTCACCAGTCCCATCTCGAGAGCTTGTTTCGCGTCATATTGGCGGCACAAAAACCAAATTTCGCGCGCTTTCTTCTGGCCCACAATGCGCGCCATGTAACTCGCTCCAAATCCACCATCGAACGATCCCACTTTGGGACCGGTTTGGCCAAAAATCGCGTTGTCGGCGGCGATGGTGAGATCGCACATCATATGAAGCACATGGCCGCCGCCGATGGCATAACCTGCCACCATGGCCACCACTGGCTTCGGCAACGTACGAATTTGTCGTTGCAGATCGAGCACGTTTAAACGATGAATGCCCGATTGATCTTCGTAGCCAGCTTCTTGGCGAATACGCTGATCCCCGCCTGAGCAAAACGCAAGGCCACCCGCGCCGCAAAGGATTACCACGCCAATGGCCGCATCATCGCGGGCATCATTAAATGCATCTTTCATTTCCTCTACAGTAAGGGGGCGAAAGGCATTTCTTACTTCAGGACGATTGATGGTTATTTTGGCAATGCCACCCATCTTGTCATAAAGTATATCGCTATAGCGCCTGGCTGAGGTCCATTGCTGATCTTTCATGGTTGGGCTCCTAAGTTTTTTCATCTCGTAGGCCTTTTGCTAATCTTAGGCAATCGGCAACGCAGAAGACCAACCCAGGAGATTATTCAGAATAATTAGAAAAGGAATCCTCGCCAATTCCGCTCTTACAAAGAAAATCCATATATATAGTGGCAAGATTATGTCCAATAATAGGCGTTTCGGGCCGAAAGGACATGGCGCTTACGATAACAGTATCTCCCTCAATGCGCTCAAGCAATGATTTGGCCTCATCATATGTCATCTCGATCTCATTAAGCCGTTTTTCATTTTTAATGGCATTCTCAAGATCTGCTTTCTTGACGGCAAATGTAAGTTTTCGATAATCGCCATGGCGGGAACGTTTTTCTTTAATGCCAAGTTTATTAAATAGCGTTAAAATGCGCTCATTATTAACAGATTGAATACCCTTAGATTTATTCAGTATATTTTTTAGCAATTCAAAATCGCTATTTTTTGCATCATAGGTCAAAACGCGCAGCAATCTAGTTTTAGCCTCAACATCCAGGGAACTTTTGTCCTCATTTTTGAATTCTTCTATTTTATTGATTTTGAATTTTTCAGAATTTTTAAGAGCTTTTTTTGTGTTTTTTAGTTCTTTGCGCTCTTTCAATGAGAGTTTTTTATCGGGCATTCTTATTTCAACAATATTATCTACAATCATTTTGCTTTCGATAACATTATTATTATTTTCTAGTTCTTCAAAATTTTTGTGAGTTATTTCTTCGATCTTTTCCAATATTTTCTTTTCTTTCCTATTTAATTTTTTAAGACGATTTTTTTCACGTTGTTTATTTTTTTTAAACTCTTCTTGGTGGATTTTTTCCAGCTTGAGTTGAATTTCACTAAAAACATCGCTAAAAATGCTATCGCGTTTATTTTTCGTTTCCTTTAATTTGACCACATATTTCGTCACGCTGCTTTTATAGTCGCTATGTTTTTCATTAAACACATTATTAATTAATTGTTTTTTTTCACCTTCTAATCCAATAAGTTCTGTTTTAGAATTTTCTAAAGTTTTAGTGCCATATTTCCCAAGGGCACCATCTAAAAAAAATTCGCTAATATCATCCGGCAGCTCATAATCACCGCTTATGAACTCAAAGGTTTTTGGCATCAGTGCTATTAAGCGTTTGTTGGGCTGTAGGCCGCATTGATACAGAACTTTAAAAATCGAAAGATGAGTGGTTAGAACATGGCGATTTTCTAAACTTTCATAATGGGAAGAAATTGAGTAATAATCTTCCATGGTTCTCATAGAATATGAAAGAGGCCGCTCACGTTTTCCCTCCTTGACCAGTATGTCCCATGCTCCGATCAACATATTTAGATGCATTCCGAGAGCTTCATCAAAAAGGTTTCTTAATTTGTTTTGATCAACATCGTCTACGTCAAATTTTTTGAGATCATTTGTTAAATCTTTCAGGTCTTCGCAGTAGTAACCGGAACTTTCTATTTTTTTATCGACCTCTTTAATAACATATTTTGCAAAGTCTTCACGTTTTTCTTTATTACCTAGATCGGAGCCTGTAGGCATATCAAAAAGAAAAAAGGCTAACTCTTGTAATTTTTTCCCATCATTTTCTTTAGCGGCCCGCTCGGAAAAATAAGCCTTTATGAGTTTGTATGTAGAAATGAAATCTTGTAAGACCTTTAAGGAAAGCTCTCCTATTTCTATACCTTTTTTGACGGCATCTCTAACCGACTGTTTTTCATCAATTTTTAAATCTGATGCACATAGCGTGCCGGGGAAAAGTATAACCAATGAAAAAATAAATAGAAAAATTGTTCTCATTTTTAACTCTATATTTTATATTATTAATGATTAAATATACAATAAATCCTATACCGTCAACCACCCATTAGTCCACTAAAAACAGGTAGTCTACTGCGGCAAATCAATTTTGACGCGCCTCTTAAACGTAATCCAAAGCGCATTTAAAATCGCCAGCGCATCGATGACCTGCTGCAAAACTGCTCCCATCGCTGGAGAGATGTAGCCCCAGGCAGCAAAACCCATGGCTACTACGCTTAAAGCCATGCCGCCAATGGCGCTCGTGAGCGCCACCATGCGAAACGTCTTGCTCAGATGTAAGAGCTCATCGACCTTCGAAAGAGAGTTTTGCAATACCACGGCTCCCGCTGCCATTTGGGTAGCCTCAGAAGGCTGGCCAAAGGCGATACCCACAGTGGCTGCCTTCAGTGCCGGCGCGTCATTGACGCCGTCGCCCATGAACAACGTAGGTCCTTTTTTGGTATACGCTTCTACGATGGCAAGTTTATCCGCAGGGCTTTGAGAAGCGCGCCTATCCGAAATACCCAACCGTCGCGCCAAATGGCCTACCTCAGCCTCACGATCACCTGACACCAAGATGACTTCTTTGAAATTGTGGAGTGGCCCCAGATGGTGCACAAAACTTTCACTTTCGTGGCGCGGTTCATCGCGAAAACGCATCATTGCCACAATTTTTTTATTGACTACCAATATACATTCGAGACCAATATCGCTCTTTGGCAGGGCGTCTCGCTCGGATGGTGAGAGGTTTTTTCGACCAGTTATCAAAACCTCTGCGTTTTTCACGATGCCAAATAGCCCTTGACCGGGAAGCTCGCGCACTTGTTCGGCGTCGGCTAATGTTAATTTTTCCCGACGTGCGGCATCGAGTACTGCCTGCGATAACGGATGTTTCGAGTATTGCTCAAGACTCGCTGCGAGGCACATCACATCCTTGCGCGATAGTTCGGACAGAACGTGAACCTCGATAAGCTCTGGCTTGCCATAAGTGAGCGTTCCAGTTTTATCGAAGATCGCTGTTTGGCAGGTGGGCAATCGCTCAAGCACCACCGGGTCATTGATGATAATACCTAATCGCGCAGCCAGCGAAATAGCACTAATAACGGCAACCGGAATGGCGATAAACAATGGACATGGCGTAGCCACCACCAGCACCGCCAAAAAACGTAACGGATCGCCGGTTATCACCCACACAACTACGGCAATAACAAGGGATAGCGGCGCAAACACTGCCCCCAAATTATCGGCAAGGCGACGTATTTTGGGTTTTTTCTGCTCGGCCTCAGCCATGACACGCATGATGCTTGCATAACGTGAATGCTCGCTCTTTTTTTCGGCCTTGATGACCAGCAAACCCTCGCCATTAATTGCCCCTGAAATCACCTGAGCGCCAGGTGCTTTAGCCACTCCGTAGGGCTCTCCGGTGAGATAGGACTCATTCATAAAACTATGGCCCGACAGCACCACCCCATCCATCGGACAGGTTTCATGAGGCGCAACCTCTATGACATCGCCAATATCGATATGAAAGATCTCAATTTCTTCCACAAACCCATCACGACGGCGTCGCGCTCGGTTCGGCATGCGTTTCGCGAGTTCCTGTAACACGGAAGATGCGCGGTTAAGTGCAAATGTCTCTAATGCCTGGCCAGTGGCCAGCATGAGAAGCACCAAAACCCCGGCCAAATACTCGCCCAAAATCACCGCAGCCACGATGGAAATGGCGGCTAGGATATCCGCACCCAAATCCTTTTTAATGATTTTGTTTATAATTTGCCACAGGAGTGGCCACGATCCAATTCCTAAAAATATAAATAGAGGCCAATTGGAATTCAGTACAAAATAAAGCCCGACCGCCAAAAAACCCACGGCAATAAGCAAAAGCTGGCTTTTTTTTTGCATCATCTACCTGACTAAGCTAGCTTGCGATCTCGTTCACCGACTGCAAGAAGCTCTTAAAAAGTCGTGCATTTTCGACTTTATCAGTCTGCACTTCCAACGCGATAGACTTCCTGGCCGAAAAAAATTTCTTACGCAAATTTTACGCCATCGATGCCACTCACGCCGCGATTCGCCAAGGTATCAATTCTCGAGGATACCGGCTCGCCAAGGAATTTATATATTCTTCTTCCGACCCAACCTCGTCAACACAAGAGATATGTTCAGCAATATGCTTTCCCAATATGTCGCTAATGATCTTCGAGCGGGAAAGAAAGGCTCTTTGCGCGCAAAATTTTTAATGAGATGAAGTCATTGGCCGACAAAAAAGATTGAGAAGTCAAAATCAAACGGCGCTTTTGCTTCGGGTTAGCCTTCACATTGGGCTCTATTGACAGCGCCAACTTTATTGATATTATTATATAATATTAACCACAACTATCGAATTTAAAATGAAAATTAAATCAAACTGCACGCTTTTTAAACTATCACATTTGGCGTTATTTACCTCCCTGGTTTTCCATCTTGCCACTCCGCTTTCTGCCACAGTTCTTTCAACTCAAGAGCGGTTTGAAAAGATAAAAGGATATATCGAGAAATACGATGATTTCACCAATAACACCATCTTTTCTGAGCTCGTGGAAGATTTTTATAAACCTGACCGCGATTTCGTCTTAGAGCAAATCGAAAAAAGAAATGTTGATGACAATATAAAGAAAAAGATGCGCCACGCGATCAAATATTTAGACGGTTACCTTTCCTTTCAAATTGACGATGATGAGGGCCTGTCGCTTACGACGTTGAACGTAATAGGTCTTTTGTGGGCGCGGATCCTTTCTGGCACCTCGGAACCTGGCGTCTTGGAATATCTCGCGTTTCTAAAACCAAGCCCTTTTTTTGAGAGCCCAGATCCTCTGACGTTGAGCGGCAAAAGCTTCACCTCTATCTCGCGTGAAGAAATTGAAAAGGACATCAAAGAAATACTTGGAAATGGCATCTACTACAGTTTGGCGAGAGTGGGCCCACGTGAGCTTTTGCTCGTTCCGGCGGTTTCAGCCGATGGTGACGTTTCTCCAGATATCATGAACGATGTCATAGCATTTAAGGTTAATGGCAAACTTTATTCTATCAATTTTATCGCTGTCGCAACTAATGAAAAAATCAACTTCGATTTTTTCCGCGACCTGTCACCCTATGAATTATGGTGGCACGATATCGTCCATTACCTCTATTTTGCTGCCAAAAAAGAGAACAGGAACAAATACGCGAAAAAACTTGAAAGGACGTTTGCTTTCAAAAAAGCTGCCAAGGTCAATGAAGACCCACAGCTCAAGCTCGCATTCTTTTATATGTTTCGCGAGAATTTTTTTGAGTCCATTTACACCAAAAATGATCTATTGGTATTTAGCAAACAAAAAATGGAAAATATTCAGAAGATGATAAACGATAATTCGCTGAAGCTCATCAGCCTCGATGACGCATATAAAAAAGTACTGGGCGAGGAATCGTTAAAGATGACATTGCTTGAAAAAACTAAAACGTTGTTCAGCAAATATAAGGTTTCCTTTTCATCTTTTAATGACACCAAAGAACAGTTTGAAGCCTATATAAACCTTTGCAGATATTTCGGAATAAAAATTATCGGCAATTCTTTAGAGGAAGAAGCGATCGAATATCTTGAAAATCTTCACGATGGCATTGAAAAGCTCTTGAAATTTGCAGATGATTTCAAAGCAACCGGCGATGAATAAAAATACTCACCAATCAAACTTTGCGAGGCTCTGCTTAATGGATTTTAGGTTAGAAGCAGGCTGTTACTAATACGAAGCTCTTAGTTTTCGTACTCGATATGAAATCCAAGGTAACAGCCATGCATTGCCCCAATACATTTTCGTTAATCAAAAAACAACTAGATCACAGCCCCTTAAGAAGCATCATAAAAAATCATGAGGCTGATAAGCACAGCAAGGGATTTGATACTTACCATCCAGCGCCTCAAAGCCCCTTCATTCATGGAGGGGATAATAGGCGCGCATTCCTTCAATTTTTTTCTGCACTTTGGTTGCACGACGTGTAAAATCTGAATATGATCGAGATTGGTTGCAAAGGATTTCGCTTGTCGGGCGAAATAGTAATCTCGCGGTGGGGCACACCGTTAAAAGCCTGGATGCGGATAAACTCTTGTTTTAACTGCACAGGAATCTCCTTGCATTCATGCAGGTGAGGATGTCAACGCCATCTGATAGTAATGATATTTGCTCAGCTCACGGGAGCGAAAAGTCTTCGAGAACTCGAGTTCATACTCAATAGCAATCACCGCGAGCACTACCACTTAGGTTTGAGCACGATTCGGCGTTCAACCGTGTCATATGCCAATCAACATAGACCCCTTAATGTGTTCACAGACTTATTGCAGCTCCTAAATCACCGCCTTGGTAGGAAGCAAAAAGCAGAAATTAATGATTTGTTATTTTTGCTTGATTCTACTTCAATAACTCTGTTCAACAAAAACTCGCTGCACGCAGGGGCTTAAACTTCATGTTGAGTACTCCCCCAAAGAAGGCCTAGCAACATTTTGCAAGATTACCTCCGCCAATGTTAATGATATTTCAGTGGCTCGTGAAATAGCCCTTAAGGCTGATTCTACATACGTTTTTGATAAAGCTTATTGCGACTATGACTGGTGGTTAAAAATAGATAAAAATAAATCTCGTTTTGTGACAAGGCTAAAGAGTAATGCGGCAATAACGGTTATTGAAACCAGAGAAATAGCGGTCAAAGCATCAGGCCAAATAAAAGAAGACGCTATTTTTTACTTAAGCAATAAAAACCCACGCGCTGGCAAAAAATTGCAATACACAAAGCCAATACGAAGGATTACTGTGTTGAGAGCGGACAAAGAAAATCCCTTATTCCTGGTGACTAATGACCTTAATAGCGACGCATTAATAATCGCAAAATTATATAAAAATCGCTGGCTAGTTGAATTGTTTTTTAAATGGGTAAAACAAAATCTAAAGATTAAGCGTTTTATAGGCCGTAATGAAAACGCGGTCCACTCAAGCGATAAATAATCTTGTTATTCTATATGAAAAACAAGGGAAATATTAATTGCTTATAGGCAATGGCAGCACCTAATAGCAAACCGGACCGCACTCTGCCAGAACGAGGCAGAATGGTGCCAAAAGAAAACGCTGTTTTCGCCACCTAGTAGATTAGAAATGCTATTTAACGAGAAAGAATTAAAATCATTGGTGGCAGATGAACGCGCAGCTAGGTCAAGCCTTACTACCTGCAATGCGACGTGGTGACCGGAGCATCCCATTTTCGGGTGCTGCTCGACCAGGCGCTTGCCATCGCGACGTCGCTGCGATGCCTTAACCGTTGCGAGATTTTTTGATGGTTATTAAGAGCAGTTTACGCCATAGCCGCAAAACCAAGATTTTTTTGATTAATATCGCATATTGAGCAATGCTGAGGGAGGATTGCAATGAGTGGTGACTTTGGTAGCGATCGGCGCCATTGAGTGGGGAACTATATGCTTAATAATAAAAATTTTAGACCAGCCATAATGCTGTTTATTCATATACTGATTACTCTTTTATTGAATTCATGCTTTTCAAATACGCCTAAAAGCTCTGGCAGAGGGGACGGCACCGAAGCCGATGACACGAAAGTTTGGAGCATAAAGAAATCAGGAGATTTGGAAACCATGCAAACGAGCAGACAGAAGCTCTTCATGCATAAGTCTAAGCTCTTAAACGACGCGATTGCCACTATGCAAAAATCCAGCGACTTTTTAAAAATGAAGAGCGCGGTGTTTACATATGCACTGTCTTCATATGAAAAAAATGTACTATCAAAACATGGAAATGAAAAAATAGATATTATTAGAAATACAGAAGAAAAAAACAGTTTAGATAAATTAATGCCTTCAATTTTTGATCTAAAAATAGAACATATTAAAGATTTTATGTTTCTTCAACGAACTGATAATGTTGGTGTTAATGAAATTCATGTCAAAGTGGATTTTGCCAACGCCAGTGCAGGCGGTGCTGCTTTTGACAACGGTTTTGTGCAAGAAGAGCAAATATTTGCCCTGTGTCCTGATCTTGCCCTTTATTTGGCCGGTGAGCATAATAACGATCAATTAAAAGATCATGAGCTTAAAAATAAAAATAATATCTTTTATATCACAAGGATAAGTCGTAAAAATGGTGAAAACGAAAGCCGGCCGCTATTGTTTACCAATATACGCTGCCCCGCAGGTTTTAAGGACAAAAATACAATAACAGAGGTAGGGAAACGCCCGAAAAAGAATGCGAATCTTAACAACGAGCAAGAAAACTTGAAGAACAGTCCTGGATCGCTCTTGGAAGAAAATGCCGACGCTCCCGCTAACAACATTTTAGCTATAGCGGCGGTAAACATGAGCAACCTTAATAGAAAAAACCACATCTACTTAGTTGAAGATGTTATCGACATGTATTCCACGGCGTATAAGGGATTCGAGCTCCTTAAGCTCAAGTTTCCTACCAATGACATTGTTGTTCATACGGGCGCATGGGGCGCCGGCGTTTTCGGTCACGGAATTAATATGGCCCTTGCCCTGCAAATTTGGGCCGCTCATGCTGCAGGTATAAAAAAATTGGTATTCTACGCGAGTGATCCAAATCTTGCAAAAGATGGGGTCAAGACGTTTCTTAGCGGGTCAGAATTTGACCAAACCCACACGCAGCGAGAGGCGATAACAAACTTTCTCAAGGACGTGAATAAACTTGATGAAAAAAACAAAAGTAATAATTGGAAGCTCAAGATGTAGCTATTACACCTCTTCCTCAAATTATGGAAACCTGACTGGGTACTGAAATATATCCCCACCATTGACTACAAAAATCCTTATGAAAATCTCTGTGAAAATTTTTTTTATATATTCATATAAGGACAAACAATGAAGCTAACGTTATTTTTTTTCGCAATGTTTCTAGCAATGTCGTCGGCACAGGTGCACGCAGGAGATTTAGCAAATTATGAAGATAACACGGTGTGTCCTGGCGACCTTCCCACTGATAAACAATTAGAGGAACTTGGCTGCTATATTGGTAACGCATGCTCAAACATTTGTGGTTTTGTTTCAAAATACAAGACGCAAATTAAGGGTGGAGTAGTCCTTTGTTGTTTGGCTATTGCCAAAGGAGTCAATGGAGCTTTTCTACTGAAACATGAAGAGAAAGTAGTTTCAGAGTTTGAAAATTTCCCCACCGCTGCAGAGCATCTAGAAGAAATGAGTAATGATAAATGGTGCGAAAATCTTAGAAATCATTTTAATATCTACGAACGCATCCAAAAGTGCAACGAAGAACATGGATGCTATATTCCAGAAGAAAAAGGCCTTATATTTTTCAAGGAATTTAAGCTCGACGACTGTTTTACGATAACTGAGTATAAAAATTTTCAGGTTGAAGTAACAACTGCTAATTTCGAAGAACTTCCCGAACAAACCGTTGCTGAATGCGAAGAAATGGTGAAGTTTATTAAGCCAGAGGCCAGCGAATTTTCGATTAGTCTTCGCTGCTTTGGTAAAAACTTTTTAAATAAAGACGATAAAAATATAAGAGTAAAAGTTACTGTAGGCGGTGAATTAAGGAGAGAATTTAATATTACGGCCAGGGCAAGGGATTTAACTCGCGGCTTGACCAATGCTCGTAAAAAATTGGTTCGCTTTTATAGCTTCAATGCAGGAGGAGAACGAAAAGACAAATGCCTTGCAGCTGTAGACGGTAATGGTAATCCGATCAAGGGTAAACCAAGCACCGGTAAACACCGGAATAATCGCTGACAGTTAAACTGGAAACATCCCTGACACTTTGTCTTTTCTCACTGCGCTTGGCAGCGATTAGCAGATGACAAAAGTAAATGAGCAAGGTGTCAAATGTCTCACTTTTGATGTGTTTTTCTAACATGGCGACCATCCCATATCAGCCCCCCTCATCTTATTCTTTCTGAGAACCAGGCAAGGTTTTACCAAATAATCCGCATAGAACTCCTGGCCTGGTTTATTGCCAAAGCAGCATTTTTTGCCATAGTTTTTTTTATACTCTGGAAAACGTTTGATGAATCAGCGAGAGCAGCAACCCAAATACGGTAGAGGGATCATCGCGATTTGCTTGAAAGTCTTCTGGAAGAGAATTGTCCTTTAAAAATATATAGACAAGATTAAGTGGTATGGTTTTATTGTCATCGCGATAGGCACCGAAGAGGTCCCACATTAGTCGCAGCTCTACAGCGGCAGGCAACTTATCTCTGAGTAGGGCCATGTTACTTTTTTGCCAGCAACTATCCTGATATTTCTGCAGCTGCTCAAACGAGATTCTCCCGTTGGTGCTGAAATTTTTATTAGATATTAAATCGTTAAGTCTTTCCTCGTCTACTATAGACAGATCTTCATCGCTTCTTGCCAGCGACCCGGAGTGCGCGGGAAATGACGAACGGTCGAGTAATTTTGCAAGAGTAATTGTTGATGTACCCAGTTCCGCGCGCCCCTTGGCAAACAGGGTCATGACCGTGCGGTCAACGCCATATTTAGCGGCAACCTCCACCAATTCGCCAACCGTGGTGGTTTTAGATCCAATCTCCCCGGCACGAATGAGCGCGTTGATGAAAGGGCAAGGAGTTATCCACGTAGGTTCGCGCTTGCACTCGTTTTCGCCCTCCGCGTGGCTCATTATGGCCACGAGGCAACAAAGCAGAAAATGAAAAAGGTGCTTAGGTAGCTTCATAAAAAATCCCCCAGATCGGCTGCATTTGCGAGCGCGGCCTCACTAAAGCTTCTATCCGGCAAGACGGCAAAATGGAGGTGCGGTAAGTTTTCGGTGGCGGCATCTAATGACCAGGCCTCAGGGCTGCCGCGCGGTTGCATCGATTTCGTTAATTGACTGCATGAAACTCTTAAAATGTCGTGCATTTTCGACTTTATCAGTCTGCACTTCCAACACGATAGACTTCTTGACCGAAAAAAATTCTCTTACGCAAATATCAAAGTCTTTAGGGGAAATAACTATTTTATGCGCAATGCCATGGGCCCTACATAGATGGCCAAGGCTTACCTGATGCGGTGAATCAAGATAGGGCGTCACAAGCTCGGTATTTTTAGCGACTTCCAGGTGATGAAAAATACCACCACCGGCGTTATTCAAAACAATGACCATCACGGGCGCCGATACTTGGCTTATAAAACTAAGACCATTGGTATCGTGAAGAAAAGCCATATCGCCGATGAGCAAAACCATGGGTTTGTTGTCGACGAGGGCCGCGCCGAGCGCTGAACTTATGACGCCATCGATGCCGTTCACTCCGCGGTTCGCCAAAGTGTCAATCCGCCGGGTTACCGATGTCGCTAAAGAATCGATATAGCGAATGGGCATGCTGGAGGAGATAAAAAAGTTGATATCTTGGTCGGTCAGATTGAGAAGACGGCAAGCGAAATAGGCTTCGTTATGGACGGGTATTTCTAAAAATCCTAATATTTTAGTCGCTATTTTCTCGTTCCATAGAACTTGGGCACTCAGAAATTCTCGTGGGCCGGATTTAACGTTTTTTTCTACACCCTCGAAAAATTTCGCCAAAGGGCCACAGAATACGCGCTCAAAGCGTCCGCTTTGATCATAATTTTTAGGCGTGTCCATGAGCCTGAGCAGCTCAGAATTCGTACCCTCAACAAACGCCCAAAATCTCTTAGACACGAGTCGCCCGCCGGCATACAAAATTACGTCGGGTTGAAATTGCTCGTTGAATTTAGCGATAGACAACGCCAAGTCAAAATGCTTGAGGACGTTTTTTTTAGGGGCAAACCGCAAGTTGGACAAAACGTCGGCATAAATCGCCCAGTTTAATTTTTCGGCGCAGCTTAAAATTGCCTCCTGCGCGGGGCCTGGCGCGCATTCACCTAAGCCAACCAAAACACGCTTACCGGATAGACGGTCGTAGGAAAAATCTTGAGCCGGCAAAGAGTTTTGCACAAATTTTTTGGAATTAAATTTGGGCACGCTGGCCAAAGAAAAATCACCCTCATGCGGATGGGGTACGTTATTCAGCGGATCACGCAGCTGCAAATTGATGTGCACCGGGCCACTTTGCGCAACTGCCTGAAAAATTGCCTGCTCGATTTTTCCCAGTGACTTATGAAAATCCGCACGTGGATCGGGAACCGGAATATCTAGACTCTCATGCACGTGACTCGAAAATATGCCCACCTGATCCATGGTTTGATTTGCTGCTGAGTCTCTTAGCTCAAATGGCCGATCCGCCGAAAAAATAATTAGCGGAATGTCGCTTTCATAGGCTTCGGCAACGCTGGGGTGAAGATTGGCCACCGCCGTTCCCGACGTCATGACCACGACCGACGGTATTCGCGATTTTTTACTAAAGCCCAAAGCAAAAAAACCTAAACTTCTCTCGTCATAACCGCAGTAAATCTGAGCTTTTGGATTTTTTTGTATCGCTGCAACAATGGGCGCACATCGATGGCCGGGCGCTACAAAAAAATGCGTAATACCGCAAGCCAAAAAGAGCTCGACGAGAGCATCGCACCATTGTCCTGTGTAGTTGCTATTCATATCTTCTCAATCAACCCAATTTAAAGTCGCCATAATATTTTTCTGCTTGTTCGTCAGCTCATCCCATTCTCGAGCGCTGTTAGAACCTTGCACAATTCCTGAACCCGCATAAACCAACAACTTCTTATCATGAAAAAGCGCAGAACGAATGGCGACGCAAAATTCGCTAATATCTCTTGTAATCACGCCAATGGGACCACAAAAAAATCCGCGATCAAAGCCCTCGTTTTCTTCAATAAATCTCATCGCCCAATCCCTGGGCGTGCCACATACTGCTGGCGTTGGATGCAAGCTGTCGATGATGGCGACGTCGCTCAAATTGTCAGGCAGGTCACCGACGTAACGTTTGACGATGTGGTGAACATAGGAAAGCGAAACGACAGAACTTTCCGAGGAATCCAGATCCGTGACGCCAAGGCTCTTAAGCTTTTCTTCGATAAAATCGCTCACCAAGCCATGCTCGTGTTGCTCTTTGATGTTATCCAACAATTGCCTCTTATCTGCCTCATCGTCACCGCTTTTAGCCAAGGTCCCTGCGACAGATTCCGTGTAAATTCGACCCTCTTGTTTGCGAAATAAAAGCTCAGGACTCGCTCCAAAAAAAGCGCCTTCGCCGGTGGGCTCAAAATAGAAACGGTGGGCATGAGTGCCCGTAGATTTGAGTGCCAAAAAAATATCTATCGGATCAACATGTTGGCTTACTTGGATGATATTTTGTCGCGCAACCACAACTTTTTTAGGATCCTGCCCGGCACGAAAAAGTTCTAAAGCATGGTTAACGATTTCGCGATGTCTCTCATAGGAGGGAAAGACCTGGTATTCGTCGCCACGAATCGTTTCTCGCGGCACAGTCGAATGATTACTTAGATTAAGTAAAATATTTTGTGCATGATCCAACCATACACTAAATGGTATTTCACCATCCGCTCGATAATTAACAAACAGTTTGATGGTCTTGTCTTGGCAGATCGCATGTACCAAGGGCAGCACGAATTGCTCTTGTTGAAAGGCCTGCCACTGGGGTTCCTGTTTTTGAGATTTGGCAAAACGAGCACCGCCAACAAAACACTGGCCGTCGAGGAGAGTCGCTCTTTTTTTTTCTACTTCTCCAAAAGAAAGCATGCGATAGGCAACGCCGATGCCATAAATTTTGAACTTTTGGTCACGAGACTCGTAATAAAACCGCGGAATGTGGTTAAGCCCCAAAAAAAACTGTCGCTCATCCAAAGAATCTAGGTTCACGCCAAAGGCAAAATCCCCGCAAGCCTTATCGCTAATGCTGCGAATGGCGTTAAGCAGGTCGTTTGCGCCCGCTTTTAGATCTTTTGGGTTGGCTTTCACCCTCTACACCCCTGCCACATAAATCGTGGCAATCCCAAATGTCAGCGGCTGCTCTGTAATTTCAACAAAACCAGAGTCTTTAAGTATGGCAGTAAACGCCGTCGAGTAGGGAAAAGATTCCACAGTTCGGTTGAGATAAGAATAGGCGCCTTTTTCTTTACTAATAATACCGCCCACCGCCGGTAAAATATGACGAAAATAACCGAGGTAGGCGTGCCTTAGAAAGAAATTTTGAGGGAGCGAAAATTCTAGAACGATCAATCGACCTTGCGGCTTAAGAACGCGCTTAAACTCACGTAACGCCCGACTAACCTCGGTGACGTTGCGAATGCCAAACCCAATCGTAACTGCGTCGAATTTAGCATCCGAAAATGGCAAACTCGCAGCATCGGCCTTCGCAAGAGTGATCTTGTGAGAAAATTGCGAGGTTCGAACTTTTTTTTGGCCAAAAGCAAGCATGTTTTCGGCGAGATCAACGCCCACAGCTTCCTTGATATTGGGACAAGCCTCGCAAAGCGCGAGTAGCAAATCACCGGTTCCGGTGGCCACATCGAGCACCGAAATGTCTTTCGTCTTGGGAATGGCTTGAGAAACCTTACGACGCCAGTCTATGTCTTGCCTAAATGACAAAATACGATTTACCCGGTCGTATGTTGGGGCAATACGGTCAAACATGCGGCATATTTCGTCTTGGGAAGTTGTGGCCACGGCTACCTCAAACTAGTTTTTAGCCAAGTACCACAAAACAAACAAAAAACCGAGCGCACCGCGAAGTACGCCCGGAGGAAAATAATCACATATTAATTACATAATCTAAGCATTGGTTGAAGATAACAACTAATGTCCTACATTCAACCACAAAGTGATTACACTATTTATCCAACTGTTTTTATTGGATTTATGATGGATCAAAGGCGTTGCTGCATAACTCACCTGTGTCGCCCCGCGGCTTGACCGCGGAATCCATCAAACCCTAATCCGCCACCGTTTGCATAACCGGCGACAAATAAAAACCTGACTCCGTTAGTCGGAATTGTTCTGTGCCGTTCAGATTAGAAATATAAATCCCCTGCGGCTTTCCATCGCGCTCCGAGGCAAAAATAACATGCTTACCCGACGGCGTGATATGTGGCTCTTGATTACGCCCCTGTTTTTCCGTGACGCGAGTGATGCGAGCCGTATTGAGATCGATTAAAAAGATATCAAATTTAAAAGTTTCATCGCGCCCAGTAAAGGCCACCAAAGTGCCGTCGCCATTCATATGAGGCGTCTGATTATATTTGCCGTTAAAAGTCAAACGCTCGGCCTTACCGCCAGCAAGTTGCTGGACGTAAATCTGCGGATTGCCCGAGCGATCCGATACAAAGGCCAGTTTGGTGCCTTCTCGATTAATGGAGGGTGACAGGTTGACGCCCAGACCATCCGTAACCACTTTGGGCGACTTGCCTTCCGCAGTCATCTTATAGATATTGGCTGATTTACCAAATGAGAGCGTGGCATATAGCTCACCCGTTGCGCTATTGATACTTGGGTCAAGATTTAACCCCGGCTCCTTGGTCAAAAATTTATAGGTCGTGGAGCTTAAATATTGCTCCACAATTCCCTGTCCCTCGTTGGTCACCACTGAATAAAGGATGCGTTTGCCATCAGGAGAAAAATGCGGCGACGATTTTTGCCAAGATCCAGTGGTGATTACTTTTTCATTACCGCCATCGAAATCCATCAACACAACTTGGCTTTCGCTGCCTATTCTTTTAATAGCCGCAATTTTTAACTCGAAGAGATTTTCTTTACCGATGTAATGCTCGTAAATGCTCTGGGATATCTTGTGGGCGAGCTTTCTAAAAGCCTCTTTAGAAAAACTAAATTTGGTACTTAGCTTATTGCCGGTGATGAGATGGGCATGGCTTACGATGGCATCAAGTCGGTCACCTTCCAACTTCAGGTTCACTTCCGTAAACCCCTCGGCGCCCTTTTGTTTCATGAGCTCAAGCGATGGCTTCGCGGTTTCCTTCATCACATTAAATGCGCCGGTAACCAAAAAATCGCGTTCAACCACGCTCAGGGCTTTTTTTTGCAGCTCGCCCTCACCGGTCGCGAAAAACGCAATGTTAAACTTCCTAACATTGGCTCCTTCCACCTGCAAACGTGCACTGATGTTGCTGATATCGTTGGCGTTCGCGACTGGCGCAAGAGCAGCAGGCTTACCAATCGATTTATTGCTATCAAAGGAAACGCCAGCATAAAGCGACGCCGAATAAAGAAGAATCATCAACACTTTTTTCATATCAAACCTTACGAACCCACACATTCAAAGGGGCACATCTCTACCGTAATACCGTTCTTTTTTATGGCATCCTGCAGCATCAAAGGGACGCGTCCATAATTGCTCACTCGCTTGGCTGTATCGAGGACAGCGTTGTCAAAATGCTCATCGCCAGAGGGCGCCTCCAGTGCAATCTTGGCTACGTCTCCATTGGTCGTGAGAAAAATCCGAATGGTAGCACTGAGCTTTAAATGCGACACCCGGTTTAAATGGGGCGGGATAGCGAAAGACTCTTTTATGAGCCCATAAACTTGGTCAAAATAGGTCAAATCCGTTTCACTCGTATCTTCGCTCAAAGCCTCTTGTTTTTGATCAGATACATCCGCGAGAAATCCCTTCGTCAAAGCCGCCAGTTTTTTCAGATTGTCCACTTTAGGAGCCGCCGCCGGGACTTTTTTAGCGGTCTTAGGCTCTTCTTTTTTGGTTTTACTCGGTGCCTCTTTTTTCTCTACTTCTTTCTTTTCAGGCGGTTTTTTGGGTTGGGCAACGGCTACCACGGCGGGCGACGCTGGTTTTTGCTCGTCCACTTTTTTTTCTTCTGTCACCGCCGCTTCGCGAACCGCCCGATCTTTTTTAGGCAAATGCTTCTTATCGGATTTCTTAAAATGAAGCTGCGCCGATAACAGTTGCGTCTTTTTAGGCTGGGCCACCAAAGACGACCATAAAAGTCCCACAACCACCAATGAGATGTGGGCCATGAGGCTAAAAATGAGGGTCTTTCTTGTCAGCATTGCACACCCAAAACCAGTTCCTATTCTACGGTTTCAAATGGGAGATTTAAACCGTACATATTTGTCACCCCAGCGAAGGCTGGGGCCCAGGTTTATGGCACGCCGCCTGGATGCCAGCCTAGGCTGGCATGACAGAAAAAAAATATAAAAAAATCTCCTGGTTGAATCCCTCTTTTATTCTATGGCTCTTCCATAACGATGTTAAGTTTTGTGGCGCCCGCCTGATAAGCATGGGACATCACCGCCACCAAGGACCCGTGACGGGTAGCCTCATCCGCCTCAATGAAAATGGGTTCATTGTTTTTAACGCGGGGGCTTTCTTTGAGGAATACTTCAAGCTCAGGCAGCGTAAATACTTTATCGGCAATGCGTACCTTCTCATCCTTGCCAATGGTTATGGTAAGCGGCGTTTGATTGACAGTGGGAGCCGCCCCCTTACCCTCAGGCAAATCGACACCGATGGAGCTCACCATGAGCGGCGCGGTCACCATGAAAATAATCAATAATACCAACATCACGTCCACCAGCGGTGTCACGTTTATCTCGGCAAAAATACCTTCCGATCCGCCATCAGACTTGGCATCCATCAGACTCATAACCACCCCTTGGTTTGGTGCGCTCTACCCTATAAAACTAAAGCGTACGACTATCATTACCAGTCTATGAAAACGAGGTGTCATGTGAAATTAATTGGTCTATTTGTTTTAATGGTTGGCCTGGCTGGCATGTTTTTCTACACCTCCTGCGGAAAACCTCCTGAGGAAGAATCTTTGCCCTACACCAACTTAAGCAAAGCCATATTTACCATTTCTGGCATGACCTGCCATTCCTGCAGCAACCATTTGACCGCCAAAGTCAAAGCGCTCCACGGAGTGGTCAACGCTAAGGTGGTGCATACCAAAGCCACCAACAACGCCCAAGTGGTCTTTGATCCAACCCTCATAACCCTAAGCGCCATCAAAAAACCTATAGAAGCGTCTGGTAAGTTTAAAATCACCTATGAATTGATTAAGAGCAATCCATAGGCGGCTTCAAAACCAACGTAGGCAATTAGGTCTATTGCAATACAAAGCCTTGTTTGTTAGAATTTACATATTATGAAAATATATTTTTCCATGCTTTTTAATGTATTATTTTTTACCATGTTATCTAGCTGCCATGGCGCGCAGAACCCAACAAATGGGCTGCCCCCGAGTGGCGATGGAGCACCTGGTTATCTCTTAGTGGATCCTGCAGCGCTCAAATCTGGCGATGGCTTGACCTGGGCGACTGCGCTTAAAACGATACAGGAAGCTATAGACAAGGCTGACAACGAGAAGCCAATCGAGGTGAGGTTGGCCAGCGGTAATTATGACCGCATAAACCAAAACAACCCCGTTAATAACGTGTTGGTCGTGATTTTTGAAAAGAAAAAGATAACCATCACCGGCGGTTATGATCCTAAGGGCGCGCCCGACCAAGTGCCCGACCCCAAGATCAATGTGACCCAGTTGGACGGTTCTGGCGCCAATAGCCCTATAGAGATTGAATCCTCTGAAGATATTTCCATCAAAGGCGTGACCATTACCAATGGCGGGAAAAATAGCCATGCCGTGAGAATCGTATTTTCCAAAAAAGTGTCTCTCTCTGACTCAAGTATTATTAAAAACCCTGGTGGTGGCATTTCTTTCCGCAACACCACAGAGGGGCAAATCAGCGCATGCATTTTTTCTAACAACAAGGGCGCTTCTTTTGGCGGGGCCATAGACGTAGAAGCATCAACACTCACCTTGGACCAGACCAGTTTTGAACAAAACCAGGCGCAATTTAGGGGGCATAGCATCTACCTAAATAATGGCTCCATAGTAATAATCAAAGATGTGGACAAGATGAAGTTCGATGGCACAACTCACGAATATATCCTTCTCCATAAGGGAAATAACCAAATTATCCCTGACATCAGGACGAATAAGCCCGGACATGTGCTGGTCGAGTTAACCAAAGACAATACGAAAGAGGTCAAGACTTTCTTTCCCATTATTAAAGGTGTCTCCATAGGCCATGAAGTAATTGCTATGTCCGAAGACGATTTTAAAAAGAAACCGGTGATCAAGGCGCGCGATGAAAATGGCAATGAAATGGATTCACCCCTGACAAAAATCGAAAAAGAGGGCCGTGAATATCTGGCCATACAGAAGCTTACAGACAACAATATGTCGGCGGTGGAACTCTTTTTGATACCTACCGAAAAGGAATACAGGGGCTTAAAAAATATCCCAATAAGCGATGATCTTGCCCAATTTAAATCTGCCTTCCAAAAGTTAAACATCAATATCGAATATGGCGTTCAAATCGATAAAGACCTCATGATCCCAGAGCAAGGCAATTTTGACCCCAGCCATGATCGAAATTGGTGGCGCACTATCTATCACGGCGATAAAACCACCTGGGGTGGCAACAAGCTTTCCGCCCAAGCCCTCGATATTCCCTTCAAGGAAGGATTTATCTTCAGCATCACCAGGCAGATATCTGTGCCTGCTACGAATTTTAATTCGAAAACAGAAAAAAACCCTTGGACAGGAAAGAACGTTACGACGATTAACGAATTTTATCTAAAACAGCATGCCAATAACATCGCGCCTTTCATCGCCCAATTAGAGCAGGATTATCCTGACCTCATGCTCTTGGGCCGAATGTATCAGCAGCTCAAGGTGCAGGAAGAGAAGAAAAAAGACGATGTTTTGACAAACTACATCGATCAACTAAGCGATTTTTTGATCTATTGTATCAACCTATCTTATCGCCAATACCAAGATAATAAATCAGTATTAACAATGGACAACGATCTAAAAATTTATATAGAAAAAGAGACCAATAAATACATCGAGTATGGGGTAAAAATCTTGAGCTATTTTGAGAACCCCATCCCGTTTAACGAAAAATAAGTTCATCTTCGAGCCTAAACACGAAGATTAGTTTTGTGGTGCTTTTGGTGCCCGCATTTGGTAATCGCTACCTCGGGGAAAGCAAAATCTGGAGATGCGCACCATGACGACTAATTCGGAATTGTGGCATGAGAGTTTCAACAACCGCGCCCAAGCCGTCTTTTATGGTCGCATGTGCCTTTACGGCTTATTTCTGGTGCACCTTATTTTTCTTTATTGGAACACTCCCGGAAAAATTATTTTTGACGCATCAGCCCTATTTTTAGGGCTCGCCCTTTCTTATTTTTCCTTTACCAACGCCAACCATCCGCAATTTGGCCGATGGCTAATTTTTGTCTCCTTGTTTTTCGACGTATTATTTCACCTTTATTTAAGCGGCGCGAATGGATTTATTACATCGCCATTATTTGCCGTACATCCATTTTTCACGGCCACATTCCTCTTGCTATTTCATAATCCAAAAATGATGGCGCTCCCGCTGTTGATGCTCCCGCTCGCCACTGGGTTATCTTTGACCGCCGAACATGGGCCATTATCATCCATCCTTTTTTTGGTGGTGCTTTACAGCCTGCTGGATGCCTGCGCCATATTTTTTGTTCATCTTACGCTAAGCAAAGAGCAGGACTTAACCCATGCCCTTAAGGCGCTCGAAGTGGTGAAAGAGCGCCAGCGCATTGCGCGAGAGTTCCATGATGGCGTAGGGGCAAGTTTAACCAGTATCGCCATGCAATGTGAGTATTTAGTCAGCGCCCCTTTGGCACCCTCCGAGATGGCCCAAGAGCTGGCTGACATCCGTATCGTCGCGTTGGAATCCATCGACGATATGCGCCGTTCCATCGCCTTGCTTACCAATAGTTTTGAAATCACCGAACAACTGGTTTTCATGTGTCAAAATATCGAGAAGAGACATCGCCTAAATATTACGGTTCAAAATCTGGATAATCTAAAAAATCTTACCAAAGACCAACAGATAGCTACCTGTCGCATTGTTCAGGAAGCTTTGCATAACGTATTAAAACACGCCAAAGCAACGTTAGTTGGAGTGCAATCTATAAAACATCCAGATGGTGTTTTTCTCGTGGTAAAAGATAACGGGGTGGGCTTTGATATCGGTCAAAACAAACCACTAAGTTTTGGTTTAAAAAACATGCAAGAACGCGCTGCCAAAATGGGCGGCCTGCTAAATGTCACTTCTCAAAAAAATCTAGGAACTACGGTCGAATTATTTTTTAGCTAGATTTTTTTTAAGCTTCAATGTTAGTGATTTTCTACAAAATTATTTTTATCTCTGGTGATAAATATGAGCATTATTCGACTTTTTCTTGTAGAAGATCAGCCTCTTATCCTGAAAAACCAGTTTCGCCTGCTCGCCCAGTTTTCCGATTTGGAAATCTTGGGGGCTGCGCAAAGCGGCGAAGAGGCGGTTCGTTCAATCGCGGATCTCGCCATCAAGCCTGACGTGGTGCTTTGCGACATCGGGCTCATCGGTATGTCTGGAATTGAGGTGGCGCGCCACATCAAAACGACCTGGAACATAAACGTACTGCTATTTACGGTTTTCAAAGAAGAGGATTTAGTACAACGAGCTGTAAAAGCTGGCGCTGCCGGTTATCTACTAAAAGGGGCCTCATCTGAAGAAATATACCATGCAATATTGGAAGTTTTTCGCGGGGGAAGTGTTATTGAACCAGCCCTAGTCAAACACTTGCTCAGCACTTTTTTGACCCAAGCTGCTGAAATTGAACGAAATAATTCACGAAACATGCCTCTAGCGGAGCCGGTGCCCGAGTTGACCTTGCGCGAGCTTGAATGTTTACAAATCGTCGCTAAAGGGCTAAGCAACCAGGAAGCGGCCCAGGTGCTGAAGCTGTCTACTGCAACGATTCGCACCCATTTGGAGCATATCTATTTTAAGTTGGATGTGACCAATCGCGTAGAAGCGATAACCGAAGGAATAAGGCACGGCATTATTGAATTATGAGGCGATGTTTTTTATTGATAGTGCCATTGGCATTGGTATTTTTGGGTAGCTGTTTTTTTAAAACCAGCGTCATCAAAAATCCATGCCATAGTCCCGAATTCCTCGACGATTTAGAAAAGCTAAGTAAGCAAGATCTGAGAAGCCTCAAAAAAGTATTCAAGCATCAAACGCACCAGAACTCCAGCCAAAATGCCTGCGTTGCCGCTCTGCTCGCTAAAATTTATCTGGTCCAAGGCGACGGCGAAAAGGCGTCGCATTTTTATTCTATCGCCGCCGAGAGAGAGCCCGACTTTGCCGATTATTTTCTGCTCGCCAAAGCTTCTGCGGAAGTAAAAAATGGCCGATGGGAAGAAGCGAAAGCCATTGCTAAGGCCATGCTTAACACCGAAACGTTTAAAAAATCTAAATCCTTTGCCCACAACGTCCATAGAGTATTGGCACAAGTTGCGGTACAACAAGCGGATAACGCCCAAATCATTGAAACGCACCGAATCTTGCTCGATGGCTTTGAGGAAAATGAATCCCTGCTCTTGGCCCTGGCCAATGCTCTCAAAAAAGCCGGGGAGAAGGACAAATATCGCGAAACTCTAAAACGAATATTGGTGAAATATCCCACTTCCCTCGAAGCCTCTTTCGCTAAAAAAAGTTTGGGTCCAGACGTTACATTCAGTGAAAACGAAGATGAATTACGATTTGCCAATCTCCTAAAAAGCATTGCGTTTGACACGATCAAGGAAGATGTCGCGATCGCTCGCCCTCAGACTCAATACAAAGATCCAAAACGCCGAGCTGCTCTCGACGACATTTTAGTAAAAGCGCATCTCTATAACAATGAATTTGAACGCGGGGTCTCGCTCGCCAAAGAACGAGCGCTCATGGAAGGTGCAACCGCTAAGGATTTCGAGCGCTACGCCTTTGCGCTTGGCAAAGTCGACCGATTTATTGAAGCCGCCAATTTTTATGACAAGTTCATGGCGAAAAGCGATGTCGCCGGGGAGCGCGCCAAAGCTTGCTTTTTTAAGGGGTTCTCGCTTTTTGAGGCAAGCCTCTATCCCCTGGCGCGCCTCAGTTGGCAAGGATGCAAAAAAGAAATTACCAATAGCCCACTTTTAGAAAGCTTTCTGTGGCATAACGCACTGTCCGCGATTCTCGACCACGACGTAAACACCGCCAAAGAATTGTTGCGAGAACTGGAAAAAGAATTTCCTAAATCTGCCGAAGCCAACAAATACCGATACTTTTTAGGCCGTGTGTTAACGGTGCTGGGCGAAAAAAGCAGTGGCGAAGAGGTGATGCAAGCTCTCAGCAAAATGCCCAGACCTGACTACTACTGCCTGCTCGCCCAAAAAAGCGTTAAGGCGGCTTCAATCGAGGGTATTACGGTTGCCGGTAACGCTTTAGAAACAACGGCCAAAAACATCCATAACCCGGAGATTACCAAGGGATTGGCGTTGTTTTATTTAGGATTTATCAAAGAAGCGCGCGATCTCGTGATGAGTGCCTCGGTGACCAGCGCCGACAGGCTCGCGGTTTTGCAACACATGGGGCTTTATCACGACGCATGGCAACGGGCTCATCTCGCCGATTCTTTGGTGAAAGTAACCGGTAATAAACTTACGGCGGGCGCAGCAGTTCGCGCAACCTACGCCGTACCGCACCTTGAAACCGTAAAGGCGCTTTGTCAGAAATATCGTATTGATGAAGGTTTGGTATATGCCATTATGCGCCAAGAAAGCGGGTTTGCTGCCGATGCTAAGAGTCGTCGGGGCGCACTTGGCCTCATGCAAATGATGCCTTTTGTGGCCAATGATCTAGCGCTCAAGCTGAAAGTTAGTAAATTCACCGCCGAGCAACTGACCAAGCCAGAGGTTTCTCTCGAATTTGCCATTCTACTCATCGCCACCCTCAAGCGCCAATTTAAAGATTCACATTTCGTCATCGCTGCCTACAACGCCGGACCCCATCAAGTCCAAAAATGGCAAAATCAATTTGGCCATTTGCCCCAAGATTTATTTGTCGAGCGCATACCTTTTAAAGAAACTAAAGAATATATTAAAAAAGTTTTACCAAGCGCGAGTATTTATAACGGACTCGGCGGCAAAAGCGTAAGTTTGGCGTTCTAATTTTTCGGATAAGCCGATATGACGCCGTTAAAACCCTCAATAAAGATATTGTGTTCGTCTTCGCCAACGATCGGATCGGGGTAAATAGGCATTTTTCCATTGCCGCCCGGCGTGTCGATAACCAAAGTAGGCAAAAGGAGCCCTGACAGGTTCCCACGCATAGCTTTCATAAGTCCACGGGCTTTTTCTACCGGCACGCGAAAGTGCGATGCACCCTCCACCACATCGCATTGATGCAGATAATAGGGCCGCACCCTTTCGCGCAACAGCGCTCGGAGCAACGCTTCCAAGGTTTTTACATTATCGTTAATGCCTTTAAGAAGCACGCTTTGATTTAACATCACCACACCGCTCTCGATTAACTTATCCAAAGCCACTTTGGTCAGTTCGGTGATTTCGCTTGGATGGTTAAAATGGGTCACAAAAAACAGGGGCCGGTATTTTTTAAAAACTTGAACGAGGCCATCTGTTATGCGCATGGGTGCAAAGGTCAGCATGCGGGAATGAATACGCACTATCTCGATATGTGGGATGGAAAACGCATTTTGCAAAAGCTCGTCAAGGCGCTCATCGCTTAGCACCAACGGATCGCCGCCAGAAAATACAATTTCTTTGATGTTCGGATTCTCACGGATGTAAGCAAAAGCTTTCGCGTGGTCATCTTTTGACGGCGTAGGGCCCTGGCCCACAAAGCGCTTTCGGGTGCAATAACGGCAATAGGAGGCACAGCGGTCGCTCGCGAAAAACAAAACTCGATCCGGGTAGCGATGAATAAGGTGAGGAACTACCTCGCGTGGCTCTTCGCCTAATGGATCGCGCCGATCTTGTAGGTGGGATTCGCTCTCAAGGATGCTCGGTATGACTTGGGAAAACAGCGGGCAATCCCTGTCCGACGTCATCAAAGATGCGAAATACGGCGTCACCGAAAACGGCAAGGATGACAGATGTTGGTCACTTTCCATGCGTGATTTTTGCTCTGGGCTTGGAGAAAACCAACGCTCGAGGTCATGAACCTGTTTCACGCCGTTTTTTAACTGCCAGCGCCAATCTAAAAAATCTCTATTTTCTACTAAATTGTTCATTGTCAAAGGTAAACCAAATCCCTCAGGCGAAAGCTATTTCGGTTAGGGTGGGAATCATGTTAAAAATCGATGCTAACAGCTTTTTTTTGCCAGCCAATCGAGCGCGGCTTTTTGATTTTCGGGGGCAGTCCAAGGCATTTAACGCCCCGAAAATTTACGATATTTTCGAAGAAAAACTAGGCGCCATCAAAGAGCAGCAGGTCAGGATTAATCAAGAAGCCGACCCTCAAAAGAAAGCTGAAGCGTTGAGAGCGCGTGGGGTCCTTGAGCTTTGGCGCAAGATCATCGCCATTTTTGTGGCTGAAATGGAGAAATGTCACCAGGCGATCGCGGCGAATTTTAGGTGATTGTTATTGTCATCCTGACTTTATTGTCGCTCTGCTTTTCTATTGTCGTCCCGCGGCAAGATCTTCGTTGTTGAATAAATTCGCAATGCTTGACCAGGTTGCCCTCTCCCCAGCCCTCTCCCGAAGATCGTTTTTTTGGAAAATAAATCTCTTTGCCGGGAGAGGGGGTAAAACCGTTCTTCTCCCTCTCCCGGCAGAGGACGTAATATTCCAAAAACGCTTGTCGGGAGGGGTCCTTGAGCTTTGGCGCAAGATCATCGCCATTTTTGTGGCTGAAATGGAGAAATGTCACCAGGCGATCGCGGCGAATTTTAGGTGATTGTTATTGTCATCCTGACTTTATTGTCGCTCTGCTTTTCTATTGTCGTCCCGCGGCAAGATCTTCGTTGTTGAATAAATTCGCAATGCTTGACCAGGTTGCCCTCTCCCCAGCCCTCTCCCGAAGATCGTTTTTTTGGAAAATAAATCTCTTTGCCGGGAGAGGGGGTAAAACCGTTCTTCTCCCTCTCCCGGCAGAGGACGTAATATTCCAAAAACGCTTGTCGGGAGAGGGCTGGGGAGAGGGCAACCCGGCCTTGCATTGATTTATGCAATAACGCCTTTTCAAAGGAGTAAGAAGAACATTAATTTGTTGACCTACAAACCCCCAAAAGATGCGCGCGCACCGAACCTAAACTTGAATAGGGATCAATGCGATGCAACAGCATTTCGGCTTCGTCTATTTTTCCTAACGCGATGGCCGATTTGGCCGCCCCCAAAAGCAGGTGGGAATCCGGCATGTCCTCGAAGGCTTTGATAAAAAATGCATAAGCTTTCTCAAAATTAGGCTCGCGCAAAAACGTCTCACCGAGCATTAAAATCGCTTGATTCTTTTTGGGATCTATGGCCAAAATTCCCTCATAAATCACCGCCGCTTTTGCAAGCTTACCTTGGCGAAAAAAATTTTCCCCGAGGCACATAAGGGCCTCCATTTCCTGGTCATTTAGCTCCACTTTCACCCCCTAATATTGCCAATTTTGACCAATTGAATGCGTTTCGTTTCGGCGATGGTTTCTTCTATCAGCCCCATCATTGCCAATATTTTTTCGTCTTGCTTTAAAGTTGGCTTCGGTAAGTCGCGAAACTCCCAATGACCAACGCTAGAAAACCTCCCTAACATGCCTTCCAAAACGCCAATGTCAGCAGCCGAATGCCCTTCTTTAAGCGGTCGAAAACGATCGCTTCCCTCGGGCCAAGATTGAAAGCTTGCAGCCATCTTTGGCCGTTTTTGTTCGGGCAAATTTGCAGTTACATTTTTAGGCCACAGTTTTAGCCCCAAATCATCGATTTTCACGATATCTCCTCGCGCTGATTCAGCTCATAAATAAAGGTGAGAACCTCAGCCACACTGTCATACATATTTTCTGGAATGGTTTCGTTGATATCAAGCCACTGCAAATCACGTGCTAGTGGCACATTTCTGATGATTGGCACATCGGACTTCTTGGCCCGCTCCATGATCTCTTCAGCAAGTTTCCCCACGCCTTTTGCGATCAGCTTCGGAGCGGGATCTTTTTCGGCGTCAAAGCTTAGTACCGCTGCGACGTGAGCAGGATTAGTCACCACCACGGTTGCATCTTTAAGATCGATGGCACTCGATTCCAAAACTTCCTGGTGCATTCGCTTGCGTTCATGTTTGAGCTGCGGATCGCCCTCTTGAGATTTGTATTCTTTCTTGATTTCATATTTGCTCATGCGCATGGATTTCAAAAAAGAAAATCTTTGCCAAAAAAAATCAAAAATGGCGATGATGAAAAAACAAATCAGCACTCTTGCTACGATATTCCACAAGATCTCGCCCACGAGCGCCAGGGCGGCTACCGTCGTGAGACGAAAGAGCAACAAAAGATTTGAGATTTGATCTTTAATGGTCGACGCTATCACCCAAAATATCACCACAAATTTGATGAGCTGCTTAAAAAGCTCAATCGCTCGATCGGCAGCGAAAAGCCGCTTTACGCCAGCAAATGGATCAATCTTTTTGATATCGGCCTTGAGGGGCTCGGTGGTAAACAAAAAACCAAATTGCATGACATTACCCACCATCGCCCCCAAACCGGCCATGGCGAGCACAGGTAAACTAAGCCAAAACCACAGATCCAAAGCTTTGCTGACTATGGGGGATAAAGGTGCACCCGCGCTTAGGAAAAAACTAAAGATTTCGGCAATAAAATTTTCGGTTTTAACAAATCCCACCGGTAACATTACGGCAATCGTTACCAATACGAACGTTAGGCTAAAAAAAGCGGTTAGGTCAGTGCTCTTGGCAACTCGGCCTTTTTTCCGTGCTTGGCTAAGCCTAAATGCTGTGGGTTGTTGGGTTTTTTCTTCGCCAGCCAAAACACACCAAAAGCTAAATTTTTTATATAGATAATAACCGCAGGAACAGACGATCTCTTCCATACCTTGCGCAACAAGCCGTTTTATCTCGCGAAAATCCTCCTGCCTAAAAAAAGTTAATGGCCAATGCCGGCGACATTGTTAAATACTGTTAGCTCGAGCGGAGTTAGCCACTTTGTTGAAGTGGCGTAAAAACGGGGCGAGAATTAGTTTGGGCTTCCTTTGGGTGTTTGGATATGAAAAAAAACGTGAGCCAAAGTAGGATATTCTGGGCAAACGCCGTCGTTATTCCGGACGCTTATGTCATCGATGAGCTCAAGAAGGAAGAGAAGGCGTTACCAAACGTGGTTTACCTCCCTTCAAACGACAATCTCGAACCCCTCCCTCCCCGACGGGAAGAGCCAAAGGCCGAAGACAGCTCCTTTGGTGCGATCATTATTGAGCTTTAAGCGCAAATTTCTATGGATCAGCGATCCATTGGACGCTATCTCTATTTATGAGATTTAATAGAGTTTTTTTATTTTTTTTAACCCTAATTCCCGTTGTTTCTTGGGCAGAAATTCTATTGCTTGAAAAAAGTGAAAACGGTTACCAGGCGCCTGACTTCGCCAATGCTAAAAATACGCTGACCGAGATTTATAAAGAGATCTTGAATAAATACCAGTTTCCCATGCTCCAGATGCATTATTGGGCTGCAAGCAAAGACGACCAAAAGCTCATCACAAAATTGCTCGAGCCGAAGGAAAATGAAGTCCCCGAAGCGAGGCTCATCCAATATTTCCTAGATGAGAAATATGGCAAGGGCCAATTTCTGGCGCTGTTTGTGCCCGATACCTTATTTCAAGCAAGCGCCATCTACACGATTTGGAATGACATTATCCAATCCGTGAAGCCCAAAGTGAACGAGGACGATCCCCGTACCATCGCCTATTTTTCGCAAAAATTTGATAAAGAGTTGGGAGATAAGATCTGGGACTTCTATAAATCACCTCCTCTAGGACTAGACAAGCTCAATCCAGATCAGCGCCGTGCCAGTTTGTTTGCAAAGACCTATGCGCCATTTAATGAGAGGGATGACATAATCGAGCTCTATTTTCATGCTGCTCGCGATTTAATCAAAGTGGCCTCATTGGAGAGCCTGCAACAGGGGAAATACACCGAAGCCTTGGACGCCGTCTTGAAGAAATCCGACGAACGCGACCCAAAAGAATGGCTGAAGGCAATTTCAGACGAATTGATAAGGGGCAATCTAACATCGGGATATTTCAAAACGCTGGAATTGTTAAACAATATTTTCAAAATCGGCGACCAGCGCCAACCGCTACACGCTTTGGTCCAACTCGAGAGTGAAGCGGCAAAACAAGCCAAATTTTTACTGGTGCGCGGTTCCGGAGGATTTGGGATCAACGACGACCAGTTCCTTCTCGATTTGCCCTATCGAGAAGTCTTTGGAGCGTACCAAGACTTGGTAATTCCAAATAGCAAATCTCAGCAGCGCTTAAGCAAGACATCTGGCCTTACGTCGCCCAAGAAACCCGAATATGATTGGACACCGCCCCTGTCATTCACGCCGACATCGTTATCATTTGGCACTTCAGTTCTCGCCGGCACTTTTTTAGAAATGGCACCGAAGGGTGGGGCCAGGGTTTATGATTATCTCCACGTTGATAGCATCGGCTATGCCATCCCCTTCGGCATCATTGAGTATTTGGAAGATACACCGCTGAAAGACGCCTTTTTCGTCCCGCCTCTCAATCGTATAGTCGAAGTTTTGGCTAAAGGCGAACTGTTCCATGCCCGCAGCAAGGTGAGCTTGTTCCACATAGATAAAAAGTGGGAGGGATCGGTCAAAGGTTACCAGGCGGGAATCCCACCGAATGACCTTTTTTGGGCCGATCTTTCCCTGGGAATTAATGCCTACACGGCCCCATCAAAGAGCTGGCCTACCCTGGCTGGTCACATCGCCCGCATCATCGCGGAACGGGCTTTGCTATTTCATATTGGCAAGGATGTTAAGGAGCAGGACGAAGACAAGATCAAAAAATCGCAAAAAGCTGCTTCTGCCTTTGTTAAACAGATAGATAATTTGTCCTCAGGAATTTTGCCGAATGAAGATCCCGATACCTTGAGCAGCAAAGTCTGGGGCGATTTGAAAATTGGGAAACTTACAAGAGAAAAGCTCGCATCGATAGCAAAGCTTTTAGTCACCAAGGACCCGCGTTTTTACAGCCGCGACAATATTTTTTATAAAATAGCGCAAGATCCAGAAAACTCGGTGGCAAGGACTACCGAACTTATCATGAATAGCGAATTCACCTTCGCTATCAGCGATAGGCTTCCTCGCACTAAAGTGCATGCCTTAGTAATCCCCAAAGGCGAGTATATTTCGCTGCCCCATCTGGTGGCACATGGAAAAGAGGATGAGCTTTTGGACTTATTTAGATCGATTGCCAGGGTTGCCGAAGCCAAGGGCCTAGACAAAACCGGCTATCGCATCATCACGAACCATGCGCAAAAACCAGGGAACAGCACAAACAACGACGCTCATCAGGAAGTGCCCCACCTACATATCCACGTGGCTGGCGGCGAATGCTTAGGCAAAACAGCGGTGGCACAAAGTAAGCTCGAGTTGAATAAGATTCGTACCCAGTCGAACTCTAATATCAATGCGTTCCAAAGACTGTTTCATAATACGAGCATATATTTAGACAAAGAAAACAGTGCGGGATACAAACTGATCAAAGACGACGATTTCGCCAAGATTAAAGATGCCTCGGACAATCTTCAGAGCACCCTCGACGAAGGAATGTTGGACTATCAACCAAAAAGCGCCTACATGGGCGCCGAAAAAGACTTTTTCCCGTGGGGCGCAGGCCTCAGCCCATCGGAATTTCTGGCTCAAATCCAAAATCAACGAATCTTCGAGATGGATTTAGAATATAGTCAACGCTTGGTCATCTATCGCATTCCTCCCGCTTTTGCCGAAGGCATTCCAGTTTATTTGGGCGCCACCATCCTTAACAAAGACGGCGTTTCGGTTTACGGCTCGATCCACGACTTCGTCAAATATGGAACGAAGGAGCACCTCAAAGCCGTTTTATATACGCTAACCGCCATTGCATCGGCCTTAGGCATCGACCAGACCGGTTATCGTCTGATCGCCAACCACGGTCAAAATGCTTGGCAAGTTCCTCAAGGTGTGATGCAGATCTTTCTCGTAGGTGGCCGGCCCTTAGGCATTACCGTCACCAATATCATCGGCAACAGGCTTAAGAGCGCATATAATGACGAGGCCGAGGTCGATTACGTCGATCTCGATAAGATGCCCCACCTAGAGTGCCCGGTCGATCCCGCCATGGCCCGGCAACAGGCGAGGGAAATCCGAGAGATCATGAGTAAATAGGTATTAAACTAAGCCCTTTCTATGTAATCCCCAGTCCGAGTATCAATACGAATTTTATCGCCTTCGTTCACGAACAGCGGCACGTGGCACACAAAACCGGTGCTCACTTTAGCCGGCTTCGTGGCGCCGCTTACGGTATCCCCGCGCACCGCAGGGGCGCATTCAACCACCTCAAGTGCGACGTGATTAGGCAAATCGATAGAAATAATCCGCCCTTCAAAAAACAACAGCTGGACATCCATATTTTCCATCATGAAGTTTTTCTTTTCGTCGATCACATCTTGCCCAACTTCAAATTGCTCAAAGGAGCTCGGATCCATGAAATGGTATTTGCCTTCGCTCTCGTAAAGAAATTGGCCATTGCGTTCCTCGAGATCGGCCTTTTCGACTTTTTCACCCGACCGAAAAGTCGGATCGGTGGAAACACCCGTGAGCAAATTTCTTAGACGGGTGCGCACCACAGCGGCACCTTTCCCGGGTTTATGATGCTGGCAATCCACAATCTGATAGGGCTGGCCCTGATACATAATGGCCAAGCCTTTGCGAAAATCACTGGTGCTATACATACAAAACCTCTTTTCCTTAACGACCTGTGGCCCATACAGCCTTTCAAAACAAATAGAAATAGATAGCAGCCGTACTCAGGCAGGGCACAAATGGCAAGCCGCGATGCCTGTGTTTCGTACCCAAAACCGCGAGGAAAATCCCGAGCACTGCTGCCCAAAATAAAACCTGGACCATAACTGGCCATGGAAAATAACCGCCGAGAGCGGCAGCCAAGAGCATGTCCCCTCCCCCTAACATTTCGGTTTTTTGAAAAGTGCGTTTTAGAAACCAGCTCAGAAGAAAAAGGGACCCCAAAATTATCAAGCTCAGCCAATACAAATGACCCGTGGTAATAAGAGCCAACAAAAAAAAAGCCAACAGCCAAAAATGGGAAACATACCCGGTAAAAACGTCCATTAATGACAGCATGACAAGCATTAAAATAAACAAAAATTTGGCAATAAATTCCGGCCCTAAACCATATTTTTTAAAAAGAGCCATCATGGCCATGGAATAAATAGCCAAAAGAAAAATGGCAATTATAGCAAACCTATTAGGAAGGCACGGCTCCTCGACATCCCGTGCAAAGGAAAAAAGGGTCCGCGTGCTTAGCAAGGCAAGCAGGCTCGAAATCAAAAAAAATATCATGTACACAGCCATTAAAAATGTTATGGCACAAATGACGCTTATTATTAAGAGCTCTCAATTTAATTGGATATTATTATGACGATCATCAATAACAATATAATTTCCTTAGTGATTTTATTGCTGTGTTGGGGTGATTACGCAAATGCGAAGCGTGAAATCCCAGAAGAAATCAGTGCTGAAGAATTTCAGTACGAAAAAAAATTATTGGATAATATCTACAAAAAACAGGATAGTCATTACGATAACAATATTAAATGGCGCTTAAATATCAAAAAATTGAAGAACAGAAAATATATAATAGAAAAAGCATTAAAAAATAACAAATTAAACAAAGAAGGTACCGAAAAATTACTAAAGGCGTTGGCTGAGGAAATTGACAAGGTAAAAACTCAAATAATTAATTCCCTCGGTGAAAAATTGCATGGATTTCTAAACAATCCACCAGCCGAAGAAGATAAATATTACAAGGAACTTCTGCTTCTAAAGAATTTTTTTGATTACCATTTTGACCATGAGGACTTAAATAATTCGGATGTGCTAGCAGTTGTTTTTTATATAAATAATAAAGGAACACCGAAAAGTGCGGCTGATCTCGATTTCAAGCCAGTTTATACTTTTGAGAAACTCTATGATGATTTATTTACCATTGGCGAAAAATCTAAAATAGGTACAAAGTTTTTGCGCTGGAAAAGCCCAGGGGCGACTTTTATACCGGGGCAATAATAATTATCGTCCTATGGCGCTTCTTCTCCTCCCTTTTTTAAAGGGGGTTGTTGCATAACCCCAGATTATTAGCACTACTACTCCTCTCCCGCTTGCGGGGGAGGCCAGGGAGGGGGTGGAGACACGGCGACATTTGCATAAAAAAGTCATAAAATCGTTTGTGTTTTGATAAAAATATGGTTGCTACCCATGTGTTTGCGTATCTCCACCCCCTCCCTAGCCTCCCCCGCAAGCGGGAGAGGAGTGGTTGTGCTCACTAGCCCACGTTATGCGATAACCCCTTTTCAAAGGGGAGCCAGAACGTGCTGTTGCTTCCATATGAAATATTCTCATCAAAGTTTTGTTTAGGAATGCACCCTAAAAAAACGATATCTAAATGGAAACCTCAAAATATTATGAGCCCGTGCCTCGTGCTATGGATCCCATAAGCTTGCCTTTGGGGCTTGTGCTATCGAAATACGACGATGTCAATTTCGTTTTACGTTCGCGGGAATTTGGACGCACGTATTGGTTTGGCCTTGAGCATATTCACGGCCCAAGCATTCGCGAGGAATACGCGTTTCAAGTCATGGCCGATTGGCTGCTCGACCTCAATCAACCTCACCATACCCGCCTAAGAAAACTCATGCAGCGGCCATTCAGTTCAGCCAACATCGATGCCTTAACACGAGATATTGAACGAATAGCAGATGAACTCATCATTAAGTTACGCAAAATGGGCGAATTTGATTTGGTGGCCGACTTCGCCTTCCCATTTCCCGTGCTGGTGATCTGCCACATGCTCGGCATTCCCCCTGAGGATCACGAACGATTTACCAAAGATGCGCTAGTGCCCCCACGCCTTCTCGATCCTTTGCCCTTTGAACGCTCTTTTCTCGACGAATCCAATGCGAAATTTTACGAACTGCGAGATTACTTCTTGCCATTATTTCACGAACGACGAAAAAATCCTCGCGACGATCTGATAAGCAAGTTGGTCAATGAACAGGTTGACGGCGATCGTCTAAGTGATTCGGAGCTCCTTTCGAACGTCATTTTGCTGTTTTTTGCCGGTCACGAAACCACAGCGAGCTTAATTTCAACGGGCCTTCGAGAACTTTTTTTGCATCCAGCGCAACTCGAACTGTTGCGAAATAACTTCGGACTTACCGAAAATGCTGTCTGTGAAATGCTACGAATGGTATCCGTCGCGCAGTTGACCACTTACACGGCCATCAACGACATAGAAATCAATGGAACGCCAATAAAAAAATCCATGGATGCCATCTGTTGGCTCGCCACGGCCAATCGCGATCCGCTCATTTTCAAAAATCCCGATGAAATGGACATCACTCGGGAAAATGCCAAAAAGAGCCTCGCATTTGGTGGCGGGATTCACTATTGCCTGGGAGCCCATTTGGGTAAGGTTGAGGCGGTAATCGGAATTGAAAAACTCCTAAAAGCGTTTCCTCATCTCAAACTTTTAAATCTGGATAAACCCAAATGGAGAAATTCCATGGCTCTCAAAGCATTGGAGGAGCAGCCGGCCTGGGTTAGCTAATTTTGATATTCCACATCAACAAGATTTCCGCTCTTAGGGTTATCTGGGGCCCAGGTCTATGGCACACCGCCTGGATGCCAGCCTACGCTGGCATGACAGAAAAAACTACGAAAAATCTCCTGATTGAAACCCCCGAAAAAAAACGGGTATCCACCTACTCCTCCCCCTCCGGATTAAACCCTCCCAGAGCATCATCGAGGACTTTTGAAGCATGCGGCAGATCGAACTTGGCATTGGTATCGGGGCTTAAATAAAAACCACAGTAAACACAGGAGTGGTAGTTTTCACCATCGTAATCTTGAGCGAGCACGATTCCCAAGCTCTTGCACTTTGGGCATTGACCACGATTTAAATTTTTCTTTTCGGGACCGCCGGCAATCGCGCTATCGAAGGTTTTTACGCTGCCTTTGCGCTCGCGATCAGCGAAGTAGGCATTTTCGATCTTTTTATAGGTTTCTTTGCGTAAAATTTTGCTGTTGGTCTCAGGGGCATCGAGGGCAACGCCATCCTCGGATTTTTCGGCACGTTCCCGCTTGCTGCCGCGACCTAAGCCAAGCTTCGCTTGCATGCGAAATGGTTCGATCAACTTATAAATTTGATCGGCCGAAAGTTTATTACCCTCCCATGCCGCAACAATAGAGTTATACAGAACGTCGCGCGCCGTGTGCGCAACCGAGGTTCTCTCCCCGGGTTTTGCCTGCACACGATAAGCTTTGAGGAGGCGCTTAAGGGCAAATTTACCCGGTTCGCTTGAATTTTCGGAAAGAATGGTTTCCAGTGCTTGGAATAGTCGCTCGCGTGCCGTGCCCAATTTTGTATCCCCCTCTTAAAGATTAACGCTATTAATCTATATATCGCAAGGTTGCTCAATATATTAAATAAAAACCTGATCTTGGCTTGTTAAACAGCGGCATAAATTGCAGGATCAATTCATGTATTTTGCCAAAAGGAACATTCTTATTTGCACCTTGCTTCTATGCTTGGTCATGCCGGCGTTTGGCGCGTCGATGTTTGACAAAATAAGAAGTTTGTTCTCCGTGAATGTTCCCAAAAATATCCTGGAATCGGTAAATCTTGAGATCAAGGGCAGTATTAAAGCGAAGGACATCGTTTTTTTTCTGCCCAATCGCCTGGAACTCACCGAAGTTGAAGTGCTCGACAAGACGGGCGCGCGAATGCTGTATTCGCCGTCGGTTAAGCTAACCGTTTCATTGCCATCGCTCCTAACCAGCAATTACGTGATCACAGACGCGTTGGTGGAATCTATATTTTTTCGCTACACCGTCAAAGGCGATGTCCATAATGTGATCGAAGCCTTCGAGCCCAAGATACCGAAAAAAGATCAAGAACCGTCTAAGACACGCGTCACCATTGTAAACGTAAAGGTAAAAAACGGCCATTTTGAAATGGAGCACGACGCCAATGTAACCATCGCTGCCAATGGAATCACTGCGAATGGAACATTTTGGGTGGAAGATGGACCGTTTAATATTGATATTGCGAGGGCCCACGTTAAAAGCGGTGTTATCGCGGTCGACGACTTAGACTTGCCATTGTCTAACCTTGAGGCGGTAAATCTAAAAATCTCCGACCAACTCGTCTTTACGCCCCATTTAACCGCAACCTATGAGAAAGCCAAAATTTCTGGCTCGGGAACTGTGTTTGTTGAGCAAGAGCGCTATGATATCAAAGCTCATATCGACGCTCCAGCCAATACTTATCCCCAAGGGTTAAAGCCCCTGCCCTTCATACCGCCGGCATTTTCAGCGGACGTGGTTATTCTCGGCCATCTTGAGGATCCTAATATTCAAACGAACGCTCGTTTAGGCGCTTTTGACTTTTTGGGCGTGCAAGTGGCCGGAGGTACGGCGCAAGCGCGCATCAACAAAGATGCGGTTGTATTAGAATCCTCTCGTATTGACATTTTACCTTCAGGCAAACTCCTCGCCAACGGTAAGATAGACTTAAATTCCGGCGCTTACGAATTTTCATCACACAATCAAAACGTCAGCGCCCAGGCGATTGCCGATCTGGCTACCCTAGATGAAACCGTGCTCGGCGTAATCGATGGTCGAGCTCAAATTACCGGCAATGTTTTAAAGAACGAAAACGTATTTAATATTACCGTTGCGGGTGTGATAAAAAAAGGCGCCATTCGCGAGGTAACCCTAGCCGACGTTAGCGATATTGATGTGGATTTAAGCTATACGATTGACGAACTGATCCGTATTAAGCGCGCAACTGTAAGCGATAACCTCGGTCTGAAGTTTTCAATTAAAGGCGAGGGCGACCTAAGGACTAAAATATTAGGATTTAGCTACGACGTTAAGGGCCGCTCCCTGTCACCCTACATTAATAGACCAGAACTCAAATTAGCCGCCAAGACAATCAGTTCCACCGGAACGATTTACGGCCCCAAAGACCATCTCGAATTAGGGGGGAATATTGAGATTGGAAAGCTTAATTACGATCGATATCAAATGGACAACATTAAAGCGGTTTACCATTTAAAAGATAATCGCCTCAAGCTTTCTAACCTGTCGTCTTTGATATTGGGAGGAGAATTAGTCGGCAATGTGGAAATAAAGGATGTTCTTCGCCCCAATAATTATTCCGGCGCGCTCACGTTGACCAATATTGATCTTCCGCGGTTGTCTAGAGTTTTCGAAATAGACACTCTTGCTGGCAAAGCCAACGCCGATATCACCCTTGAAGACCATGAAGGAAAATCTTCCCATCCGTTTTTAGTCAATCTTGATAATTTTACGGTTGCCGATATCAATATCGATCGGGTCGAAATTGCAGGCGTCATACAAGACGATCATATAGCGATTAATTCCCTACGAACCAACGGCATGGTGGGCGCTCTTTCGGGCCGAGATCTGGTTTTCATTCCGTCGTCTAAAAAAATTATAGGCGAGGTCTTTTTGGAAAATATTGCTATCGAAGGCGTGCTGGTTAAATATTTTCCTGGGCTCGTGGGCAAAGTGCGTGGGCCCGTAGCGCTCGCTGGGTCATTTCCTGAGTTAAACCTGTCAGCTCACCTTGAGGCCAAAGAGATCAAGTTATTTGGCCAACCGCTCGGCGATGGACCATTGGATGTCAACTTGGGTCGAGATACCTTTGGTAAAAATGCCCAGGTGGAAGACCTCGTTTTAAAAATTGCGGCGGGATTAAAAAATGCGCAAAGTATGCAGCAGATATTGTTTTCGTGGGCTTTAAACAAAGACCTGGTCAATGTTGAAGCTCGCCTTTTTGGCCTTTCTTTTGATACGCGAATGCTGCCAAATGCACCTCCCTATGTTGGTATCAAGGGCAAGCTCGATGGCGAAATAATAGCGAGCGGTTTGCTTAGCAATCTCGATATGACCGCCGTTTTGCGCTCATCATCTTATGCTTTTGTGGACCCCCAAGCAGCCAAGGGAAGCCAAGAGCCAGAAATTCATGGGCCCTTGTTGGTAGACCTCAAGCTAAAAAATGGCAGACTTCATGCGGTGGGCTGTGCATCCCTCCTGAAATCCTCCGCCGTGGCCGAATGCATGAGGGAGAGCGCGATCTCATTTAATATTAACGGCCCGTTTAGCCAAGAATCTTTTGCTCTAAAAACCGTTGTGGAGATTAATCATCAACACCTCGAAGATGCGTTGATGCCACTCGGTAGTGAGTTTTCTCGAGTGGATGGCATTTTACGTTTTTTTGGCGAAGTGGTTAAGGAAAAAAATCGGGCGACGCTTATATCCGGAAATCTCAACGTTGATCGTTTACTGCTCGGGTTGCCGAATATTCCCCATGTCGAGCTCGAATACCCGATAACCCTAAATATTAATCCTGGCGAGTACGTTTTAGAACAGCCTGCAGGGTTTATGTTTGCCCCGGGCCGCCTTCAAGTATCCGGTGGCATTTATAAAAATCATCTGGATTTCGCTATGCAAGGGGCAATTCCTCTCATCATAACGCGTTTTTTAGTGCCCCAGATCAAGCGAGCATCCGGCCTTGCCTCTGGAGAGCTAACCATCACTTCAGAGGTCGCTAAGCCACTACTTTCAGGCTGGATTGAACCCGAAACTGGTTCAGAAATCATCTTTAAAAAATATATTGAACCTATGGAGGTAAAAAAAGGTGTTATATCCTTCGAACCCATTTCTGATCAGGGTTTTGCGACTGCCTTTGATAACATCGAACTAGGCGTTGGCGATGGACGTTTGGCATTAGACGGCGTTATTCAACATCATTATTCTTCAGGTGAAAAGCCCGCCTCTACCACGTTTGACCTGAGGCTCGATGGCAGCGGTCTTGTCCTTCGTGACGACGGTGACTTTGTGGAAGCCGATTTTAAGATCAATACTGTAAAAGAACAGAACACGGCACTCACCAAGGGACGAATCGAAATAACCGATGGCCGCCTCAGTCGCAAATTCGATTTAAGAAATTTCGTTGCCCAAATAGAATCGACCCCGAAAACGGATGAATTTAAGTTTTTCGAAAACGTCGATGCCGACATCGACATTGACGTCGCTATAAGACAATTTAATGCCGCCGCTCGCATGCTCAATATCGACGTAGATACCATGCTTAGTGGTCAAATAACCGGCTTAGGTAAAATTTCGCATCCCAAGTTTATTGGCAATATTAACGTGGATGAGGGATACATCCGATTTCCTGCCACAACGATTGAAATGAGCGAAAGCCGTGTTGAACTGGACGAAAATTCCAACCTCGCATTTGACCCGAAATTCTCCATCACCGGCGTAAAGGAGCTGGAAAAGGACGTTTTTGGCGGAAGCCTTAGTCAAGACACCACCATTGAGCTTGCGCTTAAGGGCGACAAAGATCGCCTGAGCCTGGAACTCAGACCTATCAGCGGCGATCTTCGCTTAACCCAAACCAAAATTTTCTTGCTCCTTTTGCTTCCCCAGGGAGCACTCGCCGATGAGGGATTAAATCAAGTTGATACCATTAAGCAAGGTGCCAAACGGGCAGCCATGGCCTTATCTGGTGAAGTATTTTTGCGACCACTGACCAACGAACTACAGGATTTGCTTGAATCCAAAACCAACACACGTATTCAATTTGGCAGTTCCCTTGCACCAACCGGCGTGACTCTCAAACTCAACTGGAAAATGGGTCCACGCATTGAATTTCAAGGGTCATATATGTTTATCGGCGATGAATCACGTGCATTGGATCAAGGTGAATCACAGATCGCGTTTGATAGCCTTTATCCATTAGGCGACATAAAGGTAAAACTATTGCTTTTTGACCATAGCCCATTCGGACCCTTGTTTTTTGAAAGCGCTTTCGGTGCCTCCTGGCAGCGCGATACCGACGTATCTCAGCCGTTTGGCAGCCTGCGCCTTAAATATCGGGCGGTGGCGAAATGAGGAGGATAGCTTTACTGATGGCCATTCTTTTCGTGTCGTCCGGTGCAAAAGCGCAAGCAAGACCGGGACACGATAATGGGGAAGCCATAGCAAAGATATCTCTCACCTCTCGCTACGAAATGAGCCGCGACCTGAATGACTCACTTATCACTTATCTTACGCGTTACGTTGGTACACCGGCAAACACGTCAACCATTGCTCTCGCAGAAGCCTTTCTCAAGACAACTTATTTTCTGGCCAATGCGAGTTGCGCAATCAGGGCCCAGGAACTGACATGCCACGTTTTGCCAAAAGAAACCGTCCATAGCATTGTTATCAATAATCTACCGGCATCCTTGCTGGAAAGTGATCTCAAGCGCAAAATGCCACTGCAAGTGGGTCAAATGGTCGATCTGTCCGGCGACAAGCTGTTGCCCATGCAAGATCTAATGAAGGCTCGCAGTTTGAGCTTTCTTAAAAAAAATGGCTTTTATGACGCCGATGCAACGGTGGAAATTGCCCTCGATAATCGGACTGGTTTTGCCAGAGTAAACCTCAATGTTACCGATGGAACATTCATCAAAGTGTCTGACGTAAAGGTTGAGGGGGATATGCCCTTAAGCCGAGCAAAAATTAAGCGGGCCTACGGTCGCATGTGCCTGTCGTTCAATCAGTTTATTAACGCCATTTCCCTCGGTACCTTCAGCTGCTACTCAAAAGAACTGGAGCGGCAAACGACGGAAGACCTCGAAGCAAAAATCCGCGATCTTGGCTACGTTAAGGCTCGAATCCGTGTAACCCACCAATGGGTTGACCAAAGCCACGTAGTTCTCAAAGTTGAGGTGGAACAGGGCCCACATGTCACATGGTCGTTCAATTTCATGGACAACAACGCTATTGAACGCAATGCGTTGCAGCAATTTTTAGCAACTTTGTTCGCCGGCGAACAAATCTATCGTTTGGCCGTGTTTGACGTTGACGATGAAAAAGCACCAGATCAGCAAATCATCCGTCGGGAAATGGAAAACCGCATGACTTTTAAAAGCGCGGAAAACGTCGATGATGCTGAGCTACGTGAAACCAAGGACCGCATTAGGGATTACCTAATTAATAGAGGTTATACCAATGCCGAAGTATTGTATAATTTAGAGCAAAATTCGGATCGTATTCATATTAATTTTACTATTTTTACGGGAAAACCGTTTTATGTGCGTGAAATACGCGTTGTTCCACAAAGCAGCCTCCATTTTTTAGACCCGCGCCAGATCGATTCCATTATGAAAATGCGTTCTGTCGGAGAGAGAGGTTTGATTTCCCAAGCGGAAATTGAGATTCAAACCGCCAATTTGATCGCGATGTACAAAGATAAAGGATTTGCCGATGTCAAAATAAAACTTGATTTAAGTGTTGTGAACGAAGGTCAAGTTGAGATGACATATTACATGGAGCTTGGCCAACGTAAAACAGTTAACTTGCTAGATATTAAAAATGGCGATGACAAGCTTAATCAGGATATTTTTTTTCGTCTAAAAAACTGCGATGCTGGGAATCCAGGCTGTAGCGACAGTTCATACGTCGGCGATTTCGTAACACAAGACGCACAGACGATTGTGGATCATTATCATAACAATGGTTATTTATATGCTGGCGTGCGCGTGAGCGAAAGCGATGTGGCATCCGGTAAAAAAAGCATCACGTATACGATTTATGACACTCGCGACGAGCGGCTACCACTCAAAAAACAAGAGATTAAAGGAATCATAATTTCAGGATTAACCAACACCAAACCCCGGGTGGTGCGACGCTTGTTTCCAGAGATTAGCTTGGACGAAACAGTTGACCAAACCGCCCTTAAAAAGGGGATTACCTATTTGCGTGAATCGGGAAGATTTTCACGAATTGATCAAAAAATTGTCCAAGGGCAAGCGGGAAGCGAAGACGTTTACCTCATGATCAACACGGTAGAGCGGCCATCACTATCGGTGGACGTTGGCGCGGCATTTAGTACCGATCAGATGTTTAGCTTGGAAACAGAGCTCGACGAACAAAACCTATTTTCTTCGATGATTCGACTAGAAAGCAGCCTAAACCTTGGCCTGTTTATGGGGCGACGTTCGTACTTCAACAATCGTGTTACCTGGCCATTTATTTTTGGTTGGCCACTAAAACTTAGCATCAATGCGCCGTCGATCATTTATGAAAATCGCGCATCCGATCCCGGCGGATATCGTAAACTTCAAGCCAAAGTGGCCGCGAACCTGGAGTGGCGGGCTTTTGGGCGTTTCATTCCCTACATTCGTTATTGGCTAACCAGTACTCAGGAAGTCAAAATCAACGGCGCACCAGAAAAAACGGCGTGGGAGAGTATACAATCCGTCGATGGCCTTTACTCGACGTTCATGTCGCCAATCAACGAAATTCGCGGTGTATTCAAACCCGGTTTTTCGATAATGGATCTCGACAATCCCTACAATCCTAAATCAGGCGTTCATTCCAATATTTGGGTTGAAATGGGGGGCGGCCCGTTTTTAGGAGATCCCTTTTTCTCCAATTGGGGAACGCAAAATCGCTTCTTCGTGCCATTAGGGCCTCTTACCCTTGCGCTCCAGGCGACGCTTATGCGCGCATTTATTGCGCCTACTTTAACCAACTGGAACAAGCTCAAAAATGCTGCCAGCATGGACAAACTCGGGGGTGACCGTAATATTCGCGGGTATAACTATGAAACCATTGGGATAGATTCCTCGAGTCAGCCGTTTGATAGATGGGCCGGATACCTATCGAATGTTGCCAACGTTGAGCTAAGGTTCCCTATCACCAAAGAAAAGGAATACGGCCACTTCTCAGGTGCCTTGTTTGTGGACCAGGGGCTGCTCGTACCCTGCACCTCGCTTTGGTCCCTTGGGGACCGAAGCTTTGACGAAATCGTTAAAGACCGAGGATTTGCCCTGTCTGTAGGCGCTGCCATCCGTTATGCGTTACCGGTAGGGCCTATCTCCATCGACTACGGCGTGTCGCCCATACATTTGGGACAATGGCGCGTTCACCTGCTATTTGGCTACGCTTTTTAACGCAAAATAGGGAGCAATCCAAGCAAGGCCAAAAGACTTCCTGCGACAATCAGCGTCAGGCCCGGTTTGGGATTTTGCGTTTTTGAGGCCGTCGAAATATCTTGTTTAGCGACCAAAAATACGAACAAGCGCATCACCGACGCCGCGCCCATGGCAATCGATAAAAAGATCAGAACGCTTAATACCATGTGGGATTTAGTAGGTTCTATAAGGGAAACTTTAATGAAATAACCCAAAGTGCCGGGAAGGCCAGCTATCGTGGCCATCGCAATGAGAAAAAACAGAGTTTGAGTGAGGTTATTGCGGCCAAAACCTGAAATGTCTTCCCAAGTTTGCAAATAATTATTGACCGGCTTCATGAGCGCGAGAGCGGAATACAAAGTAAACAGCGACAGCGAAAGAAACGTGAATAGCATGACCACGTACCAGCTTTCTGGAATATTTTGACTCTTACCAAATGCCACGCTCAGGCAAAATAATGGCCCAAGCGAAGCGGCCACATACGCGATGGTGCGCAAAAATTTACGTTGGTCGATAGCGCGAAGCCACAAAATCAGAAAGGAGCATGCAATCAGCACCAACGAGGCTTCAAATATTGAATTCGTCGCCGGGAATTTTTGCAAAATTGCAATGACCGGCTTCATGATCATGGCACCCTGAATAGCGGCGTTACTAAACAATAAGAAGGCAGTTTGATGGCGACTACCCTCGGCACAATCCACATAAGCAAAGTGAAATGGCGGCAGCCCGGCCAAGTTTAAACAAGCCAGCAGCAAAACGATTAGCCCAAATGTGGCAACGGGGCCCGACAAGCTACTGGTTTCTATAATGGAAATGTCGAGGGTACCATAATGGCTGGTCAAAGCTATGAGCGCTACAATGAACAGCAGCGTTAACGAAATAGCACTCATGGCAAGTTTTAGCCCGATTTCCGATTTCTTTCCCCCGCCCGTGGTATGAATCGCGACCACAGTCATGACCAGGACATACGCAACCGATGCCAGCATATTGATCAGAAGGTTTTTGAAACTTACGTTTATTAACGCAAGGACCAAAGCGACCATCACAAAAAAATGCACATCGCCACTGTGAAATTTTCGTTTTTGGCCCTGACCTAACCAGAGGGACAGGAGTGTGTTTAAGAGCAAAAACACCACAGCAGTTTCTTTGATAATCGACTTTTTAGATAAAAACGCCTGCCTCAGGCCGTCAAATGAAAGTAACAACGCTATTGCCAAGATGGCTACCAAAAACAGCTTGATATGGGCCAGGTCAAAACTCGCACGTTCCTTTATGTTGCCACCGATGTTAACGAGCACCAGCACGATAAGCGACGCCGCCATAAGCAACATGAGAACCGGTTCGACATAATCGATCATAAGCTATTTCCTCAAAGGCTCGTTTGCATTGTCAGCATGGCGATAAGCAGGCTTAGAAGGGCAACTATTGTCGGCGAAAGCAGTGAACCATAACGGTTTTGGGCATGGCCTAGGGGAACTCGGGTCACCGTGCCCTCAAGAGCCCCTGGCGATTTCCTCGCCTTGATCATTACGGCATAGCAAAATAATACGACAGCGAGGGAAAAAATGATGCCGGTAAATGCCCAAGCGCTTAAAAACGGTGACTTGGAATTTCTGTGTAGATCGACAACAAAATAGATGACTGGCCACAAAATAACACCGATGCCGAAGCCAGGTGCACCGACCAATAGCCCCAAAAATAGAAACCAAGTTTGGCGACTGGGATTCGTATCCGCAACAAACTTGCTAACGGCCGTGAACAAAAACAAACATAGCAAAAGAACGGTCAGCGAAAGTGTGACAAAGAATGTTGTTGGAGCAATAAACAGGACCAGGGCCGCCAAAGACGCATATAACACCAAAAAATAATAGGGTATTAGCACCGACTCATCGCTGATAGCAAGTAACGCGGCGTATAATGCGCTGATGGCACAAATCAGGCCAACGATGGCCGACACACTCGTTGGCATATCGACAAAACGGCGGGCTTCAAGGAGAATCAAAAATCCTGAAAGTTGCATAAAAGCTATAATAAACGGGCTATCGCCTTCTTCGATGTTGAGAAACAGGCGTTTCATGAATGGCGCACACATGGGCAAACACATACGGGCAAGGCCCGGCGCAAGGCAAGCCACAGCAACCAGGGTATTGTAGGGTCGCGGCAACGTCCCAAATGCGTCATATTGAAAAAGCACCAACGCCAATGCGTCGCACGTGATGATAAACACGCCTGTATGAAAAATCGCCACACCGCGGCGTGGTCTTGTGCCGTGTCCCACCACAAAATAGATGATGAAGTGGGCAATGGAAATGATGGGTAACACGGTCGTTATGTTGTCTTGCGCAAGCGTTATGTGAAGCACGAAAGTGAGTAAGAAAGGGGCGACTTCGTGAATATTGGTTTTGGTGTCGGCAAGATCTTTCCAGCACATTGGGATCCTAAGCTTAGAATTCCACGTGGACAAGTTGTCGCG
>JADMIO010838867.1_pt1 | contig 80689 bp, 76 predicted proteins | sample 8958161 | NCBI WGS metagenome assembly JADMIO01 (sample SAMN16585339, study PRJNA669376) | soil metagenome | isolation source: Crop rotation soil | place: USA: Cullars Rotation, Alabama | collected 2011
CGCGACAACTTGTCCACGTGGAATTCTAAGCTTAGGATCCCAATGTGCTGGAAAGCGGCGCGAAGGCTGGTTTTGCGCATTGCACTTCCACTCGTAGCGGCGGTAGCCCATGTCCTCGAAGATGTGGCGGGCCATCAGGTACATAGCTTCTGTGGCCGCCGTTGTGCGCTGCAAAGCCGGGGTCATCAGGATGTTGCCGACTTCGATGACGCCGTGGGCTGGTTCCATGCGCATGTAGCTGGCGTAGCCCTCGGCCTTCCCGCTCTTGTGGGGAACGATGGCCAGGAAAATTGCGGAAGTTCCGTTCTCCTTGGCTTCGAGCGCAGACCGGAATTCCGCCTTGGTGGTGTAGGGCCCGTCTGAGAGGTAGTCCCAAACGGCGTCATGGCCTTCTACGCCTCGCCACAGGTCATCGGCGTGGTTTGCAGTATCCAGAGGCTGCAGCGTGACATAGCGCCCGGTCAGCGTCCGGCGGGAGGGGAGGGGAAGCGGCTTCCAACTGGCGAGATTTGGCACGAGTTCAGCGTAGCAGCCGTGGAAATGCCTGGAGGCGCGGTGCCTGAAAAGTAACGTCCCGCTTCTCCACATTTTGCGCGATTTCGCACAGCGAAAATGCTTGAAATGCACCGGTTCTGCGCCTTGTATGGGGGCGAAGAGGGCACTAGGCTTGAGTTTCAGTAGCGATCTGGTTCTGAAAGCCGCATCTGCACTAATTTTTGGGCAGCGCGGAGGCTTGAAATCCGCGATTTAAGCGCGTTTTCAGGGGTTTCCACACGCAAATGCCCGTATTTCGCGAACGGACATGGCAATTACCAGCGAAATACAACCTATTGTGGTTTCCGGTTGACAGGCACCATAGACAGCGCTATTTTTGCATCTGCGGCTGTAAACAGGCTGTTACAAAGCCGGGCGACAGTCGGCAAGATTGAACAAACCCGCGGTACAGAAAAAGCCCCCGTTTTTCGGTTTCGCTGCAAGCCTTACCCCGCCCAGATCAGGCCCAAGTTTCGACCAAGGGACAGGTATTCAAAGAATTCGCCGATGGAGAGAAATAGATGAGCGAGGCCAACCTTCAAACAACCGCCGCGGCCCTCCAAGCTCCCTACAGCCAGGGTGGCCTGACCTTTTCCCGCCGTTTTTCGAGAGAGGGTGTTTCACCGTATGACGACGTGCAGTGGGAACGCCGGACGGCGCTGATCGCCGACAGCAAAGGGAACACGATCTTCGAGCAGAAGGAAGTGGAGATCCCGGTGGACTGGTCGATGACGGCGACGAATATTGTGGCCTCGAAGTACCTGCATGGCCCTCTGGGTTCGCCGGAGCGCGAAACGGGGGTGCGACAGCTGGTGTCGCGAGTGGCGGAGACGATTCGGGACTGGGGTATTGCGGGCGGTTATTTCGCCAGCGACGCCGATGCGGCCGCATTCCACGATGAACTGGCGCACATGCTGCTGACGCAGAAGGTGGCTTTCAATTCTCCGGTGTGGTTCAACGTGGGCTGCGACCGGCTGGAGCCGTTCGCGGCGGGTGCGAACTGGCACTGGGATCCGGCGACTGGCGGCGTGGTGCACGCAGCGACGGGTTACAAGAACCCGCAGTGCTCGGCGTGCTTCATCAATTCCGTCGAAGATTCGATGGAAGGGATCATGGACCTGGCGCGGACCGAAGCGCTGCTGTTCAAATACGGTTCGGGGACGGGCACGAATTTCAGCTCGCTTCGGTCGAGCCATGAGGGTGTGACCGGCGGTGGGACGGCGAGCGGACCGCTGAGCTTCATGCGCGGGCTCGATGCCTTCGCGGGTGTGATCAAGAGCGGCGGCAAGACACGCCGCGCGGCGAAGATGGCGATCCTGAACGTGGAGCACCCCGACATCATCGACTTCATCGACTGCAAAGCGAAGGAAGAAGCCAAAGCGCATACGCTTATCCGGAATGGCTACGACGGGTCCGGTCCGGATTCGGAGGCATTCTCGTCGATCTTCTTCCAGAACGCGAACAATTCGGTGCGCGTAACGGATGAGTTCATGCGCGCCTACGAGAGCGATGGCGAGTACTGGACGAAGACGGTGAAGGATGGAAGCCCGGTACAGGCGTACAAGGCACGCGAGATCATGCGGAAGATTGCCGATGCGACCTGGCATTGCGGCGATCCGGGCCTGCAATTCGACACGACGATCAACAAGTGGCACACGAGCAAGAACACGGCCCGGATCAACGCGTCGAATCCATGCTCGGAGTACATGTTCCTGGATAACTCTGCGTGCAACCTGGCGAGCTTCAACCTGATGAAGTTCGTTACGCCGACGGGCACATTCAACATTCCCGAGTATCGCCACGCCATTTCGGTTGTGATTACGGCAATGGAGATCCTGGTGGATAACTCGGGATATCCGACCGAGTCGATTGCGCGGAACTCACATGATTACCGTCCGCTGGGCCTGGGGTATGCAAACCTTGGCGCGCTGCTGATGTCGTTTGGCATTCCGTATGACTCGGCGACGGGTCGCGACCTGGCTGCGGCACTGACGGCGATCATGTGCGGACAGGCGTATCTGCAATCGGCGGTGCTGGCGGCAAATTGCCCGTCGCTGGCTTCGGCCACGCCGCTCACGGCGAGCGTAGACCGCCAGGGCGGAGCGTGCCCGGGATTCTATGTGAACCGCGAGCCGTTCCTCAACGTGATCCGCATGCATCGCGCGGAAGTGAACAATATCGGCAAGTCGCGCAGCACGGGTGAGCCGTTCCTGCTGCCGCAGCTTGAGGCACTGATTGAAGCCAGCCGCGAGTGCTGGGATATGGCTCTGGTCTACGGCGAGCGCTATGGCTATCGCAATTCGCAGACGACCGTGCTGGCACCAACCGGTACGATCGGCTTCATGATGGATTGCGACACGACGGGGATCGAGCCCGACCTGGCGCTGGTGAAGTACAAGAAGCTGGTTGGCGGCGGCATGATCAAGATCGTCAACAACACCGTTCCGGCTGCGCTGTTCAAGCTCGGCTACAAGGACGACCAGGTTGACGCGATCGTGAGCTACATTGATGCGACCGGCACCATCGAAGGTGCGCCGGGGATCAAGCCAGAACACTTGGCGGTATTCGATTGCAGCTTCAAACCGGCGAAGGGCACGCGATCGATCCACTACATGGGCCACATCAAGATGATGTCGGCGACGCAGCCGTTCCTTTCGGGCGCAATCTCCAAGACGGTAAACCTGCCGCAGGAGGCCACGGTGGAGGAGATTGCGGAAGCTTACGCGGAAAGCTGGCGCCAGGGCATCAAGGCAGTCGCAATCTATCGCGATGGATCCAAAGGTACGCAGCCGCTGAACACCAGCATGGAGACGAAGAAGGAGTCTTCAGCATTAGATGCCGCTGGTTTACGCGTGATGGCGCAGCTTGCCCTGGGACAGGCCGCGAACGAAGCTGACCTGAAGACGCTTGAGGCCAAGATCAGCGAAAGGCTGGAACTGACCGCGAAATCGGTGGTGGCAGTGGCGAATGCCTTCCAGCGCGCGTTGCAGGAGATTGCAAGAGCCACCACGGTTCCGCAGATGACCGCGGCGCTGGCCGAAGAGCAAGTTCCGCAGGATCTGAATGGGCCGCCTCGCGCCGTACGTCATCGGCTGCAAGAGGAGCGGGCATCGATTACGCACAAGTTCTCGATTGCAGGCCACGAAGGCTACATCACGGTTGGCTTGTATCCATCGGGTCAGCCGGGCGAAATCTTCATCAAGATGGCGAAGGAAGGTTCGACTGTGTCCGGCTTGATGGATGCATTCGCGACATCGATCTCGCTCGCGTTGCAACACGGGGTTCCGCTGCGAGTGCTGTGCGAGAAGTTTGCACACACGCGCTTCGAGCCCTCGGGCTGGACGGGCAATGAACAGATTGGCTATGCGAAGAGCCTGATGGACTACATCTTCCGCTGGCTGAATCTGCGGTTCCTTTCGGGCGAGCAGTTGACGCTGTTTGCGGGGCTTGCTCCGCAGGCTGCTCCGCTGCCGGAGACGCCGACGATTCTGCCGGAGCCAGAACCCGACGCAACGGATCATAACCAGCTTTCGAAGCTGGCGGAGGAAGTTGCGAAGCGGCTGAACACCGGGATGGGCAGCACCTCGGCTCCGGCCGGCAGCATTCCGCCGGAGAGCACTGCGTCATCCAATTCGAGCAGCGGTCCCGTGTTGCACGATCGTGGACTGTTTCATGCTTCCGATGCGATGCGCGGGATGTACGAGATGGGCGATGCGCCAAGTTGCTCGACCTGTGGCGCCATCATGGTTCGGAATGGAAGCTGCTACCGGTGCATGAGTTGCGGGTCAACCTCGGGGTGCAGTTAGTCCAGGCTTTCCTCAGGTCTGTAACACTCTCTTCTGCTGTAGCAGAAACAAGAAAACTCCGCAGATTCCATTTGGAACTGCGGAGTTTTGCTGTGTAGGGGGAATCGGGGAGGGAAAAATGCGGGGTTCGTATCCTTATTTCTTCCCGGCGTACTCTACAAACAAGTCCGGATAGGACTTTCTGAGGGCCTGTATCTTGGGCCGGTCGCAAACTAATATGTAAGGATTGCCGGGATTGTGCAGAGCGTAGTCCTGGTGATAATCCTCCGCACGATAAAACCCCTTCAGCGGACTCAATTCGGTCACAATCGGTCGCGCAAACACATGCGCGGCGTCCAACTGTGCGATGTAGCTCTGAGCAATCCGCTTCTGGCTATCGTTCTCATAAAAGATAGCTGAACGATAGGACGGGCCAACATCGGGCCCCTGGCGGTTCAGTTGCGTCGGATCGTGCGCTACTGAAAAGAAGATGCGCAGCAGAGTTCCGTAGGTGATCCGTGAAGGATCGTAGACGACCTCTACTGATTCGGCGTGTCCGGTTTTTTCTGTGGTCACCTGGTCGTAGGTCGCGGTTGCGGAGGATCCCCCTGAGTAGCCAACGGTCGTATCGATCACGCCTTTCAGGCGCTCAAAAACAGCCTGCGTACCCCAGAAGCAGCCTCCTGCAAATACAGCCTTCACTCTCGCTGGCTTGCTCGCCAGTGCATCGTCCACTGCCGGAGCAGGAACCCGACCGTCATCTGAAGCCTTGGTTACCCGCGTCGATATAGACGCTGCAACGATGGCTACAACCAACAAAACACATGCCCAACGCCAAATCAATTTGCCGCCTCCAATGTCTTCAATTTAGATAGAATCGTGCGTTTGCTGGTTACAGGAAAATCGGATGGACCATTCACCCTGCTAAGCGCTTGAGAATTCAGGTCAGGGATGGTGGGGATGAAGGTCGCGATCGCGGACGCCAATGAGGTAGAGCAAGCCGTCGAGACCGAGAGAAGAGATGGATTGGGGAGCGCTTTGGCGGACCAGGGGCTTGGCCCGGTAGGCAATGCCCATGCCGGCAAGCTTGAGCATAGGGATGTCGTTGGCGCCGTCGCCGACGGCTACCACCTGCTCGGTTGAGATGTCTTCGAGCTGCGCGATTTGTCGCAGCAGAGCAGCTTTGCGATCACCGTTCACGATCGGTGGCACTACACGCCCGGTTACGAGCCCGTCAACGATTTCGAGTTCGTTCGCGTGGACGTAGTCGATGCCGAGAGTTTGCTGTAGATGATGCGCAAAGAAGGTGAATCCGCCGGAGAGGATGGCTGTTTTATAGCCAAGCATGCGAAGAGTGCGAATGAGCCGCTCGGCGCCATCAGCCAGGGGAATTGTATCCAGCAACGAATGGACTCGTGGTTCGGGTAGTCCCTTCAGCAGGGCAACGCGGCGGGCGAAGCTCTCATCGAAATTCAACTCACCCCGCATCGCGGCTTCGGTGATGTGCGAGACCTGATCGCCGACTCCGGCCATCTTGGCCAGCTCGTCGATGACTTCGCCCTGAATGAGAGTCGAATCCATATCAAATGCAAACAGCCGCCGGTTGCGACGGAAGATGCTTTCGCGCTGAAAAGCAATGTCGATCGAGAGTTGCTGTGCGGCGATGAGGAAGTCTGCGCGCATGGCGGGCTCATGGGCACCATTTCCGCTGACCGCCAGTTCGACACAGGCGTTTCCCGAGGGGTCTTCGGATGAGAGCTCACCGGAAAGGCGATCGATGCGGTCCACATTCATTTCGTGCGCTGCCACAATGGTCGTCACGCGGGCAAGATGATCGGCAGCAATGGAACGACCGAGGACGGTGATGATGAAGTGCTCCTTGTGGAGGCCATGCAGCCAATGGTTCAGCGAGTCACGGCGAACCGAAGCGAAACGCACCTGAAGACCCAGGTTGTGCGCTCGAACCGTGAGTTCAGCCCTGGCAGATGTGAAGCTGCCGTGGGGCGGTGTCTGGATGAGGATGCCGAGGGAAAGGGTTTCATGGACGACAGCCTGTCCGATATCCAGAATGACAACCTGATGCCGGGCAAGCGTGCTGGTGAGTTCCGCGGTGAGGCCGGAGCGATCGGGCCCCGAAAAATGGATGAGGACGGCCCTGCCGAGGTCTCCTGAGGTCATGTGCTTCCAGTGTAAAGGCGCACTTCCAGCCCGATGCAGTGCAGCAGCAACTCTGGTCCCGGCCGGATTGCAGGGATTCGGCGAGGCTGGTTCAGATGGTGAAACGATCCTTTAACCTCAGACCACGCTCCTGAGTACCCAAAGCATCATACGTTCCGGTGGTTTTTCGCGCCGTTCCTTCGAGGAGATGTGATGATTCCAAAGGACTCGCCGTTCGCGCCGGTCGATCGTCGCCAATTTACAGCCCTAGTGACAGCCGTCGGACTCTCTGGTCCTGGGTCATTTCTGAGCAAATCGCGCGTGCCGGAACCGGAAGCCCTTCAGCTTTCGCGCAATGCATGGGTTCCGAACAACGATCGTCTTCCCGTCCTGATCTACCACGATGTTCTCGACCTCTCGGGTGCGGACCCGGCGGCGCGTTTCGAACAGGTATTTCTGCGCAATGGGTGGCCACCGCAGTGGCGAAACGGAATCTATGACTTCCATCACTATCACTCGACGGCGCATGAGGTGCTTGGAATCGCCGCAGGACAGGGGCGTGTGGTGCTGGGTGGACCGGGCGGACATGAACTAACGCTGAGCGCGGGCGACGTGGTTGTACTGCCCACCGGCACCGGGCACTGCCGGTTGCAGGCTTCGCCCGATTTTCTGGTGGTCGGAGCGTATCCACCACGGCAGTCGTGGGATATCTGTCGCAGCGCCCCTTCGATCGCGGAGCGCGAGCGGATGCGGACGCTGCCGTTTCCTGCTTCAGATCCTCTGACGGGAGCGAATGGCGCGCTAACGAGGAAGTGGAGACTGTCGGCTCAGGAAAACGCTGCATGACATAGCGATCTACGGATCGCTATCCTGTTGAGAACATGGCGGAGCGCAACCCGGGCAATCTCGTCCACTGGTTGTTCGACTCCCGCGATGGCGCCCCGGGCAGACTGGTGCCACGCTGGATCTTTCTTCGCGCTCTGGCTGCCATCTATTTTTCTGCGTTCTATTCGCTCCTGTTTCAAATCAAAGGCCTGATCGGACCGCAGGGAGTTCTTCCGGCGCACGACTACCTTGCCGCCGTTGCGCGCGCGTATCCGGGTGCGAAGTTGTGGATGGCGCCGAGCCTCTTCTGGATATCCTCCAGTTCGCAGGCGCTGATGATCGTGACGTGGATCGGTCTTGTGGCGTCGGTGATTGCCTTTCTGAATTTGTGGCCCCGAATAAGCTTCGTTGTGTGCTGGGTTTGTTTTTTGTCGTTTGTCGCAGCTGCAAGTGAGTTTTCAAACTATCAGTCGGACGGGATGTTGCTGGAGGCGGGATTCATCTCGTTATTTTTTGCGCCGCGGGGGATCTGGCCGGGGCTGGGAGCGGCATCACTGCCTGCGCGAGCCAGCCTGTTTTTGCTGCAATGGGAGTGGTTCCGCATCTACTTCGAGTCGGGGATCGTGAAAGAACTCAGCGGGGACCGCCAGTGGCGAACTCTGACGGCCATGGATCAGTACTATCAGAACGGTCCGTTACCCACGTGGATCGGATGGTACGTGCAGCACTTTCCGCATTGGTTTCACGCCGGCAGCGCGCTGGGGACGCTGGTGCTGGAGATCGGCCTTGCATGGATGCTCTTTCTGCCCAGGCGCGCGCGTGTTATCTGTTTCTTCATCGTGACGCCGTGGGAGATCGGCGTGATTCTAACCGCAAACTATACGTTTCTGAACTATCTTGTCCTGTCGCTCGGATTTCTTCTGCTGGATGATCGCTTTTGCGCGCCGCTTTTGCCGGTGCGTTATCGAAAGGATATTGCACCAGAAAATAGGGAAGCGGAGACGAACGATTCTGCCGACGTGCGTGATGCGGAGGAAGAGCTTACCGACGCGCCACAGCCACGGACGGGGCGACTGCGAGCCCACTTCAGCGCAATTCGGCTGGCTATTACGGCTGTGATGCTGACGTGGATCTTCTACGACACCACTGCGGAGATGCTGCTGATTCCGTTTCGCCGGCTGCCACTGCCCACGCTGCCGATAAGCGCACTCGAGCCGTTTCGGATTGCCAATCAGTACGGTCTGTTTGCCGTGATGACGAGTGGGCGCTACGAAATCGAGTTTCAGGGCTCGAACGATGGGCAGAACTGGACCGCGTATCCTTTTCGATACAAGCCGCAGGCATTGAACGAAGCGCCGCGTATCTATGCCCCCTATCAACCCCGCTTCGATTGGAATTTGTGGTTTGCCTCGCTCGGAGACTGGCATCAGAACGATATCGTTCCACTCACGGAAGAACGGCTGCTCGACAATGACAAGGACGTTCTGGGGCTTTTCAGAGGAAATCCCTTTCCCCAATCGCCGCCGCGTTATGTGCGCGCGGTCCTGTGGCAGTACTGGTTCACAACGCGGGCAGAAAAGCGAGCGACGGGGAACTGGTGGAAGCGGGAGTTTCTGGGCCTTTACGCGCCAGAGCTGACCACGACGCCCGAGGGAAAAACAGCCGTGGTGGAGTGGCCGCAGGAACTGCCACCGCATGAATAACGGAGAATAGCGTAATGGATCGGGCATACGTCATCGGATCGGGCCCCAACGGATTATCGGCAGCCATTGTGCTGGCGCAGGCCGGTTTACCTGTCGAAGTGTTTGAGGCAGAAAGGGAGCCGGGAGGAGGAGCGCGGACGCTTCCGTTGACATTGCCTGGCTTCTTGCATGATTTTGGCTCGGCCGTCCACCCCATGGCGGTGGGCTCACCGTTTTTTGCCACGCTGCCGCTGGCTGAGCATGGGCTGAAGTGGGTGCATGGCGGCGCACCCCTGGCTCACCCGCTGGATGATGGGTCGGCGGTAATGCTGGAGCGTGATCTCGCAGATCAGGACCGGGAATTCGGCCAGGATGCAAAGGCATGGCGCAGCCTCGTTCAGCCGGTTGTAGACAATTGGGATCTATTCACGCAGCAGGCGCTTGGGCCGGTGGTTCGAGTACCGCGACATCCCGTGCTGATGGCGCGCTTCGGCGTGGCTGCGTTCCAGCCGGCGCGCCGGGTTGCGAAGCAATTTGCCGAAGCTCGGACGCGAGCTCTGTTCGCGGGATTGGCCGCGCACTCGTTCCTGAGCCTGGATGATCCCTTGAGTTCAGCAATCGCCCTGGTGCTCGGCGCTGCGGCGCACAAGGTTGGATGGCCCGCGCCTCGCGGCGGATCGCAAAGTATCACGCAGGCGCTGATCGGCACGCTTGAGGACCTGGGCGGCACCCTGCACACGGCGGAACGCATCGACGCGCAGCGCTTCCGGGAATGGAATCGACGTGAAGTTGCGACGTTGTTTGACACATCGCCCCGGCAGCTTACGGATATTGCCGGCGATTGCCTGACACCGGGGTTCTTAAACCTGATGCGGCGGTTCAAACGTGGACCTGGTGTGTTCAAGATTGATTACGCCTTGTCAGCGCCGGTTCCGTGGCGCGCGGCGGAGTGCCTTCGTGCCATTACGGTGCATGTCGGCGGCAGCTTTGAGGAAATCGCCGAATCTGAAAAGCTGGTCAGCGAAGGCCGGCATGCAGACAGACCCTTCGTACTGGCTGCTCAGCATTCGCTCTTCGATGACACGCGTGCACTGCCCGGGCGTCATACGCTCTGGGCTTATTGCCATGTGCCGAACGGGTCCACTGCCGATATGACCGAGCGTATGGAAGCACAGATCGAGCGGTTTGCTCCGGGTTTCCGTGACTGCATCCTTGCCAGGCACGTTTCCACGCCGGCACTGCTGGAAAAAATGGATGCAAATCTTCTGGGAGGCGACATCGGCGGTGGCGCGATGACGATGAAGCAGTTCCTGCTGCGTCCCACGGCATTGACCTATGAAACCAGTGCGCGCAACCTGTTTCTCTGCTCCTCTTCCACGCCCCCCGGAGGCGGAGTGCACGGAATGTGCGGCTTCCAGGCGGCCAAGGTGGCCTTGCGACGGATGAGACAGGATTAATCGCCGCGGGAAATGTTTGTTACGTCACAATGACGGGCTTGCATTCGCATATAGAATGGCTTCCAGTCACAGAAGGAGTCGAGCGAAACAGGCGATGAAAGAGCCTTCGAAGGGCAGTCGTGCGAAAGTGCCTGACCAACCTGTGAGCCTGAAGCGGCTGGCTCTTCATCTTGGCCTTGATCCCGCTACAGTTTCAGTAGTTCTGAATGATGTGCCCGGCCGGTCGATTCCGCAGAAGACGCGTGATCGCATCAAGGCTGCGGCCCGGGAACTGAATTACCAGCCGAATCTGCTGGCCCGCTCGCTGCGGAGCCGTCAATCAAAGACGATCGGCATTCTCGTGCCCGAGCTGGGCGACGGCTACCACACGCAGGTGATGAGCGGAATCGGGGACTACCTCATTCAGTCGGGCTACTTCTATTTCACCGCGCATCACCGCCACAGGCCGGAGCTGATTGAAGAGTACACGCGCATGTTCATCGGACGCGGCGCGCAGGGCATTATCGCTGTAGACACCGCACTCGAACATCCGGTGTCGATCCCTGTAATCGCCGTGGCGGGGCACAGGAAGCTGAAGGGGATCACAAATGTGATTCTCGATCACGAACGAGCAGCGGAACTGACGCTTTCGCATCTGCAATCTTTGGGACATCGCGATATCGCGTTTATGCGGGGCCAGCCGTTCAGTTCCGATTCGGATGCGCGCTGGAAGGGTCTTTGCAACGTGGCAAAGAAATTGAAAATTGCCATTCGACCCGAACTGGTCATCACCCTCGACCGGGATCTCTCGTCACCGGAACTCGGGTACCCGGTAGTGCAGCAGCTTCTGGCGACGGGCAAGCCGTTCACGGCTCTCGTGGCGTTTAACGATATCTTCGCGATCGGCGCTATTCGGGCTTTGCAGGATGCGAACCTTCGAGTTCCCGGGGATGTCTCGGTGATTGGCTTCGACGACATCAAGGCCGCTGGATTCACGCTGCCGCGCCTTACCACGATCCATCAGCCTCTTGAGGATTTCGGCAGGATTGCAGGTGAGCATCTTCTAGCCCGCATCAACGGTTCGTCGCTCGTGCGGCAGGAGATCGCCGTCGAACCTTCCCTTGTGGTCCGCGAATCCACCGGTCGCGCGCGCCTTTGAGAGTTGGCGTGGCTTCACGGAATGGGTGCTAAGAAAGCGCCGGGCATCCTGCCGCGGCGCCTTCATCGTGGCGAATTCAGCGTCTACTTAATTTCGAACTCATCGAGCTGGAACTGAAACTTGCCGGGCTCCTGAACGCGTACAAACCCAATTCCGCTCAGGTCGCTGCCATCGGTTTCAAAGGTGGAGAAGGGGAACGTGTACTGCTTCCACTCCGGTCCGGCAGCGAACGTCGTCATTGCTGGAGCCTCACCGCTCTGACCGTTGCGCGCTTCGGTGAGAACAATCAACGTGTAGGTAGCGCCATCACCCTTCGCCCAGAAGCTGATCGAGCTCTTCTTCGATAGATTCACAGCTTGCATCGGGGCATTGCCGGGCGAGAACAGCGCTCCAGCAAAGATGAACTGCCCTCCCGGGATAACTTCGCCCGTGACCTGCATGGAGCCTTTGGTATTGGCGGCTCCCGGCTCAACCACGTCGAGCTTTGAGTTTGATTTGCCACCACTCATGGCATCGCTCGCCGGAATCCACATGCCGTATGCAGCCTTCGTCTTGCCGTCGTCGAAGTTGCTGACCATGTTTGTTTCCGATCCGGGTGGAACCGGTGCGGTTGCCACAGGTTTGCCCGTATCGCCATTCGGTCCGGCTACCGTCAGTTTCACGGTGCTGGTCTTGTCGGAACTTGGCCCAACCATCATGTCGAACACACCCGGCTCAACAACCCGGCGCATATCGATGTTGAGGATCGACAACGTCTCCGGCGTGACATTGAACGTGATGGTTCGCTTCTCGCCGGGTTTGAGGGTGATGCGCTGGAATCCTTTCAACTGCATTACCGGTTGGGTAACGGACGCGACGCGCTGATGAATGTAGAACTGCGGTACCTCATCGCCTTCGCGAGTGCCCGTGTTGGTTACATCCACGCTGACCTTCGCGGTTCCTGACTGAAGGATCTGCGGCGGCTCGACTTTCAGGTTGTCGAACTTGAAGCTCGTATAGCTGAGACCGTAGCCGAAGGGAAACAGGGGTTTGCGGGTAGAGAATTCGTAGCCGCGATTCGCTGAAGGCTTGTGGTTGTAATAATCGGGCAGCGCTCCAACGGTATGGGGGAACGTGATCGGCAGCTTCCCACCCGGATTGGCGTCGCCGAAAAGCACGTCGGCAGCTGCAGTTCCGCCTTCTTCGCCAAGATAGAAGCCTTCCAGAATCGCGGGCACCTTCTCTGCGATGTAATTGATCGAAAGAGGCCTGCCGTTCAGCAGCAGGACCACGACGGGTTTACCGGTCTCAACGACGGCTTTGACGAGATCGTTTTGTGCGCCCAGCAGGTCGAGAGAATCGCGATCGCCGAGGTGATTCTCTGCCCATGCCTCACGATTGGTGCTCTCGTTTTCGCCAACTACGACAATAGCAACGTCAGCCTTTTTCGCAGCATCAACCGCTGTCTGAATTGATGCAGTCTGGGTCTTTGGATCGACGAGCTGAACGTCGTTCGCCCACCAGCCGCGAAAACCTTGCGGTGCGGTCGTGATCTTGCAGCCTTCAGCGTAGAGTACCCTCACCTTGTCGCCGACTTTGGCCTTGATACCATCGAGCACGCTCACGCCATACCCGGGATCGCGGCTGTACCCGCCCAGGTGGACATCCGCCGCGTTTGGCCCGATCACTGCAATCGATCTCAGCTTTGATTTGTCGAGGGGCAGCAGATTGTTGTCATTCTTCAGCAGCACGATGACTTTTCGCGCGGCTTCCGCGGCCAGTTTCTTGTGCTCAGCGCTGTTATTCACCTTCTCCGCATAGTCAGGATCGACATACGGGTCGTCGAACAGGCCCAGCCGGAACTTCGTCGCCAGCACGCGAGCAACGGCTCGATCCACCTGGCTCTCTGGCACGAGGCCCATCTTCACTTGCTGCATGAGCGTGCCGTAGACCGTTCCTTCCGAAAGGTCGTAATCAATTCCGGCAGCAAGGCCCTGCCGCGCAGCATCGGCCATGTCGCGCGCGACGTGGTGCGTACCTACCAGCATCTGCAACCCGTCGCCGTCTGATGTGAGGTAACCGTCGAAGCCCCATTCTTGCCGCAGTACCTGGTCGAGCAGCCAGTGGTTGACGTGGTTGGGGACCCCATCGATTTCGTTGTACGAGGCCATCACGCTGCCTACGTGCGCTTCCTGCACGGCCGCCTGGAATGGCACAAGGTACGTCTCGCGAATGACGCGCTCAGAGATGTTTCCGGGAGCCGTGTTTGTGCCGCCTTCGGGTACGCCGTGCACGGCAAAGTGCTTCGCAGTCGCCAGTACGTGATGGCGATCGATGTTGTATGAGTCGCCCTGCAGTCCCTCGATGGCCGCCACCCCCATCCTCGAGATCAGGTAGGGATCTTCTCCGTATCCCTCTTCGGTGCGTCCCCATCGCGGATCATGCGCCATGTCGAGCACCGGGGAGAATACCTGTCCTGCGCCGCGCGATCCCGCTTCATCGCCCACCGCGGTAAAAACGCGCTTGACGAGGTCGGGATCGAAGGTCGCCGCGAGACCGAGCGCTTGCGGAAAGCTTGTGCTGCCGTACTCCATGTACCCGTGGAGCGCCTCACCCAGGAACATCGCCGGAATCCCCAACCGGGTTTTTTCGCGCAGATAGCGCTGGGCGGCATTGCGCAGAATTGCCGCCTGCTTTGGCGTGAATTTGACCTCGGTGCCCCATTCGCCTGCGAGCGTCTTGCGAGCGGTTTCCGTTGTGAAGGTGCCGGTGGGATCGAGGACTTCGATCTTCTGGTCCCAGCCGCCTGTGAGTTGATACACCTTCTCTTCCAAGGTCATACGGGGCAGCAGATCGGCGACGCGATCCGCGATGGGAAGCGATGCATTCTTATAGCGCGGTGCATCGGTCTTCGTTTCGGTCTTTTCCTGTCCGCTGGCGCTCAATGTGAATACGGCCAGCCCAAATACCAGCCCGGTCGCTGACACCCTCAAGAAACCGCCCATTTTCGACATGGTTTTCAGAGCCCTGTGGTCCCTTTCTGCAATTTTTCGGCGAGAATTCTATCTGACCTACGCAAACCGTGTATGTGCGGTTCAACAGGGTAGGTTTACGGCACGGGGGGAGCCGTTTCACCGCTTGATCGGCCTGCCCGGTTTCATCCGGTTCCGACTTTGGCGGCGGCGCATCCAATCAGGTGTAGGCTCGTCAAGGTTCTCAATTTGTACAATGAGGCCATCCCCTGATCGGGGAAGAAAGTATCCATGCGCCGTGTCGCGCTGATTTACAACCCAGCTTCGGGGCAAGTCTCAGCCCGGCGGGCCAGTCGCATAGACGGTGCGCTGGCGGTGTTGCGCAAGGCCGGGATCGAGGCGGACGCGCTCGAAACGCACGCCCCGGGCAGCGGCAAGGCTCTTGCGGCTGGGGCTGTCCGCCAGGGGTACGACGCCGTGATGGCTTGTGGCGGAGACGGAACCGTCCACGAGGTGATGCAATCGCTTGTGAACACCGACGTCGCGCTGGGGGTGGTGCCTCTGGGCACGGCCAATGCGCTGGCCCAGAATCTTGGCCTCGGCCGCAATCCCGTCAAGGCGGTCCGTGCACTTCTCAACGCCAAGCCCATGCAGGTGCGTGTAGGCCGAATCTTCTTCCAGGAATCAAACGGCGCCCAGGGGTGGCGGTACTTCACTGTGGCTGCCGGAATTGGCGCAGATGCGCTGCTGATGTCGAGCATGGACCCCGAGCTCAAGCGCCGGTATGGGTACGCTCTTTACGTCATTGAGGCCGCAAAGATCTGGGCAACGCATCCCTTTCCGCTCTTCGATGCTGCATTCTCAATGAACGGGCATGGCACGCGGGTAGAGCAGGTATCGCAGCTTCTCGCCGTGCGCATACGTTCGTTTGGCGGCGCGCTCGGCACTCTGGCTCCCGGCGCGACGCTTCGCAAGAAAGATCTCAGTGTTGTCGCTTTCAAGACACGGAGCCGCTTGCACTACCTTCGATTTCTACTCGCGACCCTCATTGGCCGGCAGACGTTCACGCGAAACATTGAGCTTCTGGACGCGGAGGCCGTGGATTGCCGTCCCCAGAACGGCTCAAAGGCAAATGTCTTCGTCGAAGCGGACGGCGAGGTGCTGGGCGGTCTTCCGGCTCGGATCGAGCTAGCACAGGAGAAACTCACGCTGCTTGTGCCGCCGGGTGCGGAGCCCTGAGCCGCTACAATCATGGCCATGTTCTTCGGTGTTCTTACGGTTTCTGACCGCTGTTCGCAGGGTCTCATGACCGACACAGCAGGACCTGCGGTGATCGATCTGCTGCGGCAACAGTGGCCGGATGCACGGATTGACAAGTCCATCGTGCCCGACGACGAGGACACGATCAGCGCGCGCCTGTTGGAATGGGTGAGCGTTGGCGTTGGTCTTATCCTGACGGTTGGAGGCACGGGCTTGAGTCCCCGCGATCGCACGCCAGAGGCCACCCTGCACGTGATCGATCGATTGGTGCCGGGACTTGCCGAAGCGATGCGGGCCCGCGGCGCAGAAAAGAACCCGTACGCCTGGCTTTCCCGCGGCATTGCCGGCATGCGCGGCAATACGGTGATCGTGAACCTGCCTGGCAGTAAGCGGGGCGCGGAAGAGAGCCTCGCGTCCGTTCAGGTGTTGCTGAAGCACGCGCTCGAGGTGGCTGCCGGGTCAAATAGACACCCATAAAGCGGAAACGCTTTCTCAAAATCCAACCATTTGATGAACTTGCGTCGAAATAGTTCAACCACCGCACCCGACCTAACCTTCTGCAACCCAGCGAGTTACGCGGAACCTGAAGACAGATTTTTTTCATCGTGAAACGCGGGAAAATCAAGTAAAATCATCTTTCCCGTGGGTGGCCCTCGCAAGAATCCGAATCGCCTTCGTGCGCCCAACGTAAGCATCCGGGACGTGGCGCAGCGCGCAGGTGTCTCTATCGCGACCGTTTCGCGCACGGTGAACCGTATTTCCACCGTGGCGCCGGAACTCGCCGAGCGGGTGTGGAATGCGATCAAGGAAGTCGGCTATGTTCCCAACACCCAGGCTCGAGCGCTGGTTTCAGGCCGCAGCCACATGCTCGGGCTGGTGGTTTCAGAGATCACAAACCCATTCTTCCCCGAACTGGTTCAGGAATTTGAGAACCTCGCGGTGGAGCAGGGCTACGAAGTGCTGATTGGCTCCACCAACTACGATCCTGCCAGGACTGAGTCGCTGATTCGCCGCATGCTGCAGCGTAACGTAGATGGCGTCGCGATCATGACGTTTGGCATTGAAGAGGAACTGATTCGAAAGCTCGTGCAACGCGCGTTCCCGCTGGTCTTTGTCGATGCCGGACCCGATCTGCCGAACATACGCGTTCTGAAGGTGAACTACGCTGAGGGAATTCGTGAAGCGGTGCAGCACCTGGCGGCACTCGGCCACCGGAGCATTGCTTTCGTGAGTGGACCCTTGCAAATGCGTTCTGCAATCGCCCGACGCGATGCGTTCATCAAGTCGATGGGCGAACTGGGATTAACGGTTCCGCGTGAAGACCTGGTGGAAGGTACACACACGATGGAGGGCGGAATCCGCGCCGCAGAACAACTTCTGACGCTGGGCGAGCTTCCCACTGCAATCGTTTGCTCGAACGACATGACTGCCATCGGCGTGCTGCATGGACTGCACAGAGCCTCCCGCGTCGTGCCGGGTGATGTGTCGGTGGTTGGGTTCGACGATATCCACCTCACCCAGTTTGTACTGCCGCCGCTCACGACGGTTCAGATGTCGTGCAAACGCCTCGCCACCGCTGCGGTTCAGGCTCTTAGAGCGGGCATCGAACCGGATCACCCCAATGGGAAGCAGCGAGAGTGGCAGATACCCACGAGCCTGGTTGTGCGGCAATCTACTACGTTCCCTCGAGGCAGCCTCCCCGCCTTGGCAAAGGCCAGCCCTCCCGCCCGTCGGGTTTCGACAAAACATTGATCTTGCGAACATCGGCCGGTCGCTTTTGCCTTGTCATCCAGTCACTTCGCGCCTCGGGTGTAACTTGTTTGGGATTCGGCGTGTCTAATGGATGCTGAGGTAGTTTCTCCCCGCAGAGGTCATAAAATGCTGATTCGAAAACCCTCCGATATCGCATCTTCGGAGATCACGCCACAGGATGCTTACAACGAGTTTTTCAGCCGACGCCGCTTCCTGCGGAATGCGATCGCGGGCACGGCTGCCGCGGGTGTGGCGATCGCCGGGGCCGATCGTCTGGCTGAAATCTTCGCGCCGCATACCTCCGCCCTCGCGGATACAAAGCTGCAAACGGTGAAGAGCCCGCTCAGCACGACAGGTGAGCAACTCACCAGCTTTGAAGACGTGACGCACTACAACAACTACTATGAGTTCGGTGTTCAGAAGAACCAGCCGTCAGAGAACGCCGGAGTACTTCGTACGCGTCCGTGGACGATCAAGGTCGATGGCAAGGTTAAGCAGTCGAAGACGTTCGACATTGAAGCATTGCTGAAGCTCCATCCCCTCGAAGAGCGCGTTTATCGCCATCGGTGCGTTGAGGCATGGAGCATGGTCGTTCCGTGGATCGGCTACTCACTGTCAGAATTCATCAAGCAATGCGATCCGCTGCCGAGCGCCAAATTCGTTCAGTTCCTGTCGTATTACGACGGGCGTGTCGAGAAATGGGCAGGGGAGGCGAGAATTGATTGGCCCTACACGGAGGGGCTGCGCATCGATGAAGCCATGCACCCGCTCACGCTGCTGACGTTTGGTCTCTACGGCCAGGTTCTTCCCAATCAGAATGGCGCGCCGATTCGCATCGTGGTTCCCTGGAAGTATGGATTCAAGTCGGCCAAATCCATTGTGGCTGTGCGGTTCCTTGACAAGATGCCGCCCACTACATGGAACGAGCAAAATCCACGCGAGTACGGCTTCTACTCCAACGTCAATCCGAACCACGATCACCCGCGCTGGAGCCAGAAGACGGAGCGCCGTATCGGATTGCCGTTCTATGCTCAGCGCCGCACCACTTTGATGTTCAACGGCTATGGAGAACAGGTCGCGTCACTGTACAACGGCATGGATCTGGACAAGAACTATTAAGCGGAGTGGCCGGCATCGTCGTGCCGGTCAGTGAAAGGAATCCGGCTGACTCCGGCCCCACGCGAGAAATGCGGGTAAACCCGCTCATTACATGAACCGTCAGACACTCATCACGCTGAAAATTTTCACCTGGATCGCCTGCCTGGCACCGTTTACGATGCTGGTGTACCAGGCCGTCACCAACACGCTCGGGCCGGATCCTACCTCTGAAATTGCGTTGACGACGGGGTACAACGCGCTTTTGATGTTGATTCTCTCGCTGGCCGTTACACCTGTGCGCCTGCTCTCGCCGCGGTTGGGATGGCTCATTAAATTCCGTCGCCTGCTCGGACTATTCGCTTTCTTCTACGCGACGATCCATCTGGCCACCTACGTTGCTCTTTATGCGAACTTCAATCTGAGCGTCTTCGAGACCGACATTACTAAGCGGCGGTTTATCATTGCCGGGTTTATCGCGTACGCGCTGCTGGTTCCGCTTGCCGCCACTTCCACGACCTGGGCGATCAGCAGACTCGGTGGGAAAGGATGGAATCGGCTGCATAAACTCGTATATTTCGCGGCGATCGCCGGAATCATTCACTACTGGTGGCAGGTCAAACCGGGCGTACTCACCCCGATGAACCTGACGATCACGCTGTTCGCTCTGTTGCTTGCGCGGCCTGTCATGGTGCTCCTGCAGAAACGCCGCGCGCGCCGCAGTCTCGCGGTATCGCATCTGGCGCGCTCTGCAGAGTGAACGTTTACTGGATCATTTCGGGTACTTCATCGAATTCGAGCATGGTCTGGGCCACGGGACTCCAGTTTTTGCGGTGGAGGGGAGTCGGCCCAAGCTTGTCGAGAGCTGCAAGGTGCTCGCGTGAGCAGTATCCCTTGTGCTTTGCCAACCCGTACCCCGGATAAACAGAGTCGAGTTCAACGAGCAACCGGTCGCGATGAACCTTCGCGAGGACGCTTGCTGCTGCGATGGAATAGCTTGTCGCGTCACCATGAATGACAGACTCCTGCGGACATGCCCAGTCAATCGTGTCGCAACCATCAATCAGAAGGTAGTCCGGAGGCATCGTGAGTTGTTCGACAGCCGTGCGCATCGCGAGCAGCGAAGCTCTGCGAATGTTGATGCGATCGATCGTATCGACGTCGATCGCGGCGATGGCGAAGGTCAGAGCCTTCATGCGAATGACCACGTCGAGTTCGTTGCGCTTGGCCTCGGACAATTGCTTGGAGTCGTTCAGGCCCGTTAACCGGCAGCCGAGGGGAAAGATCACCGCCGCAGCGACAACCGGGCCGAACATCGGTCCCCGGCCCACTTCGTCGCATCCGGCAATCCTGGCAAAGCCGCACTTTGCAGCAGCCTTTTCCAGTTTCCATCCGCACACCGGGCCCTTTGCCATGCAACAAGTATAAGAACGATTCTGCCTGCTTAATCGGTGGAACCCTGCGGAAAACTCGTCCCGAAGAAGATTCAGAGTCCGGTCGTTTAGCCAACTTACTTCGATGTTTGTTCGGTTCTGGCCAGGGTAGAGCGGCCGTCTTTCTGTCTTTGTCTGAATTGTGCAGGCGGGATGCGGTACACGCGCTTGAATGCACGATTGAACGCAGCCTCGGAGTTGTAGCCCGCATCGAGAGCCACTTCGGCGATGCTCTTGTGGGTGGTTTCGAGAGCCTCCGCGCCGAGTCTCATGCGCCATTCTGTGAGGTAGGCGATCGGCGACATTCCCAGATAATGTTTAAACCGTTCGGCCAGCCGAGTGCGGGAAAGCCCGACCTCCTTTGCCAGGGTTTCCACTGTCCAGTCCCGGGTTGGATCGCGATGCAGTAACGCCAGCGCTTTGGCGAGGTTTGGATCCCGGAGGCCCGCCAGCCAGCCGGTTTGCTCTTTGGGCAGAGTGTTGATGTAGCAGCGAAGGGTTTCAACAAACAGAACCTCAGAGAGCTTACCCACCACGAGCGAACTGCCGGCGTCAGATCCACTCGACGCACTGACTGAAAAGCGGATGGAATTCGCGATCCACTCTCCCGATGCGCCGGTTGCGACGGGAACCTTCAGAATCGCGGGCAATCCCGCCAGAAACACATCGCAAAGCCGCGGATCGCAAGCCATGTATCCGCAGACGAATCGTGTGATCTCGCCTCCACCCCCAAACCGAACCACCTTCAGGCCCTCAGCCACATTCTTCGCGAAAGTTTTGAACGAATCGATTGGGTTCCGACTGGATCCGTTGCCCAGCAGGTGGGAATCGCCTCCCGGCAGCATGACGATGTCTCCTGCGTTCAGCTCCACGCGCATTCCATCTTCAGTGGATGCAAATGCCCGGCCATCAGTGAGGAAGTGAAATGGAACAACGTGCGCTCCCGGTGAGGGCAGAAGCGGAGCAATTCCCTCCGCGCCCGACGACCGCATGCACCAGGGCGCGGTGAACTCAGCATTGAAAAACAGCGCTCCATCGAGGCGAACGGCGCTGAGGACCTCCGACAAAACATCCATTGACTTACACACTCACAAAACGGGCGTTTCGGGTAAAGATGCGGGCCGGACAATCAAGTATTTGAAAGGCATCGGCGGCATGATGAGAGCTTGATCTTACCCGATCAAATCCCTCAGGAGGAAGAGTAATCCCATGACCACTGCCGCGGTTTCCCCGACGATCAACGAAGTCGATGCCCTGAAGGCGCGACTGAAGACTACCTGGATGAGTGGAGACTATGACATCTTCTCCCGGTATCTCGAACCCGACGCGTTCATTTTCTTTCGCCGGATCGGGGTGGAACACGGGCAACGGCTGCTTGATGTCGCCTGCGGAGCCGGACAGCTTGCGCTGATTGCTGCTCGTGCCGGGGCGCAAGCGACGGGTTGCGACATTGCGACCAACTGGCTGGAGCGTGCCCGAGAGCGCGCGTCCAAAGAGCATTTGACTGTGACATTCGATGAGGGCGACGCTGAAGCCCTTCCCTATGGCGATGCCGAATTCGATGTTGTGACCAGCCTTGTGGGTGCAATGTTTGCGCCGCGTCCTAACCGGGTGGCCGCTGAAATGATCCGGGTCTGCAAGCCCGGAGGCAAAATTGCAATGGCGAATTGGACAGCGCAGGGCTTTGTCGGCCAGATGTTCAAGATAATTGCGAAATTCATCGCGCCCAACGGAATGCCGTCTCCGCTGCAGTGGGGCGATGAGGCCCATGTGCGCGATCGGTTTCGGCCTGGAATCCTGGATGTTCGCTGCACGCACCGCTTCTATCAGTTGGAATACCCGTTCCCGCCTGAGGTGGTCGTCGATTTCTTTCGCGAGCATTACGGTCCCATGACGCGCGCCTTTGCGTCTCTGAGCGCCGACGCCCAGGATCAACTGAAGCAGGAACTCGTTGCGCTCTGGAGCAACCACAACCGCTCTGAAGGCCGAGGCACTCTCGTCGATGCAGAGTACCTCGAAGTGATCGCGTTCCGTGGTGATCGGGATCCAAACGTTCCGCTGATTCATTCCATTCCGCAGAAGGATGTCCTTCCGAATCGTCGCGCCCAGCTTCTGGCCGATCGTCTCGAAGAGGGTGCCACCCGCCTCGCCGACTTCGCTCGTCAACTGACAGATGAACAATGGAATACACGGCTGCCGGAGCGCGGCGGTCCCGGGCGGACAGTGGGCGTGGTCGTCCACCACGTCGCGAGCATGTATCCCATCGAGGTGGACGTGGCGCGGACCATCGCGGCTGGAAATGCAGTGACAAAGGTGACCTGGGATGTGGTGGATCATATCAACACGCACCATGCAGCCGAACACGCAACGGTAACGAAAGCAGAAGCTCTGGATTTGCTCCAGAAAAACAGCGCAGAGGCAGCGGCAGCGATTCGCGGTTTCACCGATGCCGAACTCGATCGCGCCGCGCCGTTCTCACTGGTTCAGGGAGCACCGGTCACAGCGCAGTTTGTGCTTGAGGATCACGCAGTGCGACACAGCTGGCATCACCTATCGCGGCTTCGTAAGCTTCTGGGCCATGTGGGGGGGCACCCGGTTTCGCCGATCCGCTAAGACTTCACAGGCTCTCCCATGTGCAGCCCGGACAGCATTTCGCTGTCCGGGCTGTGTCATTTTCCCACGCCTGGCTTTCACGTCCCGCAAAGCAGGATGTCTTTTGCATTGAATGCGCGGAACGCATCCAAGGATAGGGAGGATTCATGAATCAGAGGACGAAGCCCACGCACACGCAGCCCGGTGGATTGCAGGATATGAATGTTCAGCCCGACGACGGCGTAGTTAATGACTCGTTCGGAACGGTGGACACGGCCGACTCAACCGGTCTTGATGAAGAGAAGGAAACGGGCGACGCCAAGCGGCTGAACAAGAACACCCGCGAGGACTGAACCTTTTTCCGCTCATTCAGAAACGAAAACCCCGGCCGCCATGGCCGGGGTGGTGCTGCGCGCGGCGCAGCCTCGTCCTGGGCAAACTACTTAGGCTTTCGCGGTAGTCCGCTCCACTTCCTTCAGGCGGGCAGCCTTCCCGCGCAGTCCGCGGATGTAGAACAGCTTCGACCGGCGTACCTTGTAGCTGCGAACCTTCTCAACTTTGTCCACGACCTTCGAGTTGAAGGGGAAGATGCGCTCCACACCCTGCCCGAAGCTCATTTTGCGGACGGTAAAGGTACCCTGGGGTCCTTTATTTACCGAAATCACCAGGCCTTCGAATGCCTGGAGGCGTTCTTTATCGCCTTCTTTAATCTTCACTTGCACGCGGACCTGGTCGCCGGGCACGAAATCGGGGAGATCGGTGCGCTTCAGCTTTTCTGCCAGGCGCTGCATAACTGGATGGATTGACATAGGTTCTTCCTGCTGATGGACTCAGAACCTTGATTCTAACAGAGAAGCGGGCCAAAAGCCTAGTTTGGCGGCAGTCTGTTAGCAGGCGACTGGATTGAAGCCTCGCCGAATCCTCTTCGCCACCAGACCGAGGCAGGCGTAAATTGCTGCATTCATGATCGCAGACCAGTAACAGGTGATGACAAAATGCGCCCCCCGCAGAGCCAGCGGAATGCTGACAAGTACAGCCGGCCTCCTCCACGATCACGTCGGCAGGGTTGCGTTATATTGGCCGCATGAACGACAAGCGCGAACTCCTTCGCCACACCATTGCCACCCTTGCCTACCGAGCTGCTCGAGCTCTCGATGGCGCACCCGAGGCGTTCGCGAGCTTCGACGGCTGCGGACGTCATCCCGTCAAGATTCTCGCGCACATGGGCGACCTATTCGACTGGGCTCTCAGCTCGGTGCAGGGAAACGAGCGCTGGCACAATTCCACCCCTGTTGCATGGGCCGAAGAAAAAGCCCGCTTCTTCGGGAGGTTGCAGGCCTTGGATGCGTACCTCGCCTCCGACGCACCGCTGAATGCCTCTCCCGAAGCTCTCTTCCAGGGCCCTATTGCCGACGCCCTGACGCATGTCGGCCAGCTTGCCATGCAACGTCGGCTGGCCGGATCTCCGACGCGCGGGGAGAATTTCTTTGTCGCGACGATCGCCGCCGGTCAGGTTACGCATCAGCAGCCGAAGCCCGTTCAGCCGTTCAGTTAACTGGAGACGGGTTCCCCGGGCATCCGCGTCAGCGCACGAAGGGGATGTACGCTCTGGTCGTTGCTCTGTAGGTCGCGTGCTTCTGACCGAAACGGGTAGCGAGCAATCCCTCTTCTGCTCGGACACGGATCTCTGTTCCGATGATGAACAAGACGACTCCGGCTACCAGCAGCGGCCACCACGATTTTGCCAGACCCGTCGCCAGAAGCATCCCAAACATCGACGCGTAGATGGGGTGCCTGATCCATCGATACGGCCCGGTGGTAATCAGTTCGTGATCCTCACTCAAGGCAGCTTCGAAGCGCCACTGCTTGTCCAGGTGACGGGTTGCCATCCACGCCAGAGCCACGGATGGTGGTCCGATGAGCATCGACCCAATCAAGGATGCGGCGGGCTCATGAAATCCGCGCGGCAGGATGAACGCCCACACACATGCGAAGGCAAGCGCGACAATTGCAATTCCTACTCGCGATGATCTCGCGCGGACAGCCTTCTTCTGTCCCCGGGCCCGGCGTCGTGGCTTTACAAAGGCCATCGACCAGGCTAACCAGCAGGCACCGAGTTCAATCCAGGCGGAGAGTTCCAGGAGAGTTATGGTCATTCTTCTACACGCTCATTTCGGAGGTCATCGAGCAAGCGCCTGTCGGCCTCGCTGAGATGCGCACCTTCCAGCAAGTCTGGCCGATTCCGCAGAGTCTTTCTCAACTGCTGCTCGCGCCGCCAGCGCCGGATCTGCTGGTGATCCCCATTCAGCAGCACCTGAGGCGCAGCGAGTCCTCTGAATTCTGCAGGCCGGGTGAAGTGCGGATAATCCAGCAACCCGCCCGAGCCATGCTGCGACCGCGGTACCCCTTCATCGTCGGTGGCGATGTCGGCATCGGGCACGCCGAAGCTCTCGAACTCTCCGGAGGCTTCGTTGCCAAGCACGCCGGGCACAAGCCGCATCACGGTGTCCACCACAACAGCAGCAGCGAGTTCGCCTCCACTCAGAACGTAGTCGCCGATGGACAACTCCATGTCGCAATAGAGATCGTTGATCCGTTCGTCCACGCCTTCATAGCGGCCGCAGATCAAGACCACGCGCCGCAGCTTCGCGATGTCCCTGGCCAGTGCCTGGGTAAAAGGCCTGCCTTGTGCCGAGAGGAGAATGACGCTCTCTGTTGTGTCATGCTCTGGCCGGCGAAAGGGGTATTGTGCGGATCGTTCAGCAACTCCCAGCGACTCCAATGCTTCAGCCAGCGGCTCGGGCTTCAGCACCATCCCTTCGCCCCCGCCAAACGGGCGATCATCCACCGTGCGGTGACGGTCGTGGGTGAAGGCGCGCAGATCATGCACGCCGACGCTCACAAGGCCTTCGGTCTGCGCTCGGCGCACGATCCCGTGTTCAAAGATTCCGCTGAAGAACGCGGGAAAGATCGTGATGATGTCAAACCGCATATGCTTTGGATCATAACGCCCAGGCCAGGCGAAGCTCTGGCTCTCGATCTTTCCAAATCTCATCAATCTAGAATGTCGCTATGGCTATTGGCAGAGGCTCCCTCGCAAAGTCACTCGCTCAATCCACGATCTCGGCGGCATCGCTTCTCTTTGTACATCCAGCCACCGAGACGCTGTTGATGGGGGCTGGTGCATACATTGCAGCGCTGCGTGGCGCGGGCTGGTCACCGACCCTGGAAGTTGAAGCTCAATGCGCAGCCCGATGCCTTCCGCGGGATCAGCAAAGCGTAGTCATCGATGCCGGGGCCAACGTCGGCGACTGGCTCAAAGCGATCCGTAGCCTTGTTCACCCGGGAACTCAGTTTTATGCCTTCGAGCCGCAGCCTGCAGCGGCTGCCCAGATCCGGCAACTCTCCATCAGCAATTGCGAGGTTCTTGAAATGGCTCTCGGCGAACATGCCGAGACCGGCAGATTCTTCACGGCGCACGAGTCGGACTCGATGGCCTCTCTCTTTGAACGCCACGATACGGTTGCGATTACGAAGGAGTACCGGTCCTTCGAAGTGCCGATCATTCGACTCGATGATTTTGTCAGTGAGCGCAATCTCGGGCGAATTGATTTTATGAAGATGGACCTGGAAGGAGGCGAACTTCAGGCTTTGAAAGGTGCGAAAACATGCATGGAATCAGGAGTTCTTCGCGCTTTTTCATTTGAATTCGGCACATCCAACGTGAATTCTAGAGTCTTTTTCAGGGATATCTTCGATTTTTTGACCCAATACGAATACAAAATCCACCGGATTACACCCGCGAGGAGACTCATCCCTGTTCAGGGATACTCAGAGGACCTCGAGTGTTTCGCTCGCACGTCAACGTTTCTGGCGCATAGAAGCGAGTGTTCGCCATCGTCTGGTTAGCGCGACAGCAAAGTCATCGGTGCGTATTTCTTGCCATTCGAGCCCCACTGCAGCAGTGTCCTGTAGCGCGCATCCTTCGCGGCGGACTCCGAATCGAACTGGCCTGCTTCCTGTTGTTCACCGTTGGGGAAAACGTAGAACGTCCACTTGCCGTTGGGCTTTTTGATCGCGGGACCGGGCGCAGGATGTTTGTCGCTGTTCATCGTTTGTCCTTGTTTTGAGAGGTGTCCGGGGAGACTCGTCCATAGTAGGCAAGATTGCCGCAATGGAACCCGGAAAGTCGTCACCTCTTCCGGAAAACAAGTCACCAGAATTGTGGTTACCCCGGGGTGGGGTGGTCAGCCGTTGGGACGGACTGAAATGAGCGAATCACAGAATTGCCTGTTGGCTTGACGCCGGCTATTTCGTCCTATTTACAATCGGGCATTCATCCGGGTTGGGTGCTCGCCACCGCGAGAGGCTGATTGGAGTATCGCATGAGGAAGAATCAGGTCACGATCATCATGAGCACCCTGGCAGTTGCTCTGCAGATGATGTTAACGGGAACCGGAGTGCAGGCAATAGCGCAGTCCGGAAAGACTGCTTATGCGGCCATGGCTCCCCTGAATGAGTACCTGATCTCCGACGAGCAGTCAGAGATTGCGCTGGCTCGCAGTGCCGCACCGCGGTCCATTTCAGATGATGCCGAGGTGATGGTGCTGCGGCACGATGGATACAAGACAGCGGTAAAGGGAACGAATGGATTTCTCTGCATTGTGGAGAGGTCGTGGGGGCAGGGCACGGACGAGGCGGAGTTTTGGAATCCGAAGATGCGGGCTCCCCATTGCTTCAATGCGCAAGCGGCGAAGAGCTTTGCGCAGATCTATCTGATGAAAACAAGGCTGGTGCTGCAAGGAAAGTCGAAAGCTGAAATCGCAGAGGCGATCACGACGGCGCTGGATAACAAAGAGTTGCCGGCGCTGGAACCGGGCGCGATGGCATACATGATGTCGAAGCAGCAGTACCTGAACGATGGGGCTAAGGCCTGGCGTTCGCACGTCATGTTCTTTTCGCCCGGCGATATGACGAAGAGCTGGGCAGCCGACGATCCCAATTCACCCGTGATGATCGCGAAAGATCCACAGGAACGGGTAACGATTTTGTTCGTGATGGCGGACAAGTGGTCGGATGGGTCGGCGGCTTCGCAGAAGATGCCTTGATCGCCATCGCTGGAGCGCAACGGGCATTTCAGTCGTGTGAGCCGCACACTGCCTTTTGGTGGATGCAGACTTGCAGTTTGCGAAATGCGAGCACGCGAATGCCAAATCTGCAGCTTCCTCGCAGCCCGTTCTGAGCGGTTGACCGGGCGCTCCTCCGCCTTGACACCATTTGTCGGGAAGTTCGCGATTGCTGACCATTTGCGTGCAATTTCCGCCCGAAGAGGCCACCTGAAGGCTGGAAGCCTCGCAATTCTGTGACACTCGCGAAACTGTATTGGCACGGTCTTTCCGGAGACGCCGTACCCGGTAGTCTCGGGTCATCTGGTTGCCTGGAGGGCCTTGAATCTGATGAACGTTCTTTCAACAGATGCGGCAATGCGGTTTCAAACTGACGAATGCATTTCGGCCAGGCGCCGACGCTTTTCGCCAGCCGGTTTGATTACGGAGAAGACCGGGCTGGGGATCTTGGCGGTCCTCGCTGGAATAATGGTGCTGATCAGTTGCGCAATTCCGCGGATTCCGCAGCCGCAGGCCTATCACGAGTTTGCAGATCGGCGTAGTTTCCTCGGTATCCCCAACTTTGGCGATGTCATCTCGAACCTGCCATTCGCGGTTGCAGGTATCTGGGGCGTCGTTTTTGTGGTGCGATCTCGATTGCAACTGAAAGCCACGAGCTTTCTAGATCAGCGGGAGACGTGGCCTTATCTATTTGCCTTTATCGGATTACTGCTGACCGCGTTCGGCTCGTCTTATTACCACCTTGCTCCTGACAATGCCCGGCTGGTTTGGGATCGACTGCCAATGACGGTCACATTCATGTCGATGGTAGCGGCGTTGATCACAGAGCGCATTCACCTGCGCCTGGGACTCTGGCTGCTGCCGCCGCTCTTGTTTACGGGGGCCGGCAGTGTGCTGCAGTGGTATTGGAGTGAAATGAGAGGGGCGGGGGATCTGCGATTCTATGCAGCGGTTCAGGTCTATTCTGCGCTGGTGATCGTGTTGGCTCTGTTCCTACCGGCGAGGTATACGCGGAGTTCCGATCTGGGATTTGTGGCGGGCTTCTACGGCCTGGCGAAGGCCCTGGAATTCTTCGACGTTCCGATCTTCACGGTGCTGCATGTTGCAAGCGGTCACACGCTAAAGCATCTTGCGGCCGCCGGAGCGGGTTTCTGCATTCTGCGAATGCTGCAGAAGCGGGAGCCGCTCATGGCGACTTCTTCAAGCTTCAAGTTGGAACAACAATCGGCTGCAGTTCGTTGACTGTGTGCTTTAATGGTGCGCGAGAATGATGCCTGACTACGAATCTTTGCTGAAACGCTGGCAGTCCGCTGGTGTGCTTGAATCTGAAGCCGCCGCCCGCATCCGAACGTGGGAGTCCGCGCAGGTGCAGAATCAAGCTCTGAAGGAATTCAAGTCAGAGGCTCAGTCACCTGCCTTGGCGTGGCAGGGCCGTGTTGCGCTGATCCTCGGGGGGATTCTGCTGGGCAGCGGCGTGATCCTGTTCGTGTCGGCGCACTGGGATCAGCTCGGCCCGGGCATGCGTTTGCTGCTGGTCATGTTGATGGTGGCGCTCTTTCATGTGGCCGGCGGCTTTACCCGACAGAGATATCCGGCGACCTCGACCGTGCTCCACGGGGTTGGCACCATCGCGACAGGAGCGGCGATTGCGCTGGTTGGCCAGATTTTCAATATTCAGGAGCATTGGCCCGCCGCGGTGCTGCTTTGGGCCATTGCTGCCGCCGGTGGCTGGGCGCTCTTGCACGACCAGGCGCAGCAGACGCTCACGCTGTTGCTGGTTCCGGCCTGGATTGGCTGCGAATGGACCTATGCCGTCCAGGATCGAATCGGCGCGGACGTCTATATTGGACGATTTCTTTTCGTCTGGGCAATTCTGTATCTGACATTCTTCATCGGGTCGGAGCGCCGCATCGTGCGCGGCATTCTGTTTGGCGCGTCGATCATCGCCGCCGTGACCGGGGTTTTCATGCTGCTTGACAGCTGGCGATCCTGGTATGGGATGGAGCCACTGCCTGCGTTGCATACTCGAATCTGGGCGTGGATTGACATCGCCGTGGTCCCAATATTGTTCTCGCTCATTCGCCTGCGTCGCAGCTCTTTACCTGTGCTGGCGGCCATTGCATTCGGGATCGCGCTTCCGTGGTGTAATCGCGCGTGGATCGAGCATTACCGGTTCGGCAATCAGGTTTCGAGCTACACGCGTTATGAGCCGAATCTCCTGGCCCACTTACTCGTTGGCGCTTTCTGCGTGTTCCTGATCTGGTGGGGAGTTCGCGAGGCTAGTCGCGGGCTGGTCAATCTCGGCATCGTTGCATTTGGTGTCACGGTGGCCTGGTTCTACTTCAGTAACCTGTTCGACAAGATGGGACGCTCGCTGGGCCTGATCGGTCTTGGCGTTCTCTTCCTCGCGGGCGGGTGGGCACTCGAGAAGACGCGTCGCGGGCTGCTGGCGCATATAGCGCAATCTTCTGCAACGCTGGAGGAGGCGCGATGAAGATCGCAAGGACTTCGATAGCTCTGCTTGGGTTTCAGCTTCTGTTGGTCTCAACCGTCGCGGCGAAATATTTCTACCAGCGGGCCACCTGCCCGCGTGTCTGGACGCGTGCAGCAGCGTACGATCCGTCTCTTGTGATGCGAGGCCGCTATTTGAGCTTGCAGCTCACGGTGGATGCGTGTGGAAGCACGCTGCCCTCGGCGAAGAGCGCAAGGTTTCCGCGCGACAGGAATGGCGTTCCCAACGATCCGCGCTTTACGGTTCAGTCGCCTGATTCATTTCAGTTTCCGGCGCGCATGGTCGTCGAGAACAACCGTCTGCAAGCGATCAAGATTCCCGATTCGCAGGACCAGTCGGCGGGACAGATGGTGTTTGCCTCTCCGAACGCCAGCTGTGACCAGATGCGGTTGATGCAGCCGGTGGACTTTTACATCGCCGAGCATGCAGATGATCCGACGTTTGTGAAGCCAAATCAGGAACTGTGGATCGAAGTGACGGTCCCCCCGAAGGGACCACCGCGGCCGCTGCAATTGGCGCTGAAAGACGAAGGGAAGTGGAGGCCGCTGGCTTTCAACTAACGCTTTGCTGGATTGTTGAGATCAGCAAGACCTTCGGGCAGGGCCATTTCGACGCTTTTCCCTGCGAGATCGATTTTGTGCAAGTAGTCCTTTGCGAAAGGAATCAGGATCTCGTCGTCCGGCTTCTGGGGGCTATCTGAAGGGCTGGCGTGCGGGGTAGCGGGCTTCACGATGAGCATGGGCACGGGGCCGAGAGTGCGGTCTACGTCCTGGATCTCGCCGATGATGCGCGGCTCGGGAGCGGCAACATCGATAAGCATGCATCCGACGAGGTCGGCGATGTAGACCTCGCCTTCTTCGAGCTGGGCACGCTCGGAGTGGGGAATGGCGACAATGAGGCCGGCGAGCTCTTCTGCGGAGGAAATGGAATCGATTCCAGCGAAATGCAGAACGATGCCGCCCTTGTGGAGCCAGTGCTGCACTAATTCCACATCGCGCACCGGGCCCGGAGTGTTGGAAATGGGCAGGTTTTCCGGCGAATTTTGCGCAGAAATGCGGTCATTCAGCAGCCACAGGCGTCGCCGCTGAGCGAATTTTTCAGGGAAATCAGTGAGAATTTCGGCGAAAACCTCGCCTTTGCGGCCTTGTGTGCGCTTAATGCGCGCAAGCCACACCCATGCTTCCGGCGCGGTCAACTGCGTCCTCAGCGATGCCAGGCCCAACGAGGTTTGTACATCCTACTCTTCGTCGTCCTCTTCCAGGATGTCGAGCGTGTAGCGATGATGCAGCTTCATGCTGACGGCACCCAGAATTGTGCGTACTGAGCGGGCTGTGCGCCCCTGCTTCCCAATTACCTTGCCGACGTCTCCGGGAGCAACGCGCAGCCGCAAGACGGTATTTTCGTCTCGCTGCACGGACTCAACTTCAACTGCTCCTGGTTCGTCCACCAAGGCCCGCGCGATTTCGCGGACCAGTTCGTCTACTGCCACCATGTCAACTTGGGTCATGAACTTGCCTCTGACCGTTAAACATCCAAGGAGAAGCGACTTGGATCGGTGCGCCGATAGTAGCAGCACACCCCTCCTGAAGTCAGTAGTTTGTGTGCGCGAGGCGAAAAAATGTCACGCACATCGCGTGTAAGGTGGAAGGGAATTCAGGCTACAGCCGGCTCGGCGGTTTTGGCTGGGTTCTTCTCGACCAGCTTGGCCACGATGGGGGAGAGCTGGGCGCCCACACCGCGCCAGTAGGCGATACGGTCGTGCTTCAGATCGACAGAAGCGGGGCTTGTCCGGGGGTTATATGTGCCGACCACCTCGATGGAGCGGCCGTTGCGGGCGCGGTCCTTTTCGATCACGACGACACGGTAATAGGGCTGCTTGGGGGCGCCAACACGCGCCAAACGAATCATCACCACGGCGATACAGGTCCTTTCAAATTCCGGTGCTCTGTTGCGGTTTCTTTGGGCTTGAGGGCCCGCGCTCGGCGTCCGGCCTCAAATCCACCCCGGCTGGCCGGGCTCCCGCGGACAGATATGACGCCCGAGGAGTGGAGCACACAACACCTAAGTATCGCTGATCCATGCCGTTTGAGGCAAGCGAGCCCATCATCATGTGGGTTCCCGATGTGCTTGAAAACGGGCCGGAGTGCCTGTCCAAAACCGCTCATTCGAGGCATACTTATCTTCAACCTTCGCAATCAAGTTCCAAAGGGAGTATCCAAGGCATGTGGCCTTTTTCTACGAAAGAGCCTTTGAGTCCTGACAGGCTGCCCGTTCCTGACACGTGGGCGGTTCGCAATACGCACGATCCGATCGGGAGGCCGATGATCGTTCGTGCCCATACCGGGTACAGCAAGTTCAAAGGCGTTACAGGCTACGGCCATTACGTAGCCATTGCGGTTCCCATGACCGACACCACCCGGGACGGCTTTCCGAACCCTGGCGAGACGGAGATGCAGAACCGCATCGAAACCGACATCTGCGACGTCTTTGAGCCGAACCGCGAGTCGCTGTTCGTGGGCATCACGACGATTCCAGGCATACGGGAGTACATCCTGTACACCCGGAACCCCGACAATGTGCAGCGGAAGTTCGACAATGAACTGCTCGCACGCGTCTTCACGCACAAGGTGCACCTGAAGATCGAGCCGGACAAGGACTGGAGCCGATATAGCAAGTTGTTGTAACGGTTGAAAAGAGCAGGTAAGCAAAGCGACGGCTTGTTCACGGAGTTTGTTTCGGGAAGAGAAATTTGAGCATGGGCGTGACCCGGCCGGCCCAACTGGCCTCGTCGTGAGTGCCGCCATGCACCTTTTGGAAGAACATGGTTTCGCCGGGGCGCCAGCCGTTTGCCTTGAGGCGCCTCGCCAGATGCTCCACATCGCGCAGAGTGCGCTGGCCTTCGCGATCACCCACATCCAGCCAGATCCTGGGGCGTTCCCAGATCTGCGGAGCGTGTTCGTTGAGGTAGCCCAGGATGCTTTTGTGATTCCACCACACGCTCGGCGAGAGAAGCGCCAGCTTGCCGAAGACCTGCGGATAGCGTAATCCGAGATACAAGGTTACGAGTCCGCCGAGGGATGAGCCGCCCAAGCCAGTATTCTCACGATCGTGCTGTATGCGGTAGCGGCTCGCGATGAAGGGGACCAGTTCGCGTGTGATGAAGCGGCCATAGGCAGCGGCTTCACCGCCTCCCATTTTCCAATCGCGATCGTGCGTGTATTCGGCGATGCGGCGGTCGCCCGTGTTGTAGATTCCCACGATCAGCAGAGGCTCGATCTCCCCGGCTTCAATAGCGGCATCGGCCTGCTCGCGCACCTGCCATGTACGGTCTTTGACGAAAGACGTTCGGCCATCGAAGAGGTTCTGGCCATCGTGGAGGTAAAGGACCGGATAGGCGCGCGCTGGCTCTTTCTCGTAGGCCGGAGGCAGATAAACAATTACATCGCGTTCTGCTGACAGGTGATCACTTTTGAGAGATTTATGCAGTCGAAGGCGCGGGTGAGGCGGCACATCGTCTTGCTGGGGCAGCAAAGTATTGTCTACGGTCTCGGGTGGAGGGGATTCCAGATTCAATCGGTTTCTATCCTCAGGTTGGTCTCGACCGGCTGCATGCAGAGATGCGCATGGAATTGAACAGCCTACAGGAGATAGATGTGCCTTTGGCTGTTACAGTATCAGGAAACCAGCGCTTCTGAAACCTCCCCGTCAGGAGAGACTCCGCCAGTGAACCGCGAGTACCACAAATGGTTTTCTTCCCGGCTCGGCCGGGAGATGGAAATGCTGATCTTTGGGCATGCCGGGTTGCCGGTTCTGGTCTTTCCTACGTCAGGTGGCCGTTTCTACGAGTTCGAAGATCGCGGGATGATCGGCGCTGTCGGCGACCGGGTTGAACACGGGGACCTGCAATTCTTCTGCGTTGACTCAGTGGACATGGAGAGCTGGTATAACCGCAATGTCCCGCCCCGCTGGCGCATTGCCCGTCACGTGCAGTATGAGGACTACCTCATCCACGAAGTGGTTCCGCTGATTCGGAAGACAAACTGGGATGCGCACCTGGTCTCGCTCGGCTGCAGCTTTGGCGGGTATCACGCCACCAATATTGCCCTGAAACATCCGGATATTTTTTCCGGTTTCTTGACGATGTCCGGCGCATTCGATCTCAGCAATTTCCTGAACGGCTACTACGACCAGGATTGCTATTTCAATCTACCGATGCACTATCTGCCGAATCTTGCTGATCCGTGGTTTTTTGAGCGCTATCGGCGCAACACATACATCCTGGGCACGGGCTGGGATGATCAGTGCCTCGGGCAGAACCAGCAGCTCGACCGGATCATGAGTGCGAAGGGGATTCCGCACAAACTCTACACATGGGAGACATGGAATTCGCACGACTGGCCGACATGGCAAAAAATGATGCAGGAATACTTGTGAGACCGAGAGCAGGGACTCTTGGGCTCGGACCAGGGACTGGGGAGTAAGCGCGGTTGTATACGACTCGTCAATTGTTGGGTTGGGGGGCGAGGCCGTAGAACTGTAGACGGGAAGGCGAGTTGAGTTTAGTGCCTTCAGCTAAACGTTTCTGTTGACTCTTGCGATGGACACAATAACTCAGCTTTATCCAGGACTCATTCCGATGAGCGAAGTTAATCCGTATGCGAAGTTTCTCGATGGCCGTCCTTTGGAGGCGATCCTCTCGTCGACGTCTCACGAAATTGCGAACAAGCTGCAGATGATAGGGCCAGAGCGGATTAGCACACCGCCGGCACCCGGAAAATGGTCCCCGGCGGAGATCGTTTGCCACTTGGCCGACTGCGAGATTGCATTTGCATTTCGACTGCGGCAGACGCTGGCCGAGGATCACCACGTTCTGCAGCCCTTCGATCAGGAGAAGTGGGCGGCAACGTACAAAGGCGTTAGCGCCAAGGATGCGCTGGCGGCATTTGCGAGCCTGCGGCAGTGGAACCTGCAGCTGATCGCGAAATCGCTGTCCGACTTCGGATCGAAACCGGTGACGCATCCCGAGCGAGGCACGATGACGTTTCAGACCATCGTAGAGACGATGGCCGGACACGACCTGAACCACCTTGCCCAATTGAAGAGCATTGCAGCCAGCTAGCGCTTCCGGGCCAGATCGCAGAGCATGTCGGAGTGAATATTCAGTCCGATATTCGTGATGTTGTAGAAGTGCTCACTGGCAACGAGCCAGAGGATCTCGCAGATTGCGCGCTCGGAGTAGTGCTTTCGAACCCGCTCGAATGTGTCTGGATTCACCTTCTTGTCTCGGGTTAGTTCAGTGACATAATCCAATGCCGCGCGTTCGGCGTCGTTGAATAACGGGCTGGTGCGATAGTGCGGCAGGGCATCAAACTTTGCTTCATTCATCCGTGCCTGCACCACAAAGGCCCGCCCTATATCCATACAGAATTCGCAGACATTAATGTGCGCGACCTGCTCGCGAATCAGCATTTCGGTTTCGGGCGAAAGGCTGAGTTTCTTATCCAGCTTTGCGATTTTGGAGACGAACAGCCCGAAGGCGACCGGCAGACGCGCGTACACAACTTTGACAGGAGTGGGAACTTTGCCGAATTGGCGAAGAGACATTTTGTAGACCAGCTTCATAACAGCGCTTGCCGGCTTCTCAATCGGGGGAAGAAGAGTGTCCATGGTGACCTCCGAGGAGATTGTCGGGTAATGCATTTCGATCCCGTCCAAATTATTGATGGCGGGAAGTGGTGGAAAGACTCGGAATCACCAGTCTGCAATGTTGTAGCCGATGTGAGGTAAGTTGCGTCACAACCTGAAAGGTTTCAGCGGCTTATCGCCTGCATAGAGTTGTGATAACTATCACTGCTCTCGACCCCATAAAAAGAGTCTCCTCAAATGTGCAATCCCCGCCAGAGTTCTGGAAGAAGCGGAGAAAGTTCCGCTTGGGGAGCCATGTGCGTGCGAGCGAATGCTCACGCGCCTGGAGGAAAGACGGCAGCATGACCAGAGCCGCACGAATATCAGCATTTGCCATCGCAATTTGTTTAGCACCGGCCAGGTGGGCGGGGGCGTTTTTCAGAACTCTTTATGGCCGAAGAGCTGCGAGTTTCGGCCTGCTGCTGGCGGTGGTTTTCTTACTCTCATCGCGGGGGCTCGCGGCTCAAAGTGAGTGCCTCGCGTGCCATGGCGACAAGTCGATGCAGGATGCAGCCGGGCACAGCATCTCAGTGGACGGCGACAAGTTTGGGGCAAGCATTCACGGCAGTTTGCAGTGCAATAACTGTCATGCCGACATCAAGGAGTATCCGCATCCGGATCATATCGCGCGCGTGGAGTGCAAAAGCTGTCACGCCGATCAGGCCTCGAGCCTGGCGGGAAGCGTGCACTCTTCATCGAAAGAGCATCCATGCACCAGTTGCCATGGCAATGCACACGAGATCTTTCCGAAAAGCGATGCAAGGTCAGCCGTATATCCGCTAAACGTGCCGAAGACCTGCGGCCAATGTCACAGTGACGGGGCGATGGCGACGAAGAAGGGGCTGCCCAGCGTTTATCCGCATTACATGGACTCGATCCACGGGTTTGCGCTGAGCAAGGAAGGCCTGCTGGTGGCCGCGAACTGCCAGAGCTGTCACGGATCGCACGGCATCCTGAGCCATAAAGATCCAAAGAGCCCGACATTCAAGGCGAATATTCCGAAGACGTGCGGGAGCTGTCACGCCAAGATCAACGACGACTTCCAGGGTGGCTCACACGGGCATGCGGTGGCTACGGGCAACTTCAAGGCTCCGGTGTGTACTGACTGCCACACGGCGCATGCGATTCTTCAGCCGACCGAGGCCGAATTCCGGATGCAGTCAACGCCGATCTGCGGATCGTGCCACAAGGACAAGCTCTCGACCTACCGCGATACTTTTCATTCGCAGCTGGGCTCGCTCGGGGGTTATGTAGAAACAGCGCGCTGCTGGGATTGCCATGGAGCACACGAGATTTATCCAGGGACGGATCCGCGTTCGCCCATCCACAAGGCGAATCTGGTAAAGACCTGCGGGAAATGCCACGCGGGCGCAAACCTGAGTTTCGTGCAGTATCAGCCGCATGCGAATGCGCACGATCGCAAGCTCAATCCGGCGCTCTTTTACGTGCGGTTGTTCATGAATCTGCTGCTGATCAGCGTGCTTACATTCTTCGTGATTCACACGATTTTGTGGCTGATTCGGTCCCGATATGACCAGGTCAGGAGGAAGTCGGCAAATGGAGGTAATCATGCCTGAGCTGGCAAATGCTCCCAGTGAGGCCGAAAGCAAACAAGCGGCGAACGGCCGATTTTTCACCCGGTTTACCCGCGAACAGCGGTATATGCACGCGGTGCTGTTCACGACCTTTCTAGGGCTGGCCGGCACGGGGCTTCCGCTGCGCTTCAGCGAAAGCATCTGGGCACGCGGGTTGGCCGGGGCGGTGGGCGGATTCGGCGCCATTCTGTTCTTTCACAAGTTCTGCGCGCTTGCGCTTACGGTTGCGTTTCTGGTGCATGTGAAGGACATCTTTACGCGCGCGTTCTACCGTCGTGAAAAGGGCATCTTCTGGGGCGCGACTTCGATGGTGGGGAACTGGAAGGATGTGAAGGACCTGTTTGCGCATATGCGGTGGTTCGTGGGTCTCGGGCCAAAGCCGCAGTTTGAGCGGTACGCGTATTGGGAGAAATTCGATTACTGGGCGGTGTTCTGGGGAATGATTGTGATCGGATTTTCAGGGTACGCGATGTGGTTTGCGCCGTTTTTTGCGCGGTTCCTGCCGGGATGGGCATTGAATGCCGCGCTGGTGATTCACAGCGAAGAGGGGCTGCTGGCGATCCTGTTCATCTTCTCGATACATTTCGTCAACACGCACCTGCGGCCGGACAGCTTTCCGATGGACATGGTGATCTTCACGGGCGTGGAGAGCGAGCAGGAGTTCAAGCACAAGCGGCCGCAGGAATACGCCCGGATGGTGCGGGAAGGGAAGGCAGAGCAGCGGCTTGGCGAGGCACCGGCGAAGTGGTTTGTGAACTTCTCGCGGGTGGTGGGGTTTACGGCGATTTTTATTGGCGTGACGCTACTGGTGCTGACGCTGACGGCGTATTTCGACTAGATCAATATGGTGAAGCAACGCGGGCCTGGATGCAATCGGGGATCGATTGTGGAGTGAACCGCCGGGCAGTATTCGAAGAGCATTCCTCGGCGGCTGAAGCCGCGGGTCCGGTCGACAGGGATGAATCCGTGCCTTTTCAATGTCCACCCAGGCGGCAGGAAACCCACGAAAGCAGCAGGGATGAATCCGCGCATCTTCAAAAACACGTTTGTGGAATCGGAGCTAGTCTTCGAGAGTTGAGCCGACGCGGCTCCAGCGCGGGCGGTTGCGGTAGATGCTCATGGGGCTGGAATTGAAGCAGGTGCGGAGGACGCGCTGGAGGAGGCGCTGTGCCCAGAAGCCTGCGGCAATGGCGCAGAGGGAGCAGACGAGCCAGATGGCCCAGCCGGTGATTTCAGCGCGGGTGCTGGAGCAGTTGCCCCACATCATGTCGGGGCCGCAGGCGAAGCTGGTGTTGGGGATGAGCCCGCAGATGTAGTAGAGGGAGACGGCGGCGGGAGGCGTGGTGAGGATGGCGAGCGCGAAGGGGCGGAGACGCGGGATGGCGAGGGAGATCAGCGCGGCCAGGGAAGAGGCGATGAGGGCGGCGAGGGCGGTCAGCGCTTCGGCAAGGATGCCCATGGGACGACTCCTAAGCGGAGGATATCGTATTCGGGCCTGGATTGGACGGAATGAGGAATCCGGGATCGCGTAACAGAGGCCCCCGGTCCCAAATGCGAGGGACGGGGGTACCCGGCATTGAATAACGCAGATCCCAGCTCAAAAGGCGACGCACCCGGGCGAACGCGGGAGGATTTCCGGGCACCCGCATTCATTCAGCAGCGTGCTCCTCCCACTGGAATACTTCTCCGAGCGGCACATTGAAGACGCTCGCGATGCGGAACGCGGCTTCAAGGGAGGGAGAGTATTTTCCGGCTTCAATCGCGGCGATGGTCTGCCGGGTGAGACCGATGCGCTGTCCAAGCTCGGCCTGCGACATTTCGCCGTTATGAAAGCGCAGGATGCGAATTCGATTGGAGATTTTGCCTTGCATCACGCCTGCCTGCGGTATCTGGTGACGACTACGCTGAGGCGAACCAGTTCGGCGAGAACGATCATGAAGATGGAGGCATGAACGAGCGTCCATCCTTTGTTCGTGAAGGGCATGATGCATCCCACCTGGATCATGCCGAAGATCAGCACGTAATAGGCGGAGCTGACGGAGATGCGCTTGATGGCCTGATCGCGCTCATCCAGTGGCATTCGCGCTTCTTCGGGCGACTTGCTTCGGAGGATCAGGTGACCGACCCCGAGGATGAGGAGTTCGGCAATGGTGATTGCGGCGTAATAGCCAAGCTCGTGGAGATCGGGCAGGGGTCTCGGCCGTGAGTCCAAGGCAACGTGAATGAAGTAGGGTCCAAAGGTGACGATCATCGCGAAGAGCGATAACCAGGCGGTTTTCTCTCGATAGGGCATTTCGTGAACCTCTCAGAATCGTTTGATCTGGGGGAAGAGTAATCAATAGCGAACATAATGTCAAGAAAAAATAACATTAAGTAAAGAAAATAATACTAAATGTAAATAATAGTTGCGGATACTTGAGGTTATCTGAGCAGGTGCGGGTCACTTTGAAATTCGGCGCTTCTTTCCGGAAGGAGGGAGGAGGAGGCGATCGAATTTGCCCAGGCACACTGCACGGAGACGATGGCGGAGTTTCAGGGGCTGCTGCTGGGGCTGGGGCGGGAATGGAATTCGCCAACGATGGAAGGAGAATACAGCGCGGTGTAGCGGGTATCCCAGGTCTGAAAAATTGAGATCCTTCGGCAAGCTCAGGACATGCTCCGGGGCAGCCAGCGGTCGAGAGGTGAAACCGATCCGGATTGATTCGGTTTCACCTCGCAGTCTATTTCTACTTGTCGGTGAGCGCTTCGACGCCGGGAAGTTTTTTGCCCTCAAGGAACTCGAGGCTGGCGCCGCCGCCGGTGGAGATGTGGGTGATCTGGTCGGCAACGCCTGCCTGGTTAATGGCGCTGACGGAGTCGCCGCCACCGATGATCGATGTGGCTCCCTTGTTGGCCGCAACGGCGCGGGCGATGGCATTGGTTCCCTTGGCGAAGTTCGGGAACTCGAAGACGCCGGCGGGACCGTTCCAGACAATCGTGCGGGCGCGTGACACGAGGTCTTCGATGGCGGCGACTGACTTGGGACCGATGTCGAGGCCTTGCCAGTCGGCAGGGAAGTCCTTCGAGGTATCCCAGGGCTGCGTCTTCGCGGTGTTGTCGAACTTATCGGCGAGGATGTTGTCGACCGGGAGCAGGAGTTCGACGCCCTTGGCTTTGGCTTTCTCGAGTGTCTGTTTGGCGAGGTCGATTTTGTCTTCTTCGACGAGGGACTTGCCGGTGCCGACTCCCTTGGAACGATAAAACGTGTAGGCCATGCCGCCGACGATGACGAGCGTATCGACCTTGTCGAGCAGGTTCTGGATGACGTCGATTTTGCCGGAGATCTTGGAACCGCCAATGATGGCGATGAAGGGTTTCTCAGGGGATTCGAGCGCCTTGCCGAGATAGGTGATTTCCTTTTCCATCAGCAGGCCGGCGGCGGCAGGCTTGAGGTAGTGAGTGATGCCCTCGGTCGAAGCATGGGCACGGTGCGCGGAGCCGAAGGCGTCATTGCAGTAGACCTCCGCGAGGGAGGCGAGTTTCCTGGCGAACTCGGGATCGTTTGCTTCTTCTTCGGCGTGGAAACGGAGGTTTTCGAGCAGCAGGACCTGGCGCGACTCGAGCTGACGGGACATTTCTTCAGCGATTTCGCCGATGCAATCGGGGGCGAAGGCGACGTTGATGGAGTCGCCGATGTGCTTGTCGAGCAGTTCGCGGAGGCGATCAACGACAGGGCGAAGGGAGTATTTCGGATTTGGCTTGCCCTTGGGGCGGCCGAGGTGGGAGGCGAGGATGACCTTGGCATGGTGGCGAAGCGCGTACTCGATGGTGGGCAACGTAGCGATGATGCGGGTGTCGTCGGTGATGGTCGAGCCGTCCTCGGTGAGCGGCACGTTGAAGTCAACGCGGATAAAGACACGCTTGTTGCGGAGTTCAATGTCGCGGATGGAGAGCTTGGACATGGGAAAACCTTTCTAGGGACTGAGGGACTGAGGGACTGAGGAACTAGGGACTAGGAAGCACCGCGTCCATTTCGATTTCGATGCGCCAGTTGGGGTTGAGCAGGGCGGCGACGACGACCATGGTGGCGGCGGGGCGGATCTGGCCGAAGAACTCACCGTGGACCCGGCCGATCGCTTCCCAGTCTTCAACATGGGTGAGGTACATGCGGGTGCGGACGACGTCGTTGAAGGATGCGCCTGCTTGGGCGAGTGCTTTCTCGATGATGGCGAAGATGCGACGCGTCTGGCCGGCGGCGTCTTCGTTATCGGCACCGACGGGGCCGGTTCCGGCGACGTGGATGGTGTTGCCGATGCGCACGGCGCGCGAGAAGCCGATGATGGGCTCGAAGGGTGATCCGCCAGTGATGTTTGTACGCATGCGAGTGGACAGTGAACCGTGTGCAGTGAACAGTGCGTTGCATCAGTGGACAGATGACCAAGGCTGATCACTGTCCACTGTGCACTGTTGGCTGTTTTACAGGCCCTTCTTCACCAGGAAGCCGACGAGGTCGACGACGCGGTTGGAGTAGCCCCACTCGTTGTCGTACCAGCTGAGGACCTTGACGCTGTTGCCGATCACCTTGGTGAGAGGGGCATCGACGATCGAGGAGAGCGGGTTGCCTTTGAAGTCGGAGCTGACCAACTGGTTTTCGTCGTAGCCGAGAATGCCTTTCAGTTCGCCTTCTGCGGCGGCCTTGAGAGCGGCATTCACTTGCTTCACGTCGGTCGCCTTTTCGCTGATGAAAGTGAGATCGACGATGGAAACGTTGGGTGTGGGAACGCGGAGCGAGAAGCCGTCGAGCTTGCCGGCGGTCTCAGGGATGACCAGCTTGAGCGCCTTGGCGGCGCCAGTGGAGCTGGGAATCATGTTGATGGCAGCGGCGCGGGCGCGACGTAGGTCCTTGTGCGGGAAGTCGAGAATGACCTGGTCGTTGGTGTAGCTGTGAATCGTAGTCATAATGCCGCTGACGATGCCGCAGTGCGCGATAAGGACCTTGACGACGGGGGCGAGGCAATTGGTGGTGCAGCTGGCGTTGGAAATGATGTTGTGTTTGGCCGGATCGTACTTGTCCTGGTTGACGCCGAGAACCAGCGTAATGTCTTCGTTTGTGGCTGGAGCGGAGATGATGACCTTCTTGACGGTCGAACCGAGGTGCGCCTTGGCGACGTTCGCGTCGGTGAAGCGGCCGGTGGATTCGATGACCACCTGTGCGCCGTTATCGGCCCAGGGGAGCTTCGCGGGATCCTTTTCGGCATAAACCTTGATCTTTTTTCCATCGACGGAGATGAAGTCATCGCCGGCCTGAATGTCGTTCGGCAGGTTGCCGAGGATTGAGTCGTACTTGAGCAGATGGGCCAGAGTTGCGGGGCTGGTCAAGTCGTTAACGGCAACAAAATCGAGCTCCTTATTGCCGAGGGCGGCGCGCAAAACGTTGCGTCCAATTCGGCCAAAGCCGTTGATGCCAACCTTAACTGCCATGTGTATTCTCCTTCGGTGTGCGTAGGTCTCTTTGGTTGTGAGTGATGGCATGTGGCGGCCGTACGTCGCGCACCAGGCAATTCCACCAAACTCATCAGGCTAACACTGTTGTCAACGAGAACAAAATGAATGCTTGGCGGCTGCGACCGCCACCAAAATGCGCTCAACGCTAGTTTCAAGTCGGGGAACAGCACTGTATGTGACGCGTTTCACACCATTTGCAGCCCCTTTGGTTCGTGTGTTATCCCGGTATCAACCCCTGGGCGACGGAAATGTGAAGTTCGCGGGAATGCGGAGGGTGCAGAACGACGAATGAGAAGACGGTCAAGGCAAGCTCAAAATAACTCGGAATCCACAGGCAAGATCGGACAGGAAATCCCGCAGAATCAGCCTCGGCCACTTGTGCCCTCCTATCTTGATCAGCCGGCGCCACCAGAGCGCGCTGCGGAACCGCCAAGGCAAAACCGTGGACCATCGGCCTCTGCGCGCCCACAGGAACCATCGCGGCCGGAGTGGAATGAGCCCGCCGGCTCTGGACGACTCGAGCTGGAAACGCAGCCTGAATCGCCTTCGGGTGCATCAGAGGTTCAAGCCGAAAGGGCAGAAAAGGCACCCCGCGGATATGTGGTGCTTGCGATCGGATTGCCAGGTTCAGGGAAGACAACGTGGTTTCGGCGCCGCGGCGTGACGCCTTTATCGAGCGATCTGCTGCGCAATATTCTGTTCGATGACGTTGAGGAGCAGAAGTTTTCAGGGCTGGTGTTTTCCACGCTGCGTTCGCTTTTGAGGGCGCGGCTGATCGCAAAGATGCCGTGGAACTACGTGGACGCGACGAACCTGTCTGTGCACGAACGGCGTCAGTGGATCAAGATGTCGAAGAGCTTTGGTTACGAGGTGCAGGCGGTATTTTTCGATGTGCCGCTGGACGTATGTCTGGAGCGCAATCGTTCGCGAGATCGCATGGTCAGCGAGGACGTGATGCGCAAGATGGCCGAGAAGCTGAAGCCGCCAGTGTTTGAAGAGGGGTTCGCGAAGATCACGGTGGTGCGGGTGAAACGGGAAAGCTAGCGTTTCCAATCCCGCAGGTTTACGTGCGGCGAAGGAGGCGACATGCCAGATCCGTTGCGATATCTGACGGGTGAAGAGATCTGCAGGGGCGATCGTGTGCGCTTCCATGGGCACGAAGCGCAAATCGAGTTTGCAGCAGCAGACCTGGAGGATCCGGAACACGGCTGCTTCGTTAGCCTGTATGGCGGGGGCGTAATGGTGAACGATCCCGCCGTTTCGGGGCATACATTTATTCCGGTTGATCAACTAAGGAATTACGAAGACCTGGAGCTTGTTGGCCGGGGCGAATAACCGAATTGGTCCACGCGGTTTCGCGGGCACGGTACATTTCTCAGGGCTGACAGCCCCAATTGAAATGGAAACTCTGCGGCACGACCGAGAGGTGTGCCTTTCAAACACGATTCAGGCGTCGAGGAGGTTTCCAATGAGCGCTCATACTGCTGCCGTTTCGTACGTTGAGCCGTGGCTACGCGGGACGCACAACGAAGTTCCCGCCGTGGCTCGCGCTGTGCTTCATGCATTCGATCTTGCACTCGATGACCTGACGAAATGGACCGAGGGTCTGACCGATGTCGAGATCCATACGCTGCCGCTGGAACTTCCGCCGATTGCTTTTCATCTGCGTCACATTGCGCGTTCGGTCGATCGGCTGCTGACGTATGGTGAAGGAAACCAGCTTTCGGCTCAGCAGTTGTCTCTGATGAAAGCTGAAGAGGTGGGTCCGGAGCATGACGAGCGGGAGACGCTCGCCGCATTGTTGAACGAGGTACGGAATTCGTTCTCCAGTGCGGCAGAGCGTGTGCGCGCGCTTGCTTCCTTGGATTTGAATACTCCGCGCGCTGTAGGGCGTAAACAGTTGCCGACATCCATCGGGGGAGCGCTGGTGCATGTGGCCGATCACACGATGCGTCACGTAGGCCAGGTGGTTACGACGGCAAAAGTCGTGAAGGCGATGCGCGAAGTGGCTCCGGCGCCGGCTGTTTCGTCGGTGTGACAAAAGGCAACGGCAACCTGGATCTCGAGTGGCTGCGCAACTCGCTGCTTTTACTCCAGCGGCGACGATTTCGCTTGAGGCGAGCGACCCGGCAGCAATTGGCGAGCTGGTGCAAGCGCTAGCTGATTTTGCGGTGGCGGGACTACTGCGTCTAAAATTGCGGCAACTTTAAAAGTCATCGAGAGGATGCTATGCAAGAGCTGCAACCTCGTTTTTTGCCGCTGGCCGCCAAAACGGTGGTGTGCCACACCATTACTTACTTCTTCATGGGCATTCTCGCCTATCATTTTCTGCACTACCAGGATTTCATCAACAATCCTTGTTCGGGCATGCGGCCGATCACGAGTTTGTGGATGATTCTCGGAACGCCGTTGCAGATGGTTCGTGGTGTGCTGTTCGCATCCGTGTTCTATATTTTCCGCGAGCGCTTGTTCGGGCAGCGGCGCGGGTGGATAGCGATGGCCTGGATGCTGATCGGCATCGGGATTCTGGGGACGTTTGCCGCACCAGCGGGATCGCTGGAGGGGTTCATCTACACGACTACACCCTTCCTATCCCAGATCAAGGGCTATCTCGAGATCGTGCCGCAAGCTTTGCTACTTTCGGCGCTGCTGTGCTACTGGGTGAACAACGCGGGAAAGAAGTGGATCACGTGGGCACTGACGGCCCTTTATATCGTCTGCGCGGGGTTGCCCCTGCTGGCCCTGGTGGCTCCGAAACGCTGATCCAGCGCCGGCGGGCCTTGAGCTCGATTGGCCACTCCGTCGAGACTGAGTCCGCTACTTCTGATACGTGTAGAAGCCGCGACCGGATTTGCGACCGAGCCAGCCGGCATCGGTCATTCGGACAAGCAGCGGGCACGGGTAGTACCTGGGATCGCCGAAGCCGTCGTGCAGAACGCGCATGATGTCCACGCAGACATCGATGCCGATGAAGTCGGCAAGCGTCAGAGGGCCCATGGGGTGCGCCATGCCGAGTTTGAAGACCTGATCCACAGCTTCAGCCGTCGCGACGCCTTCCATCACTGCATAGGCGGCCTCGTTGATCAATGGCATCAGCACCCGATTGGAGACGAACCCAGGTGCATCGTTCACCTCGACAGGAGTCTTGCCCAGTTTGATCGCCAGATCGCGGACGGCTGCAAATGTGGCGTCGCTCGTGGCCATCCCTCGAACTACTTCTACCAGCGCCATGACCGGCACAGGATTGAAGAAGTGCATCCCGATGACCTGGGGCGCGCGGGCCGTGAGGGCAGCCAGCCGGGTGATCGAAATGGAAGACGTGTTCGTGGCGAGGATGGCTGTCTCGGGGAGGATCCGGTCAAGTGTGCGGAAGACCCCAGCTTTTAATTCGAAGCGCTCGGGCGCGGCTTCCACTGCCAGTTGTGCGGTCCCAAGCGAATCCATTTGGATTGTCGGGGTGATTCGACTCAGGGCAGGTTCGATCTCTGCCTCCGGCAGTTTTCCATTGCTGGCTTCGCGGCCAAGATTGGTCCGGATGGAAGCCAGGGCGCGGTCGAGGAAGCTTTGCTCGACGTCGCACAAAATGACCGGAAATCCCGCCCGTGCAAACACATGCGCAATTCCCGAACCCATGGTTCCCGCGCCCACGACACCTACGGTTTCGATCTCAGGCATAGCACCTCCCAGGCACAAGGGAGTGTAGCAGTTGGGGACCGACGAAATCCTTCCGGCGAGGGCAACCTTTTTATGGGAGAGATCATCGCACAGATGTTCCCGTTGGGATTAACCGCTTCGCCGCACTCCTGTGTGCGGAGGTCCGACTGCAGGAATCATCACCCCTGAAGCTGTTCATTGGAGCAGGATGGCCACTCTACCCAGCCGGGCAATTGCAGACAAATCCAAGAGGGTACCGCGTACGCCGCAGTTGAAGCCTTCGCAGTTGGGGGAACTGCTGGCGTCGGCTCCTGCGGCCATAGCATTTTTAAGCGGCCCTGACATGCGCTGTTCGTATGTGAACGAAATGGCGGTGAAGGTAACCGGGCGGGAGTCTGCCGACCAGCTTCTGGGATTCACGTTTCAGGAGGCGCTGCCGGAGCTTGAGGGTACCGGAGTGTTCGAGATCGTGGAGGAGGTGGCGCGGTCAGGACAGCCTTTCTGCGGCCGCGAATTCAAGGTCCCCCTTCGCAAGATGCAGCACGGGGAGATCGAAGACAAATACTTCGATTTTGTCTGCCAGCCGATCCAGAACGCAGATGGGGAACTGGACGGCATCTTCATTCATGCGATTGATCTGACCGATCGCGTTCTGAACCGTCGTGCTCTCGAACGAAGTCAGGAGCGATTGCGCATTGCACACGAGGCCGCGCGAGTGGGGACGTGGGAATGGGATGGAGTGGCAAATTCGCGCACACTCTCTCCGGAGTTGCATCGGATGTTCGGCACGGAACCCGACTGGAGCGAACAGCAGATCGAGCAGACGTGGGCATCGCGAGTACATGCAGCCGATCGTCCTCGCGTGTACGCGGTCATGGCTGACGCAATGGGCACGGGCAGGTTGGAAACCGAATATCGCTTCGAGCATCCCGAGTTCGGCGAGCGAGTGATGTACACCATCGGCCGCAGAATGAATGCGGGGACCCAGCTGGTCGGGGTTGTACTCGACATCACGGAGCAGAAGAGCGCTGAGCGACAGGCCGCGGAGCAACGCGAACGGTTCGAATTTGCCGCGAATGCGGCGAATATCGGCTACTGGTTTTGCGACCTGCCGTTCGACAAGCTTGTCTGGGATGAGCGCGTGAAGGAACACTTCTGGCTGCCATCGAATGCCGAAGTGGACATCTCGCTCTTCTACAAGAGATTGCACCCGGAAGATCGCGAGCCGACCCGTGCCGCGCTGGAAGACGCGATTGTGAACCAGTCAACCTATGACGTGGAGTACCGCACAGTATCGCCGGACGGTCGCATCAAATGGATCCGCGCTACCGGACGCACGGCATACGACAAAGGCGGGAACCCGGTTCGATTCGACGGGGTGACGCAGGACGTGACCGCGCTGAAGCAGACGCGCGAGGCACTGATCCGAAGCGAAAAGCTTGCGCTCGTGGGCCGGCTGGCGGCGGCTATTTCGCACGAGATTAATAACCCTCTGGAATCGGTGATCAACCTGCTGTATCTCATCAGCGAGAATTCACGTGATGAGGTGGTGAAGGAATTCAGCCGATCGGCGCAACAGGAGTTGGCCCGGGTTTCGCACATTGTCCGCATACATTGCGCTTCAACAGGCAGAACCAGGGAGCATTGCGCGAGAATGTTTCGGAATTACTGGACTCCTCCGCCGCCATTTACCAGCCGCGGATGAAGAGCCTGGGAGTGACGATTGAACGGGACTACAGCGAGAAACAGAGGATTCTTTGCTTAGGCTCGGAACTGCGGCAGGTTTTTGCAAACCTGATTGGCAATTCATTCGATGCGTTGAGGCCGGGGGGCAAGCTGGTGCTTCGGACGCGCGATCAGTTGCACCCGCGCACAGGGGAACGAGTTGTACGGGTCACCATCGCAGACAGCGGAATGGGAATGGACAGGACGATTCAAAGCCGTTTGTTCGAGCCCTTCTTTACTACGAAGGGTGACAAGGGCACAGGACTTGGGCTCTGGGTAAGCCGGGAGATTTTGAGGAAGCTTCGGGCCTCAATTCGAATTCGCAGCCGCCGGGCGCCCGGGCAGAGTGGCACTACGTTTTCGATCTGGATTCCCGCCGATTCGGCTTCAGAGCGCGAATAGCAGCAAAAATGGCGCGGCCGGAGAAATTCCCAGCAGCCGCGCCAGATGACCCCAACTCAATTCAGATCAATTGCCCTGCGCACCCGCAGGAACCAATCGCACCGCCTCAGTGACAGTGAGCATCAGGTACGATCCTTCATCAAGATTCGCCTGGGGATGGTTGACAAGCAGATGCGTGGTCACCACGCCCGCCCCGATGATGCCTCCGGCGAGCATGCCGGCCGGGCCGCCCAGAGCAGCGCCCACGATCATGCCGCCGCCACCCACGCCCGCGTATTCAATGCCATTCTTTTTCAGGCGGGAGCCCGGCGTGATGATTCCTTCTGAGCCGACTTTCAGATTCGAGCCGGGGGTGGAGTTCACAACTGCGTGAAGCTGGAACTTGCTGCCGTTCTCGAAAGTGACGGTCTCAGGCTGAAGAAGGATGGAGCCGTGTCCGGCGAAGTGTCCGGTTGAGACCTGAGCGACCCGGCCGTCGATCTCTGCTCCGGCAGGGATTACGACCTGCCCATCCTGAATGACGTCGCTGGCTACGCGGCTGCGGAACGGTTCGCCCTGCTCAGAAAGACCGCTGGAGACCTCGGTGAGGAGCTTGACGCGGATCAGTGTGCCTTCACCGATGGTTCCGGCAGGAAGCGGATCGGGATGAACGATATCGCTGTCCGGATCGGCTACTGCGGCGCGGGTGCTAAGCCCGGGAGTTGAAGGAGCGATTCCAACGATGCCCGCGTCAGTGCCGTCGCCATACTTCTGCGGAACGGGAGTCGTTCCCTGAATTGCGTGCTGCGCAGGCGCGGCTTGCGGTTGCACCAGGGGGTGTGCAGGAGAGGGTTTGGGAGTGGGTGCGGGTTGCTCGGTAGTGATGATGGTGTCGTCTGGAGGGGGATTGGAGGTTCCTTGGTAGGGGTTTGACTGGCTTGCGTCCTGGGCCACGAGGGCGGTGGCTGCCAACGCGAAGAATGCACATGCAAGAACGGGCCGGTTCATCCGAGACTCCTTGATGCAGGCGGTACAACCCATCTACTTAGACCCGGCCTGCGAAAAAATGTTCTGCGGGGAGATGCGGTGAGGTGTCACCGCGGATTCTCACCCAAACTAATGCTAGCGTGATGCATTTACCGGCGTGTCACAAGCGGCTTGGGGGAGTGTCGCTGGCGGCACGAATCAATTGAGATAACGGTCCTAGCGATGTCGATTGTTCGCAGCAGGTTGCACATTGTGACCGGTGCCACACGGGAGAGCGATGCTGCGTTTGTTAGAATCCGAACGGAACAATTCTCAGGTTTCTTTCTGCAATTTTCACGGATGGAGAAAGCTTTTGAAGCACGGCCATCAGCTTCTGGAAACAATTCAGAGCGCTGCCGGAGAGGCTGTAGCCGTAGATCGCCGTCCGCAACTGAACGACCGGCTGCAGCACCGCATTGCGAGGACCGATATGACTGAAATTGTTGCAATTCGCGCGCGCGAGGTTTTAGATTCGCGTGGAAATCCCACTGTGGAAGCCGATGTGATCCTGGAAAGCGGCGCTTTGGGCCGCGCTATCGTGCCTTCCGGCGCTTCCACGGGTGAGCACGAAGCTGTCGAGCTGCGCGACGGCGACAAGAGCCACTACCTCGGAAAGGGTGTTTTGCAGGCCGTCGAGAATGTCGAGAGCGTGATTGCTCCCGAACTCGAGGGCATGGATGCCTCGAATCAGCGGCTGATCGACCAGACCATGATCGCGCTGGACGGGACCGCAAACAAAGGCAAGCTGGGGGCGAATGCGATTCTGGCCGTATCACTGGCTTCGGCGCGTGCGGTCGCGCAGACCCTGGAAGTTCCGCTGTACCGGTACCTGGGAGGTGTGAATGCCAGCATCCTGCCCACACCGATGCTGAATGTGCTGAACGGCGGGGCGCATGCAGACTCGAACGTGGATTTTCAGGAGTTCATGATCATGCCGGTCGGGGCCGAGCGTTTCAGCGATGCACTGCGCTGGGCCGCGGAGACGTTCCACACGCTGAAGAGTGTGCTGAAGAAGCGCGGCTACAACACGGCGGTCGGAGACGAGGGCGGATTTGCTCCTTCGCTGAAATCGAATACCGAGGCGGTGGAGCTGATTCTGGAGGCGATCACGCAGGCGGGGTACAAGCCGGGTGAGCAGATATCCATTGCGCTCGATCCGGCGTCTTCGGAGTTCTACGACAAGGAAAAAAACAAGTACGTCTTCAAGAAGAGCGACAAGCGCGAACTGAGCAGCGAGCAGATGGTGGACTTCTGGGCAGACTGGGCGAAGCAATATCCCATTGTCTCGATCGAAGACGGCCTGGCCGAGGATGACTGGGAAGGCTGGAAGCTGATCACAGACAAGCTCGGCAGCCAGATCCAACTGGTGGGCGATGATCTGTTTGTGACCAATGTGAAGCGGTTGCAGAAGGGCATTGAAGAGGGCGTCGCAAACTCGATCCTGATCAAGGTGAACCAGATCGGAACCTTGACCGAGACCCTGGAAGCCATCGATCTTGGTCGTCGCTACGGCTATACCGCCGTCATGTCGCATCGCTCGGGCGAGAGCGAGGACACGTTCATTGCGGATCTTGCAGTGGCAACGGGCGTTGGCCAGATCAAGACCGGCTCGGTCAGCCGCACCGACCGGATCGCCAAGTACAACCAATTGCTGCGCATTGAAGAAGAATTGGGAGCGGGTGCCGTCTATCTCGGACTGGAATCGCTGAACTGCGGTGAAGAGTAGCCCTGATCCATCAAGCGTGGGTGCTTGCGGTTAAGAGCGCCCACGACCCGTCCTGAAGTCTCGTGACGCGCCAGGTGCCGGTTACGTTACCGGAGTATTGACATCTGGTGTGCATGCCAACTGAGTAGCCCTACACTAAAGGCAATGCGCCTCCTGACAGCTTTTCTCCTGCTGCTGAGCTTCCTGTCTGCCGCGGCTCAGACCGCCCCCGTACTGACTCTGCGTGATCTGAAAGAAGCCGAGACGCTTGGGGCGGATCTTTATACGAATTCGGGCGCAACCGGACTGGTTCTCGTTGTCGTTCGCGGCGAGCAGGTTTACTTTCACGGCTATGGGCAGACAATGCCGGGGTCGCACACGGCTCCGACGGAGAAGTCGGTCGTTCGTCTGTGTTCGTTGACCAAAATCTTCACCACGGATGTGCTGGCGAAGCTGGCGGCAGACGGCACGGTGCGTCTGAACGACACGCTGAAGAGATATGCACCCGAGGGAGCGTTGGTTCCTGACAAGGACGCGCCAATCACACTGGAGGAATTGGCGACCCATACGGCTGGCCTTGAACGTGAAATCGGGACCGCACCACGACATACTCCGCACTTTTCCTATCCCGACTACGAGACGCGGTGGCATTGGCTGGCGAGTGCACAGTTGAAGTTCACGCCCGGAACGCAGGCGTTCTACTCCAACATTGGATTCGATTTGCTGAGTGACGCATTGGCGAAGGCTGCGAAGATGCCCTATGCCACCCTGCTCGAGAGCCGGACATTGAAGCCGTTGACGATGTGGGAGACTACGTTTTATCCGAATCCCGGCCAGTGCGAACGGCTGATGACCGGCGCATACGACGAGGGTCCTTGCACCATCACCGCGAGCACACAGGGAAGCAGCGGGCTCTACTCCACACCGAGGGATATGGAGAAGTTCCTGATCTACCTGGTGGGCTCGGGCGCGCCGAAGCTGCCGGTGCAGGCCGATGATGCGCATGGGGTGTATTTGCTGCCGTCGAGCCTTGCTGGCCAGTATGGGCTGGATCATGCCGGGAGACCGAGCGGGATCGGCCTGGGATGGATGCACCTCCGCACGAATGACGACGTTTCGCACATCATTGAGAAGACCGGTGGTGGAGCGGGATTCACGACCTATATCGCAATTCATCCTGCGAGCCATACTGCTCTGTTTGTGGCTGCGACAGAAGGGCCTCCGCACGCATGGACCCCTGGGTTCAACCTCTTCAAAGCTTCGAATAATGGCTTGCTGGCGCTTGCGGGGCTGCCAGCTATGCCGGATGCTCCCAGGCGCAGGTACGCCAGTCGTCATCTTGCACGCGCCTCGATGAAGACGCGCTCAAGCAAGCGGGGCAGACGGAGAGGCACGGTGCGGGTGGCACAAAGGGCGGCGGCAGACAGTTCACGGAACTGATGCTGCGGCAGAGTAGTGCTCTATCGCGCTGACTAACTGCAGCCTCCGCTGACGGTCTGAAGTCAAGAACCGGTAAACGCCGGCCGATTTGCACTCTGGCTCCACATCTGCGGATCCCAAGTCAAACTCCTTTACAATCTCGCCGTTGGCGCGTGATATCAACGTGATTCGCTGGAGGGGCTCAGTGGGAACTCCCATGAACTTTCCCTGCGCGTCGACTGTGGGATTGCCTGACTGAAGGACCTTCCCGGGTTGGATCGCAATCGACGAAGCGCCCACTGAAATCAGGCCCTCAATGACATTCCCATTCGGTAGATGGGGAGTTATCGAGCTTACCACTCCGTCCTCACTGAGCTCGATGATGGGAAGACCGGAGGAATAGAGCGGGACGAGCAATAAACGCCCGTCCGAGGGTACCAGCTGTGACATAGCAATCAGAGTGATTGGTGAATAAGAGCCCGTGCCGCGCGAGGCCGTGGGTAATTGTGCAGCCCTCTCCAGGAAGTCATCCTTGTTAAGCCGCAGATCCCTGATGAATACGCCATGTTCATCGAGGAGATCGAGAGCCATTCGGTGATTGAGACGATCCTCTGAGATGAGCAGGATGTGTCCGGAAGGAAAGACACCGAGAACGAGTGGGTTCCGGTCTTCGCCGGGCGCGATCGTTTCCAGAAGGTTCCCGGTCGTGTCGTATTTCAATACCACCGGCGAGAGCGGCGTGCGCTCTTGTTCCTTCGAAATCCTTCTGCCTCGATCCAGCACATAAACGTGCTCATTCCCAACAAAGACAGATTGCGGCATCGACATTGATGAGAATTCGGGGACGGACCACCACGGAAAGCTCGTCACTGTACTGTCGGGATGGACGCCCAGCAACGCCGGTATATTTTGCCGGTCGGGATCCGCATTCGTCCCGGAGACGGTTCCATTCACGAAAATATAAGCGCTTCCGTCGTCAGCGCAACGAAAGTTTTCCAGATACGCTGCGTCCGCCCCAATGTTCGCGATCGTTTTAGGCTTTGAGAATTCCAGTCTCGATATGCGGACCGCCATTGGCGCCGCATCGTCAACCTTGCCGCGGTCTTGACCCATTCCAAAACTTGCGGCAGCGAGGTATGCAAGTGCGACGTGCAATGTAGTCTTCTTAAATCTCGCTCCTTCAGGGCTGGCTTACGAGTGTCCGTCTCCGAGTTAATGGGATCGCCGCGCGAGACAGATCCTGATTCTCTGGGAAATAGGCCTAACGAAGACCGCCGGAGCAAGAGGCAATGAGAATCGGCGCTCCGGGAAAGGCGCGATGGAGATCCTCAATCCGGGCCCGCCGGGCCGGAGCGTCCATACCGGAGCAATCTTCCTGCGGAATGCAATAGTTAATCTGGAACGCAGCGCGGCAACGGGGAATGCCAAGCACACAAGTAGTAAAGCCCAAGCTCTGCACGAAGCCCCCGGAATCGTCCGAATAACCCTTGTCGTAGCAGATCTGGGTGAAGATCCCGCACTGTGCCAAGCAGGCATTGCCGTTGTCAATGACGCAGTTTTGAGCCGCGGCGGGCACCGCAAACCAAGATGCAGCGAGAAGGAAAGACAGGAAGAGGGAGACAGTTCTCGGTTTCATCGCTGGCCCCACACAGACGACCATCACGCTTTCAACGACCGCAGCCACGCGAAGAATCTGGCCGGTAATTGAGCACATCGGAGATGTCCTGTCAAGGACAATGTTAGCCTGCCGAGTCATCCCTTTTTCAGTTTGAGTCACGCTCGCCTCTAGTAAGCAAGAGTGAAGTGTCCTGCTCGCAATCTTGCGGGGACCAGCATATACGGCGTGGCAATCAAAACTGAGATCGAAGCGTGCACGCAGAGCGCACCTGCCCTTCCAATACTATTTATGAGTGTCGGGATGTGAGCGTCACCACGCAGTCCCGACAAATCCAGCATTTATCCTGATCTCAGTACATCGATTAATTACGAGGTAGATTCTTCGTGGCTTCAACGAAACACCCTCTTGTACTCACCATCCTGGATGGATGGGGTTATCGCGCTGAAACAGCGAACAACGCTATCGCACTCGCACGTAAGCCTTCCTATGACAAGTTGCTCCGCGAATTTCCGAATACGCTGATCCAGGCGTCAGATCATTTTGTGGGTCTGCCCGATGGGCAGATGGGTAACAGCGAAGTGGGCCACCTGAATATTGGAGCGGGCCGCATCGTGCAGATGGATATCACGCGCATCGATGCACTGATCGCCTCGGGGCAGTTCTCGAAAGAGCCGCCGATCGTGCAGGCGATGCAAAAGGCGCGCGATGGGCGAAAGCAACTGCATCTCTTTGGGCTTGTTTCCGACGGTGGGGTGCACTCGCACCAGGAGCACTTGTATGCGTTGCTGCGCACAGCCCGCGAGTACGGGTTGCAGAGCGTGTTTGTGCACGCTTTTATGGATGGGCGCGACACCGCTCCTGACTCCGGCGCCGGCTTCATTGCGAAGCTGGAGCAAAAGATGCGCGAATACGGCGTGGGTAAGGTGGCTACCGTAAATGGCCGCTACTACGCGATGGATCGCGATCGCCGCTGGGAACGCGAGCGCAAGGCGTTCGACGCCATGGTGAACGGCAAAGCCGAGGGTGGCGCATATCCTGACCCGGTTGCGCGCTTGAAAGAGAGCTACAACAACGGGGTAACTGATGAGTTTGTGGTGCCTTTTGTTGTGGTGGACGCGGCGGGGAAGCCGGTCGGGCAGATTCGCGACGAAGATGTATGTATCAACTTCAATTTCCGCGCCGACCGAGCACGCCAGATCACGAGAGTGCTCGCGCGCGAAAGCGGTCTGAACAAAGAAGCTGGCCGCAATCTGGAGGGCTGGGAATCGCTGGATGAGATTATTCCGCGCAATCAGATTCCGAAGAACCTGCACTACCTTTGCATGACGCAGTACGACAAACTATACGAACTGCCGATGATCATTCTTCCGGAGTCGATGGATAACATTCTGGCCAATATCCTCTCGCAGAACCATTTGCGTAATCTCCGCGTGGCAGAGACCGAGAAGTTCGCGCATGTAACGTACTTCTTCAACGGCGGAGTAGAGAAGCCTTTCCCAGGCGAGGACCGAAACCTTATTCCGTCACTGAAGGTTGCCACATACGATCTGGCACCGGAAATGAAGGCGGAAGCCATCGGCGACGTGATTGTTCAGGCGGTGAACGACACCGCATTCGATCTTGTGGTTGCAAACTTCGCGAATGCCGACATGGTGGGCCATTCGGGCAAGCTGGAGCCGACGATTCGGGCCGTTGAAGCAGTGGATGCACAGCTGGGCCGGATCTATAAGGCTGTAAGGGAACGAAACGGAAGCTGGCTGATCACCGCGGATCACGGCAATGCTGAAATGATGGTGGATCCGGTCACGGGTGGCCCGCACACAGCACACACCACGAACCCCGTGCCGTTTATCTACATCAGCGAGGAGGCAAGCCGTTACAGGCTTCGTCCCGACGGCTCTCTGCGCGATATTTCGCCGACGCTGCTGGGCTTGCTGAATCTAGGCCTGCCGAAGGAGATGACCGGCGGCGATATGCGCGTGCCGATCGCTAAGTGAGTCCAATTCTTGAGTTGTGATACACAAAGGCCTCCCACAAGTGGGAGGCCTTTGAATTCACCGATACGCGCGCGAGTTTAGCGGGGGCGGAGGGATTTGATCGCGTTGGGGAGGCGTTCCATAGCGTCAGGAAAACGCTCCTCGAGCATGCGCGCGCGTTCCGCCGCGATATCGCCGAGATAGGACGGCACGGGTGTCGCTGTCAGGACGAGCACGAATGCAATCACCGAGAAGCAGACGCCCGCGATGGCTGCCGATACCAGCATGTGATAGGCATCGTAGACGTCCAGGCTGAGTATGTTGAACGCCACGTGCTCGAGTGGCTTGATGTGACGGAGCACGGCTAACGCGAAAAGCGAGAAGAATACTGACAACGACGTGAGGACGACCAAGGTGACGTCGAGCCCGCGATGGAATTTTTGCCGGGCGCGGCAGCGACTGCATTCCACGAAGTGCTGTTCATAATCTCTGCGCATCTCGGGCGAGATTCCTGAGATGTCATACCGCCAGCTTGCAAGGATTGCACCCACGACTCGGTCGGTACATTGCGGTTTCGCCATACGGATTTGACTCACTTCTGCAAGAGAATTGCTCAAATTTGTTGCATTTACGCGCTAAAAATGCAACAAAACGAGTCCAATTCCTTACGATGCCGAAAGCCCAAAAGGTGATGCAGTCGGAGACTCATGCTGTTGAGGAAAAACAACTTACAGGACAATTGATGTTCACACCGTCGACCACAGGCGTAACACGACCTGCTTACAATTGTAATCGAGCTTTGATCAAAACAGAATAGGCGCGAGGGGCTCATGTTGCCCCGCAAGCAACAGGTGATTCGCGAGCAGGCTGGCCCTGCCGTTCAACGCGCGCTCGGCTCCTATACGAGCCAGTTCGGGAAGATTGTTGCTTTCAGACAGATGCCCAAGGATCACATACGTAGCCTGGCCATCGTACTCAGTTTCGAGATAGGTCGCAGCCGCTTCGTTCGAGAGGTGACCGACGCGCGAAAGTACCCTTTGTTTGACTGACCAGGGGTAAGGTCCGTCGCGCAGCATCTCGAGATCGTGATTTGACTCCAGGAGCAGCAGGTCGACGCCCTTGAGTTGCGCTTTGACATTCGGCGGAATGTAACCGAGGTCGGTCGCGACGGCCAGGCGAATACCTTCTGCCTGAAAGACGAAGCCCACAGGGTCAGCTGCGTCATGAGGAATGGTGAACGGGCTGACAGAGATATCGCCGATCTGAAAAGTGTTTCCGGCGGAAAAGTACTCGATTTTCGGGAGCCAGGTGGGATCTTTCTCGGGTTTCGTGGCGGCGCCTTCTGCGGATTCCGACGTTTCCGATTGCGACGGGCGATTTGACAGAGTTTCCACCCCTTCTGCTTCTGTGACCTCTGCTTCTTCGGGATCGCAATCTTCCACCATGGCCGCATCGGCTTCGGCCATGCGCGCCGCAGCCTGCTTGCGGCATTGCTCAATCCATTGCGCATAGGTCATCTGCCGGCGGGGTGTCAGCCAGCGGACCCAGGCGCGATGCGTGGGTTCAGTAAAGTAGACCGGAATGCCAAGCTTGCGAGCAGTGACCGCGACGCCGGCGACGTGGTCCGAGTGCTCGTGAGTGATGATGATGGCATCGAGGGTGGCCGGTTCCTCATCAGCGAGACGCATACGGCGAAAGAGTTCGCGGCAGCTCAGGCCGGCGTCAACGAGGATGCGGGTTTTGCCGCCGGTGATAACCGTGCAGTTTCCCTTAGACCCCGACGCAAGCACTGTGAACCGAACCATGTGATGAGGATACCGCGCAAGCCTGTGCAATACGAAGGCGCTATTAACGGGGAAGGAACTCCACGTCAGTCCGGGGAACTTCGCACATGATGCCGATCACGTTCTCGTCAGGATCCTTGAGGAAAACCATCCAGAGATCGTGATCGGGCATTCTGGCGATGAGGTGTGGTTCGTCAATGAAGTTCACGCCCCTTTCCTTGAAGACGGCGTGGGTCGCATGAATGTCAGAAACTTTGAAGTAAACGATGGTTCCCCCGCGAGGTGCGCTCTTTTCTGCCGTGGTGAGCATGAGGCGGACGTCGCCGCATTTAAAGAAAACGAGAGGCCCGGCGTCGAAGAGGAACTTCATGCCAAGGGTGTTCTGATAGAAATCTTTCCCACGGACGATGTCGTCCACCGTGATGGCGATCTGGCCGATGGTTTCGAGACTCGCGGGATTGGGGGCAAGGTCGGGGTGGGTGCCGGATCCGCTCATGGGCGCTCAAGTCTCCCTCTACATCGTTAGCTGAGCTAACGATATAACATGGATGTGTACGATGATGTCAATGGAAATTTCTGATGCATCGGAGATGGTTGCCGATGAGCTTCACTCGGCCGCCATTCATTTGCTGCGAAAACTGCGGCGCCAGGATGCTGCAAGCGGGCTCAATGCGCCGCGGCTCTCGGCTCTGTCGGTAATCGTATTTGCCGGGCCGGTTACGCTGGGCGATTTGGCTGCGGCCGAGCAGGTGAAGCCGCCGACAATGAGCCGTATCGTCGATGCACTGGTGGAGCAGCGGCTCGCGACGAGGAGAAAAAACCTCCAGGATGCGCGCAGCACTCTGATCGAAGCGACGGCCGCCGGAAAAAAACTGCTGATACAGGGACGGGAACGACGGATACGCGCGCTGGCTGGACAAATTTGCGCGCTGTCCCCAGAGGATCGCGCAAGGCTGGAAAGGGCAACAAAGATACTGAAGAAGGTGATCGCGGCGATCTGAATCGTTCAGTTGCTTGAGAGACACCAAGAAAAACGAACCTCTGGCGTGCTGAACGGGAACAGGCGTTTTGACGAATGTAAGGACTGGAGGTTGCCAGTATGGGTGCGTCGATGAATCCTGCTCTGAAACGCTTCAGTGCTTCTGTGCGATTTCAGTGGACTCTGCGAAATAGAAATCTCGAAGATCGCCTCCGTGTCCGTTGCAAAGCGCGAACAACTGCAAGGCGAGAGTGGTCGGGGTGATGCAGGTCTCGCTGTTGGCGAGCAGGGCTGGATGATTGGTGGATCGCTCCCTGTGAATCAAGCGGAATCCGGCGAGAGACTCGAGTTCGCGTTCCATTTGCGGCTTGCGCGCGCCTACGGTTGATGCCAGTTCGTCGAGATTGCAAGTCAACGGCTTGGCCAGGACCTGTCCCGAGTCTGATACCACCTTGGTGGCTTTTGTGCACACAACGGTGAAGATGCGGAGAGGGATCGAAGTTAGCTGGCTGAGCAGATCCACGTATTCCAGGTTTCCGTTCTGTCGCCCGTTGGGCGTGAGCGAGGTAACCAGGAGACCGGCCCAGAAACGATGCAGCCATTCTTCGTCGGTGCCTGATCCGAGTTCAAGAATGGGTACAGCGAGTGCCGGGGGGACACGGAGTATTCCTAGAGCGGCACCGACACCGAGCAGATTGTCTGCCTTGAGCGCGATTGAAACGGCGTTCAGGATTTTGTGGCTGCTGGCTCGCGTGCGAACCCACTCGCCGATTTCGTCAGCGCCTTCTGAACAGATCCGGCCCAGAAAGGCGAAGGCTTCGACCATTCTTGCGAGGCTTTGCATGTCGGCGGGCTTGGTTTGCTCGATGAGGGATTCAAGCAGGCAGTCCCACTGACGTGATTTCGGGTCATCTTTTGCCCAGAGGAAGGAAAAGCCTACGCCGTCCGGTCCGCACCTGACGACCTTGGCCTGGGTGGTGACGCGGCGCGCAGGATCCAGTTCCAATGGTCCTTCGCGCTGCAGCGTAAAGGCGAGAATCGTGCCCGGTTGCCAGCGTTCCTGCGTTACCAGATAGAAACCTGACGAACTGATATCTCTGACCATGTCGTGGGCCATGGCCGAGCCGTTCCAGCGGTAGGCAGCAAACTGATCCACCCGTCGCCGTTCCGCCCGATCGGCTTCGGGAGTTACAAACTTCTCAAGCCAGCTGATGGACGCGGCGATCTTTTCGGAATCGGGCTTTAAGACTTTCTCCAGCCAGCTAACTCGCCCGGCCATTCACCCCTCCGGTTCAGTTTTCAAGGTCGTAAGTTAATAAGATTCTAGCGGCGTTTTGGCCAATCCAAATAGCTCATCAAGTGAACTTAAACTCCGAAGTACCGAGAATATACAGCCACCGCCGCGGGGATGCGGCGAGAATGGCGTCCAGATGCGCATCGGAAGACCGTCTGGGCCAAAACGGTGGCCTTTCGAAGTTCCTCAGGCAGTTAGAGGTGAATCTCATCGGGGGATGAGCCAGCGCCTGGTTACGATATTTCGCGATCTCTGGAAGCCCGCGTGTGGAAGTATTCAACACGTGCTATGCTCGCGGTAAATCCAAGCCATGAATCTTCCAGTCCTGTGTCTCCCTGCTCGAGTACACCGTATTTCTGCAGTTATGGTTCTTGTTGCCGCGGTCGTTGCGCCCACATGGGCCCAAGCTCCCAAGCCTGCGGATTACAGCCGGGAGAGCCTGGTCATCGAGAAAGCCGACACGACCTATACGTACAATGAGGACGGGACGGGCGACAAAGTTACCACTCTGCGCATGCGGCTGCAGAGCGAAGCTGGTGCCCGCCAGTTCAGCGTAATTGCTGTGCCGTTTGCTGCCTCTACTGAGAAGCCCTCGGTGGAGAAGGTGGTGGTGCGGCACGAAGATGGTACGACCATGGAGACGCCGTCGTCTGACGCGATGGAGATGCCGGCGCCAGTGAGCCAGCAGGCGCCTCTCTACTCCGACCTGAAGATCTTGCAGATCCCGGTTCGGGGTCTCCGGGCCGGCGACACCCTTGAATACAGCATCCGGGTGGAGCGCAAGAACCCGGAAGCGCCTTCACAATTTTGGGAAAGATATCAGTTTGCGCGGGATTTCGTGGTGCTGGCAGAGACGCTTACGCTTGATGTTCCCGCCTCAAAGTACGTGCAGCAGTGGAGCGCAAGCGTAAAGCCGGAAATCTCAGAGAAGGCAGGCCGAAAGATCTTCGTCTGGCACACCAGCCAGTTGAAGCCGACCCCATCGGGGAAGAAAAAGGACGAAGATGACTCCGATCAGCCGAAGCCCGGTCTGTCTGACGTAGCGTGGAGCACCTTCCGCAGCTGGGCTGAAGTGGGTGAGTGGTATCGCTCGCTCTCTGCCACCCGTGCTCTGCCGACCGACGCGATTCGGGCGCAGGCAGAAGAAATAACCCGCAACGCAAAGAGCCCTGAAGAACAGGTCCAGGCTCTCTACGCATTTGTGTCCATGCATATCCGGTACGTGGGAATTGACTTCGGTGTGGGCCGCTATCAACCGCACGCCGCCGCTGAAGTTCTCGCCACGCGGTACGGCGACTGCAAGGACAAGGACACGCTGTTTGAGGCTCTTCTGCGGGCTAAAGGATTTTCGGCCAACCCGGCTTTGATTGGCGCAAACGTGGAACTCGTGCCGGAGCTTCCATCTCCAGGTTTTTTCAACCACGTGATCACGACCATCAACATGCCTTCTGGCAGGATCTGGGCCGATACGACTCCCGGAGTCGCGCCGTTCCAGATGCTGGTTTCGCCATTGCGTGATAAGCAGGCGCTGGTCATTCCGCAGCAGGGCGCTTCGACACTCGACCGAACGCCGACCGATCCGCCATTCCCGCTGAAAGATAGATTCGAAGCCGAAGGCACACTCAGCAAGGATGGAGAACTGACTGGGAAGGTGAACATCAGCTTCCGTTCCGACACTGAGATCCTGGTGCGCGCCATCGGCCTCAATCTTGCTCCGGCTCAGTGGGATCAGGGTGCGCAGTTGGTCGCCAATGCACTCGGATTCAGCGGTACGGCAAGCAATGCGCAGTTCGATCGCCCCGAAGATGTTGGGCAGCCGATGCAACTGCGATACGACTATGCGAAGAAGCCATTCGGCGATTGGGACAACTTTCGCATTGTGCCTCTGCTCCCGGTGAGCACGCTGCCCCAGGTACCGGAAAAGAAACCGACAAAGGACATCGATCTTGGCGCGCCCCGCAGCGAAACTGCCGTGAGCCGCATTCATCTTCCCGCCGGTTTCAGTGCAGACCTGCCGGACGCGGTGCATGCCAAATCCCAGTTCGGATCGGTGGACAAAACTTATCGGCTCGAAAACGGCGAACTGATCGTACAGCGCCAGATTGTGGTGTCCAGGAACAAAGTACCGGCGAATTCCTGGGAAGAGTACGCGAAGTTTGCCAAAGACAGCTCCTTGGGAAATGAAGCCTGGATTCAGCTCACGTCGAAGAATAGTGCAAAGGCAGGACCGCATCCGCCGAAACCGGGCGAAAACAATCCGGCAGCGGCACAATTGATCGACGAGGCTGTCGATCTGGAACGAAAGCAAGACTGGGAAAGCGCGCGGAACAAGCTGGACCAGGCCAAAAAGCTCAATTCAGAACAGCCTTTTCTTTGGAGCAATTACGGGTTCATTGCGATGGTCCAAAACCATTTCGATGAGGCGACCGAAGACTTTCGGCACGAACTGGCGCAGCATCCCGAGGAGAGTTACGTTGTTACGCTGTTTGCCGGCTTGTTGATGCGCCGGTCGCAGTTGGATGAGGCTCGGTCAGTGCTGCAAAGATCGTTTGATCGCGACGCTTCCCAGACGGGGGTCGCCGCAATGCTGGCTTCGCTGCAGGCGAATGACAATCTCGATCAGGCGATCGCGACGCTGCGCAAGGCCATCGAGGCGCAGCCGAAACAAGGAGAATTGATGAGCCAGCTTGTTCCGCTGCTGGTCCGCAAAGGGGAGAAAGCGGAAGCCCAGAAGGTGTCGGCTACGCTGTTGAACCTTACAGGTGATGATCCCAGCCTGCTGAACAACGCCGCATATGTAGCAGCGATCGCCGGCGGAGATATGAGTGCAGCCGAGAAAGCGGCGCGCAAAGCGCTCGAAATTCTCGACAGACAGACGTCAAACGCTGCTGTTAGCGAAGCGAACCAGCAGAGCTTTATGCGTTCATCATTGCTGACGGCGACCTGGGACACGCTCGGCTTTATTCTGCTGCAACAGAACAAGACGGATGAGGCGCTGGACTATCTTGAAGCGGCATGGAGAAATGTGCCGGCTGTAACGGTCGGTCTTCACTATGGTTCCGCTCTTGAGGCTGCCGGCAGGAAGACTGAAGCCATGCGCGTATACACCCTGAGCGCTTCAGAGGTGCGAACAAACACCGCGAAGGCTAACCCTGACTGGCAGCCGCTGCAAGAACGAACAGCGGCGCTAAAGAAAGAAGGCATTCGCCTGCCCGCAACTGGCAGCAAAGAGCTGAGCCTTCAGGAAGAGCGAACCTTCAAACTCCCGCTTGCCTCGGCTTGCAAGACCTATGAGTCTGCCACATTTCGTTTGCAGCTATCCTCGTCGAGCAAGCCGGAGGTACTACAGGTGAGCGGGCAATCGCTGGCTGGCAGCACTGCTGAAATGCTGAAGAGCCTGAAGGTGCCACACATGGTACCGGCCGCATCGACGGCGCGGCTTCTTCGCGATGCCGTAGTCACATGCTCCGCGCGGCAATCAGCCGCCTACGTCGTGTTGATGCCGCTTGGCGGAATCAGCGCCGAGAATGCCGGAGAATGAATACAGGCGGTTGAATCTCTGCGTCGGCCTGACGCGCCGGGCGCGTGTGAGCTGCGGGAGCTCAGGCTCATTGTGCTTTCCATGGATCGTAGGTTCCCACGCTCCAGGAGTGCCCCTCGGGATCCTTCACGGTGAATTCGCGGCTGCCATAATCGGTGTTTTGGAGATCCCGCACGATTGTGCCGCCCGCGGCTTTGGCACGCTCATACACCGCGTCGGCATCTGGGACGATGATGTACGCGCTGCGTGTCTCGAACCCTCCCATTTCCTCAGGAGATTTGAAACCCCGGCCGTAGGCATCCTCTTTATATGACCCGAGCATGATCATGCCCCCGCCCAATTTGAGCTCGGCGTGGCCAATGGTGTTTTCGGGGCCTGGGTAGACCGCGTGCTTCTCAAAACCAAATACCCGGCAGAGCCAATCGATGGCAGCTGGAGCATTTCGATAGCGCAGGGCCGGCATAATGGTCGAATTTGTTGCAGAGATTGTCATGAGACCTCCTCGTGTTCTGAATATGACAGCCGAAGCCTGCGGCACTCTTGGAAAAATCGGAAATGCGATCAGTCCACGGCAATGTGATTGGACCATTGCGTCCGGCGCGCTGAATAGGTTGTTGCGTCGATCCCGGAGAAGGCTCGAAATTCATTCGCAAAATGCGATTGGTCGTAGTAGCCGCACTCGAGCGCCAGCTCGGACCAGCGCACGTCTATTCCTGCATGCAGTTGACTCACGACCCGTTGAAAGCGCTGTATCCGGCACCAAGGTTTTGGGCGTCAGGCCCACCTGCTCGCGGAATACCTGTGAGAAACGGCGTTCGCTCCACCCCGTCCGTCGGGCAACATCGCGGACGGACAGGACGCTGGGAGCCTGATCGAAGGCCCGAAGCGCGAATGCGACCTCTGCCGATCCCCAGGGGCCGTGACGTGTAAGCCGTGGCGCGATCCAACTGAGAAGGAAGTTCTCGAGGCATCGAATCTTCGCTTGCGGCGTTTCTAATTCGCGCAGTCTCTGCCGCAAGCTATGTGCTGACGCGCCCCAGGTATCTCGAAGATCGATAGAGCGATTGCTGAACAAGTCAACGGCATCACGAGCGAAGATTCCAAATCCGCTCGGCTGAAAGACCACCCCGATCAGGTCGGCCACATCAGACGTGTCAACGATTTCATAAACAGAGCGTGCGCCCACCACCAGGGCTGGGGATGTTAAGAGCTTGCCTCTGCCTTCCCGGCAGTCTGTCAGGAAATCCCGCTCCAGATTCAGGATCACCTGCACTCGACCACTTGGCAGAACGCGCTCGCGCCGATGCCGCACCTCGCGCGCTTGCGCGTACCAGAGCGTCTGCACAAACTCGGAGAGCGGCGGCGCGGGGACACTCTCCAGATAAAGCACGGCGACCTCAAGCTCTTATAGCACGGCGCAGAAGCTCCGGAAAACGCCATGTGCTGCTTTCCCCAGCAATGCAGGACAGCATCACTTACGGCTGCTCAATCCCGTGGCGATATGATGTGGCTCGAGAGCAGAGTCCAGATGGGGGCACAGTTGGACATTCGCAGAGGCGCGACGAGCGGAAGCGGATCAAAAGGAATCGTGGCAGCAGCGCTCATCATTCTTTTCACGATCTTTGTTAATCGAGGTATGGCGCAGGTTGAATATGTTGACCCAACGATTGGCAATATCGGAATTCTCCTCGTGCCTACTCGGCCAGCGGTCTATCTGCCAAACAGCATGGTGCGCGTGTATCCCATCCGCTCTGATGCTGCCGACGATCGCATTGAGTCGTTTCCCCTGTCGATCAGTTCGCATCGACAACCCGAGTTGTTCAGCATCATGCCTGGAGATGGAAGTCCCGCCGCCTACGACCAGGAAAAGACCACGCCTTACTATTACTCGACGAGATTTGACGATTCCCTGATCCATACGGAGTTCTCGGCCAGCGAGCGGTGCGGATACTTCCGCTTTACCTTTCCGAACGGACGAGCATCGGTTGTGCTTGCGAACCGGCAGCCTGGCACCCTTCAGGTTGAACAGAACGGCACAATTACCGGACATGAAGCGGTTGGTGACTTGCAGACTTATGTCTACGCCGAATTCAGCGCGCCGGTAAAGATCAGGTCAGAAAGCGCAAGGGGGAAGGGAAGGCTCGCGGCAACTGCGCAGATCTCGACGCTCGAGTTTCGCTACGGCTTTTCGTTCATCAGCGTAGAACAGGCAAAGAGGAATCTTCGTCACGAAATTCCCGAGTGGGGTTTCGAGCGGGTCAAGGAAACGGCAAAGACGCGCTGGAATGACACACTCGGCCGCATTGTTGTCGAGGGCGGTACCGAGGCGCAGCGCAGAGTGTTCTACACCGCTCTATATCGCTGCTTCGAGCGGATGATCAATATCACCGAAGATGGCCAGTATTACAGCGCCTTCGATCATCAGGTGCATCGCGACCCGCGTCCGTTTTATGTCGATAACTGGCTCTGGGATACGTTCCGAGCGCTTGAGCCGCTCCAGACTTTGCTCAACCCCGATATACAGGCCGACAAAATCCAGTCGTACGTGCGCATGTATCAGCAATCTGGCATTATGCCGACGTTCGCCATCGCTTCAGGAAATCTTGCCTGCATGAATGGCAATCATGCCGCGCCATGGTTCGCCGACGCATGGTTCAAGGGCGTGCGCAATTTCGATCTGAAGACTGCATATGAAGGTGTGCGCAAACGGGCGCTGGAAGACACGCTGCTTCCCTGGAGACTGGGTCCGAAAGGGCCGCTTGATGAGTTCTATGCGGCGCATGGATACATGCCGGCACTTCGCCCCGGAGAAAAGGAAACCGATCCGCGCGTCCATCCTTTCGAGAAACGGCAGCCCGTTCCAGTGACTCTCGAAAACAGCCTGGATGAATGGGAGATTGCGCAACTGGCTCGTGTTTTGAATAAGCCTGACGATCAAAAGCTCTTTCTTCATCGCGCCGCCAATTACAAGAACCTGTTTCGAACCGACAAAGGTTTGATGTGGCCCAAGGATGTTGATGGCAAGTGGATCGAACCGCTCGACGCGAAATTCGATGGCGGGATGGGAGGTCGCGATTATTACGACGAGAACAATGGCTACACCTACACATGGGATGTAGTGCAGGATTACCGCGGTCTATTCGATTTGATGGGAGGAACCGCAAAAGCTGAGGCCAATCTGGATCGGCTCTTCAATGAGCCGCTGGGGCGCTCGAAATATGAATTTCAGGCGAAGTTTCCTGATTCGACATCGATGGTCGGTCAGTTCTCGATGGGCAATGAACCGAGCCTCGCGATTCCATACATCTACAACAGACTCGGTGCTCCATGGAAGACGCAGAAACGAGTTCGCATGCTGCTCGACACCTTTTTTACAGACACGCTTCAGGGCATCCCGGGAGACGAGGACGGCGGCGGAATGAGCGCCTTCGTCGTCTTCTCGATGCTGGGCTTCTACCCGGTCACGCCCGGCATTCCTACTTACGACGTGGGCAGTCCCGTATTCAAAAAAGCCGTCATTCACCTGAAGAACGGCAAGGACTTTACCATTAACGCCGAGAATGCCTCTCAACACAACAAGTACGTTGAAAGCATTCGCCTCAACGGCACTCCGCTCAACCAGGTCTGGTTTCGTCACGACGCTATAGCCAACGGAGGCACACTGGAACTGACGATGGGCAATACACCCAATCTCAATCTCGGGGCGGATGCGAAAAGCCTTCCGCCGGACTCGATCGAGGTGAAGCCCGAAGATTACGCGCATTGATTGCGGCAGAGTCGACGGTTCGGATCGCGCCTTGAAAAACGAAACTGCTCGAGAGCTACCTTGTTTCCGGTAGATCTGCGGGAATTTCGATAGACACCAGCGTGCCGCGCCCGGGGTTGCTGACTACTTTGAAGCTTGCCTGTGCGCCGTAAAGCACTTCGAGGCGTTCCTGCACGTTCTTCATGCCGATGCCGGCTCCGTTGCTGCTGCGGAGACCGGTATGTGGGCGATCGCCCATGCCAACGCCGTCGTCGGCCACTTCGATCAGAACGCGATCTCCGGTCATCTTGCTGCGCAGCGTGACAGTGCCGCCGTGGATGCGGGGTTCAAGTCCATGTTTGATGCTGTTCTCGATGAGCGGCTGAAGCAGGATGCTGGGAACGAGGACGTCGAGGGTGTCGGGGTCGATTTCTTTTTCGACACGCAACTTGTCCGCGCCAAAACGCACCACCTCAATGTCCAGGTAGTCGTCGGTAAAGCTGAGCTCGTGGCTCAAGGGAACATAGGTATCGTGGTCCTTCAGGAGCGCCCTCAGGATATTGGCCAGCTTCACCGTCATCTCGCGCGCGAGTTCAGGTTTGACGCGCACGAGCGAGGCAATGGAGTTGAGCGTGTTGAACAGGAAGTGGGGGTTAATCTGGCGCTGAAGTGCGTCGAGACGCGCTTCGAGCAGCAGGTGCTTCTGCTCTTCCAGCTTCATCTCAATGCGCAGAGCGTTCCAGACCTTGAGGGCAATACCGACCACGATGGGCGCGCTGAACCAGACGAGGATTTGAACCCAGAGTTCGCTTGCCACCAGGCCAAAGAGCTTGTGCGGAAACATCCGGGCAAACTGGACCCGGCAGGCCTCCGCCGCAACGATCAAGAACAGCATGAGAAATTGCGGGTCGATGCGCGGCCGACGCAGAATGCGCCGCACCCAGCGATAGAGACTGAGATCGACGAATGGTGTGAATGACCAGATATCGTCGGGGTCAAGATAGCGCCCGAAGATGCCGGCAAGAGAGCCGAAGATTGCGTTGAAAGGAAGCGTGAGGTATTCGCCGTGGAGCTCGGCAGGAATTGACAAGATGATGCCGCCGAGCATGGCCCAGCGCGGGCCGAGCAGAAGGCCCAGAAGGATGATGGTTTCAAACGAAATGTCGGCAGCAAGAAAGTTTGGGACCGAAGTGCGGATCCACACCCCAAGGGTGAGCGGCACGAGAAAGAACGCGAGCAGGCCAACCGTCTGGCTGGTGCGTCGGCGTTCAGCGAAGAAGAGGCGTCGAAAAATGGCGCCTCGAGCCAGCACGCTGGCGACCGAAGCCATCACGCCCAGTTTTACAAGGAGCGTGATGAGAATGAGCCTGTCAGTCACCCCACAAGAGTAACCCGCTAGGCGGGGGATGCCCAAGCTGCAAGCGCGTGATTCTTCAGCGGCTTGCGGCGGAACTCGGGGGCAAGAGAGCTGGTGTGATGAACGCCCCAACAGCCCCGTTCAACTGCAAAGTAGAATGAAGTCATGGCATTGGAGAACGTGAAGAAGGTTGCTGAAGCGGATTTTCCAACGCGTTGGGGCGCGTTTCGGATTCTCGGCTTCGAGGGCACACGGCCGGCGTCGTCGAACTCGTCTGGCACCAAAGATAAAGTGGAGGGGCTGGTCGCCCTGGTTATGGGCGATATCCATACGGCTGCGCCCCTGGTGCGGATCCACTCGCAATGCCTGACAGGGGATGTGTTCGGCTCGCTGCGATGCGACTGCCGGCTGCAACTGGAGCTGGCGTTGACGAAGATTGCCCAGGAGGGTGCGGGCATTCTGCTCTACGAGCAGCAGGAAGGCCGCGGCATCGGGCTGATGGCAAAGCTGAAGGCGTACGAGTTGCAAGACGAAGGTCTCGATACAGTAGAAGCGAACGTTGAGTTGGGATTTGAAGCCGATTATCGCGAGTACGAACTGCCCGCGCGCGCGCTGAAGATGCTGGGTGTGAGCCAGGTGAAGCTGATGACCAACAATCCTGACAAGGTTGCGGCACTTGAGTCGGCTGGAATCAACGTGACCGAGCGTGTCTCGGCCGAGGTTGAGCCGCAGGAGACATTCGCGGCCTATCTGAAGACGAAGCAGGAGAAGATGGGGCACATCGTCGAAACAGTGGTGGGCGAGGAGTAGAGACGCCGCTTGGCACTCCGGATAACAGTGCAGCAAACACTCTGCAACTGCCACCTCGAGCAAGCGGAGCCGTCGAGAGCTCGTAAGCTGCCAGACAACCGTTGAAGACTATCGAGATCCAGCCATCAATCTCCGAATAGGGTCGTTATCGGCATAGATGCGCCACTCGGCGATCAGTCCATCCTCGATCAGGGCACGGATGGCGATGGGGGTCTCCCACCGGTTCTCCGCATGCACCTTGCCGTCGGATGTGTAGGTGCCCGAAGCCATGCCGAGCATGATCACCACCGGATCGGCAGGGTAATATTCTTCGATCGCAAGAGCGTAGTCTGGAACCATCCGAAAGTAGGCGGACCAGCCTGCACGCATTCCGTCACGACCTTCTGTGACGTTGCCGAGCGAGTCAATAAAGCGGTGTGAAGGCAACATAAGCTCTGCAAGGCGATCGACGTCCTGGCGGTTGATGGCGCGGATGAAGGACTGCGCGACGGTTTCGGCCGTGTGCCCCGCTGATTCCATGGGAACCTCTGGAAGCAGATTGTACGGCGAGCGGTACAGACGGAAATGTAAAAACAAATGGGATTGAGATGCAGGATGAGCCTGTTCCATTCGAGTTCAGACCTCGCGCGTTGCAAATCAGCCCAGTCTCTCAGAGTGGAAGACCAAATTTGGGCTTTCCATTCCTGTCTGAAGACACTTTGATTGGGATCTCTGCGCCCCATCCATGCTTGCGAAAGAACGGATCCAGCGGCTTAAGGAGAAGACTCTTCCAATCCGATGCCACCATCTTTGAGAGTTCGGCTTTGGTCCGCACCTTGCCTGTGAATTCGTATTCACGCTTGTCCAGCGCGTAGGTTCCGGTTAGGTGCACGTCGCCTCCGGGCAGAGAGTAGTCAAGGCGCGAGAAAGCGAGTTCGCCGCCACGCATTGAGAATCGTCCGATCATTTTCGAACTTACGTCCGGTGCTCCGGGTCGCAAATCGTCAGTGTTTCCTCTCGCCCGCAGGCTCAACAGGTCAACTTTGTCTTCGATCTCCGGATTCGTGAAATGGATCTGCCTCAGCGTGAATGAACCCTCCATGGTCATTTTCCGGCTCACGCTCTGGTTGCCGGGAGGGATTTGCAGCTTGGCCTCGAGCGTCAGACGACCCGTCATTGGAACAGGACGCGTCTTCACAGTCAGTGCGAGAAAATCCGCAATCTGACCCTCGGGCACATTCGTTTTCACATCGATCTTGTGTCCTTGTCCTTTGACGTCAATCACCGCGCCCTGACAGGAGAATTGCGACTCGCCGAGCTTTGCGTCGATTTTCTCCAGGTAGGTGTCGCCACTTGTGCCATCCACGATTGCCTGGAACTCGGTCGAGAGCGGCAAGGGGTGATCGGCGATGTCCAACGAAAAATCCGAAACTTCGGTCTTTCCGCTCACGGCGATCCGATCCAGCGGGCCGTGAAATTGTCCACTTGATTTCAGGATGCCCCCGAGTCCATTGATGGTATTCAGATTGGCGTGCTCGAAGAGGTACTTCCCGTCGACGTTCGTATTACTCGGGTCCTGTGTTTGCCAGGGACCGAATGTCCCCGAGGCGTGGATCTCTCCGCGAGGAACGGGGTTGGTCAGGACAGCTTCGAAAGGCCACTGCCTATTCTCCCCGAGATCCTTCAAAACCACTTGCTTCAACAGAAAAATGCGCGGGTCCTTGTCTGGTTTATCGGTGCGGATCACGAGCTGCGAATCTTCGCAGATAATCTCATCCACCCTGATCTTCACCTTGCCTAAATCCCGCTGTTCTCCGCCTTCCTGCCGCTGGTCCGCGGGAGGAATATTGATTACGAGGCCCCGCACGTTCACCCGCTCGACATGGGTGGGTTTGAAAAAGAGGCCCAGCGGTGATGCTCGAAAATGGAAATGCTCCACGGCGATCAGGGGCGTGTTATCGCCGGCGGCTCGCTGGTTTGGCTGGGGAAAAATGCGCAAGCCGCTCCCGGTTACTTCGATTCCAGGAGTCATCCTCACCTGCAGCGTGTCCAGCTGTACGTCACTCTTGAATCGAGCGCGCAACGTTTCAACTACGCGCCCCTTCAGGATTGGGTTTGCGTGCGTCAGCGTGATTTGAACAACGATCCATAGGACCGCGATCGCAATGACGGCAGCCGGAATGCCCCAACGGCGTGCCTTCGACACACGCACCCGCGGACGATCAGTGGTTTGCTGAATGTGGATAAATTAGCCGTCCCCTCGCTTGTTAGATGCCCTTGCGACCGGTGTTCGTTGTCGGCGGCTGAAAATGCGGGCTTTAGGGCGAACTTGTCCATGCGTGGGACCGAGAACAGTTGATTGATCTTGACCCTCGATCTGCAGCAGCGGATCACGTAACGCGCCGCCCCGCCGGCGTGCTTCTGCATTGTTTTGCGGAGCAAGCCGCCTCGCAGGTCTGGGCACAGATTGAGACTCATTTCAAGGAACCGAATCGGACGGAGAAGCGTAGTTGGTTGCAGGTGTTCAATTAGAGAGCTTTGGGAACGCGGCGAATCGTCACATTCCTATCTCCCGGATGTGAGGGGGAAGCGTCGAAAGGCCATGCAGAGCTTCACCGATACGATCTACGAAGTGTTTCGGGCGATCGCTGCGAACAAGCTGCGCAGCTTCCTGACGATGTTCGGCATTGCCTGGGGTGTGGGTTCGCTCCTCGTGCTTGTGGGACTTGGTGAGGGGTTTCGGTCCGGACAGCATCGCAACCTGGCGCGGCTCGGCAACGATGTCGTGATGATGTTCAACGGGACCATCCCCGCTGTCGCAAACCAGCACACGGGGATGCGTCCCTATCAGTTGACGGTGGGCGACCTTGAGGAGATGAGGAAACTGCCGGAACTGCGCGGCATCACGGCGGAGCTTACGCGAAACGATCTCTACGAAGTGAGCCCATACAGCAATACTTCCAGCCATGTAACCGGCGTGTACCCGAATTACCCGGTGGTGCGGTTCATCCCTATTGCCCAGGGTCGCTTCATCGACGATGCGGACTTGACCGACCGCCGTCGTGTTGCGGTGCTGGGCTTCAAAGCTGCGCTGCTGCTGTTCTCGGGCCGGCCAATGATGGGCGAAAGCATCACCATCAACGGGACCGCGTTCAAGATCATCGGCTCAGTCGAGAAGATCACGGTGGGCAACAATGATTACGACGACCAGAAGGTTTATCTGCCGATCACGACGATGATGGAGCTGTTTCCACTGAAAGGCGACAACATCGCGCAGGATGCGCTCTCCTCCATCCAGTATCAGCCCACGAAGAAGGGAGACACCTCCGAGGCCACCGTAGCCGTGCATCGCGTGATCGCGAAGAGGCACGGATTCGATCCGGCGATGAAGGATGCCTTCAACGAGTGGGACACGGTCAAGATGATGAAGATGATCGGCGCGATCTTCACGGCCATGGATATCTTTCTCGGTGGTGTAGGAATTGTGACGCTCGGTTTGGGCGCAGTGGGAATCATCAACATCATGCTGGTGTCGGTCACTGAGCGGACAAGTGAGATCGGACTGCGCAAGGCGCTTGGCGCAACGCGGAAGAGCATACTGGGCCAATTTTTCTGGGAAGGGCTGCTGTTGACTGGCGTGAGTGGAGGCATCGGGATTGCCTTGTCCGCAGGGCTGATGGCTCTGCTGCAAGCGGCGCTGACGGGGAAGATGCCAGGATGGGATCCGCCGAGGCTCGTACCCTGGTCAGCCGCGCTGGCGATGCTCTGCCTGATGTTGAGCGGAATCGCGGCAGGACTTTACCCGGCAAGCAAGGCTGCGGCGCTGGATCCGGTGGAGGCCCTTAGAAGGGAATAGGGAGCAGGGGCGAGGAGACGTACCACGAGCCCGTCAGAGCGAAGACGTCGATATTGGCCGAGCTTGCGATTGGCGTCAATCAGCAAGCGCTGGAGTGGAAAATGCTGAAGGACATACTAGGCCAGGCTTGGGAAGCGATGCTGTACAACCGGCGCCGTACCGCTATCACCATGATCGGAATGGCGTGGGGCATCGCCACGGTTGTGCTATTGCTGGCCTATGGAGCAGGCTTCAGCCGGGCCATTGAAGCGATCTTCGCGCAGTGGGGAACCAACATTATCGGAACGTTTCCGGGACGGACGAGCGAGCAGGCAGGTGGCGAAAAATCGGGCGTGAAGGTGCGATTCACGATTGAGGACATTGACCGTCTGAGTGCCGCAGTACCCGGTATCAATCACATTTCTCCGGTTGCATTCAAACAATCGACCATACAGAACGATCTGCACTCGTATACGTGGACCGTAAACGGCGTTCGCTCGGTATTTCAGGACATCTGGAAACTGGACACGGACGCTGGCCGCTTTTTTAACGGGCAGGAAGAGCAACAGAGGGCGCACGTGTGCGTAATTGGTTCTGAAGCCAAAACCAAGCTGTTCTCAGGCGGCTGGGCCGTTGGGGAGAGCATTCGTATCGATGGTGTGCTGTTTACCATTGTGGGGGTGCTGAGCCCGAAAATGCAGGAAGGCGGCGACGATAACAATCGAAACCGTCAGATCTATATCCCATTCAGCACCATGAGCGACCTGACCGACACCAAGTATCTGGGCGGAATCTGGTTCAACTACACCGGAAATTACGAGCTTGCCGAGCAGAATGTACGGGCCTCACTGGGTGCAGCGCATCACTTCAGGCCGTCAGATCACAACGCCATCTACGTCGCAAATCTGATGACGCAACTCCACCAGTTCAGCATCTTGTCTTTGGCGCTTCAGGTGTTGTTGTCGCTGGTGGGAGCGCTGACGCTCGGGATTGCCGGCATCGGCCTGATGAACATCATGCTCGTGGCGGTGCAGCAGCGAACTCGCGAAATCGGCGTCGAAAAGGCGCTCGGGGCTCGCAGGCGCCACATTCTGACGCAGTTTCTGGCGGAAGCCATGGTGATCACGGGCTTCGGCGGGGTCAGCGGCATAGGGCTTGCCTACTTGATTTCTATTCTGGTGGGAAGAATTCCGTTTTACAGCGAAATCGCCTTGCATGCCGAAGACGCGGATATCCGCCTGCTGATTTCGCCATCTTCCGTGATTGTGGCGACCGCGATCCTGATCGTGACCGGACTGGTGAGCGGAATGATTCCTGCCATTCGCGCTTCGAAGCTCGATCCTATTGAGGCCCTCAGATACGAATAAGGCATGGGCAGAGGACCACGGACTGGCTTGTCCGAGGCTCGCAGCCATAAGCCATTGCAATCGATCTCCGAAAGAAAATATATTTTCACCGCAACTTCTGAGACTCGCGCGTGTCTGCGGATGGCAACGGATTCTGTGCGGGTGCATCAGAATCCAGCACAGCCACAGCGGGTCCGAGCGCGAATCAGGGTCGGTCTGAAGCGTAAGGTCCATCTGCGGCTATTCTCAAAAACCAGATCGTCATTCTCCACTGAGCGGCAGTTCAATTTGGGCGAGACATGCAGGGCTACTCGCTGGAACGCAGGGCACGACTGCTCATCTCTGCGGTATTGATTTGCCCAATCCCGGGCTAAACAGATTGGCGAAAAGCCGCTCTCGCCTGAGGGTCAGGGACGCGTGTCTCCTTCAGACTTACGTGTTTGAGGATTTCCTGTCTGTGGGACTGCGTCGTCGGGACGAGGGCCTTCGCATGGGAGGCTTTCGATGAAAAGCGTGTACTTAGCTCTCTGTACACTCTTGGTGTCTCCAACGCTAACCGCCTACGCCGGCAAGCAGATTGTGCCTGCTGGCTCTCTCATCAACTGTACGATCTCGCAGCCGAAGCTTTCGTCCAAGACGATGGCGGTCGGCGATCCTGTGCTGTGCCAGGCGAGTATTTCTTCGCGCAACAGCAGCGCACGGTTGCCGTTTGACAGCTACCTGGAGGGCCGGTTCGAGGATTACAACGATCCCGGACATTTTGTCGGCAAGGGATGGATGGAGCTGAAATTTGACCGTATGGTCGTCAAGTCTCGCGACGTCATTCCCGTATCGGCAAAGGTGGTCGATGTGCCGGGATTCAACGTCGACCGGCAGGGGCGGATACTGGGAAAGGGACACCGCACGCGCGACATCGTGGAGTGGTCGATCCCGATCCTGTGGCCGATCAAGCTCTTGACCCTCCCCGGACGCGGTCCCCGTCCCACGTTGAAAACTGAAACGCGAATGACGCTGCTGGTGATGGATGACATGGAGCTGCCGACTTTCCAGGACCCGGATCGCGATCCGTCGGGTTTGTATCGTCGTCAGCCGAGTGCGTATGACGATGCTCCGCCGGAGCGTCCACAGGACCAGATCGCGCAGGATCAACCGCCGCCGCAACCCAATTACCAGCAACGGCCGGCCTACCAGCCGCCCGCCCCGGCTTACCAGCCACCTCCGCAACAGCAGTATCAACCCCAATATCAGCAGCCACAGCAGTCGTATACGCCGCCTGCGCCGGCTCCGGTGTACATGCCGGTCGTTCCCGTGTATACGCAGCCTGCACCGCCGATCGTGTACGTGTATTCGGCTCCGCCTCCGTCGCCAGTGCGCGTGTATATGTACACGCAGCCGGCAGTGACGGTGTATTCGCCGCCGCGTATGGCAATCTATCCGAACACCGTTGCCACATATCGCCCGGTGATGCCCTACGGATTCGGGTACGGGTACGGCTACTAGCGGAGAACTCTCGACGCGAAGTGAGGTGCGGTGACGCTACCGTGCCTTCTTCGTGCGTGAGTTCAGCAGAAGAAGACGAAAGTGCTCGCGGAGCTGGGCGATCGCCTGGTCGAACGGCTCAACTGTGCGATACGAACGCGACAGCATCACGCCGCCTTCCATTGTCACGAGGACGAAAGTGGCGAGTGCTTCAATGTCGGTGTGGAGAGGCATCGACTCTCTCATTTCCAGAAGGCACTCGCGAATCGCGCCAACCCATCCTTGAAAATTCTTGGCCAGTAGCGTGTGCGCCGGATCGTTTTCAGGATCGATCTCAAGCGCCAGCCGACCGATGGGACAGCCGAAGGTGCAATCGGTCATGAGGATCCGCTGGCGGTATCCTGCCAGGATCGCAAAGATGCGCTCCAGCGGCTTTGGGGTGGTGGCAAACGCTGGATCTACGATCATAGGTCGCAGCAGATCCATGTACTGCTCGAGCACCGCGCGCAGCAGCGCCTCCTTGCTGTCGAAAAAGTGATAAAAACTCCCGGAGTTGACCTGTGCGTGGGCCAGTAGTTCGGCCATGCTGGTCCCGGCATAGCCGCGCTCCCAGAACAGAAAGCGGGCAGATTCAATGAGGCGATCGCGAGTTGAGGGAGAGGGCTTCTGAGCGCTCATGGAATTTTGCTTGACAGAAAGAATACTGCTTGCCAGTATCTTACTTGATCGTTCAACTAACAGATATGAAAACCGCTCGAAAACTTCTATTTGGCATATTGATGGCCTGGGCACCCCCTCTCTCTTTGCTGGGGCAAGCGGCGCCGACGGCCGCTGACCGCCGGCCACCGCAGCAGTTCGTCATCGAGATCGAGGTGCCTGCTCCCGTTCATGACGTCTGGAACGCCTTTGCAACCAGTGACGGCCTGAGCACGTGGCTTTTTCCGAGCGCTACCGTCGATCTGCGGCCCGGCGGCGATTGGATGGTGCATTTTCCCGGAGGGGGCACTGGAGGCGGCACAATCGTAAGCTTCGTCCCGGAAAAAGAACTGGTGATTGCTGCGCTCGCGCCGGAGAAGTTCCCACATGTTCGTGCTGAGCACACGCGCGCTGTGTTTCAGTTTGAGCAACGGGGCAGTGCCACAGTCGTGCGGCTCACGCAGTCGGGATGGAAAAGCGGAGACGAGTGGACAGAGGCCTATGAGTACCTTGTTGCGGGAAACTCGCAACTGATGGCCACACTACATCGGCGATTCGTAAGCGGCCCCCTTGATTGGGACAAGGTTCTGGGAAATTCAAAACCAAAAGCGAACTGACGGAATCGCATGCTGTCTTAGTTCGCGTGTTCCGTTCTCAGGGTTGTGGGTGCCTTGGTTAGCTTTCAGCCGGTGTTCGATGAAAAGAACACTTTCAGGAGGGAAAATTGGGATTTCATTCGTTGAATTATCTCGCGGTGCTTGCCGCGGCCTTTTCGGCATTCCTGATCGGAGGCCTGTGGTATTCGCCTGTGCTTCTCGGTGGTGCGTGGAAGCGGGCAAACGGCTTTCAGTCGGATGTGCCAGGTGCCGGCCCGAAAGTATTTGCACTGGCGCTGATCTTAAGCCTGGTCATGGCCGTAAACCTTGCCATGTTCTTGAACGATCCGAAGACGACCGTGGCATGGGGAGCCGCGGCAGGATTTCTGGCCGGTTTTGGATGGGCGGCGATGGGAATCGGAATAGTCGCGCTGTTCGAGCGCCGTTCAGCGAAGTATGTGCTCATCAACGGCGGTTACCTCACGGTGGCGCTGACGGTAATGGGAGCGATCCTCGGGGCATGGCGATAGGTGCGGAACCGTCTCCAAATCGAATAGAGCTTCGCATCAAGCAGGGAATCTGATTTGTCTCTGGCGGGTGGCGACCTCCCACCGTCACAAGTGCATGGCAACGTACAATTCTTGCGTGCCGGGCGTCGCGTTCAGAGCCATTCCAGTTCGAATTTGTCTGGCGTTTTCACTATGTACTTGTGCCATCCCTCCCGCTCTTGCGCTACAGGAGCAAGCATCGCCCTTTGGGCAGCTCACAGTTGAATCTGGTCCAATGCCCGACCCGGCCGAGGGAATCCTCAGGCTGGATGTGGTGGTGGAGGATCAAAGCGGGAAGCCGGTAACCGGCCTTCGCGCGAACGACTTCACTCTGTTCGACAACGGCCGGGCGCAGCCGATTGTCTCGTTCAAGGCGCTCGATGACACAACCCACAAGCCTGAACATCCAGCAGAAATCATCCTGGTGATCGATGAACTGAATCTGACCCCGATTCAAGTTCAGGCTGCAGAGCGCGAAGCCGAAAGCTTTCTCTCGCAGAATCACGGGCGCTTGTCGAATCCAGTCTGCATTTATCGCGTGAATGAGTGGGGACTGTTTGCGTCTACGCAGCCGTCGAAGGACGGCAATCTTGTGGCTGAAGAAATGACGCGCAACAAGCAGATGCGAACCGTCTGGCCGTCGGCTATGATGAGCATTGCCGCCCAGAACAAAGCAGGTGCTTCCCCGACCGAGCATGTATTTCTCGATCCATCCTGGCGCGAACTACCACATTCGTTGACAGCCCTCGGCGCTATCGCGATCGAGGAACGGCGCAAACCGGGCAGGAAACTCATGTTCTGGCTCGGGCCTGGATGGAAGTTCAATCACGGTCGTGGCAAGGGACTCTTCGATTCCGTCACTGAGCTTTCAACCAGATTGCGAGAGGCTCGGATCGAGCTTTGGAACATCTCCGCATGGCCACCATCCGACTCTCAGGGGCAGCCAGGCGTCGGCACCGGTGCCGCGTACCAGGATTTCCTCCCGCCCGTAAAGTCTGAAAAAGATGTGACCTTCGGGAACCTCGCGCTCCAGGTCATCGCCACCCAATCTGGCGGGCGAGTCATTGAGACCGCAGGCGAAATCGGCGCAACCATCGCCAGGTACGTTGCGGACGCCAACAGCTTCTACTCGCTGACATTCGATCCTCAACGGACAGATATGGTGGATGACTATCACGAGTTGCAGATCAAGCTGGACAAACTGGGACTGACCGGCCGAACGCGTTCCGGTTACTACGACGAACCGGTCTTCTACGATCAGCCTCCATTCGCGGAGGGTATAACGGTCGAGCAGTTGCAACAGGTGCTGAAGCAAATAGCAGGCAAATCGGACACCGACGCTGCACGGCAACTGGCGGGGCTCGAACTTACCGAGCGGATGAGCAGCGCGAAATTGGCAATACTCTCTGCGGAAGTGAAGGGTAAGCGAACGCGGGAGGCGCTGATTGCACTTGCGGATCAATCGGTGTTCCTGCCGCCGCCCAGTGCCGATATTCTGCTCGCCAAGCCACCGCCGATTCCGGATCAGCGCGCAATCATCCTGCGGACCGTTGAATATGTGAAGAACTTCATCCCCGGCCTGCCTGATTTCTTTGCCACGCGTGAGACCGCGGAATACGGCGAGCGCGCCCGAAAACCGGGAGAGACATGGAAGACTGCATCTCCCGACCAGTCGCTGCATTTGACCGAAACACTCAAGGCCAGAGTCCTCTTTCGGGGTGGCAAGGAAGTCTCAGAGGGCAGGCGCACCTGGGGCAAATCGCTTCTACCCGGCGAAGCAAAGCTGGACACGGTGGGAACCTTTGGCCCCATTCTGCGAACCGTTCTGGCAGCGGCTACTGGCTCCGGAAGCGAACTGCAATGGGCGCGATGGGAGCAGGACCCAAGCGGGCGGAAAGCTGTCTTTCACTATCATGTCCCGCCGGCCGCAGCCAGTTTCCTGGTGGGTTTCTGCTGCATGGCCGTCGATTTCAGACAGGTCCCCTTCGAGAAAAACGCAGCGATTCACGGTGAATTCGCGATCGATCCCCAGACTGGCGCGGTTCTTCGCTTAACCGTCCAGGCCGATCTCGAACCAACTTTCCAGCACAGTGGGATCCGAAGCTTGGAATTCACGTGACTTGAAGTCGCGGC
>JADMIO010980193.1_pt1 | contig 80688 bp, 59 predicted proteins | sample 8958161 | NCBI WGS metagenome assembly JADMIO01 (sample SAMN16585339, study PRJNA669376) | soil metagenome | isolation source: Crop rotation soil | place: USA: Cullars Rotation, Alabama | collected 2011
GCCGCGACTTCAAGTCACGTGAATTCCAAGCTTCGGATCCCACTGTGCTGGAAAGACGGAGTGTCGAAGGAAATTTTCCGTTCTGGTTGAGTGTTGATAGTCGACATATCGCCGACGAGTTCATGCGTCCGTCTTACACGTCAGGTATCTGGGCCACCGGTGAACTTGCGAAGAGGCTCAAGTATCAAGTGATGCTCGGCAACAACATGAGCACGCTCGGTGTGCCCGCCTCAAGGTTGGACAATGGCTTGAACACGGTATCCAGCTCCCTTGTTTGGTTTCCTACCGGTGACTTTGAGCAGGGCTTCAGTGGTCAGGGCTGGGGCGACTTTGAACATCATCAAAAGTTTTCAACCCGACTGGGATTCCACTTCAGTCGTAGCAATGAAAACAAAGAGAGCCAGCCGAATTCCGAACAGTTTGAAAATACCCAGCTCCGCCTCTCAGATGGAACTGTGATCTTTACTCAGGATCTGTTTGCGCCTGGTGTCACCATCACAGATGCCAGGTACCGAATGACAACGGTTGATGGAGGTTTTAAGTACCGCGGCTTTTCAGTGGAGGGTGAATACTTCTGGCGCTGGCTCGATAATTTTAAGTTTCTGGATCCGATCACGCCTCTACAGCGTCAACTGATTCCTTCCCGACTCTTCGACAATGCCTACCAAATACAAGGGTCTGCAATGGTAGTGCCGGAGAAACTCCAGGTATACGCGGGTCACTCGCGAATCTTTGGTCAATATGGGAATCCGTATGATTTCCGTTTCGGAACGAATTTCTTTCCGTACCAGAACAAAGTCATTCGCTGGAACACTGAGGCACTCTATCTCTCCAACTCTCCAGTTGGATATACGTCTGTTCCTTTTGCAATTGGTGGTAGAGGCTGGGTTTTTCATTCAAATTTGGAACTGGCTTTTTAGGGATCGAATATGAGCGGTAGAGCAAAACAGTTGTCTTTGAGTTTGGCCCGACTGGTTGTTGTCACGAGTGTTTTGTTCGCCTTGTCGCCAGGCGCCCAGTCGCAAACAAACAGCTACCTCTTCAATGATTCACACTTCCACCTGACTAACTACATTCAGGAAGGTGTCGACATTCACGACTTCCTGAAAGTGATGGGCGACAAGGTCGGACGAGTGGCCCTGTTTGGCATTCCCCTTCAACAGCAGTGGTCCTATCGCATCGATGCAGACCGTGCGCCTACTTATTACCTGAATTCCGATGCGCCTCTTTATTACTACTCCTTCACAGATGCCTGGATAGCGATGGCTTACAAGTCGCTGACCAAAGAACAACAGGCGCGCTTTGATCCGATGATTACGGGCTTCAACCCGACGGATATGTATGCAGCGGACCACATCCGGCGAGTATTGAAGACCTTTCCGGGAGTTTTTACAGGCATTGGCGAGTTCACGATTCATAAAGAGTTTGTATCGGCGAAGATCGAAGGAGAAACGGCGAGTCTTCAAGATCAGGCGCTTGATCGCTTGATCGATTTCGCTACCGAGGCCGGGCTGGTGATCCTCCTTCACAACGACGTGGATGTTCCATTCGCGAAGCCAGGGGCCGAGCCGGCTTATGCGGGTCAAGTCAAGGCACTGTTTAAGCGTCACCCAAAGGCAACGATCATTTGGGCGCACATCGGAGTGGGAAGAATCATTAGACCAGTGAAAGAGCAGGGTGCGATTGTTGAAGACATCATTAATGACCCCGAGCTGAAGAATGTCTATTTCGATATTTCCTGGGACGAGGTTGCGAAGTATGTCGTAGCGACTCCGGAGTCGACTAAGCATGCGGCAGACATCATCAATCGGCATCCCGAACGGTTCTTGTTTGGAACTGACGAGGTCGCACCACAAACCCAGGAGAACTATCTGAAGGTTTACAACCAGTACGAACCGCTTTGGAAGCTATTGACGCCAGAAGCAAGTGAGAAGGTTCGCAAAGGAAACTACCAACGCATCTTTGATGAAGGCCGGCGCAGGGTGCGAAGTTGGGAAGCGGGAAACGCCAAGTGATTGCCGAATTAGGCAATGTCAAAGTCAGGAGGCTTGATATGAAAAATAAAAGAGTTTTCGCAAGGCTAACGCGAATACTTGTTGCGCTCACGAGTGTAGCCGTGTTGCTGCCGACGCCGTTTGTGGTTGCAGCTTCATCTCGGCCGCAGGACCAATCTCAGCAGGCAGTCACGATTCCTCCTGAACAACTGGAGTCGCTAGTGGCGCCGATTGCGCTTTATCCCGATAACCTGCTCAGCCAGACTCTAGTCGCTTCAACCTACCCGTTGGAAATTATTCAACTCCAGCAGTGGTTGGAAAAGAACCCTAATCTTGCGAAGGACCAGAAGAAGCTGACCGAGACCGTTCAGAAACAGCCGTGGGATCCTTCCGTTCAAGCCATGGCAGCATTGCCTGACGTAGTAAAGCGCTTAGCGGACGACATTCAGTGGACCACGGACCTCGGTAACGCTTTTCTTGCTCAACAAAAAGACGTGATGGATGCGATTCAGCGTATGCGAGCAAAAGCAAAGGGTACCGGCGCATTAGCTGACAATCAGCAGCAGAATGTTGAAACGAAGGTTATTGAGAGTAAGGAAGTAATCGTTATCGAGCAGGCGAATCCGCAGGTCGTTTACGTCCCTTCGTATAACCCGACGGTGGTATACGGCGCTCCGGTTTATCCGTACCCGCCAATCTATTACCCACCATCAACCGGAGCCGTGATCGCTGCGAGTGCAATCTCGTTTGGCGTCGGCCTAGCCATGGGCGCTGCATGGGGCGGTGGCTGGGGCTGGGGCGCGGGTTGGGGACACGGTGACATCGACGTCAACGTCAACAACAACTTCAACCGAAACACAAACATCAACGGTGGAAACCGAGTCAACAACATTCAAGGTGGCAATCGGGTGCAGGGTGGAAACAAGTGGCAACACAACCCATCGCATCGCGGTGGCGCTCCCTATGGTGATCGAGGTACTGCCAACCGTTTTGGTGGCACAGCACGAGGTGATTCACTTCAGAATCGGCAACGTGCCGCTCAAAGAGACATCGGTAGACAAGGTGGAAATCTTGGAAGCCAGAACCGCGGTGGCGTGGGCGATCGTGGTGGTGTTGGCAACAATCGCGGTGGTGTAGGTGACCGTGGTGGCGTCGGTGATCGCGGAGGTGTTGGCAACAATCGCGGCGGGGTAGGCGACCGAGGCGGTGCTGGGGATCGAGGCGGAGCCGGAAACCGTGGCGGTGTTAGCGATCGTTCCTCGGGTATCGGAAGTGGAAACCGTGGCGGTAGTGGAGGCATTGGGGGCGCCAGCGGAGACCGCGTTGGTAATCGCAGCATCGGCAGCGGGTCCAGCAGCCGTGGCGGCGGTTTTGGTGGCGGCTCAGGCGGTTTTGGTGGCGCCAGCACGCGCGCGAGCAGTAGTCGAGGTTCGTCGAGTATGGGCGGCTTCGGTGGCGGTTCACGCGGCGGTGGTGGTGGCGGATTTGGTGGTGGTGGCAGCCGAGGCGGTGGCGGTGGCGGCGGTCGAGGTGGCGGCGGAGGCCGAAGGAGGTAAGCGAATTATGAGAAGGAGAAAAATCATGACAACAGCATCCTTGTATTCACATAGTTCAAAGCTCTTGCTGGTCGTCGGGTTGGCAGCGTCGTTAATGGTTGGCGCTATTCCCATCACTAGTGCACAAACAGCCGCCAAAGTTAAGACCTTTCCGACTGCTGACGCGGCGGCGGACGCGCTGATAGATGCAGCCGAAAAATATGATGTCGACGCTCTCAAGGAAATCCTTGGACCAGACAGCTACGACATCATCAGTACAGGTGAACCAGCTCGTGACAAAGAAGTGGCAACTGAGTTCGCGGCAAAAGCTCGAGCAGGCAAAAAGATCGCGATGCAATCTAAAAGCGCGCGGCGTGCCATCCTGCAGATTGGTGATGACGATTGGCCGTTTGCGGTTCCGATCGTGAAGACCGGATCGACATGGTCTTTTGATACGAAAGCCGGACGCCAGGAACTTCTGTATCGCCGCGTCGGTTCCAACGAGCTGGATGCGATTCAGATCTGTCGCGGCTACGTCGAAGCCCAACATGAATATGCATTACAAAAACACGGGAAATCCGGAGTCAATCAGTACGCTCAACGGATCATTAGCACAGAAGGTCAGCAAGACGGGTTGGCCTGGAAAAACAGTGACGGTACGTGGGGAGGACCAATTGGGGAGAAGGTCGCAAACGCGATTGCCCGTGGTTATACCTCGCGCACCGAGCCTTATCACGGATATTTCTTCAAGGTCCTGAAGGGCCAGGGACCGGCGGCGCCACTTGGCGAATTAGACTTCGTCGTGAAGGGCGCAATGATCGGTGGTTTTGCCTTAATTGCATTTCCGGCGCAATACAGAGTCAGCGGTGTAAAGACGTTCATGGTAAGTCACGACGGCGTGGTCTATGAAAAAGATCTTGGGCCAAAGACTGCCGAACTGGCCGCTGCAATCGACCGATTCAATCCCGATAAGAGTTGGTCGCCCGTGGCTGATGATGAAGACCAGTAGGGTCTTCGGATCGATGAGCGCTCCCTTTTAGTGCGACGGCCCGGCGTCGTCTTGTTAGGGATCGTCTTCATTAACCGCCATGGAAGCTGCGAACTCGGATTACTAAAGCGACGCCGGGCCGTCGCACCCACAGAGGAGCCTTTCATGAAACGAGTTCTTATCTATTTCACGCTTTGGGCGCTTGTGATGGTTCCTCTTGCTCAAGGCCAAGAGACGCGCACCGAACGCGATCTGCTCGGAGAAAAGCAAGTCCCTGCCGATGCTTATTACGGCGTTCAAACGGCCCGCGCCCTCGATAACTTCAAACTATCCGGCGTCTTGATCAACCACTACCCCGGCTTCGTTGAAGCCTGGGCCATGGTGAAACTTGCGGCGGCTCGGGCCAATGCGGAAGTTGGCGCAATGAAACCTGACCGACTCGCGGCCATTGAAAAGGCGTGTGCGGCGGTTATTCAGGGCAGATATCACGACCAGTTTGTCGTGGATTGGTACCAGGGCGGCGCCGGTACCTCGACCAACATGAATGCCAACGAGGTGCTGGCGAACATCGGTCTCGAGTTAACAGGCCACAAGAAGGGTGAATACCAGTTTCTCGAACCTCACGACGATCTAAACATGTCGCAGTCGACCAACGATTCATATCCAACTGCGATCAAGGTCTCATTCCTGCTTCGTAACGATAAATTAATCGCTGAATTGCAAAAGCTCGTTGCATCGTTTCGTATGAAGGGCGATGCGTTCCTTGAGATCGTCAAAATGGGACGCACCGAGATGCAGGACGCTGTTCCAATGACTGTCGGCCAGGAGTTTCATGCCTTCGCCGCAAGTCTTGAAGATGAAATCAAGTTGCTGCGCGACTCCGAAAAATACCTTTACGCCGTCAACATGGGCGCCACCGCGATTGGCACCGGTATCAACGTCCCAAAGGGCTATCCCGAAAAATGCGCGCAGCACCTTGCAAGAATTACTGGCAAACCAATCGTTCCTGCTAGGGACATGTTGTCAGCAACGTGGGACCAGCAAGGCTTTGTTGTTTATTCGTCAGCGCTTAAGAGCCTGGCGATCAAGCTTTCGAAAATTTCGGGTGATTTGATTCTTTTGACGTCAGGACCACGCGCCGGTTTGGCTGAAATTAACTTGCCCGCGCTACAGCCTGGTTCGTCGATCATGCCCGGCAAGGTCAATCCAGTCGTTCCCGAAGTTATGAACATTGTCGCGTTTCGCGTAATGGGAAATGACTACAGCGTGACGCTTGCGGCTCACAGCGGTCAGTTACAGCTCAACGCTTATGAGCCGCTGGCCGGACTAGCAGTCCTTGAGTCGCAGGCTCTGATCTTCAATACGTCGCAGCTGTTCCGCACAAAGTGTATCGACGGCATAACGGTAAACGAGCGGGTGCTTAGTCGTTACATGGAAACAACTGTCGGAATCGTAACTGCGCTTAATCCGGTGATCGGTTACGAGAGAGCGACTGAGCTGGCTGGCGAAGCTTACAAGTCAGGTAAGGGAATACTGGAGATTATTCGCGAGAAAAAGATTTTGACGGAGGATCAGATAAAGGAATTGCTCGATCCAGTGAAACTGACAAATCTGGATAAAAGCAAGTATCAGAAGAAGTGAGATTGTCGGCTCTGTGACCGTTACGAAGCTAAAACGTTTTGACGCAGAGACGCGAAGTACGCAGACATTTCTAAGCAATTCTTTGGTTAGTAAGCCGACAGACCCCGCCCCAAACGCATGAGTACCCGCGACCCCGCGGCTTAGGATCGGCTCGCGACAACCGAGTCTGGAGTAAAGGTGTGGCCCAGGTAGCAACGCATCCACTCTCAAAAACCGAGACGAGCTCTAACGCTCGAATGGCAACCGTCGCATGGTTGCTGACGGCTGTCTATTACTTTTACCAGTACTCTCTACGTTCTGCGCCGGCGGTGATGATGCCGCAACTCTCAGATGCATTCGGTCTGACTGCACTTGGTGTTGCAGCAGTCGTTGGCCTCTTCTACTACGGATACTCACCGTTCAGTCTGGTCGCCGGCGCTGCGATGGACCGGCTTGGTCCACGCAAACTCCTTCCATTCGCGGCGATAGCCGTCGGAATAGGCTCATTCCTGTTCGCCACGGGAAATACGCAGCTCGCGAGCGCCGGCAGGTTTATCCAGGGTGCGGGAGGCGTCTTTGCGCTGGTCGGTGCAATTTACATCGCAACGAAAAATTTTCCTGCGTCAAAAGCAGCAACCCTCATTGGCGCTACTCAGATGTTCGGGATGGCTGGAGGCGCGGCAGGTCAGTTTCTTGTTGGACCAATGATCGGAGCTGGCCTTGCATGGAATCAATTCTGGATCGGCATGGGCGTTCTCGGGCTTCTGATCGGCTTGGTACTTTTCTTTCTGATTCCCGGTGAAACTCAATCAACTCGAACAGCTGGAGGACTGAAGGTCATTGCCAGCGGATTTGCCACGGTCTTCAAAAATCCGCAGTCGATTTTGTGTGGGCTGATCGCAGGTCTACTTTTTATACCAACAACAATCTTCGACATGATCTGGGGTGTGCGTTATCTACAGGATGCTCACGGTATTGATTATGGTGCTGCCGTGATGAGATCTGCGACAGTTCCATTCGGTTGGATTATTGGTTGTCCTTTACTTGGTTTTGTCTCCGACCGCATCGGTCGTCGCAAGCCGGTGATTATCGCCGCGGGAATCGTGCTTTTTGCTTGCCTGGCCTGGATTCTGTACGGCAAACCCGGTTTGTTTCCGCCGTACTCAATCGGTCTTATCGCCGGCGTCGCATCCGGGGCGGCGATGCTGCCTTACACGATCATTAAGGAAGTCAATCCGCCTCAATACGGTGGTACTGCTACCGGCGTAGTCAACTTTCTAAACTTCACATTCAGCGCATTACTTGGACCAGTCTTTGGATGGCTCTTACAGAAGCTGTCTGGCGGTGGAGGACTGGGATTGTCGCACTACCAATCTGCATTCACTCCGCTTCTTTACGGTGTCGGAATCGCAATCGGGCTCACGCTGCTGTTGAAGGAAACGGGCACGGCAGTACGAACAGGTGGAGGTAACTGACAGCGCAGGAGTGATTTCAAATGGACGACTACGCACTTGTTCTAAATGCCGGTTCTTCGAGTCTCAAGTTTTGTGTGTTCGAACGACCGCCCGGTAAGAAATGGCGACTGGAAGCGCGTGGGCAGATTGAAGGTATCGGAACAGCGCCTCGACTTTCTGCAAAAGGTGAAGCTGGTCAAAAGCTTGTTAACGAAAGTCTCGACGAAGTGGCGGTCAAAGATGGTCACAATGCAGTTGAGGCGCTCGCTGTATGGTTGCGATCGCAATACGGTGGTTCCAGGGTGCTCGGCGTCGGTCACCGCGTGGTTCATGGTGGCGCCCGGTTTGCTGGACCAACGATCATCGATAAGAAGGTATTAGCAGATCTCGAAGCACTCATTCCACTTGCTCCACTCCATCAACCTTACAACCTTGCAGCCATCGAAGCTGTGTTTGAGCGATTACCTGAAGTTCCACAGGTTGCGTGTTTCGACACCAGTTTTCATCGAGGTCAACCGGCAGTCGCCGAATTGATTCCACTACCGGCGGATCTTCGAAGCCAAGGTTTGCAACGTTACGGCTTTCATGGACTGTCGTATGAATACATTGCTTCCGTACTACCGGAAGTTGCGCCGGATATCGCTAACGGTCGAGTCATTGTTGCTCATCTGGGAAGTGGCGCGAGCCTTTGTGCGCTGACGGAAGGTAAGAGCGTCGATAGCACACTTGGATTCACCGCCCTCGATGGTCTCTGCATGGGAACGAGACCAGGCTCACTTGATCCAGGTGTTGTGTTACACCTGTTTCAAGGTCTGAAACTCTCTTCGAAAGATGTCGAATCACTTCTCTATAAGAAGTCGGGCCTACTAGGAATTTCCGGAATCAGTAATGACATGCGCGACCTGCTGGGTAGAAGTGAGCCCGCGGCCGAACTCGCTGTCGACTATTTCATCTATCGGGCAGCCAAAGAGATTGGCGCGCTCGCGGCCGCGCTTGGTGGAATCGACGCCATCGTATTTACAGCCGGCATCGGCGAGAACTCGGAAGAAATACGAAGTCGGATCTGTCAGAAGTCTGCATGGTTGGGAATCGAGATCGACGAAAAAGCCAATGCTGCCAAGGGACCACGTATTTCAACAGCGACCAGCAAAGTGTCTGCCTGGGTCGTGCCGACCAACGAGGAGTTGATGATCGCACGACATACGGCCTCACTGCTCGGATTGAGATAGGAGAATAAAAGATGACAACTGCACCTTCGCAATCCATCCCCGAAGCGGGACCGTTGCCGGATCCCTGGCGAACGTTCAAAGAGGGTCTCTGGCAAAAAGAGATCAATGTGCGCGATTTCATTCAACAGAACTACGAGCCATACGAAGGCGACGAGTCGTTTCTAGCACCCGCAACTGAGCGCACCAAAAAAATCTGGGCTCGCCTTAATGAGTTGTTTGTCGAAGAGCGGAAAAAGGGAGTGCTCGACATATCACCAGTTCCCAGCTCCATCACGGCACACGCTCCAGGCTACATCGACAAGGACAACGAAGTAATTGTTGGTCTTCAAACCGAGGCTCCGTTGAAACGCGCAATCATGCCGAACGGCGGTTTGAGAATGGTTCTGAATGGACTCAAGACCTACGGATACGAAGCTGATCCGCACGTTGTCGAAGCGTTCACCAAATTTCGCAAGACTCACAACGAGGCCGTGTTTGATGCTTACACTGCCGATGTTAGACGCTGCCGAAGCTCGCATGTGCTGACGGGCCTACCTGATGCGTATGGTCGTGGCCGCATCATCGGCGACTATCGCCGGGTTCCTCTTTACGGCGTGGCTCGCTTGATCCAACGGAAACATGAAGAGAAAGCCGCTCTCGATTCTGCAATGTCCACTGACACGATCATTCGTGATCGCGAGGAGCTGTCAGAACAGATTCGGTCGCTCAAAGAATTGCAGCAGATGGCGGCAAGTTACGGCTTTGATATTTCCGGCCCGGCCTCTAACGCAAAAGAGGCTGTGCAATGGCTGTACTTTGGTTACCTGGCGGCAGTCAAAGAACAGAACGGCGCGGCGATGTCGCTCGGCCGGGTCTCAACTTTTCTCGACATCTACTTCCAACGGGATCTAACGGACGGTGTCCTGAATGAAGAGCAAGTACAGGAGATGATCGACGACTTTGTAATCAAGTTGCGGATCGTCCGTTTCCTTCGCACCCCGGAATATGATGAGCTCTTCGCAGGTGATCCCACGTGGGTTACGGAATCAATTGCCGGTCTCGGGGATGATGGACGTCCGTTAGTCACCAAGACAAGTTTTCGATTCCTTCATACCCTTTACAACCTTGGACCAGCTCCGGAACCAAACCTAACGATCTGGTATTCGCCTCGTTTGCCCGAGGGATTTCGCAGTTTCGCCGCAAAAGTGGCAATTGAAACGAGTTCGATTCAGTTCGAGAGCGACGAGATCATGCGTCGAGCATGGGGAGACGATGGTGCAGTTGCTTGTTGTGTTTCGCCAATGTTGCTGGGCAAACAGATGCAGTTCTTCGGGGCGCGAGCCAACCTGGCGAAGTGCTTGCTTTATGCAATTAACGGCGGTCGTGATGAACTAACCGGCGACCAGGTTGGTCCGAACTATCCTGCGGTTCAAGGTGACTATCTCGATTTCGATGATGTTCTCGGCAAGTTTGAAAAGATGATGGACTGGCTCGCCGGTGTTTACGTTAACGCCATGAACATCATTCATTACATGCATGATAAGTACGCCTACGAACGACTGGAAATGGCATTGCATGACTATGCCCCCCTGCGAACTATGGCTTTTGGCATGGCCGGGATGTCGGTGGTCGCTGATTCGCTGTCAGCAATCCGGTACGCCAAAGTTCGAGTTATTAGAGATGAGACGGGTTTGATTACAGACTACGAAACAACCGGAGAGTTCCCACAGTTTGGAAACAATGACAATCGAGTGGATCATCTTGCGTCGTGGTTGGTTTCCACTTTCATGACCAAGCTGCGTAAGTATCCAACCTATCGCGACGCCATTCACACGCAATCGATACTGACCATAACGTCGAACGTTGTTTACGGAAAGGGCACAGGAAACACACCTGACGGGCGACGAAAGGGCGAACCTTTTGCTCCCGGGGCCAACCCAATGCATGGCCGCGATTCGCATGGAATTCATGCCTCGGCCGCGTCTGTCGCAAAGATTCCATACCGTGATGCGGCTGACGGAATTTCACTAACAACAACCCTGATTCCCGAAGGTCTGGGCCGGGTGGTCCAGGATCGCATCGTCAACCTACGCAGTATGCTGGACGCGTTCTTCGGCGTGACCGGTTATCACATGAATGTGAACGTCTTGAATCGGGAGATGCTGATGGACGCGATGGATCATCCGGAAAAATACCCGCAGTTGACTATTCGAGTCTCGGGTTATGCGGTGAACTTCGTCAGGTTAACTCGCGAACAACAGATGGACGTTATTAATCGGACGTTCCATGGGTGATTTCTATGAGCAGCGAGCAGTTAACAAACGGAAATGCACTCGAAGCGAGAAGTCCCTTTGAATTTCGCGTCAATCAAAGCGGGAATGTTTCCGAGTCGGTTATTAAGAAGGCGCTGATCACCGGAGACATCGGGTTTCTACATTCATTTACAACCGGCTCGACAGTCGATGGTCCAGGTGTGAGGTTGGTCGGTTGGACCGCTGGTTGTCAGTTTCGTTGTGTTTACTGCCACAATCCTGATACCTGGAACATGATGAATGGCATGCCGGTTACGTTGGAACGCGCTACTGAAGAACTTGCCAAGTATCGACAAGGGTTAAGCGTGATGGGTGGAGGCTTCACGCTGAGTGGTGGTGAACCATTAATGCAAGACCGTTTTGCCGTGCGACTCTTTAAGGCGGCAAAGAAAATGGGAGTTCATACGGCCCTGGATACGAACGGATTTCTGGGCGAGCGCCTCTCAGACACTGAACTGGAACAGATTGATCTTGTTTTGCTTGATCTGAAGACGTGGGACCCGGTTCGACACCTTGCACTCACCGGGAAAGACAATGGACCAACGCTTGAATTCGCAAGACGTCTTGGAGCGCGTCGTAGACCAATTTGGTTGCGCTATGTGTTAGTACCTGGATTGACTGACGATCACACTGACATTACACACACTGCTGAGTTTGCGGCAGAACTCGGCAGCGTCTTACGAGTCGACGTCTTGCCCTTTCATCAGATGGGGCGATTTAAGTGGCGTCAGCTGGGGCTTGACTACACGCTGGACGGTGTTGAGCCCCCATCGTTGGAATTGGTCGAACGTGTATGTGATCAGTTTCGGGCTGTTGGGCTCACGGCGTATTAGTGGCAAGAAGTCGGTACCATCTCGCGGTAGCAGGTGGGTGCTGCATTTGCAAACTTATTTGAGCAGAACCCACCCGCTATCGCGAGATGGTACTGACTTCTTGCCACTGAAAAAACTTCTTCAAAACACTAGCATTTCTGACAGGTAAATCTTCCTCAACTTCAAAATAGAATCCCACCAAAGCTCAGTAGAGGTGTGACATCCGCTCGTCCATTTTAAGGAGGAAACTATGAAGTCGCAGGCAGTCTTTCGAATGCTTTTGTTGGTCCTATTTGCCACGCTCACATTCCAGAATTCTCTCGCCCAAAGGAAACCAAACATAGTGATCCTCGCCACCGGGGGAACCATCGCCGGTGCTGCAGCAACCGGAACTCAAGCGGGGTACACGTCTGGCGCAGTGACCATCGATGCGATGTTGGCAGCCGTTCCGGGGATCAAAGACATGGCCAACGTCAAAGGCGAGCAGATCTCAAACGTGGGTTCGCAGGACATGTCGTTCGACATCATGCTAACCGTTGCAAAACGGATCAACGAGCTCGCCCCGAAGAGCGACGTGGACGGGATCGTCATTACTCACGGCACAGACACCATGGAGGAGACCGCATTCTTTCTCAACCTTGTTGTGAAGACAGAGAAGCCAGTAGTGATGGTTGGCTCAATGCGACCTTCCACCGCGGTTAGCGCCGATGGACCATTGAACCTGTACAACGCTGTAGGAGTTGCCATCGATCCGAACGCCAAGGGTCGTGGCGTATTGGTAGTGATGAACGATTGGATTCACGCTGCCCACTCGCTTACGAAAACAAGCACTACTGCGGTCCAAACTTTCATGTCGCCATTGCGTGGTGTAGTTGGAGTTGCGTCCTATGGAAAAAACGACTTCTACAGCTCGCCTCCATGGAAGCACACCACCGCAAGTGAGTTCGATATCACCAACGTAACGAAGCTGCCGCGCGTCGACATCATCTTCGCTTGCGCAGACATGTCGCCGGACCTGATTGACGCCTCCGCTGCGAATGGCGCCAAGGGCATCGTTATCGCCGGGGTCGGTAACGGCAATATGAACAAGGCATCGTTGGACGCTGCCGCAAGAGTATCGAAAAAGGGAGTGATAGTTGTTCGCAGTAGTCGCGTTCCGACCGGAAATGTTGGTCGAAATGTCGAAGTTAACGACGACGAATTGGGACTGATCGCTTCCGATGAGATCAACCCACAGAAGTCGCGCATTCTCCTGACGTTGGCGCTACTGAAACCGCGTAGCAAAGACGATCTACAGAAGTTATTCACCACTTACTGAGTAACGGCTGTGATCTGGATCGAGCTACTCATTCTGCTGGCTTGCATTGTAATCGGTGCCCGGTTGGGCGGCATCGCGCTTGGGACAGTCGCTGGCATTGGTCTCGCAATCTTTGTTTTTGTTTTTGCTTTACCACCTGGTGGTCCACCGCGGACCGTGATCGGAATGATTATCGCGGTGATCACCGCCCTTGCCACTATGCAAGCAGCTGGTGGCCTCGACTACCTGGTTTCGCTTGCAGAGAAAATCATGCGCAAGCGGCCACAAAACATCACGTTTGTTGCGCCGATAGTTACATACGTTCTCGTGATGGCATCGGGTACGGCCCATGTCATCTACGCCCTGCTGCCGGTAATTGCGGAGGTTTCGCGCAAGGGCAAAGTACGGCCCGAACGTCCTCTTTCCATCAGCGTGATTGCGGGTTTCCAGGGGGTGATTGCTTCTCCAATTTCTGCGGCTACCGTTGCGATGCTTGGATTTCTGACAGCGAAGGGTGTTTCGTTGCCGCGCATGTTGGCGATCACAATTCCTTCAACTTTCATTGCAGTCCTGGTTGGCGCGTTGTCAGTTGCGTGGCGGGGCAAGAATCTCGAAGACGATCCCGATTATCAAAACCGCGTCGCAAGTGGAGCAGTGAAACCACCCGAACCATCCGTCGAGATGCAAGGAAAGACTCTCTTCAACGCGGTCGGCTCCACGATTCTTTTCCTGGTTGGAATCATGTTCGTGGTCCTAATCGGCATCTTTCCGAACCTGAGGCCTGTCTACCAGTTTATTGGTGAGAACGGAATGGATTCTGACCAGGTCGAAATGGGACTGGCGATCATGATCATAATGATCGCCATCGCCGGGTTGACAATGATTGCGTTCAAAGCATCACCGGGAACTGCGCTTAAAGGAACAATAATGAGTAGCGGGGTAACGGCAGTTATCTCGATTCTCGGCGTTTCATGGCTCGGCTCATCGTTTTTTGAAGGCAATCGCTCTTACATCGTCGGCGGGATTTCAAACTTGATTCAACATTATCCTTGGACGTTTGCATTGGGACTGTTTGTTCTTTCAACGATGCTTTTTAGCCAGGCCGCGACTGTAGCGATTCTGATCCCTGTTGGACTGGCATTGGGCTTGTCGCCGCAACTCCTGATTGCTTTCTATCCGGCCGCTAATGGAGTCTTCTTTCTCCCAACCTACGGCACGGTCGTGGCAGCAGTCTCATTTGACCAAACCGGAACTACAAAGATCGGAAAGTATCTTCTCAATCATAGTTTCATGTTACCTGGTTTAGTGACCATCTTAACTACCGTTGTCATTGCGATACTCCTGGGCCGACTCATACCGCTTTGAGTGAGGTTAGTGATGGGCCATCTCCAACGCGGACGATCGACTACGCTTCTCCGGCTTAGAGTCCTGCTGGTGATTTTGCTGTGTTGTGTCTATTCCTGTGCCCTCGCTCAGACCCAGAAAGCTGCCGCTGAGGCTGCCAGCGATGTTGAAACTGAATCCCGTCAAGCGCCTGTTCAAATTGACGGAAAAGAGCTGTTCGCAGTGACTGGTGTATCGGCGGCTCCGGCCGAGGAACGCGCCAATGTTATTGCCAATCGGATTAAGGCAATCGCGGCCGATCAATCGATTGCACCTGGATCCATTTACTCAAGCGATACCGAGTATGGAACGGCAATATTTGCCGGTCAGCAACGATTGATGATTGTGTTTGATCGTGATTTGCACGATCAATCATTTCCGCGAAAAGTGGTTGCCGAGTTATTCGTAAGCAAGATCCAGAATGCAATCGTCGAGTACCGCGCCGCACGCAGTCGCCAGGCCTTGATGAGAAGCGCCGGGCTGAGTCTGGCTGCAACGGTCATCTTATTGTTGCTCATCGGTTTGATTATTTGGCTGCTGCGACGTTTGTATTACTTGCTTGAAAACACTTACCGCGCGCGGATTCAAACTCTTGGGATTCAGTCGTTCAAAGTTGTCAGGGCCGAGCAGATCTGGACGGTACTGCAACGACTCATTACTGCGACGCGCGTGGTTTCAGTCCTCGCGGTCTGTTTCGTCTACCTGCAATACGTGTTGGCTTTATTTCCGTGGACTCGTGGAACTGCTCTACGACTACGGGGATATTTGCTTAGGCCGCTGGAAACGATCGTCTTCGGGGTGATAGCCAACATCCCAAACATGATCTTCCTTGTAGTTCTGTATTTCATCGCAAGGTATGCAATAAAGCTTATCCATAAATTCTTCGATGCGTTGAAAACAGGCGACGTTAAGCTTCAGGGCTTTCAAGCTGATTGGGCTGACTCCACTTACAAACTTATCCGGCTCGGCGTTGTCGTCCTTGTCCTCGTAGTTGCCTATCCATACATCCCTGGTGGGAACTCTGACGCATTCAAAGGAATTACGATCTTCATCGGACTCGTATTCTCCCTCGGATCCTCTTCTGCAATCGCAAACCTGATAGCTGGCTACACGATGACATACCGTCGCGCTTTCCGTCTTGGTGATCGAATAAAGATTGGCGAGGTCATGGGCGATGTCACCGAAATGCGTTTGCAAGTGACGCACCTCAAGACCTTCAAGAACGAAGAAGTCATCATTCCGAATTCAAGCATTCTCAACAATGAAGTGGTCAATTACAGCTCGTTGGCACGTACCAACGGCCTCATTCTCTACTCACGAGTAAACATTGGTTACGAAACGCCCTGGCGCCAGGTTGAAGCAATGTTGCTCCTCGCCGCTGAGCGGACCCCGGAGACTTTGAGAGAGCCGAAGCCGTTTGTCCTGCAGAAAGGCTTAGGGGACTTTGCCGTCACTTATGAAATCAACGTGTATTGCGACAATCCTCAAGCGATGGGCCGAGTCTATACGGGATTGCACCGAAACATTCTTGATCTCTTTAACGAGTACGGCGTGCAGATCATGACGCCGGCTTATGAGACGGATCCGCAGTCGCCGAAGTTGGTGGCGAAAGATAAGTGGTTCAGCGCGCCTGCGGCGATTGAATAGCAGCCTCATTTGGGAGGAGAGAAATGGCAAGCACAATCACAGTTGATAGACGCAGTAGTGCAATCGGAAAGTTCTTGCGGCAACCGATGAATTGGTTGTTGCTCTTTATCCCGATCGCCGTAGCGCTCGAACACGCGCACGGACTTCCGGCACCGGTAATCTTTTTTTCCGCGGCAATCGCAATCTTACCGATAGCGGCATTGATTGTTCATGGAACGGAACAGTTGTCAGTTCGGACTGGCGATGCGATCGGGGGGTTACTTAACGCCACGTTCGGCAACGCACCGGAGTTGATCATTTCCATCGTTGCATTAAAGGCAGGTTACCTGGACATGGTGAGAGCGTCATTGGTTGGCGCTATCCTTGCAAACATTTTGCTGGCGTTGGGAGTCGCATTCCTGCTGGGAGGACTTCGTAATCACACGCAGCGTTTTAATCCGGCTGCGTCCCGCGCTTACAGCACGATGATGTTTCTCGCTGCAGTTAGCATGGCAGTGCCGAGTGCCTTCAGTCGCAAGTTTGCACCGGATGGTGTGATATTGCAGGAGCAGAAACTCAATCTCGCAATCGCGATCCTGTTACTACTTGCTTACGCTTTGTATCTCTTCTTCTCACTAAAGACGCACCCGGCAGAGTTTGCAAGTGTGCAGACCGAAGACGAACACGATCATCACCATGAAGGTGTGTGGCCAGTACCGCTGGCAGTTGGGACGTTGGTTGGAGCCTCGGTCCTGGCTGCATGGATGAGCGAGATACTGGTGGGGGCAGCAGAAGCCACAGGTAAAGCCCTCGGGATGTCGCAAGTGTTCATTGGGATTGTGTTTGTCGCAGTTGTTGGCGGCGCAGCAGAGAGTGGTTCTGCGATCGCAATGGGTCGAAAGAACAAGATGGATTTGTCGATAGGCATCGCGCTTGGAAGTTGTATTCAGATCGCTCTCTTTGTGGCGCCATTGCTGGTGATATTGAGTTATTTCATCGCGCCAGTGCCGTTGGAGTTGGCATTTGGACGAGCGGAGATTCTGTCGTTGTTCGTCGCGGTCTTGATTGGCGCTATGGTCTGTGGCGATGGACAATCAAATTGGTACAAGGGAATACAGCTGATCACGGTATACGCGATCATTGCCTTGATGTTTTACCTATTGCCTGAAGTGGTGGCCCCAGCACATTAGAGCGACGGGTCATTGACATACACGATTGTTCGTGAAACCCGAGCGATAGCGACTGTGTCAAAAATCAGTTACCACATGGCGAAGACACCCCATGCTTTAGCTTGGGGAGTTTCAATTTCCACCTACCGAGTTGCTTTCCCATGTCTCCACGCAGTTTTCGATTGCCGGGTGCGGAAATCAAGTGCATTGGCTACTCAAACTCTGTTCCGCGCGCCCGGCAATCGAAAACTGCGAAATCAAAATTGGCTCATGCTTGTAGATGGAAATTGAAACTCCCCAAGCTAAAGCATGGGGTGTCTTCGCCATGTGATTAGACAGACGATCCAGGTGAGTGGGCATTTATGCAATTCCTGTTATTTCTGACAGTTCAAAGCCATAAATTCGCACCATACAATTGCTAGACACGAGGTTGTTATTCAAATCTCGGTAATGCAGGAGGAACGAATGGTTGCAAGTAAATCTTCCGTAAACGAATTGAGTTCTTTTGGACCGGCCCGTTCAACAATTCAAGGGACTCCTCTGTCCGAAGAAGAAGCTCGCAAGATCCACGCATTCTGGCGAGCCTGCAACTACCTCGCAATTGGAATGATCTACCTCCAGGCCAACCCCCTGCTGCGTGAACCGCTTAAACCCGAACACATCAAGAATCGAATGCTGGGCCATTGGGGAGCCAGTCCTGCACTGTCGTTTTCCTACACACATTTGAACCGAGTCATCAAGAATCACGACCTCGATATGATTTTCATGGCTGGTCCAGGTCATGGTGCGCCGGGTGTAATTGGACCAGTCTATCTGGAGGGGTCTTACTCAGAAATCTACACCGACAAAAGCCAGGACGAGGAAGGTCTGCTCCGTTTCTTCAAACAGTTTTCCTTTCCTGGCGGTATTGGTAGCCACTGCACCCCCGAGACTCCAGGCTCAATTCATGAGGGCGGGGAACTCGGCTACGTTTTGTCACACGCTTGTGGTGCTGCTTTCGACAATCCGGATCTGATCGTCGCGGCCGTTGTTGGCGACGGCGAGGCTGAAACTGGTCCACTTGCGACTTCCTGGCACATTAACAAGTTTCTCAATCCAATCAGAGACGGCGCCGTACTGCCAATCCTCAGTCTCAACGGCTACAAGATCAACAATCCAACGTTACTGGCGCGGATAAGTCACAAAGAATTGGAAGACTTGTTTACAGGTTACGGCTACACACCATGCTTTGTTGAAGGTTCCGACCCAGCCTCGATGCACCAGGCGATGGCTGCAACCCTGGACCATTGCATTGACTTAATCAGATCCGCCCAACGGGAAGCTCGTGCGAGTGGCAACGCAACGCGGCCACGCTGGCCCGTAATCATCTTGCGAACTCCGAAGGGTTGGACCGCTCCAGCAGAGGTCGATGGGCACAAGATCGAAGGCTTTTGGCGAGCTCACCAGGTTCCGTTGTCGGGTGTCAAAAATAATCCCGCGCACCTCAAGTTACTGGAGGAGTGGATGCGTGGGTACAAGCCGGAAGAACTGTTTGACGAATCGGGCACGCTCAACGCCGAACTTCGTGAACTCATGCCAACCGGTGCACGACGCATGGGAGCTAATCCACATGCCAACGGCGGATTGTTGAAAAAGAGCCTCCGTTTGCCTGACTTTAAAAACTACGGGATCAAGTTCGACAAGCCGGGCCAAGTTGAAGCAAGTAATACGAAACCGCTCGGCCAATTTTTGCGCGACGTCATGAAAGCAAACATGAACGCGTTCAGGGTATTCGGTCCGGACGAAAACACGTCAAACAAACTGGACGCAATTTATGAAGTGAGCAAGAAACTTTGGCTCGAGGAATATTTCCCGGAAGATAGTGATGGTGGCGAGCTGGCTCTTGATGGTCGCGTTGTCGAAATGCTTAGCGAACACACGCTGGAAGGCATGCTTGAAGGTTATTTGCTAACCGGTCGTCACGGTTTCCTGTCAACTTACGAAGCCTTCGCGCACGTGATCGACTCCATGTTCAATCAACATGCCAAGTGGTTGTCTATCTGCAATAAACTTTCCTGGCGTCAGAGCATCGCATCACTCAACCTGCTGATTACTTCAACTGTCTGGCGCCAGGACCACAACGGCTTCACACACCAGGATCCCGGCTTCCTTGATGTAGTAGTGAATAAGCGTGCGGAAGTTACGCGAATCTATCTGCCGCCTGATGTCAACAGTCTCCTGTCCGTTGCTGACCACTGTTTGCGCAGCGAGAACTACATAAACGTAATTGTCAGCGACAAACAGATGCACTTGCAGTATCTCGACATGGACCAGGCGATCACGCACTGCACGAAGGGAATCAGTATTTGGAGTCAGGCCAGCAACGATCAAGGACAGGAACCTGACGCCGTAATGGCGTGTGCAGGCGACATTCCAACCAAGGAAGCATTGGCTGCGACCGCGATGTTGCGCGAGGAGTTTCCTGATGTGAAGCTCAGGTTCATCAATGTCGTCGACCTTTTCAAGCTTCAATCAGATCGCGAACATCCGCATGGGCTGAGCGACCGTGACTTCGATGGTCTATTCACAGTCGATAAGCCGGTGATATTCAACTTCCATGGTTATCCGTGGCTGATCCATCGACTTACTTACAACAGAAAGAACCACGAAAACATACATGTTCGTGGTTACAAGGAGCGTGGCAACATCAATACTCCGCTGGAGCTGGCAATCGAAAATGAGATCGATCGATTTACTTTGGCGATAGATGTGATTGATCGCGTTCCGAAACTGCAACGGATTGGCGCTCACGCTAAAGAAAAGTTTCGCAACGAGCAGATTGCTTGTCGTGAATACGCGCATGAATTCGGGACTGATCGACCGGATACAGTGGATTGGCGCTGGCCGTTTTGAAACATTGCCGATTTGCGATTTGTGAAGCGTTTAAGTACGAAGTCCTAACCACATCCGAACGAGAGTGGAGATTGGCAATCAGCAATCGACAATTGGCAATCGACAATCGGAAATTACCTCGATATAGGAATTGGCATCTTGAATAGGAGACCATATGCGGATTCGTTTTCTTGGAGCAGCTGGTGACGTGACGGGTTCCGCTTATCACGTCATTACTGATGACGCGAGCATCCTGGTTGATTGTGGATTCTTTCAGGGTGGCAAAGAGCAAAAGGCCAAGAACCGCCGAACCAAACAGATTCAGGATGGCAAGTTGGACGCCGTGGTGCTAACTCACGGGCACTTGGACCACATCGGAAGACTGCCGCTACTTACACGCCATGGTTACAAGGGACCAGTCTTCGGCACCCGCGCGACACACGAATTAGCTTCGATGGTCCTTAAAGATTCCCTGTCTTTGCAGAAGCAGGATCTGAAACGCGAGAACCAAAAGCGCAAGCAAAAGAACCTCCCGCCTCTCGAGCCCTTGTTCGAAGAATCAGACGTTCGCAACCTCGGGCCGCTCGTGGTACCGGTCAAATACAAACAGCGATTTCCAGTCGCTCGCGGAATTGAAGCGCGTCTGGTTGATGCTGGTCATGTAATCGGTTCGTCCAGCGTTGAACTAACTGTCACGGAGAATGGTCGGAAGAAGGTGATTGTATTCTCAGGCGATTTGGGACCACGTGGCGCTCCACTGTTGAGAGATCCCGAGCCGTTTAAAGAAGCAGATGTGGTGATCATGGAGTCTACCTACGGCAATCGAAATCATCGCTCGCTGAGTGACACTGCACTTCAAGGGCGCGAGATAATTGCCAGGGCGATTGAAAACAAGGCAAAGATTCTAGTTCCGGTGTTTGCAATCGGTCGCACTCAGCTGCTGCTCTATTTGTTAGCCGGCGCATTCAAGAATAAGACGCTGCCTCGCTTCCCGATCTACCTCGATAGCCCGATGGCGATCGAAGCCAGCCTGATTTATCGACGTAATACGGAACTGTTTGATGAGGAAGGATTGCAAATGGTGGATTCGGGGGAATTGAGACGTCAGCTATCTTCCCTTCATCCATGCGGAAAATCTGGTGAATCAAGGGCGCTCAATAATGTGGATGGCCCATGTTTGATCATGGCTGGAAACGGTATGTGCAGCGGCGGGCGAATTATGCATCATTTGCGACACAACCTGCCTATTCCGGGGACGGCGGTGTTAATTGTTGGTTTTCAGTCGCAAGGAACACTTGGGCGACAACTCGTTGATGGCGCGAAGAAAGTGAAGTTGTTTGGTGAAGAGGTTCCGGTGAAAGCTTCGGTTCATACAATGGGTGGATTCAGCGCTCATGCCGATCAAAACGGCCTGCTCGAGTGGTTCAGTGTAGTAGCGCCATCAAAACCGCGTTTGATCATCACGCATGGGGAAGATCGAGCACGATTTGCATTTCGCGAAGTAGTTAATCAACGCTTTGGTCTGAATGGTGAATGTCCGGCGCTAGATGATGAAATTGAAATCTAGTTTTGGAGTGCGACGGTCCGGCGTCGCTTTAGTATCCGAAAGTCCAGCGATTTAATAACAAAGCGGCCTCGGGCCGCCGCACCCCAAAGAGGAACTTATGAGCACGAGTGAGGCATCGACACGAAACGACGCGATAAGTCTTGCGGATGAGGAAGCTGTGAAGAAAGTCTTGGTTGACTCGGTCCTGGGTCTCTGGGATGTGGTCAACAATCTCACGCGACTCAAACCATCCCATAAGGATCGTTACCGCGTAACGATCTTTGGTTCAGCAAGGGCGAAACCGGGAACGGAAGCGTACGAAGAGACGAAACGCGCTTCCAAAGCGCTCGCTGAGATGGGTTGCGACATCATCACTGGAGGTGGACCAGGGTTGATGCAGGCTGCAAATGCCGGTGTTGAGAGCGCCGGCGGTGCGAAATCGATGGGAATTCGTGTTGACCTGCCGTTCGAACAAGAAGTGAATCCGTTTGTTGAGCTGGCCTTCGAACATCGCACTTTCTTCACGCGGCTGCACCACTTCGTACTCGCGTCAGATGCATTCATTGTTGCCCCGGGCGGTATTGGGACAGTGCTCGAGTTGATGTTGATCTGGCAGTTATTGCAGGTGAATCATCTTCAAAAAACTCCACTCATCCTGGTAGGGAAGTTGTGGCCAGGACTGGTTGATTGGGTTCGCGAGGGGATGCTGTCGTTTGAGACCCCGCTAATTAATGCTGAGGATGTGGATATACCGGTTTGTGTTGCAAATGCAGATCAGGCAATCGAGATCATTCGCCGGCATCGCGATGAGTGGGTCGCGAGCAATACCGTCGGATTGCACTGATTGCAGATACCCGAGGCTAAAGAGACTGTATCAAAAACCAATTACCAAGTGCCGATAGACACCCCCTGCTTTAGCTTGGGGAGTATTCAATTTCCACCTACGAGCAGGAGCCAATCTGATTTCGCAGTTTTCGATTGCCGAGCGCGCGGAAATCAAGTTCATTAGTTAGTCAAACACTTGTTCAGCGCGTTCGGCAATCCGAAAACTGCGTAGAGACACGGATAGCAGCATTGGTAGGTTGAAGTTGAAACTCCCCAAGCTAAAGCATAGGGTGTCTGCCATTCGATGTTCGTTTGATGATCACAGCGGTTAGATCGTCTTGTTGCGCGGTGCCGCGACGGAATGTGTCCACTTCCAAACGAAGTTTCTCGATAATTTGACTGGCTGGCAGCTCGTGCGATTCACGAATTACGTTGGCAAGCCGGTTTAATCCGAATTCCTCACCCTCCGGATTGGTCCATTCATAGAATCCGTCCGTTACCAGCGCGAGAATGTCTCCCGCTTCGAGTTGACCTTCGGTTCCATGACTGTACGCGACCCCGGCAATCATCCCCAGCGGAATCCCGTGCGCATCCAGGTTCTCTACGTTCCCCGATTCATGTTTGTACCAGAGGATCGGTCCATGTCCGGCTGACAAGACTCTGACTTCACCACTCTTAGGATCGAGAAAAATTACCGCATAGGTTACGAAGCGATTTGACGAGAGGTCACTGGCAAGTAGTCCATTCAAATTCTCCAGCACGCCGTTCTGCGCGCCACCAACAAGAAAGCTTGCCCTTGCATACGCACGGCATGATGCGCCAACCAATGCTGGACCTATTCCGTGACCGGTTGCATCTGCAAGACTAATTGCGACTCTGCCATCAGGTAACGATTGCCAATCGAAATAGTCACCACCCGTTTGATCGGCTGGTTGATTCCAGCCTGCAATCTCGAATTCGTCAAGTTCCGGTGACGAAGTGGGAAGTAGTCCTTGTTGAATCGACTTGGCTACTTCCAAATCGTGTGTGACTTTGTCGAGTTGGTTTTGCAATTCCGCTTCCCGCAAAGCCGCCGCCACGTGAATCCGAATCTCGCCCGCAACGATGGCAGCGACGATACCGCCACTCAAAATCGTCGCGGCGTAAACGTAGTAGGCCACTTGTGGAAATGCACCCGGTTCGGGCGCACCTTGCAAACTCATCGTTGTGTAGAGAACAACGAAAAGATATCCGAGCGCCGAGAGAATTCCAGTTACCAGGCTGAGTGTTGGACTGAGTCTCAGCGTGGACAGAATGATCAAAAGGAAATAGACGAGAACGACCGGAGCGACCAGGATTTGTCGCGGCGTGAACCAGTGCGTCGCTATCAAAATGAAGAGAGCGATGGTTGGTATCTGACTTTCAATGAAAACGTTGAGGACCCACTTGTCAGGACTCACTTCTCGTTCACCGCGGAGTGCACGCTTGATTGTGCGCCACATGCCCGCTTCATGTGCGGCGATGAGGAGCAGTACGCCGCCCTGGATCGCGACGAGCAGATATCTTCCAGTTAGAGCAGCGCGCGCAACTACAAAGAGGAGCATTACACCGAGGAGGACCAGTATGCCAACCACTCGATACGATTCACTCTTTAGTGCCGCCCGCTGAAACGCCTTGGATTTGACCGCCTCAGCTCCCATGTATGTTCACCTTTCTTTGCGGATTACCAGCGCACACTTCAACAAAAGTTTTGGAGAATTCTAGGTTGTCGACCGAGGTCCTGGTTACTGTCAAAGCTGACAGTGTGGATTCGGTGAGTAGTGTGGTCGCCATTCAACTCTCTGCGTCTCGGCGTCCTCCGCGTCTTTGCGTTATTAAGATAGGTTCAACGCAGAGCCGCTGAGTACGCCGAGACGCAGAGAGTTGAATGGAGAGTGAGCGCGGGGTGGACCACCATTCGCGAGTTGAAATAGGTGAAGTAGACTCCACTCGTTACGCTGCTTCACTCCTGGTCGCTGCGACCCGCGACGAGCGGGTAAACAACTCCGGCGAGAGAAGCTCCAATCAGTGGCGCCAACCAGAATAACCACAGTTGTCGAATTGCCCAGCCACCAACAAAGAGCGCTGGTCCAGTTGAGCGAGCAGGATTTACGGAAGTGTTTGTTACCGGAATGCTAATCAAGTGAATCAGAGTCAAGCCCAGACCGATTGCAATTGGAGCGAATCCTGCTGGAGCGCGGGGGTCCGTCGCGCCAAGGATGATGAACAAAAACATGAACGTCATCACCAGCTCGGTTACGAGTGCTGCAACGAGCGTATAACCGCCGGGTGAATGTTCAGCGTAGCCGTTAGAAGCGAAGCCGGCCGATACATCGAATCCAACCTTACCACTGGCGATAACGTAAAGAACCCCAGCCGCAACGATGGCTCCCAAGACCTGGGCCACGATGTATGGAATTAGCTGATTAGCAGGGAACCTCTTGGCTGTACACAAGCCGGCAGAGACCGCAGGGTTCAGGTGACAACCAGACACATGGCCAATAGCGAAGGCCATGGTCAGGACAGTCAAGCCGAAAGCCAGCGATACTCCATGTAGACCAATTCCAACATTGGGAAAGGCGGCTGCCAATACAGCACTGCCACAACCGCCCAGGACCAACCAGAATGTGCCGATGAACTCGGCCGCGAGTTTTCGTGAAAGTGGAATCTCAGGCATCAGTATTCTCCTGTGGTGTCTGGGGCGGTCTCAGTTCTTTCAACGAGCAGATGAAAGATAGTTGGGCCGACATCGTCAAATAAGAGTTCGACGCGCGATCTGCCATTTCGAAAGATCGCAGGACGGCCGGGGTAAGTGGATGCCATAGTCTTTCACGTCCACCCCAAACCTTCAATGGTAAAACGTCATCAGATCACGGAACACCTCCCTGAAGTGCGACTGCCCGGCATCGCTTTGATATTATTGTCTAGAGGTGCCGATAGAAACCTCAATCCCAAAGCGACGCCGGGCCGTCGCACTCCAAGGAAGGCTTACGTTAGATCAGACATCCTTGACCGCATCCGTCGCGATCCATCCGGCATCGACCCCTCCCGGGAGCATCTGGCCCACATCTTCACCAACTTCCGCCTCGAGAAGTTTGTTCAACTTCGCGTTCATAGCTTCCAGAAGCTCACCGTTCTTTTTTGGATCGACACCAAGGTTATTGACCTCGAGCGGGTCTTTCTCAAGATCGAAGAGTTCTATGTCATTGAGCTTCAAAATGTCTTCAATGGAGCTTGGCCTATTGTGCTGCTTAGGTGAGTAATAGCGGGTGAATTGGTAGCGACCATCAAATACACTGCGGATCGCGCCGCGTTTGCTCATATCGGGTCGAAAACTCCCAGATTTCGCGGCTTGGACCATCTTGGTTTTCCCGTCGGGCTGGCCCAGCATAGCAATCACTCTCGCCATGAAATCGCCGTCCAGGTACGCGAACATGTTGTAGCAAAAGAGCATGCCGTCCCGAATTGCGTCGTAGTTATTTATTTCCGGCCCGGCTAGCAAAGACGAAAAGTCCTTTCCAGGCAGAGTTTTCTTGAGCGCCGACTTCTTTTCTGCCGTTGCATTCGTCAGGCTGATCAGTGTCGGTGCGAGATCGAGGTGTGACGTAACCGCTTTGCAACGTTTTCCGCCTTTATACGATGGATGGGCCACGATCAGTGGCACGTTGTTTTGCTCACGGTAGGAAGTTGCACCCTTGGCGTGCAGACGGTGTGCACCATCGAGATCTCCATGATCCGCGGTAAGCACAATGATGGTGTTTGAAGCGAACCCGAGGTTATCGAGTTCATCAAGCAATGCGTTGATGTTTCGATCAACATCGCGCAGGCAGTTCAAGTAATAGTTGTGCCGTTTCTTCCATCTCCAATCTTCATTCGGGATGTTTCCGACGAGGCCATCGTGCGATCGCATGTAATCCTTGTGTGCTGCCGGTCGACCTGGTGCGTCGAGTGACTGCGTGTACGTTTTCGGAAGTTCGAATTCCCACTGCTTTTGATAAAGCGGATCAATCGGTTCGGGACGTATATGGCCGAGGATCTTGCCTGCTTGGACCGCTTCGCCGGGACGATCGGTATTGAGGAACATGATGTCGTGCGGATTGACCATGTTAACCGCAAGGAACCAGGGTTTTCCTTCACCGTTTAGTTCTTTGCCCCTGCCGCGCAACCAGTTGGAACTCATCGCCGAAATAATGCCGTCGTATAGATATCCGCCGCGGTCATGAGCGATGATGTCGCCTACGCCGTAGTAATCGTTAAAACCGTAGGCCTGCATTTCCTTTGTGAAGAAAGTGGTTGGCGCACCGAGTTCGTTTACCGTTTCAAACTCTTTGGTGAGATGCCATTTGCCTTTGTATGCCGCGTAATAACCCACGTCCTGCATCATGTCGCCGAGCGTTGGGAGATCGGTAGACAAGCTGCTGATCCAGGGAAAGTTTGTGTTGTCGAACATCTTTGTTTCCTGGATATGACGGCCGGTGTAAACGACAGATCGCGACGGGGTACAGACACAGGAATTGATCCTATGGTTTTCAAATACGGTACCACGGGCCATGAGGCGTTCATGTCCCGGAAGACGATATCCGACAGGCAACTCACCGGGTCGAAAATATCGTTCCTGATCGGTGAGTATGAAGAGAATATTGAAGTTCTGATCGGCCTGAGGCGAGGCGTCTGCGCTTCTGTATTCAGGCTGAGATGCGGAGAGAGCCGTAGAGCCAAGGAGCGATGCCGCTCCCGTGGTTGCTGCCACTAGTGCGGATTTGCCAAGGAAGTCTCGTCTTGAAAGGTCGCTAGACGAACTCTTTCTGCGTGAACTGTTGTTTGTCATGTTCTGTGATGTCGGACTGGAGGGTATCGCTTACGGACAACTCCGCTCAGGCTTTAGTCGGTCAACGCCTGTCGAGCAACTTCCAATTCTTTCCGTTTTGCGGCATCAACTTTTGGATACGCCAGGTTGAGTGATGCGAGACCGTCGATGACTGCCGATGCAACAACCAACCTCGAAAACCACTTGTTGTCAGCCGGTACGACAAACCACGGAGCATAGTCGGTTGCTGTGTTCCTGATCGTGTCTTCGTACGCCATCATATAGTCGTCCCAAAAGGCACGCTCCTTTGCGTCGTTCGCTGAAAACTTCCAGTTCTTTTCGGGATCATCAAGTCGAGAAAGGAACCGTTTCTTCTGTTCCGCCTTCGACACGTTTAGGAAGAACTTGAGAATCAGTACTCCGTTATGCGCGAGGTAATGTTCGAAATTCCGGATGTCCTTAAAACGCTGGTCCCAAATCTTTTTGCCAACGAGTTCGGTCGGTAACTTCTGGGCGTTCAGAAAGTCCGGGTGAACTCGAACGACGAGCGTCTCTTCGTAATAGCTGCGATTGAAGATGCCGATCCGGCCGCGTTCTGGTAAGTACCTCAGGCAACGCCAAAGGTAGTCATGGTCCAGTTCTTCGCTGGAAGGGGCTTTGAAGGAATACACCTGACAACCCTGGGGATTGATTCCGGACATTACATGTTTGATCGCACCGTCCTTTCCCGCGGCGTCCATTGCCTGAAAGATCAGCAGGACGGCCCAACGATCCTGTGCGTAGAGTTTGTCCTGCAATTGGGACAGCGCCTGCACTCCATTCGCCAGGGCCTCTTTTGCCTGCGATTTATCTTCACTCTTCAGGTCAAGAGTGTCCCCAGGATCGAAATTCTTAAGCCGAAATCCATTTCCTTTGGTGATTCGAAACGGGTCTGCAAACCCTCGGGCCTTTTTTGATATGTCCTTAATCTTGACTTGTGCCGCCACTATTGCCAGCCACCTCCGAGTGATTTGTAAACCTGGACCACTGAAAGAAGTTCGTCTCGACGAGCCTGGGCCAAACTCAATTCCGATTCAAACAGGCTGCGATCCGCATCCAAAGCTTCAAGCAGGTTTGAATAACCTCCGTTGTAGCGCAGATAGGCAAGACGTACGCGGTCTCTCAACGTATCGACGAGCAGTTCGCGTTGACCGCGCACTTCTCGTATCTTCCGATAGTTAATTAAAGAGTCAGAGACCTCGCGAAATGCATTCTGGACCGTTCTTTCGTAATTGATCAGAAAGAGATCGCGTTGAGCCTGAGTCAAGCGAACGTTGTTCTTCAGTCGGCCCGCTGTGAAAATCGGTTGCGTGACGGATGGGACAAATGCCCAGACGCTTCGCGATGCTTTGAAAAGATCTGAAAGGGAAGCACTTTCAAACCCCAGAAAGCCAGTTAGCGAGATTCTTGGGAAGTACGCTTTCCTGGCAACTTCGATCCGTGCATTTGCCGCAACAAGTCCCTCTTCAGCGGCACGAATATCGGGACGTCGTTCGAGCAAGTCAGAAGGTAAACCAGCGGGTACTGACGGCGGTAGGACATGTTCTGTCAGACTGAGCCCGCGATTTACGTTGGACGGATTTCTACCAATCAAGAAGCTGATGAAGTTTTCTTGTTGTTCGATCGCATTCTCTAACTCAGGAATGACTTCAGTTGCGGCGTAGACCAGTTCCTCCGCCTGTCGCAATTCCAGCAGGTTTGCAACGCCACGTTGCTGTCTTAACCGTATGATCCGCAGAGACTCCTGGCGAGACTTCAAAGTTCGCTGGGCAATCTCCAATTCGAAATCGAGTTCACGAAGATTGAAGTATGAGGCCGCGACATCGCTGACAAGTGTCGTGATGATCGCTTTGCGGGCTTCTTCGGTTGCCAGGACATCGTGCTTGGCTGCTTCAGTCTGTTTCTTTACTCGTCCCCAGATATCCAGTTCAAAGTCGAACAGGTTAAGTAGCACGCTACCAAAGGTGCGAGTTCGTGAGAGAGGTGCTGGAATCGTCAGCGTGCCGTCGCGTGAACGACCTTCAGTAACGATGTCCGCACTTGCGCCAATATTTGGAAATCGATCGGCACGAGTAATACCGTAGTTTGCGCGTGCCTCGTCGATGCGTGCGACGGCTTCCCTCAGATCATAATTGTGGGCGAGTGCCTGTCGAATCAGATCCTGGAGCACTGGATCCTGGAAGACTTCGAACCACTTCGAATTGGCAAGACTTTGCGGATCGGGTGGTGCTGTTGGATCAACTCCGCGAAAGGTTGGCGGAGTTTGGACTTTGAGTTCTTTAGGCTGTGGAGTTTGCTGGCCCAACGCAATCGTTGGCGCCAAGCTGAGAATCACGAGGAAAACAACGGCTCGTTTCATTAGTGGCCACCTCCCGCTTCAACAGGAACCGGTGTCGAATGGTCTGTCGGTGCAAGAGGCGGTTCGCCAGCGGTCGCTTTTTTCTTTTTGCGTCCAAGGCTCTCGATGAAGGTGAAATTACCGGGAATAATGAACACGCCTAACGCCGTCGCTACCAACATCCCAAAGAACACGCCTGTTCCCATTACATTCTGGGCGCCGGCGCCAGCCCCGCTTGCTTTCATCAAAGGAATAACACCGAGGATAAAGGCGAAGGCCGTCATCAGAATTGGTCTGAAGCGTAACTTTGCCGACAACAGCGCCGAATCCTCCAACGACAAGCCTTCGTCGTGCTTGGCTTTTGCGAACTCGACAATCAGGATGGCGTTCTTAGCCGCCAGTCCGATTAACATGACGAGTCCAATCTGCACGTAGACGTTATTGTCGTAACCAAATAACCAAACGCCTCCTAATGCCCCCAATCCCACCAGCGGTGAGCCAAGCAAAACGGCCCATGGCAGACGCCAGCTCTCATACATTGCCGCGAGCAACAGGAATACGACGACAATCGCGAGTATAAATGTTGGTCCAGGCGGAGGTGCGACCTTTTCCTGGTATGAGAGCGTTGAATAAGCAAAGCTCATTTCCTTCGGCATGGTCTCGTTGAAAACAGCTTCCAGCGCCGCCAGTGCCTGACCGGATGTATAGCCACGAGCAGGAGCGCCCTGTATTTCAACTGAGCGAAGCAGGTTGAAACGCGTGGTGAGCTCAGTGCCTCCGGTGTCTTCGATCGTAACCAGCGTTGAGAGGGGAACCATCTGATTCGTCGTTTTTGATCGGACAAAGATGCGACCGATGTCGTCTGACTTTAGTCGACTCTCTGATTCCGCCTGGACGTAGACACGGTAGAGTTTCCCGAACCGGTTAAAGTCGTTCACGAAAGCGCCACCCATCGCAGTCGACATTGCCTGGAACGCTTCGTTGACTGGTACTCCAAGCGTGCGGGCTTTCTCCCGATCGAGTTGCACTTTCACCTGGGGATAGTTCGGATCGAACGAAGTAAAAACAGTGCCCAGCTCAGGTCGTTGTCTGGCAGCTTGCAAGAATCGTCGCGATTGTTCACCGAGTTCCTGGACTGTCATCGCGCCACTACGATCCTGGATAAGGAAATTAAAGCCCGATGCGGCGCCAAAACCTGCCAAGGTCGGAATGTTGAAAGGGAAGATTACGGCTTCAGGAAGCGTTGCAAATTGGCGTGCGAGTCCTGCCATGATGCCTTTTACGTGCAGGGCGTCGCTGTGTCGCTCTTCCCACGGTTTCAATCGGGCGAAGACCGTTCCGTAATTTGGTTGGAAGGTATTGGTCACAACGCCGAAACCGCCAACCGTTTGATATGACTCGATGCCTTCAGTCTTCCCGAGAACCTCCTCAACTTTCTTGAGCACTTCCGAAGTGCGGGCGAGGGAAGCTCCGGGTGGCAGTTGCACGTTGACACCCAGAATTCCCTGGTCTTCATCCGGAATGAATCCTGCCGGAATCTGTTTTGCAAAGAACAAGGCGCCGATGACCACTAACCCGACAACAACGATCGTAATTATTCCTTTGCGCACTAAAATGCGAGCACCACTGACGTAGCCCTTCGTCGTTACGTCAAAGATTTTGTTGAACCATTTGAAGAAGATTCCCAGGGGCCCCCACGCAGGCTTTGGTGGCTTGAGCAACATCGCGCAAAGCGCAGGCGTTAATGTCAAAGCGTTGAATGCCGACAACAACACTGAGATCGCAATTGTCAGCGCAAACTGCTTGTACATACTGCCGACCAAGCCACCCAGCAATGCAACCGGAACAAACACTGCTGACAGGATCAAGGCAATACCAATCACTGGCCCGGATACTTCCTTCATCGCCTGGATCGTCGCTTCCTTGGGCGCCATCCCGTGCTCCAGGTGGTGCATCACCGCCTCGACAACAACGATTGCGTCATCAACCACAATTCCAATCGCAAGTACCAATCCAAACATTGAAAGTGTGTTTATCGAAAAGCCGAGTAAAGGGAAGAAGATGAATGTTCCGATTAGTGAAACCGGAATTGTTAAGCAAGGGATAATCGTCGCGCGAACATTCTGCAGGAAGATGTAGACGACGAGTATTACGAGCACCAATGCTTCAACGAATGTGTGAAGGATTGCTTCGATCGATGCTTCGACCGCCGGGGTCGTATCGTAGACGACCTTGTAATCCATGCCGTCTGGAAACAGCGTCTTGGCGTGTGCCATCGTTTCATAGATCGTCTCGGCGGCTTTCAGTTGATTGGCGCCTGGCAAAAGATAAACCGCCATTGCGCCGCTGGGTTTTCCATTGAGACGTCCGAACGAGTTGTAATCTTGTGATCCAAGTTCAACGTGACCGATGTCCTTGATCCTGATAACGGCGCCAGTTCCAGTTTGGCGAACGATGATGTTTTCAAACTCTTCAGGAGTAACGAGGCGACTGGGTGTGCTGAGTGTCTCAGTCATCTCCTGATCTTTAGGCGTTGGTGCGCCCCCAATTTTTCCTGCCGGCGCTTGAATGTTCTGTTCCTTGATCGCGTTAATTACGTCGGCAGGAACAAGACCGAGTTTGCCGAGCATGTCCGGCCTGAACCAGACCCGCATGCCGTAGTCGGTACCACCAAACAGATCAACTTGCGCAATACCCGGAATGCGAAGGATCTGGTCGCGTAGATTGATGCCGGCATAGTTGATCAGGAAGTTTGCGTCGTATGCATCTTTTGGTGAGTAAAGTGAAATCACCATCAGAATGCTGGGGCTCTGCTTCTTGACTGTGACGCCTTGTTGGTTGACCTCGGCAGGGAGTCGCGCAGCGGCCGTGGCAGTTCGGTTTTGGGTGAGCACATTGGCAGTGTCTTGATCGGTGCCAACTTCAAAGTTAACGTCGAGAAGCATTCGTCCGTCGCTGGTGTTGGACGACTTCATGTAGATCATTCGATCGACACCGTTGACTTCTTGTTCGATTGGTACCGCAACTGACTGCTCAACCGCTTCGGCTGACGCCCCAGGATAATTAGCCGTTACGCGGATGTTTGGTGGTGCCAAGAAGGGATATTGTTCGACCGAAAGTCCTTTAATCACGACGACCCCGAGCATTACCATCAGGATCGAGAGTACGATTGCGACGATCGGTCTGTTGATGAAGAAGTTTGCCATGTTTAGCTCCCGACCTTCGTCGTACCTTCACTGGCGACCGCGGCGTTGGACGGTTTTACCTCGCTGCCGGGTCTCGCCTTTTGCATCCCTTCTACGATCACTCGCTCACCGGCAGTAAGACCATCCAGCACGATGATGTTGTTCTCCGATTTGCCGCCAATACGTATCGAACGCACCTGGACAATATTTTTTTGGTCCACGACCAGGACGGTCTTCGCACCCTGCATTTCCTGGACGGCTCGTTGCGGAACGAGTATCGCGTTCTCTCTTTCTTCAACAGGCACGCGAACGCGAGCAAACTGCCCGGGTCTTAGATAGCTGCCTGGGTTTGGGAAACTAACTTGAACCTTTAAGGTGCCGGTTGTTGGATCGACCGTTCGGTCGATGACCTTGAACGTTCCTGGCTCTTTATGAGTACTTTCGTCCGAAAGGATTAATTCAAATTTCTGGTCCCTTGGACTCTTGCTCTTAGCCTTTTCCGGGTTTGTAATTCTTAAGAAGTCAATTTCGCTCACGTTGAAATCGACGAGTAAAGGATTCGATAAAGAGACAGTCGCGAGCAGTGTGGCTTCACCACGACCCACAAGGTTTCCTTCGTCGACCTGCAGGAAGCCAATGATGCCGCTAAGCGGTGAATAGATATCGCAATAACTCAGATCAAGTTCGGCTTGTGTTAGGCGTGCCTTAGCAGCGAGTACTTCTGCATCCGCGCGCTCGATCGTGTACTTAACCTGGTCTTCGAGATTTTTAAGGTTTGCTTTTTTAGCTTCAACATTCGCCTTTGCGGATTTCTCGGCTGCAACCGCGGCATCGAGTTCGAGTTCAGTGACTGCCTTTTCCTGGGCGAGTGGTTTCATGCGATTGAGGTCCGATTCGGCTCTGCTGTAGACGGCATTTGCATCCGCTAGTGCAGCCTGGGCTTGAATTACGTCCGTTCGTTGTCGAGCTTGAGCGAGGTCAGAGGTTGCTTTTGCGAGAGCAGCTTTCGCTGATTGGACCGTGGCTTGAAACGTTCGCTTGTCGATCGTGAAAAGCAGTTGACCTTTCTTTACGGGCGCACCTTCACGGAAGTAAACCTTCTGCAGGATTCCTTCAACCCGAGCACGAAGTTCGACAGTCTCGTCTGCTCGTGTTTGACCGACGTACTCCCCGTATATCGGAACAGTCCTTTGCGTTACCTGTTCAACAACGACAGTCGGTGGCGGGGGTGCAGCGGCTGCGTGCGACGCATCCTTCTTGCTGCAGCCGGTGGTAGCGATCGCGACGGCCATCGTGGCGGACAAGAGAAAAGTGGGAAGCTTACATGTCTGTGGAATATGCATCTTTATGACTCCTGGAGCGGCGGCGACCTAAACGACTAGAGATGTATCAATCACTTCTGTCGTCTTGTCGTCATGAGCCTTCATGTTTTCCGGCAACGGTTCAACGGAACGGACCGATGGCATGGTGTGGATTCTATGCGGCTGCTATTGAGGTTAATACTGGCAAAATTGACAGGAATGGTGGATCGGATCGACTTGTAAACTCTTACCGTAAGCTGAGGAATCTTTTGTCACACAGGAGGCTGCCATGAATCAGCGGGCAGGTGTGTCGGATGTTGATTGAGTTCTTGGTCGCGTTTGTTATTACCGTGATCTGCGTAACGATTCACATCACCGCGCTCCTTCGACTCGCAGAAGCCTTGCTGGCTCGAAAGGAGACTTTTGATCGCCGACTTAGGTTTAGACAATTTACGCCATTACTGATTCTTGTGTTTGGGGTGATGATCGTTCTCCACGTTTTCGAAGCCTCAATCTGGGCATCCTTTTATGTTTGGTACAGACTCTTTGCCGACTGGGAAACCGCGTTTTACTTTTCGCTCGGCAGTTATACAACGATTGGTTACGGCGACGTTGTGTTACCGCGAACATGGCGCCTGTTAGGAGCCGTCGAAGGCATCTCTGGCGTGCTGTTGTGTGGAGTTTCTGCAGCAATGTTCTTTGCCATCATCAATGCCATATTCAGAATGCGAGTCGAGTATGGTAACGACCCCGATCAAACGGCCTAATCGATGGATACCAAATCCCGGCATTGGAGGAGCACTCGACTACTGATACGAGTGCTTCTTTTTCACTTCTTACTGGTCGTGATCGGAGTGTCAACTGTGTCCGCACAGGATCTCGAGCCACGTGCTTATTCGCGTGCACCAGTCGGAACAAACTTCGTCTTGTTTTCGGTTGGTCACCAAAGCGGGGATGTATTGCTCGACTCGGCATTACCACTCGAGGATGTCAGTACTAGTTTCAACTCCTTAGTTTTCGGCTATGGTCGAACATTCGGATTGGCAAAACGTCAGGCGAACGTAAGTATTGCAGTGCCGTATTTGGTCGGACACGCAAAGGGAACAGTTTTCGAGACGCAGCAAGAGATAAGGCGCTCCGGTGTTGGAGATGCTCGCGTTCGGTTTTCGTTGATCCTCAAGGGTAGTCCAGCACTTTCTCCTAAGGAGTTTGCAGGTCGAAAACCTAAACCCCTCGTCGGTACAAGTTTCACGATCGTGGTACCGAACGGACAATACGACGCGAATCGGTTGGTAAATATTGGATCGAATCGATGGGCATTCAAGCCTGAAATTGGTCTCTCATATCCTCTGAAGCGTTGGACCATGGAAGTAGCAGCAAGTCTTTGGCTGTACAAGCCGAACAACGATTTTTTTGGACATTTCAGGCGCGAGCAAAATCCACTGGCTTCGGTTCAAGGACATGTGATCTACACAATCCGACCGAGAATGTGGGTGGCGCTGAACGCAACTTATTTCACCGGCGGCCGAACAACAGTTAACCGCGTTCTCAACGCAGACATCCAAAAGAACTCGAGGTTCGGCTCGACTTTTTCTTTTCCGTTGAATCAGCGTCATTCGATGAAAGTCGCATTCGTTAAAGGGTTAACGACCCGTTTCGGTGGTGATCTCACATCGATCGCAGTCGGTTGGTCTTACACCTGGTTTGATTAAGACGCGTCACTGTCAAAAGTAACAGTTATCGATGGATTTGGGTGGAACTAGACTTTGGCAGATCAAAAATCACGATCGTCTACTGGAGGAAGAGATGTTCAACTGCAAGGTGATTTGTCTTGGCGCAATCTTTCTGTTGGCGACAGCTTCTGCAGTTGTTGCACAGCAAAAGCCCACTTCTTTGACCGCGAATGCGAAGGGCACCGGCACAATCAAGATTGGCAGCGAACAGTTTCCATTGCATGCCGTTGTTATCAAACTGAATGAGGGCGGCGCCCTGGAGTTGACGCTGGTTTCGGAAATCACAGTGTTCTTCACAGGAACGTGGTCTGCGCCTGATGACCTTACTAAAGGAATTGATTTGTCGATCACCGGAAGTGAGGATTCAAGCACAATGCGAGGTCAGGGCAAGTTATTTTTGAAACCTGATGGCAAATCGATCGCGAGTCTGAAAGTACAGGCGGAGAGTAAGCTTCGGAAAAGATTGGTCGCCGTCGATTTCGTAGCTGAGTGACGGAGGCAAGGACCCCGAAAGGGATTAGAGAACCCGGAGCGGTAGCGAAGGGAAATTACCTTTCAACTCGATCCTTGTACTCAGACCTAGGGTGAATGGTAATTTCCCATCGCTACCGCTCCGGGTTCTCTAATGGTCAGGGGTTCTCTAATTGTCGGACATTACGGTTTCGGGAACTTTTTGAACATTTTCTCGATGGCTTTGTCGATCGTTTTCTGAACACCTTTAGCATCTTTGATCGCATTGCCGGTTGGGCCTTGCTTCAACGTGTCTGTAGCCTGACCGCGCCAAACGCTGTTCTTGGTTTTAGGTTCAACTAAATCTACCACCACCGTTCCTTTGGTAACTGGCCATGCGGTCGTGCCTACCACGACACCGGTCGCAATCGAATTGAACCCTGGCGACCAACTAGGGTAATTCATCGTCAGATCAGTGTCGGTGGCTGCCACGGCGACGACAGTAAGTTCGGCGTTACTCTCTACTTTAGTTAGGCCCTTCTTCGCCAGTTCACGGTCAACTGCATTGATTATCGCCTGACCGACCAACGGATTTGCAGCGACGTTCTTACCCTCCCACGCATATGTCTTGAACTTAGAAACGTCCACGCCCGGATCTGCGCCGACCTGGATCTTTTGGGCTTGCGTGCCGGCTGCACTGAGTAAGATTAGCAAGAGAACAGTTAATGTCTTCATAGCGTTGCCCATCCGATTCTGAGTTTTCTCGACGGTTGCAGCGCATTCTAGGATCGATCCCGATCAAAACAACTGTTATTTCTGACAGTTGCCACGACTATTTCTTTCGAGAGTTAATTTCTAGTGACTCAGTGGCAAGCCGTCAGTACCACTTCGCGGTAGCAACTGTATTCTCCAGCATACACTCGTAATTTGCAGCATAGACCCACCCTCTCGAGCGAAGTGGTACTGACTTCTTGCCGCTGAGTCACTGCAGTGAGAGGGCCACCCCTGTTAACATTGACAGTGTTAACTCCTATCAACATGGTCTATTTTCCCGCTCGAAACTCACCCAACGAAGGAGGACAAATTGATGCGTAGAACAGTGTCGATGATGGCCCTGCTCGTAGGTCTTACCCTGACCGCGACTGTTGTGTTGGCCCAGGACAAGAAAAAGAATGGTTTCCAGGAGGTGTATACCGGGACCATCGTCAACATGAATGGCCGGATGGCGTCGACTACTTTCAATTTAAGTATTAGGGACTACACCACGGATGAACAGGCCCAGCAGTACCTGGCGATTCTCGCCGAAGGTGATCAGGATGATGTTCTTAAGAAGATCCGGGACCTCGACCTGGGAAGGATTTCAACGACACGTACTGTAGGTAGGAATCTGATCATTGTACGAAAGACACAATTACCCGACGGAAAAACTCGCATCGTCGCTGCTTTCGAGCGCTGGCAGACGGTGGCTGAGGTTCGTGGCGGTTATCGATCGCAGGATTATCCCTTTGGGCTGATGGAGTTGATCGTTGACGAAAAGGGCAAAGGCAGCGGCACTTTTATTTCTGCCTGCAAGATCGATCTGAAGCGTGACAAGAAAACAGGTAAGTGGCAGCTCGAACTTGAAAACTTTGGTACATACCCTAACAAGGTGATGGGCGCCACACGAAGAAGTTAAGACCCTGAGTGTGACGAACAAAACTCTGAGATCTCGACCTCTGTTTTGGTTAGTGCTCTCAGCTATGTTGCTGAGAATCTCTCATTCTTAATTCGAGATCTCAGAGTGCTCTGACCACCTCGCAATCGCCTGTCAAAAGTGACAGTTACTATCGAGGTGAAGCGACCTTAAACTCGTCGACGAGTTGGCTGTCTGGTGTAGGTGTACTGGCCTCATAAATATCCCTCTGCCCTGTCAAAAGTGACAGGTATCAAGAAGTTAAGGGCCGGGATACGATGGCGACAGCCGATTTCCCGCCGTAGCGCGAACTGCGGCAAGGAAGGTGATTAATGGCTAGAACTACTCTTACGATCATACTGGTTGCCTTTATTGCTTTTTCACTCGTCCAACCACCTTCAGGGTTCGCACGGCCCCACGCCCTTGTCTCGACACCCTTACCACAAACTTCGAGGAGCAGCGTCCAAAGTCAGGGACCTGGAGATAGCGGCTGGCCTCGAGGATATAGCCTCGCCAGTGAAGCACAGGTCGTGCTTTTTCAACCCCAGGTTGCGTCATGGGAAAATCAGAAGCACCTCGTGGCGCTTGCTGCAGTTCAATACGTTGCTAAGGACGCGAAGAAGCCAGCTCTGGGTACGGTCAAGATTGAAGCTGACACCGAGGTTTCTTTAGAGAAGAGACTAGTCAGGTTCTCTTCCATCAAGATCACAGAATCAAATTTCCAAACGCTGTCGAAAGATCAAACTCGAGAGATTGTTACCGAGCTTGAAAAGAACCTGCCTGACGAGGATCGTTTCATCTCACTTGAGCGCGTTTTGGTGTCAGTCGATAAGAGTCAAATTTCTCCGAAGAACGTGGTGGGATTGAAATCAGATCCTCCGACGATCTTTCTTAATCGTACTCCGGCAATTCTGGTCAATTTCGACGGCGACCCGATTTGGAGCCCGATCAAAGACAACGAACTCAAATTTGCAGTGAATACCAATTGGGACGTCTTCCAACACAGTCCAACGGGTCTTTACTACTTACGGAACGACTCAACCTGGCTCCGAGCAACCGACGTCAAGGGCCCGTGGTCTGTAACTACGCGTTTGCCTGATAGCTTCTCCAAACTACCTGCCGACGACAACTGGAAGGATGTTCGCGAAGCATTGCCTGCAAAACCAGGCGTCACGGTACCCACCGTTCATGTGACTACTGGCCCAGCCGAATTGATTTTGATCGATGGGAAACCGAAGTTCGTGCCTGTGCCGGGTACGAGTTTGTTGTGGGTCAGCAACACTGAAAGTGATCTATTTGCGACCGGACCGGATGGACCGCTGTATTACCTCGTTGCCGGGAGATGGTTCAAGGCACCCAACTGGAACGGTAACTGGACGTTCGCAACTCCGAATCTTCCTGAAGATTTTCAGAGAATCTCTCTTGAACATCCGCGTTCACGTGTACTTGCATCAGTGCCGGGTACGCAACAAGCCGCCGAAGCGGTCTTGCTTGCACAGGTCCCGCAGGTTGCGCGCGTTAATAAGAATGAGATCAAGGTACCGGATGTGATTTACCAGGGAGAGCCCCAGTATCAACCGATCGAGGGTACTGAACTTCAACGTGCGGTCAACACTGACAGGGATATCGTAAAAGTCGGTGACACTTACTACATGTGTTACCAGGGAGTTTGGTTTCAATCCAACTCTCCAAAAGGAGCCTGGACGCTGGCCACGTCAGTACCACCTGAGATCTACCAGATTCCCCCAAGTTCGCCCGTGTACAACGTTACGTACGTGACGGTCGAAGAGGATGACAACAGCGACGACGACTGGGTCACGTATGCGGCTGTTGCTGGTTATACAGGTCTGATGGTTGGTTGGGGTTGCGCAGTTTGGGGCACCGGTTGGTACTACCCGCCTTACTACTATTGGGGCGGCTATTATCCAGTCTATTACCCATATTGGAGAACCTACGGTTACGGTGCCTGGTACAACCCGTACACCGGCATCTACGGGACCGCCGGTAGGATTTATGGTCCATATGGTGGCGTTGGGTTTGGTGCGCGCTACAACCCGAGCACAGGAACTTACGCTCGCGGTGCATTTGCGTATGGTCCATACGGCGCGCGTGGTGCAGCGCAAGCCTATAACCCGCGTACAGGAACGTATGCACAGACCCGGCAAGGTTCGGGTGTCTATGGCAGTTGGGGCTCGACTCAGGTGCAGCGCGGTGACGATTGGGTCAGCACGAAGCGATTCACAAATCGAAATACAGGAAATACCACGCGAGTCACTCGTGGTGATGAAGGCGGCATGATCAGGAGGAAAGGTGAAAACGGTAGTGGGTTCGTTGGTCAGCGTGGAGACAATGTATATGCCGGAAGAGACGGAAATGTTTACCGACGAGACCAAAATGGCAACTGGAGCAAATGGGAAAATGGAAATTGGACCTCTCCAGAACGGCCGAGTCAGAACTCTGTTCGCGACAGCATGTTGAACGACAATGCTCGACAACGTGAACGCCAGCAAACGCGAGATAGTTCGCGAGATGGGTCGCGGGATGCAACGCGAGGCGATCGAGCTGGTGCGTCAGCCTCCCCTAGACAGATGGATTCTTCAACGTTCCGCAATCTCGAACGCGATAGGTCATCTCGAATGGAGGGGTCGAGGCGAACAACAGACAGAGGCTCGTATAGCCGGGGCAGTGGTAACGCTGGAAGCTACCGCGGAGGTGGGGGTGGCTTCTCTCGTGGGGGTGGTGGAGGTTTCAGGGGAGGCGGTCGCCGACGCTAGGGGACAAGGGGCGGTTCCTTTAGCACTAGGCGATGCCCGGAGCGCGGTGTCCGTGGATAATTCGGGTGAGATTCTTGGTTTCGCACTGATCTCACTTATTCTGCGGCCCGCGCTTTTATGTGCCCAAAATGGCTGTACAAAGTGACAGTTAACTCTGTGGGTTCCGTTACTCAAAATCGCGTTGTCGCAAAATTGAGGCCCGACGAACACTTGGGTGGTTTTGAACAACACGGGAAGTCTAATGAAACCCGGAGATCGAGCTCGATGTGTCGAACTCAAAAAAGAGCAATTCTGTTTTACCGTCACACCTTTTCTGTTTTGGTTTCTCTTATTGGGAGTTAGCTCTCAGATTGTTGTGGCTCAGACTCAAACGGAAGTGCGAGAAGCGGAAACTACAAAAGCTGAGGAGCAAGCGTCGCAAACTTCGGCCGGGCCAAAGGCGTCGCCTAGTCCTTCGCCTAAGGACGCTGGCACAAAACCTAAGAAAGAGAAACGCGGCTCGCTGGTCATCGCGCCTATTCCTATCTCAAGTCCTGCTTTTGGCACCGGGGTGGTCCTTGTCGCGGGTTATGTGTTCAAACTCAACATGGACGACAAGGTTTCGCCGCCTTCAACGGTCGGACTTGTAGCAGCGTTTACAAACAACGGAACCGGAGCTCTCGGTATAGGTGGAAGGTTGTATCTCAAGGAGAACAAGTATCAAACGACGCTCGCAGTTGCCAAGGGACGAGCGAACCTCGACTTCTTTGGAATCGGAAGGATTCCAGGCAGAGAGTCGAGATCGGTGCCATTGAGCATAACCGTCACAGGCTTCTTTGGTGAACTTATGCGTAACGTCGGACGTGACATCTTCGTTGGTCCAAGGTTTCAACGTAGAGAAATCTCTGCCCGAATTGATCGCGCGACTTTTCCTGGTGAATTCGAAGTGCCTGAGATTGATCGTAGGTCGACTTCAGCAGCACTGGGTTTCCACGTGCAACGCGATCTTCGAGATAGCACGTTCTATCCAAAGCAAGGCTCACTATTTGATTTTCACGGCTGATTTTTTCGATCAAGCCTGGGGCAGCCGGCGTGAGTATCAGACCTACAAACTCTCCTATAACGGCTACAAAGCATTGGCAGGCAACCAGGTCTTTGCATATCGTGCGATGGCCTGTTCTGCGAACGGCAGCGTTCCTTTTTACGACCTCTGTCTTTATGGGGCGACTAACGACATTCGAGGGTAAACGACAGGTGAGTTTCAGAGTCGCCGGATGTTCGCAAGCCAGGCGGAATATCGGCTCGAGCTCAAAAGAAGACTAGGCTTGGTAGCCTTCGGCGGCTTTGGAGGCGTCGCACGAAAGTGGGGTGACTTTCGGACGGATCAATTGTTACCTGCGGCCGGCGTCGGTTTGCGGTTCAAGCTCGATAAGAAGAACCACATCAACTATCGAATAGATCTAGCTTTTGGGAGGGAAGGGCGGACGCTCTCAATCGGAGTCGGTGAGGCCTTTTGAAGCCAATTTGCATTCCCACATCCGCTGAGTTTGTTATCCAAATTTTTGGGAAAGTATTTTCACTGGTAGTCCCCTTGAAAGGACTTTGTATGGTAACAGACAGATGTTAAGCTTCGCGGCAGACATTGGCAGTGACCCTGCCTCCTTCAGATCGATCATCTCCCAACCCCCCTACTATCGAGCCCAACCAGGCCCGATCAAAGAGGGAGATGTATCACATGAGTTAGAGGTTGTTAATGATCTCCCCGGGCCAGGAAATTAGGCTTGGCCGTCGACCTACATTTATTCGCCCACCCGACCCCAACATTTCGGGCTGGTGCGGACTACTGCAGGCCGCTAAGCCAATTGCTGTCGCGCTACTTCTCTTTGCGCTCTACTCGATTTACGCTGTTGGCGCCACTGCTCAAGACAGTGCCAACAAGCGAATCCTCATTCTGACCGGCTACAGTCCCAGTAGCCCGGCTGTTCAGTCAATTACTCAGTCAATTCGGACCACAATTAGAAATGGCTCTGGAGATTCAATCGATTTTCTCTATGAGTTCCAGGAAAGCGCCAAAGTCACCAACAGTGAGTACGAAGTCGACATCGTTGAGTACCTGAAGAAAAAGTACGGCCGCGAAAAGTTAGATCTGGTTGTTGTGCTGGGCGGACCACCTCTAAAGCTCCTGATGGATCACGAGGCTGAGCTCTTTACCCACGTACCCAAGGTTTTCTATTTCCATGACGAACGTGAACTCGTCGCCAGAAACGTTTGGCCAGACGTAACCGGGGTCTGGGCCACGCTTCAGTTCACCCAAACTTTGGACATCGCACTCTCCCTGCATCCCGGCACTACGAAGGTTGCGGTGGTTTCAGGGACTTCTGAAGCGGACAGGTTTCTCACGAGTGAGGCGCAGCGAGTTTTCAAAAGGTATGAAGAACGTTTGGAGTTCATTTACCTCACAGACCTGACGATCGGCGAGTTGAAAACCAGGTTGGCGACTCTACCAGCTCACACTGTCGTTATCTTTCTATCCTATTTCTCTGATCGCAATGGCGGCAGCTACTCCGGCACTGAGGCACTTTCGATGTTTGGTCCATCATCAAATGCGCCCATTTATGGTGTTTCCAAAACTCATTTGGGTTCGGGAATCGTCGGCGGAAGTCTTTTGGATTTTGAAGGACTCGGCAAGTCAGTTGGGCAGGTGGCGTTGCGCGTTTTAGCGGGTGAAAAGCCGAAAGAGATCGTCCCTCAAACAGCACCAAATCTGATCGAGTTTGATTGGAGACAACTACATCGTTGGAAGATCGATGAAGCCAACCTTCCTCAACCAAGCCTTGTTTTATTCCGTGAGCCAACGTTCTTGAAGCGTTATTGGAACTACGTGGCAATCATTTCCGCAGCGGTACTCATCCAGGCGATCCTGATCGTTTGGCTTCTAATTGTTTACTTCCGACAACGACGTGCAGAAGAAGAACGCCAACGTTACGCCAGTCTTGCCAAGTCTGAACATCAACATCTCGATGATGTCGTTTCCAACGTCCCTGGCATCGTTTGGGAGACGCTCATAGATCCCAAGACAAAAGAAACCCGAACAACCTTCATGAGCAACTACGTCGAAAAGTTGTTGGGCTACACACCAGAGGAGTGGCTGACATCAGCGCCTGGATTGGGTCTACGGCTGATGCCTGATGAGGACCGCGACATTGCCAGACGTGTGACCGAAAGAGTGTTGGCGAATGGTAAGGAAACGACTACACAGTTTCGATGGTTCACAAAAGATGGCCGCATCGTGTGGGTTGAGTCGTATCTCAATCCTATTCTGAATGAGACCGGTCAAATCATCGGTATGCGCGGCGTAACGATGGACATTACCGACCGCAAGCTTAGCGAAGAAGCAAAACAGCATAGCGATGAAAGAAGTCGCGCCATATTACATGCAGTTCCAGACTTGATGTTCTTGCAAACAGCCGACGGTGTTTACCTCGATTATCACGCCAAGGACCCGAGGGAGTTGTTACTACCTCCGGAAGAATTCCTCGGCAAGAACATGCACGACGCACTTCCGCCAGGTCTTGCGCAACAGTTTGCGACTTACTTTCAATTAGCGCTCGATACGGGTGAGCCGCAGTTAGTTGAATACGAACTGACACTAGACGGGGTGTTGCGATGGTACGAGGCGCGGATGGTTGCGAGCGGCCGAGATGTACTGACAGTGGTCCGTGAAGTGACTCAGCGAAAGCTGATGGAAGTTGCGCTGCAGAAGAATGAGGCCCAACTATCAGGGATCATTGGCTCAGCAATGGATGGGATCATCACGCTCGACGAGGACAAACGAATCGTCCTATTTAATACTGCGGCCGAGAAGATGTTTGGTTGTTCAGCTCGGGATGCGCTTGGCGAAAAGCTTGAGCGATTCATTCCCAACGCTATTCGCGATTCGGAAGGTGATCAGATACTGTCTTTTGCAAGTCGAGATTCAGGCAGTTTGAGAATCCCAGCGGGCGAACTCTATGGGCTGACGAGTTCAGGAAAAGAATTTCCGCTCGAAGCTTCGATCTCCCAACTTGAGTTAGACGGGCAAAAGTTGTTTACAGTAATTCTGCGCGACATCACTCAGCGAAAACTTGCCGAACAGGAAATTAAGAAATCCGAAGCAAATTATCGTTCGATATTCAACGCGGCCAACGACGCGATTTTTGTTCACGACGCAAATACTGGCGAGATCCTCGACGCTAATCAGCGGATGTGTGAGCTTTATGGTTACTCGGTCGAGGAAGTTAGAAACCTTACGATCGCTGACCTTACTTTCAATGGCAGTTCAGCATCGCAACAGGCCGCGTTGAAGTGGGTAACGCGCGCTGCTGCCGGTGAAAATCAACTCTTCGAATGGAACGCTAAAAATAGTACCGGTCAACAGTTTTTCGTAGAGGTCGGTTTAAGGTATACCCCCATTGGCGACCGGGAATGTGTGCTTGCCGTCGTGCGCGACATTACTGAGCGCAAACAGGCCGTCGATGAGTTGCGTCAGAGCGAAGCGAGATTTGGAAAAGCGTTCAGGGCAAACCCGCAACCAATGTCGATCACCACAATCGTGGGAGGAGTTTATGTCGATGTGAACGACAGCTTCCTCGCGATGAGTGGCTATAAGCGCGAAGAAGTGATAGGTCGTTCTTCTTTAGAACTGGAAATATGGGAAACACCCAGTGACCGCGCTAACTTCATCACAGCACTTGAAGAGCGCGGTTCGTTACGAAACGTTGAGGCGAAGTTCCGGATCAAAGACGGGAGTCTACGAGTCCTCCTTTCCTCTGCCGAACAGATGGAAATAGGGGGCGAAATGTGTTTGCTCGTTGCCTCCAGCGACATTACTGACCGGATGGTTGTCCAACAAGCGTTGCGCGAAAGTGAAGAGCGTTTTCGGAACATGGCAGACACCGCACCGGTCATGATCTGGATTGCCGATGCGAACAAGCGAGTTACTTACTTTAACCAACAATGGTTGGAGTTCACCGGCCGTCACATCGAAGATGAAATTGGCGACGGTTGGGCCGATGGAATATATACCGACGATCTGGCCCACTGTCTTGACATCTACAACACTGGATTCTCTCAGCGTAAACAGTTCTCGCTCGAGTATCGTTTGCGACGCTTCGACGGTGACTATCGCTGGGTACTAGATTGCGGAACGCCTCGCTTTGCAGCGGACGGAAAATTCCTTGGTTACATTGGTTCCTGTATTGACATCACCGAGCGCAAGCAATCTGAAGAAGCGCTGCGTGAGGCTCACGAAGAACTGAGTCGACTTAAGAACCAACTTGAAGCCGAAAACATCTACTTGCAACAGGAACTGCATCGCGAGCAGAGCTTCGGCGATATCGTAGGCCAAAGCGACGGCATCAAGTATGTTCTTTTCAAGATCAACCAGGTCGCACCAACGGACACAACAGTGCTCATCTCCGGCGAAACAGGTACCGGGAAAGAACTCGTGGCTCTTGCTATCCATCGCGCCAGTCCGCGGAGAGATCGAGCTTTGATAAAGGTGAACTGCGCGGCCCTGTCAGCAACCCTCATTGAAAGTGAGCTTTTTGGTCATGAGAAGGGCGCTTTTACTGGCGCCGGCACTCGAAAAACAGGTAGGTTTGAATTGGCCGATGGCGGAACGATCTTCCTTGATGAAATAGGCGAACTGCCCCTGGAATCGCAGTCGAAACTGTTACGCGTCATCCAGGAGGGTGAACTTGAGCGGGTCGGCGGAACAAAAACGGTCAAGGTAAATGTCCGAATCATTGCTGCTACCAATCGCAACCTAAAGGTAGAGGTTCAAAAGGGCACCTTTCGTGAAGATCTCTGGTATCGCCTGAACGTTTTTCCGATCACCGTGCCACCCTTGCGGCAGCGCAAGGAAGACATTCCGCTCATGGTGGATCATTTCGCGAATCGCTTCTCGAAGAAGTTTGGGAAAACAATCAAGTCAATACCAGTTAGCACCATGCAACGCTTACAGTTGCATTCCTGGCCCGGCAACGTGCGTGAGTTGGCAAACGTTATTGAGCGTGCTGTTATCCACAGTGGCGGAACGACGCTCAGCTTAGTAGACACCTTCGAGCCGCTACCGGACAAACCGCGCCAGGAGACCCAGAGTCTGGAAGACGTGGAACGGGATTACATCATCCGCACGCTTGAGAGCACCGGCTGGCGAATTGAAGGACCATATGGCGCGGCAAAGATCCTGGGCCTGAATCCGAGCACCCTCCGAACCCGCATGGCAAAGCTTGGAATTCAACGTGGGCGAGAGACTTTTGTCTGACGTTTAGTCTTATTGTTCGCTCCCATGGTTTCTCACGGAAACCACGGTATACAGCGGCTTTTCTAGTCTCCACTACTTCTCACCGTTCGAACTACCTATCAGAACTATTCATATCAAAGGACTTAGGAAGAAGTCGTACTTTTGCAACCTCAGTGCACGGGGCTTGCAATAGTCTATCTGCGAACATCATTCAGTTCAGTAATCCAAGCAGTCCAAACCAGGCGCGCGGGGCGCAAGGCAGGCGGTTCTCAGAGAACCTGAACCTGAATGACTGTAACCTCTACCCAACAAGAGGACATTGACGTGGTGGTGAATACGACAAGGATTACTGTCGATCCAGATAATCGGACTGAACTCTTTCAAACGATAGGTCGATTACTGGAACCGATTAAGCACGCAAAGGGCTGTGTGAATTTCCGGTTTTACGTTGATGCGACGGACGAGAATTCATCGGTCTTAATCAGCGAATGGGAAACCGAATCAGACTTGGAGAATTACCAACATTCAGAAGACTTCGCGGTGATTAGAGGCGCAATTACGGTATTAAGCGCCCAAACGAACCAGCTTCAGGGTGTTGTTACCTGGATGGGTCCAACTCCTTAGATTTGGAGGAAGAATCCTTGTCAGATTCCCCTGACAAACGAGTTCATCCCCACCGTCAACATTGGCGGTATGAAACTAAACGGAAGTTATCGCCTGTGATGATTGCTAGTCTCGCCAAACAAGTAACACCCCAGTCGAATGGTCAGGGCATTGCCTCTGACGAATTCCTTGAGTCGATCGTTGATGCGTGCGCTTCAAGGGTGGCGGTCCTAAATGAAGTGGGCGAGATTCTTTATGCCAGCGGCGGCTGGAGAAAGTTTGAACGAAGCAACAATTTGAATCAGCACCAGAATGGTGCGTTGCCACACTACTTTAGTGAGTTTCATCGCGTTACTGATTCGAACGACGACATTGAAGCGAGCCTTGCTTACGACATCCAACGAATCCTGACTGGCGGCGAAAAAGAGTCGCATCGTAAATATTTCTATTTCAGCATAACGGAACCGCGACATTTCATGATGCACGCCGTACGGTTAAATGTGCCGGGGCTTGGATTGCGTGTTCTGATCACACAGCGCGAGGCAAACTCGACACGCGAGGCGCTCCGTGCAAGTGAGGAACGTCTCAGCCAGTTACTCGAAACCACGAAGATCATGGTCTGGGAAGCCGAAGCGAAGACCTGGCAGTTCACGTACATCTGCCCACAGGCTTTCAAGACCTTCGGTTATCCGTTGAGCGAATGGTACGAGCCAAACTTTCTGTCGTTGCATTTACATCCGGAAGATAGGCAGTCGACGTTGTCTTTCTGTGCAGAACAATCACGGATTTCGGACCATTACGATTTGACGTTCCGTATGATTGCGCGCGACGGCCATGTTGTGTGGATTCAAAATCTGGTCACCGTTACGCGCGAGAACGGAAAACCTGTGAGTATTCGCGGCTACATGATCGATATCTCTGAGCGCAAACAAGCTGAAGAAGCTTTGCGTGATCTTGGAGGTCGTTTGATAGCAGCTCAGGAAGAGGAACGCAGGCGGGTCGCACGTGAGTTACACGACGATCTCAATCAGAGAATGGCATTGATGTCCATCGAGTTGGAACAGATTAGCCAGGAGTTGAAGAAACCATCTGGTTTGCGTCGTCGTTTCCAAAAGCTGCAGACCCAGGTCCAGGAAATCTCGGCCGACATTCATAGACTGTCTTACAAGTTACACCCGTCCAAGCTGGACCACCTGGGTTTGGCTGCGGCAGTGAAGAGTTTATGTGCGGAGTTGACGCAGAGTCAGAAGCTTCGCGTCGAACTGCATGTTAAGGGTTTTCCCGCAGACCTTCCGGCAAATATCACGTTGTGCGTTTTCCGAATTGTCCAGGAAGCTTTGCGGAATTGCGTCCGGCACAGTGGATCTCAAACGGCGCATGTTGTGCTCGAAAGATGCGGACATTTCTTGCGATTAACAGTCTCGGACAACGGGTGTGGTTTCGATCCCGACTCGGAACGGACGAACAAGGGGTTGGGTTTTATCAGTATGAAAGAACGGCTACATCTCGTCGGTGGACAAATGCAAGTCTTCTCAAAACCCCAAAGAGGGACGCGCATTGAAGTTTCTGTTCCCCTGGTTGAAAAGGAATAGTTAGTTCACGGCTGACGAAAAGACTGTTGCGAAAACGATTTGTAAGAAGCCTTGGCCCGATTTGAAGGAAGGAACGGAGGTCTTATGAAGCGCCCTCGAGTTATTTTGGCTGACGATCACCTTTTGGTGTTAGATGCCTTGAAGAATTTGCTTGAACCAGAGTTCGAAGTGGTCGGAAGATTTATGGATGGCCACACTCTGGTTGAAGAGGCAGAAAAACTAAACCCAAATGTTGTGGTTCTGGACATCGGTATGCCAACCATGAACGGTTTGAATGCCGGTCAACGTTTGAAGAAAGCGATGCCTACGGTCAAGCTGATCTATCTGACCATGAACCAGGATCCTGATCTGGCCGCGGAGGCCTTTCGCTTGGGAGCTTCGGGTTTTGTGGTTAAGAGTGCGGCTGCTTCCGAGTTGCAGCAGGCATTGCGCGAAGTTGTAAGAGGCGGAGCATACGTAACGCCGCTTATGACGAAAGGAATGGTGGGTTCGTACATTCAAAACTTCAAACGACGAAAGTCGACGAAGAATCTGACACTGCGTCAGAAGGAGGTCTTACAACTGCTTGCTGAAGGTCGCTCAATGAAAGAAGCAGCCTTCATTCTCAATGTTTCTCCCCGCACAGTTGCTTTCCACAAGTACACCATGATGGAGCACCTGCAAATCAAAAGCAGCGCGCAGCTCATTGAGTATGCAATGAAGAGTTCGGTCATGGCTGCTTGAAATGCTCCAATGATTCTCAGGTTTTGGTGAGTAGACCAGGTAATGGCCTACTCACCATGACAAGTTCGTGCTTACAAACCCCAACCTTAGGCCCTGTCACTTTTGACAGTAGCTTTCCGCATAGTACTGCCTAGGATGTCCTTGGTGAAAATTCTCTGACGCGACGGAGTTTATCTATTCTCCTCCCGGAGTGTAATCGGAGAGTTTGGATCACCCGACAACACCCAACCAGGAGCAGCCGTGGCGCGTACGCGCATTTTGTTGGCCGATGATCATAGAGAGATGCGCGAAAGGGTTGTACGCATGCTCGCTAACGATTTCGAGGTCCTCAAAGCGGTGGAAGACGGCCAAGCCTTCCTCGAAGCGGTTACTGAATTAGAACCAGATCTCTGCATTCTCGATATTTCAATGCCCATCGTAAACGGTATCGAAGCTGCCAATCGCCTGAAAAAGGACGGATCAACTGCCCGGGTCATTTTCCTGACAATTCATGAAGACCGGGACTTCGCCATGGAGGCGATGAAAACAGGCGCCTCTGGCTATGTTGTGAAGCCGCGACTCGCCTCCGACCTACGGCCGGCAATAAGGGAGGTACTGGCAGGCAGAACTTTCATTTCACCCAGCGTCAACTATCGCCCGCCGTCAACAGTTCCACCCCTAAAGTCAAAGAAATAAATCCCTGGCCTTACAGCAGAAAGCCGAAAGAGCCACGTGCTTAGGCCGTGGTCATTAAGATTGCACCTCGGTGAAAGTTAACAAACCGGAAATAGCGGCTGGCACAACCTGGTTGTCTGGCGACAAGCAGCAAGAAAACGAAAATTGAGGATGTGCTCGCGGCTTGGCCATGTTCCTTGCGGAAAGCCTCTGGCTTTCCGCGTGGCCGCTCAAAGTTGAGGCTTCGCCTCTGCGTCGGCATAGTGGCAGAGTTTTGGCCAGCAACGGAAAGCTCGAGTTTCCGCAAGGGGACGCGTCCAGACCGCAATGTCCCTGTAAGTTTTGCCAGTATCTTCGTATAGAGATTTCTCTATTATCTAGTTGTCTTCGTAGTTACCTGCCGCCCCCGCCAAAGAGTTGGCGATCCCAAATAGAGCGTAAAGGAATATCCCCAGATGACTCGCGCTCGGATACTGCTAGCCGACAACCACAAAGGTATGCTCGAACAGGTAAAGAGCATGCTGTGTCGTGACTTCGAAATACTCGGCACCTTTGAAGATGGTCAGTCTCTAATTACGGCTGCTCAAACTCTGAATCCCGATCTTTGTGTGCTGGATATTTCAATGCCGATAGTAAATGGCATCGAAGTGGCCCATCGGCTGATTGGTCTGGGTGTAAAGTCCAAGCTTATCTTTTTGACCGTCCACGAAGATCCGGATTTCTTACAGGCAGCACTAAGAGCCGGAGCATCGGGTTACGTAATCAAAAGACGGCTTGCAAGTGACCTGCAGCAAGCCATCAAACAGGTTTTGAAAGGGAAGACTTTCGTCTCCGAGCCACTCAGGCATCAGCACGCACCGCACAAACGGTTATCTGCCTGAATAGTGATGGATACGTGAGGATTGGCGACGTAATAAACGAACAACCAGAGACATCGTTTCCCAGTGAGATTTGACGCAAGAGCGTTATGGCGTTCCATTAGCGCGACGCGCCTTTCGGGGCCTTATAACCAAGAAGGCCCCCTTCTTTTTGGTCAACTTCGAGTTTCGAGTGTTGCTCAAGTCATTTGTTGGAGGATCGCATGAATAGTCTTGGTCCCTACTTCATCCTTCGGCTCTTTGTGCTGCTCTTACTGGTTGCGCTTATAACTCAGAATGCGGCGGCAAAACGGACTGACGATGTCGTTACGATGGAAAACGGCGATCGTATGACCGGGGAAATCAAGAGACTCGAACAGGGTGAACTCTCATTCAAAGCTAATTACATGCTCGATGCGGTGACGCTCGACTGGAAGCGAGTAGCCGGCCTCGAAAGTAAGGACCAGTTTCTTGTTATTCTCACCAATGGAAACTACCTGACGGGTAGAGTTGAACTCGTAAGCGGAGCTGGAGCCTCCGATGTCTTTACTATTCAGCAGGGCAGTAACCGGTTAAGCGTCCCACCGCTCGAAGTGTTTAGAATTCGACCGGCAGAACAGAATTTTTGGCATCAACTTGAAGGTACAGTCGACTTTGGACTTGGATATACGAGTGGCAATGAGCAGTCGCAAGCAAATCTTTCCGCGAGTGCTACGTATCGACAGGAGGGTTACACCGTTACGGCGTCTCTTGATTCGGCATACAGTGGTCAATCAGGCGCGCGCAGTTCGAATCGCAATGAGGTGGCCGTGGTCTATCGAAAGGCGTTAAGTCCAAAGTGGTTCGCAGGCGCCTTAGTAGATTTCATGAACAGTAGCCAGCAGAGTTTGGACCTGCGCAGCACAGGTGGCGGAATGGTAGGTCGATATCTCAAGCGTTCTGATCGAACAACTCTTTCGGTTGCAGGTGGTATGGTTTTTACCCGGGAACGATACAGCGAGGCGGCGGGACTTGAGCCTCGTCAAAATAACGCTGAAGGCTTAATCGGCATGGACGCGCATACTTATCGATTTAAGACTCTAGACTTCTCGGCTCGTGTGTTGCTCTTCCCAAGTGTTTCGAATGCCGGCCGAGTGCGGATGGGATTCAGGTCAGGTGTGCGAGTTGAGATCGTCAGGAATTTTTACCTGAGCTTCAACACTTACGATAACTACGATAGTCGCCCACCAGGAATTGCCAAGAAGAATGACCTCGGGATTAGCACTTCGGTCGGCTGGAAGTTCTGACGAGCATCGGCTACTAAAGGTAGACGCTTCAAATCAAAACGGCGTGCCCCTGTGAAGGCACGCCGTTTTGTTGAGCAGAACAACGAATTCAATTGTAAGTGACTTTGAAGACTGCGCCTCCTCCGCCCCGGACAAGGTAGTAAAGTAGTCCGTCCGGTCCAATCTGCAGGTCTACTGGCGTATTCACATTACTTCTGAACGGAGCGGCCGTCGACGTTGCTGGATCGAAGGTTCGAATCCATCCGCTACAAAGATCGGCAAAAAAGTATTTGCCCACATACGACGCTGGATACGCTACCGTCGTGGGGTTATAGAAGGCGGCCCCGGTAATGGCGCAACCGGTCGTTGGTCCCGCACCGTGACCATAGGCAAATAGCGGCTCCCTGAAACTTGGGTTTCCGCATATTCCTTCACAGATCGACCAGCCATAGTTTGAGCCAGCGATTCCGTCGTTGATTTCTTCCCATGTATTTTCGCCAACGTCGTTCAGAAACAGCCGGCCTGTACCTGGTTGAAAACCAAATGTGAATGGGTTGCGAAGTCCAAGCGCCCAGATTGATCGATTCTCACCAGTCGCTGTATCGAGAAATGGATTGTCGTCGGGAATGGATCCATCTGAATTGATTCGCAAGATCTTTCCGAGGCGATTTTCGAATGTCTGGGAGTTCGACGAGGTCGCGTTATCACCGACCGCGATGTACAACTTGCCGTCAGGTCCAAAATGAATAGCGCCCCCGTTGTGATTTGTTGCTCCGAGGTCTTCGAGGTTCACTAAAGGAAATTCACTTCCGGCAACCACCGTATCTCCGTTAGCCGTAAAGCGACTGACGCGATTGTGAATCGGCGCAGCTGAAGTGGTGTAGTAGACGTAGATAAATTGGTTATTGGCGAAGTCTGGATCGAAAGCGACTCCAAGGAGTCCACGTTCGCCGGAGGAATTAACCGACAGTGTCATGAATGGATTCGGCAAAAGAACCCCACCACTTATCACTCTCAGTTGGCCTGTTTGTTGACAGACAAACAAACGACCATCCGGCGCAAACGCCATTGCCGTCGGATTTGAAATCCCACTAACAACCGACACAGCGTTAAAGGTTGCAGAAGTAGCGGCTACCTTGCCCGTTCTATCCCAGGTCGCTCTGCCATTGAAGAGTGTGAATGCCATACCACTTATCACACTTCCTTCAAGACCCAGTTGATCTGCGGGTACTTCGAGCCGTACCCACTGCCCGGTCGCCGGCAATGCTCCAACGAAGCGCCGGCTCTCCGTGCCGTTTTCACCAAGGTCGATCAGGTTTGCGCCCCAGTAAGCCCGATGTTCCCAACCCTCCGCATCCATGAATTGCAACATGATTTCAGACGGCGGATTCGCTGGCTCAAGGTAGATGTATGTGAACAGCTTCTCACCGGCGCTGACCGCCAACGTATTGCTTGCGCCAAAGAAGTAATGGTGGTGATAGCCGGCAAGTATTTCTGACTGGTGAGCAAAACTTCCCGAAAACGGACTGGGATTGCTGCTGATCCAATTCCAGTCGTCTCCTGCGCCTGCGGCAATTGCTCCTGCAGGCACCGCGTCCTCAACCCAAACAGTTTCTCCACCGGGTGGAGGCGTCGGTGTTGGTGTTGGAGTCGGCGTAACTGTAGGAGTCGGAGTCGGCGTAACTGTAGGCGTCGGAGTCGGAGTTGGAGTCGGAGTGGGAGTTGGTGATCCGGGTGGTTGGAAAAATAGACCACTCACAACGGCATTGGATCCTCCATTGTTCGTTACCCTCAGCTTCACATGTCCGGTCAGGTTCCAGACCAGATACCGACCACCCGAAAAGGCCGTGACATTACGGGTGTCGAGTACTGCGTCTGTTACCGCGTCCAGAACATCAACGCGTTGCGAACGCGAGTCGTTCCCGTCCCAATCAACGGAATAGAGAGAGAGTTGATGCGTCTGTCCGTCCGTCAGATTGATGTCGATATCAAAGAAGTTGGATGAATACCGCGTGGCTGCGATTCGACCAGAACTGAGTGCTTTCTGAAGTGCACGCACATCGCTGGTGGAGGCTGCCCAAATGTAATTACTTTGATTGGTAACCGCGACCTGGGCGAACGCCGGGTAACTGGTCGCTTCGGCCACGACTGCATAACCATCCGAGCCATAGACTCCCTGCCAACTGCCTTGCGTGGTTGCGTCGACGCGGACAAATGCTGCTCCAGTTCCCGGACCAGGTGTTGGAGTCGGTGTTGGTGTTGGCGTTACGGTTGGCGTCGGAGTCGGCGTTGGAGTAGGTGTTGGAGTGGGCGTAGGAGTTGGCGAGCCAGGTGACTGGAAGAACAGTCCACTTACAACACCATTGGAACCACCATTGTTGGCTATTCGCAGCTTCACATGCCCTGTCACATCCCAGACCAAATACTGCCCATTCGAAAAGGCTGTGACATTCCGCGTATCGAGTAGTCCATTGGTGACTGCATCCAGAAAATCGACGCGTTGCGAGCGCGCGTTGTTTCCATCCCAATCGACAGAATAGATTGCCACTTGATGCGTCTGTCCATCCGTCAGATTGATATCGATGTCGAAGAAGTCGCCTGAATACCAGGTGGCTGCGATGCGATCTGAGGCGAGTGCCTTATGAAGCGCACGCACATCGCTGGTAGAGCTTGCCCAGATGTAATTGCTTTGATTGGTAACCGCGACCTGCGCAAATGCCGGGTAATTTGTCGTGTCGGCGACTACAGCATAACCGTCGGCGCCGTACACTCCCTGCCAATTACCTTGTGTGGTTGAGTCGACTCTTACGAAAGTAGCGCCCGCACCGGGAGTGGGTGTCGGGGTCGGCGTAGGAGTAGGAGTAGGAGTTGGTCCTCCCGAAGTTGAAGGACTTTGGATTTGGACCTGAACGGGTGAACCAGTCTTCAGGAATGCCACGGTTGCGTTTGTTAGTTCGGGTGGACGATCCGAATCAAAACGGAAGTTGTACAGTGACCCCCAACGGATCGCGTTCGCATTTTGGTTTTGTGCAAAGGTCTCCGAACTCCAATTGATCGAGCTGGCGCCCTGAGTTACGGTCCATGCGGCGGTGCTGAAGCCGGTGCTATTCAATGTTCCATCATTCAGAAACGCCGGAAACTGCGGCGGCATGTGAAATCCGATATTACTCAAAACTGCACCCGTGCCTATTGGCACCGTAAACGACTGAATAGCTCGGTCAAGATTTTGGTTGTAAACCGCGTATTCGTAGTGCCACAGGTTTGGACCAGTTTGAGTCACTTTGTAGGCGACATATGCGATCCCGTCGGCGCCAGGCGCAGGTTCCACTGAGCTCAGAGTGGACCCTGTCCATGCTGCTATAGCAGGTTTTGTTCGCGCGGTTGAGCCGACTGCAGAAAATGAAAAGCTGGTTGTTCCAGTCACACTGAACTGACGAAACGAAGCGTTGTTGTACATGTTGCACTGGCCGGGGTGCGACTGACACCACGCATATTCATGAGCTGTCACATACTGCGCTTCCGCAAAATAAGTAGCTCCAGGATTGAGAGTTGTGTTCAGGTCACTGACGTCAACAACGATGCGGTGCGAAGCGCCGGTATGTGTGTGACTGTTGTGATTGTTTGGATTCGGACTAGAACCAGGGAAGAAACCTGTAAACGGATTGACCCAGGCACGAGAACCCAGACTGTTTTGGCTCGCATTCAAGCTGGCCGAGTAAGGATCCGAGCAACCCGCGCCGAGTAGCGTTCCAGTCCCCGAACTCTGACAGCCAAAACCACAGATGTCGTCTTGTAACGCAGTGAATGCATGCTTTAACCAGGACTGGCCGATCTGCTCAAACTTTTCCTCGTTGTTTGAACCACCACTCATGCGGTAGAGATTCTGAGGAATAACTGGGTGATCGTTGTTTGGCAACTGGAACCAGTGGAGAGGTTCGGCTCCGGCGTTACAGGAATCAGTGGCAACCGCGAGACCAACCTGTGAGCCGCTGCTTCCAAATTGCTGCAAACCCGAAAGGTCACCAACGATCACGTCCGGACCAGCAACCAGTGCGTTAATCGAGGGCATATCGGTCGATGTGATTTCACCGTTGACCATGTGGGTAATTTCAGTGGCTCTCATTGCGGCCGTGACGGAAATCATGCCAACAACAGATCCGGCAGAGTCAGGTCGACCCAACGCTTGTGCAAAGTCTTTCGAGAGGAGAAGTCGTCCTTGCTCAATCGTTAGTAATTGAGCCTTAGAATCGTATTCGTAAAGGTTTCCTTCTATGTTGAAATAAGTGAAGCCCGTTTTTCCGTCGCGAACAACCAGATCAAACGCCTGGTTCCAACCAACCTTTTCAATGACAAGTTGACTGATCGATGCGTTCAATGGCGACGGCAGATTCAACGAGTCTTGAGAAATGAGTCCCATCGTTCCCGGTAAGGGTCCGCGAAGCGCTTTGTTGAATACGAGAATAGGGAAAAATGAATTTGGCGCGACTGAGAATCGCAATGTACTCAAGCGAACGGATTTATCAGTGCCAGTTAGACCACCAAGATCCAGGCTCATGGCAGCACTGCCATTAGCGATAATCATTTTTTCCAGCGTGCCTGTTTGACCGGCAGCAGTTTGTGTAGCAGGTTGGTTCTTTGAATTTGAGCTGGAAGCAGAGTATTCAGATCTGTTACTACTTTGCTGCTGTTGCGAGGGTCGATCGGAACCGTTACTTAACAAGAACACAAGAGGAAGCAAGAACGGGATCAAGAAGGTCTTCAACATGAGGTAGGTCCCCTTTTTCTGCGCCGCACCGCTGGATCTGCTTTTAGAACGTTAGACTTTTCGCACAATATCTCCCGAAATGTAAAGGCCTTTCCCTGGAGTGACATGTCAAAATAGTGTGAACTTTCCGGCGAGTACAAACTGGTAAATCAAAACAATGAAGCGCGGTTGCGACGGACGTAACAGTAAGAAGTCAAAATCAATTTCGCTGCCCGTCTTGAAGACTGGTAAGACACGAGAGGAGGGAATCCGCGCGTCGAAAACGAGTCGTTGGCGCGCAATTGCACTAACAGCACTCAGCTTGTTGATGGTGGTTCACGTGGTTCAATGGCGATTGATGGGTACGACAATTTCGCCTATTGAGCCATCGGAAGCTATGTACACATTACAGCGAGGTGCGATCAATGCCGGCTTGATCTTCTTTTCGCTTGCGATAATTGCAACGTTGATTTTTGGTAGGTTTGTTTGCGGCTGGGGATGTCACATCGTTGCGCTACAGGATCTCTGCGCCTGGTTACTCAAGAAGATCGGCCTCACACCAAAGCCGTTTCGTTCACGGCTGCTCATTTTTGTCCCACTGATAGCAGCGCTTTACATGTTTGTGTGGCCCACGTTCTTAAGAGCCATCACCAAACCTCCAGATGAACCACTCATTCCTGAGTTTACTAACCACCTTATTACGGACGACTTCTGGCAGACATTTCCCACAGTCTGGGTTGCTATACCATTTCTCTTCATCTGCGGTTTCATGACTGTCTACTTCCTTGGTTCGAAAGGTTTTTGTACTTATGCGTGTCCTTACGGTGGCTTTTTCGCGTTAAGCGACAGAATCGCACCGGGCAAGATTCGCGTAACCGACGACTGCAATCAATGTGGACACTGCACAGCGACATGCACTTCAAACGTGTTAGTCCACATGGAAGTGAAGCAATATGGAATGGTTGTGGATCCAGGTTGTATGAAATGTATGGACTGCGTCAGTGTTTGTCCAAACGACGCGCTCTATTTTGGGTTTGGGAAGCCCTCAGTCGTCGTTCCAAAGGCGATTCGCAAAACTTACACGCTGACCTGGCCAGAGGAGATTTTGGCAGCGGTCATATTCCTCATGAGTTTCCTGGCGGTCTGGGACGTTTACATTTTGGTCCCAATGTTGATGGCACTCGGTTACGCTGCGGTTACTACTTTTTTGGTATTGAGGACCTTGAAACTAGTGCGTGCAAAGGATCTCACTTTCTATCGTTACGAGCTCAAGTCCTCAGGCTCATTTCGCAAGGCGGGTTGGGCTTTTCTGAGTTTCGCACTTCTTTGGACTGGTCTGACTGTTCACAGCGGTTGGGTTCGTTTTCATGAACACTGGGGGTATCGCGCTTTTCAGCAAATCAGAATTCCTGATGAGCTAGCGCTGGCTCAGCTAGATCCTGGTCCATGGATTAGTCCCGATCAAAAGCAGGTCATACTTGAAGGTAAGCGACACTTCCAGGTTGCGGCCGCAAAAGGATTGTTTGTTAACGCAGATGCTTTAGCAAAACTTGGCTGGCTGCAGTACTTATCCGGTGACGCGGATCAGTCTGTTTTGTCTCTTGAACGCGCTGCTAACACCCAACATGACCAGCCCAAAGCGTTGAGTCTTTACTATCGAGGCGCCGTGTTGAATAGACTTGGTCGTTACGACGAAGCGAGCTCTAGTCTGGAACAAGCCCTTAACGTACGCCCGGATTTGATTCTCGCAGTCGTTGAAAAGGGCGAATCACTTTGGCAATTAGGAAGACGTGACGAAGCGATCTCACTTTGGCGTTCTGCGGTTCAACGAAACCCCAGGCTTGTGTTACCGCTCAATCAACTGGCCGGCGCTGCGATGCTAGTCGGAAAACCGTCTGATACGGCGTCGTATGAAAGAGTAGCCAACCAATTCACGCCAAATGATCCTTATTACCACTGGATGCTGGGACTGAGGTTGGAGCACCTCAATATGAACGAGCTCGCTGAAAAACATTTCCAGAGAGCAATTCAACTTGATTCAAGTTTTCAGGAGCGCCGGCGATGAAAGTTCATTTGAAACTCTTTGCGGTGGCAGTGCTGTTCATGCTTGCTTCTCCAACACTTGGCCAACGGACCGATTCAGCGACTTTTCCTGTTGAGATTGATGTCGATGTTGCCCAACGCAAAGGAGAACTAAAACCCATCTGGCGTTTCTTCGGCGCGGATGAACCAAACTATGCATACATGAAACACGGCCAGAAATTGATCCGTGAACTAGGTGAATTGGCTCCGAAGTCCGTCTATTTTCGCACACACAATTTGCTGACTACCGGCGACGGCACTCCCGCATTGAAATGGGGAAGCACAAACATTTACACCGAAGATGCGAACGGCAAACCTATTTATGATTGGACCATTGTTGACCGCATCTTCGACACTTACTTGCAACGCGGTGTCAGGCCTTATGTGCAAATTGGGTTCATGCCCAGGGCTCTTTCGACCAAACCGGATCCTTACCAGCATAGTTGGACACCTGCTGCCAAGTACGACGAAATCTACACTGGTTGGGCTTACCCTCCCAACGACTATCAAAAGTGGGCGGAGCTTATCTATCAATGGACCAGGCATTGTGTAGATCGGTATGGGCGAAAAGAAGTTGAAACCTGGTACTGGGAAGTTTGGAATGAGGCCAACATTGGTTACTGGCGTGGAACACCGGAAGAATTCCGCAAGTTGCACGATTACGCGATTGATGCGGTACGTCGTGCGTTGCCGACAGCGAAGGTTGGTGGACCCGATACGGCCGGCAGCGGGGGACAGTTTACGCGAGACTTTCTCGAACACTGTCTGCGCGGAAAGAACTACGCGACCGGCGCGACTGGAACGCCGCTAGACTTCATCTCTTTTCATGCGAAAGGCGCACCCAGGTTTGTCGACGGTCATGTGCAGATGGGAATTGCCAATCAGCTACGCGCGATCGATGGCGGATTTGCGATAGTTGCTTCATACCCGGAGTTGAAGCACAAACCCATCGTGATCGGCGAATCGGATCCGGATGGCTGCGCAGCTTGCCAGGGTGCACAGTTGGGATATCGCAATTCAACTATGTATTCGGCCTACACTGCCGCGAGCTTCGCTCGCAAATACCTGTTGGCTGATAAGCATGGTGTGAATCTTGAAGGCGCACTGACATGGGCGTTCGAGTTTGAGGACCGACCATACTTTGCAGGATTTCGTGTACTCGCCAGCAACGGGATCGATTTGCCCGTTCTCAATGTGTTTCGAATGCTGAGCAAGATGAAAGGCGAACGCGTTGTCGTAAAAAGTAATAGGGAAGTGACTTTAGAAACTATTTTGGCGGAAGGCGTCCGCAAAGAACCTGATGTGTCCGCGCTGGTCAGTGTGGATCGACGTCGGTTGTACATTCTCAGCTGGCACTATCATGACGACGACGTGCCTGGACCAACGGCAAAGGTCCTTATGAGATTGCGCAATCTCCCGGTGAAGAATGGAGTTCTTGTTGTAAAGCAATATCGTGTTGATGCTGAGCACACTAATCCGTTTGCTCTTTGGCAGAAGCAAGGATCGCCGCAGAACCTTTCGCCACAAACTTATGCTGAATTGGAACAAGCTGGACAGTTACAGCAAATGAAATCCGATAGATTGAGAATTACGAATTCAAACGGTCAGGTTGAACTTTCATTGGCCAGGCAGGCAGTTGCAATGCTAGTAGTTGAGTTTTAATCCTTAATCTCAAGTCAGGCAACAGTCAGGAATTTCTCACACTTAAAACAGACCCGATACCTCTTGCCATGATGCCGAAATGGCCGGCTTAGATCATGTTGCAAACAGCCTACCAGCTTGCGCACCAGACCATGAGCCGCTTCACTTAACGTGCGCGATCTCGCTTCATACTCCTCAACTGGTCGGACCGTTGTCGTTGTCACAGTGCTTTGCATACTCGACCTCCGTGAAACGATTTGAAAGCGTTGTTGTTTCCATGACATCCAATTAGAACGTCGTCAATAATGCCTGAACCATCGAAGCAGCCGTGACGAGTGCGACCAGTACTAAAAACCCTCCAAACATCTTCATGTTAGTTACCTCCGATTACGAAATAGAAAGCCCTTACCAGGGAACTTTTGGTCCACGAGAAGGCACAAAAGTGATGTTCTTCGACTTGACTGGCTCGCTGAACTGTTCATCGGCCATCTTCGCTTCAATACGCACTTCGTAATTCATGGTTGGCGTAACATTCAGGCTCGTATTCGTTACTGACTCTTTAGTAGCCTCCAAAAACTTGGACGCCGAAAATGTGGTGTGGTTCGCATTTGATTTGGTGTCAGCAACGATATTGTATTTAGGTGCCCGCAAGTCGATTCTTGGCGTTGCGTTCATCGCTACAGCAACCGGTGCAGATTCATAGCGAGACTCAGTTGATTCAGTCTGTGCAAAACATGTGGCTGACGCGGTTAACAGTAGGCCGGCGGCGATTGCGAGTTTTGAAAATCTCTTCTGCTTCGACATGGTTCTTATCTCCTTCTGAATTACTTTGATTGCTGACGGGAAGGAGAGTACCAATCAAGTGAGGGCTTGAAAATTGTACGTTAGTTCCAACCACCTGTACCTTGGTGCAAGTGCTTTGAAGCGGCGTGTTCTGAGTTATTGAAGAGGAAACTAGACGAGGATGAGAGTGGCTACCGAACGGACTTTATTTAACAGGGTTTCGATACTGAAGGGTTTGCTGAGAAAACTGACGGCGCCGGCTTCGAGGACACGTTGTTGCGCTGCTTCATTGGCGTCCGCCGAGATGAAAACCGCTGGCGTGTCGATACCTTTTTGAAGGAGTTGTTGTTGTAATTCCAGACCGCTCATGCCTGGTAAGTTCATATCCAGGATAAGACACGCCGAACCGTTGGATTGTTTTGAATCGAGAAATTCTTCAGCCGAACCAAAACAAGCGACCTCGAACCCGGCCGAGGTCAAGATGCGTCTCAACATTCGTGACATTGATTGGTCGTCATCAACGACCGAGATTAGTTTGTTTACTTGCGACACGCGATAATTTGCTTTCTCCCCGAAAGGCGTCAGTTAATCTCAACACGACCGCTCCTACCCTTAGCGATTTCGTCAGTGCAACCCGTCACGCACTGACGATGTGGAAAAACAACTGACCCCCTCGCTATTCTGTCCGCTGCCCCCCGCAACGAACGGTCGGAGTCTAGCAATCAAAGAGAAGCTTGAAAATTGTACGTGGGTTCAGGGTTATTGCACCAAAGTACAATATGGCAGGAAGAGTTGAGATTTAAGTCGATGACGCGCTTACGCCTAATCGATCCGCCATCCGAACAAGGTCAGCGACTGAATCTGCCTGCATCTTAGTTACAACCTGCGCGCGGTGAGCTTTGACAGTGCGTTCACTGGTACCCAGTTGATGGGCAATCTGTTTGTTAAGAGCGCCACTAGTCACCAGAGCAAATACCTCTTTTTCCCTGGCAGTTAGTGACTCGTATCGCTTCTGAAGTTCGTGAGTTTCAGCGAGCTTTTGCCGAGCGTCGCGGTCTCGATTGATCCCCTCTTTGACGGCGTCGATTAGATCTTGATTACGAAAGGGTTTAGGAAGAAAACCGACAGCGCCAGCTTTCATTGCTTCCACAGTCATCGGAATATCGCCGTGCCCAGTCATAAAGACAATAGGGAGCGAGTGGCGACGTTCCGCGAGCTTTCGTTGAAGGTCGAGACCACTCAACCCTGGCATCTGAACATCAAGGACCAAACAAGCGGGTCCGTCGGGTTCGGGCGCCGCCAGAAACTCCTCAGCCGACGCGAACTGAATCGTCTTGAACCCGACCGTGCCCACCAGTCGGATCAGCATACTGCGAAATGACGGGTCGTCGTCGACGATGATTATTACTGGTGGCTTGTCGATCATGCAGCGTCTTAACTGACAGCTGGTAACGCAAACTTAAAACTGGCTCCGGCTCTTGCGTTAGGTTCGGCCCATAATTTTCCGCCGTGCGCCTCAATGATTGAGCGACTGATTGTTAGTCCCATTCCCATACCGCCCGACTTGGAAGTTTGAAAAGGTTTGAAAACTAAGTCGATCTTCTGAGGGTCGAGACCAACCCCTGTATCTGAGACGACTGCCAGGACACCGCTATCAGTTCGGCTCGTCGTTACTCGCAGCATTGGCGTGCGACCTTTAATTCCAAGCATAGCTTCCATCCCGTTCATCATTAAATTGAGAAGGACCTGCTGTAACTGGACGCGATCGGCTAGGACATGTGGCAGTCCCTTTTCAAGATCGAAAGAAACTGTTACCTGCTTTCGTTGTGCCTCGTGAGCTACGATGTCGAGAACTTCTTGAACGACCTCGCTGATATCTAGCGCGACTTTTTCTGGCTGATGTTTCTTTACCAGGGACCGAATCCTCGCAATTACCTGGCTGGCGCGGTGCCCATCGCTGGCAATGTCTTCGATAGCTTCGCGCAGTTGCATCAAGTCAGGTTCTGCGCCGTCCAGCCACTGAAGACAGATATCGGCGTTGCCAACGATCGCACCCAACGGTTGATTGACCTCATGTGCGATAGACGCTGCGAGTTCGCCCATAGTCGTCACGCGACCCACGTGTGCGAGTTCGGCTTCCGTTGTCCGGAGTTGTTCTTCAGCGCGTTTTCGTTCGATTGCCAGATCGAGTTGAGTTGCGACTGCCGCGATCACTTTGATCAGTCGTTCGTCTTCGCTCCTGGGTTCTTGCAGAAAGAATTCAATTACAGCAATCACGTTTTGACCGGCAATGATAGGCACTGCGAACGCCGCCTTCAGTCCCGCCTCGCGCGCGATCACTGCTCTCGGAAAGTTTGTCTCGACTGAAACGTCACGAATCCAAACAGGATGCTTTGCAAGCCATACGCGCCCCGGCAGTCCCACGCCGGGCGGGAGGCTTGTGTGCTCCGAAGCCAAATGGAAGTTTTCAAGGCGTTTGTCACCTCCGTACCAGCTTGCGCTGCATTCCAAAGCTGTACCATCTGCACGTGGAATCCAGGATTGACCCAGAATCCAACCCGTACTCTGACAGACCCTTCGCAATACCACTTCGAGGGCAGAATTCAGATCGGGTGCGATGGCCACCTCCATCGAAATCGCCTGGAGTAGACCTACTTCTTCCTCAGCGCGTTTGCGTGCGGTAATGTCGTTTGCGACCGAAAGGATGCAGCTTTGTCCGTCAATCTCGACCACCAGGCAGGAAAGTAAAACGACTCTTGTCGCTCCATCGCGCGTTTTTAACCTCGTTTCGATCTCACGAATCAAACCCCGATTCTCTAGTTGCTTGATCATTTCATTAAGCGGGGTCGGTATTTCCCACAGCAAGTCAAAAGAGGTGCGACCAACCAATTCCGGACGTGTGTAGCCGGTTAACTCGACGAAGCTCTCGTTGACCTCGATTATTCGTCCATCATCCAATCGAGCCAGGGACATTGGGTTGGGATTGGCATTAAACGCTTTTGCAAACCGAGCTTCGCTTGCACGTAAATCACTTTCGGCTCGTTGATGTTCAATCGCGATGCTGGCGATCTTTGTCGCAACTTCTGTTAGCCGTGCTTCGGATCCAGTTGGTGCTTTTGGTTCAGGGTAGTACATCGCAAACGAACCCAGTACTTTGCCTGAACCCGAAAAGATTGGTGTGGACCAGCACGCTCGAAATCCTGATATTTGTGCGAGTGCGAGGTAGTCTTCCCACAAAGGGTCGGTGAGCATGTCAGTAACGACCACTGGTTTACCCAGGTACATCGCAGTGCCACACGAGCCATTTTTTGGACCAATGGGCGCGCCGTTTACAGCCTGGATGTAAAACTCGGGAAGGTTCGGAGCGACGCCATGACGAATGTACTTACCATCTTCACTGAGTTGGAGTACCGAGCACACCATGTTTTCTGACTGTGCTTCGATCAGCTTGACGAGATTCTCCAGCACCACGTTGAGTTTTTCGCCACGGGCAATCATTTCAAGCACGCGGCTTTGGCCGACCCGGAAGGCGTCTTCTTTTTTGCGTTCAGTAATGTCGTGACAAACGATGATGCCTCCGGACAAATCGCCACTACTGTTACGAAGCGGTCGGCCATTTACTCGTATCCAAACTCCATCCGGCGTCTTGTCGTGCTGAACGAACATTTCCAGTGCATCTACTTCTTCTCCACGAATTGCCCGGGCCAACGGCAGATCATCCGCTGGAAATTGCGTCTTTTGATCGGACAAGTAAAGTCCGTAAGTGCGCGACCACCCTTCGGCTCTTGTCTCGACTGCCGATGTTCCAAACATTCTTTCTGCAGCGGGATTAAACGTCAGAAATCGGTACTCCTTATCTGTAACGATTACGGCGTCGCCCATGTGGTGCAGTATCGACGTGAGAACTTCGGTTTGATTCAGTAGTGCCTCGCGAGATTCCGATAGACTTTTTTCGGCAGACTTGCGGCGACTAATGTCGCGCCAGACAGCGTGTAGAACATTTCCGCCATTTACAGGAATAGCGGTTAACAAGATTTCAGCCGGAAATTCGCTGTTGTCGAAACGTTTCGCTGTCCATTCAAAGCGATGGCTCCCCTTTTCCAGTGCCGTTGCAGTCATCTCCTTTGCTTTGGCGGAGGATGTACTGCCATCGGGTTGTAGTTCAGGTGATAGTTCCGAAGGAGATAAGGAGAGCAGCTGATCTTTTGTATAGCCGAGTTTCTCAGTTGCTGCCCGATTACAGTCAATGATTCGTTCGTTGTCTATTAAGAGGATAGTATCCGGGGAGTTTTCAAAAATGATGCGAAGGGTATCTTCTGACCACACGAATCCCAGGCGATCACTTGGGGATGGTCGTTGTTCGACACCTGACATTTAACCGGCCTTTTGGTGCACCTGGTTGAAGCGAGCCTAACGCCTGAAAGTTAGCTCGAGAAGGCAACACGTTACGGGATTAGTACGACGAAATATGGAGTTGATTTTGAGGCACGCCCGGGTCGGGCGCTACTGTGATTTTTGACAGGTAGCCCGATTTCCCAACTGAGAGGCAACTAAACGTCTTTCCAATACTTGATCCAGAAAAACGGGAACATTTTCATGAAATCGTGGTGTATGTGCCTAACCAAATCGCTGTTGAAAGGAAATGTTGAATGAACTTCGTGAAAAAAAGTCTGGGCGGAACGTTGTTACTCGCCGCGATCGCAGTCGTCGTCGTCGTTACCTTTGCCGTGGTCAACACGACTGGGCAAGGTAACGATGGGAACGCCAGCCGGGTCAAGGAGAGGTGGGAGTACCTGGCGGTCGCTGGTCCCAGTACCACCAACCTGACGGCCACGGGAAGTACCACGGTTAGAAAGGAGCCGAATGCACCCTTTGGACGCGAAGGCTTCGTGCTTGAGCAGCACCTGGATAAACTCGGCGCCGTTGGGTGGGAGTTAGTCACTGTCGCAGGACCGCCGACAGACCCCGTTTACTACTTCAAGCGAAAAAGGTGACAACCGATTCTCGCGTGACGTTGTGGCTAAACTGGACCATCGGCGAAATCCATTCGGATTGGTGATCGAAAGCTCAGTAACGCTTTTGAATTGTCGGCTTCAATCTGGAGGGAAGTGTCTGTCCCTTCATTGGTCTGTTGCAGCCAAATGTGTGTTGGCTGTTGAATCATATGTGTAACGTGGTCCTCTGATGTCTGAGAAAGACTGATGACAACCGATTCTGATTGAGCATCCTTCGCAAGGCTGATGCCTTCGAATGGCAACTCATGAGCCTCTTCCTGAGCGCCTAGCTCAAGTGAAAAGAGTTCGAGTGTTGCTAACCAACCCTCGTGTTGTTTACTAAATGAATCGAAAAAACGATTCCATTCTGCACGTTGAATTTCTTGCGTTTGCATATTAACTCCCATCAAGCGTTTGCTCGTGTTTCCATGGCAAACCTAAGCTGAGCTCGCCTTGCGAAAAAGATTGATTGCGATTGGGATCGTACTCGCGAGTCCGGTTATGAATAATGACCAGCCAATCGCCTTGCGACGATCTCTTTGAAACTTGTCTGCGAGTAGTAGACCTGCTCCGAAGCCAATGGCGCCTCTAGTAACCGCTATTGTGGCGAGCTCACCGACCGTTAGCTGTTTTAGTTTCGGCTTTGCCATGTGCACGGTCCTTTCCTGATTCGTACACTCAAGAATCGTCGCAACCGCAGTACCACATCAGGCATCAGGAATGGCCTTTGCTTTTAGAGTCGAATAAAGGTGCAAGGAAGGCTGAGTAGTGGGAGCGCAGGGTCCCCGCCTGCCCCGTTTCATTTCGGAGGCCTGAATCTTAGCTCGAAGACAGGGAAGCCTGCGCGCCCAGCACTCTCTTGGCCTTGTGCGTTACTCGTACGCGATTTCAGAACATCGTTCTGAATCCGTGCGATGGGAAGTCTTATGAACGGAAGACAATTTACAGTCTCCGCCGCACTGGTAGTCCTTATCTGCTTTTTTCTTCCATGGATTCAAGTGAGTTGCGGGGGGACCACAGACGCTGCCAGTGGTGTCGATCTCGCGCGTGATGGGAATCGGGCTCTCTGGTTGATCCCACTTCTGATGCTGGTTGTTCTATCGTTCGCGTTAAAACTTTGGAAAGAGCGAGACCAGTTGTTTTCACTGGTAAGTTTGCTGTCGGGCCTCGTAACTGGCTACTTGATGAACCGGGAGCGACTGAAGTTTCAAGACAGCTCGAGTCTTATCTCGGTAGGCGTAACTGGTTGGTTTTGGCTTGGGCTTGGATCTTCAGTTGCGATAGTGATTATCGCGGTGGCTCGAATTTTGAAAATCGGAAAGGTGATTAATGATGCCTGAAAAAGAAACGCTCAAACGTGCCCGTAAAGACAAGCGTGAAGGCAAGGCTCCGAGTACACAAGCTGGCGAGTTTGTCAGGGAAGAAATCGAGCACATCCGTGAAGGTAAACACGGAGCGCGTTCGACAAAGCAGGCAATCGCGATTGGATTGTCAAAAGCGCGACGTGCGGGTGTGAAACTCCCTGCCTCGAAAGGCTCCTCGAAAGAGACCCAGGAACAAGCGTCACGCGACCTGCGCAAAGGCGAGCGTCGTACAACGAAGACGTCGACAAAACGATCGCGTGCGACCTTGAGTGCGTTGAAACGTGAAGGTCGAGCGGCTGCCTCAAAGGAGTCGTTATCGCGCCAGGCGCACGTGGCCGCTTCCAGACGTTCGTCCTCCGATCGTTCTCGGGCTGCAAAGAAAGCTGCGAAAACCCGAAAGAAGTAGTTGGTGGGAAGAATAGGTCTTATAGCTCCTAGAGGTCCTATTGGTCCTATTTCGGCTCTATCACTAGCGATCCTCCATCGTCTACAATCCTGCCTGCCATGAAACACACAGGAAATGTTCTCGAGTCGATTGGCAACACCCCAATCGTACAACTGCAAAGAGTTGTTCCGCCCGGTTCAGCGCGTGTGCTGGCAAAATTGGAGTGGGCCAATCCGACCGGCAGCATGAAGGATCGTATGGCCAGGGCGGTGATCGAAGGTGCTGAAGCCAGGGGTGAATTGAGGCCCGGAGGAACAGCTGTCGAATACACCGCCGGAACCACCGGTATTTCGCTGGCACTAGTTTGTGCGGCAAAGGGGTATAGGTTGCATATCATCTCGTCTGACGCTTTCAGCGAAGAGAAGATGCGGACGATGCGCGCGTTTGGTGCTGAAATTACACTCGTGCCCAGTGACAATCGACAGATAAACGAGAGTTTGATCAAGGAGATGATTGCGACGGCAGCTCGCATCAGTTCGAAGCCGGATCATTGGTGGGTTGACCAGCTTAACAATCGTGACGGCACGAAAGGGTACTATCCACTCGGCATCGAGATCCTGGAACAGACAGCCGGAAAGGTAGATGCATTTGTTCACGCAGTTAGCACGGCACACTCCAATCACGGTGTAGCGAAGATTCTTCGAGAAAGCAAACCAGAACTTCACGTTGTCGCGGTCGAACCCACGGAGTCGGCAGTCCTTTCAGGTGGTCCAAGTGGCTCCCATAAGATTGAAGGCATCGGAATCGGATTCGTTCCACCATTGTGGGAACCAGACAAGGTTGATGAAATTCTGACAGTGAGTACTGATGAAGCGAAGGCGATGGCGCGTCGGCTAGCGCATGAAGAAGGCTTGTTCGCTGGAACCTCGTCGGGCGCCAATGTAGTTGCCGCATTGCGTGTTGCGCAACGTTTGGGACCAAATGCGACAGTGGTGACAATCATGATTGATTCGGGATTGCGCTACTTGACCACGGATCTCTATGCCGCGTGACGATTACACTCTTCAATGTAATCCGGTGAGTTCTGAAATCCTGTCCAATACAAGTAAGCGGCTGACATGACGAACAACATTTAAGAGCGATGAGTCATTACTTATCGCCGGAGGCGAGGACGGAAAGAAGCGTCTCGAACTTTTGTCGAGGGTTATGCTCCCGACGACCTTGCGTTTGTTGAAGGCCGTTGGTCTTGCGGAAGGAATGAAGTCTTTAGATGTGGGTTGTGGATCCGAACATTGGTCCAAAGGTACCTGGAATGTTTCGAGCTGTGGGGCTAAATAATATCGAGTTGAATATTATTCAACCGGCGCATTTTGAAGGTGAAGGCAAGAAGATGGCGTCGATTACTATGCAGCGAATGCTGACGCCGTGATCTCCGAGAATCTGGCGACCGAAGACGAAGTTAAGGAGGTTATTGCCGGCCTCGACGAAGCAGCAGGCGATCCGAATGTCTTGATAAGTGGGCCTCGAGTCTTTCAGGCATGGGGCGCTCGAGAAACCGAGTGAGTTACTGCAAAAAGATACTCGTTTTGCAAAAAAATTATTTGAGCATCCATTCTTAGAGTTTTATACTGCCACTACCAGCCCGTTCGACAATAACAACTAAACATCTCCCGGGAGGGTTGCCATGACTCAGTCGCTGGCTGAGGTGTTCCGGCACTTCAAAACTATCAGCCTTCTGTTCGTACTACCCATATTCGCGACTGTCTTAACTTTTGCCGAGGTGGCCAGATCTCAATCAACAACTGGCCCAACAGGATCGGGCGGAGGATTTCCTGGTCCGGCAGCACGTGAGAATAATCGTTCGATGGATGAGTACGATCGTGCGATCAATCGAATGAAGAACGATGCTAAGGCGGTCAAGGAGCGAAGACTTAATCTGTTTCCGCAAATCAACGACGACTTTCAGCACCTTCAGATCATTCATAACGAGATTGTTCGTATGGTCGGGCCCGACAAGGGTCTCAACTATGATCGATTGGCGGACCTGACGAACGATATGAAGAAGCGTAGTGTCCGGCTAAGAGAGAATCTCCTGTTGCCCGAACCTGATCAGGACCGTTCGCAAGGGACACGTCCTGACGTCACCGATGAAGCGCAGTTAAGGAAGACGATTGCGGAACTGCACGAGCTCGTTGTTACCTTTGTGTCGAGTCCAATCTTTAAGAACCTTGGAGTAGTCGATGCCAAGGTGATCGATGCGGCAAGTAAGAGTCTCGGCGGCATCATCAATGTTAGCGATGAGATCAAGCGGGATGCCAAGTTGTTGAGTAAGTCCGTGAAGAAGTGAAGTTGGGTTTTTGGTGGTTTGGACGATAGGACCTATTAGTCGGATTTGACCTATACCTCCTAAACACAAAAAACGAGGGCGGGTTTTTCAGGCCCGCCCTCGAAGTGTTTCGATCCAATTCGACTCAGAACGAATAGCGCAATTGGATTCGTCCAGATCGGTAGCTACGGAGAGTCGTGTTTGGTCCTCCGTTAAGTTCGGGTTGGTTGAAGAACGTATTGAAAACATCTCCATCGCTGTTGCCACCCACACTGGCAGCATCCCAGGTAAAGATCGGGTGGTTGAAGACGTTGAAGAAGTCCATACGGATTTCAAACTTATCGCTTTCCCACTTCGTAAACGGGATGCTGAACGATTTTGTCAAACTGGCGTCAAAGCGACTCAAGGTTGGCGCGCGCAACGTGTTCCTGCCGACTATGCCTGTACGAATAGCCGGGTCAACAACAAACCGTGCGTCGTTTAAAGCAATGGGCGTTACGAAGTCGTTTGTGCAGTAACCCGTTGGGGAGGTCACGTCGCACAAATCATTGAAAATGGCCACAGAATTTCGTGGCGCATTGATGTTGTTGAGAGCGGGCCGGTCATTCGTTGCGACGCCGTCGCCGTTGATATCGTAGCCGTTCAAGTAAGCTGTTTCAGGTGCGCCAGACTGTATTCGGAAGATGCCTGACATCGTCCAGCCACTTGTAATGCCACGAAGAATCTTGTTCTCACCATAGGTTGGAATGTCGTAGAGGAAGGTTGCATTGAACGCATGTGGCACGTCGTAACTCGCCACGCTACGGTCAGCTCTTCTTCCTCCAAAAAGATTCAACAGATCAGATGTTCGACTTGACCCTCCCGACGTCACAAACACTTCACTGTTCACATCATCGATAGCCTTCGAATAGGTATAAGAGAACCTGAACAATAGGCCACTGCGGAATCCGCGTTCGAGTCTTGCTTGCAGAGAGTGATAGATCGAGTCCCCTGCATTGGTTCGTGGTTGAACCGGACCACGGCCCGTAACAATTCGCGCACCAGTTGCCGGGTTAATGGGATTGAGTTCTTCATTGAGGAATAGATGAATTCCTCGCGAGCCGACATAGGCTGTGTCGAGAATCATCCCCCAGGGAAGCTGCCTTTGCATACCAAAGTTCCAGACGATGGTCTTTGGATTATGAAGGTTAGTTGTAACAGTCGACACGGCTGCGGTTGGATTCGGCGGTGGCGCGACAGTCGGCAAGGTGCTGGTAGCGTTCGCGAACCCTCGACCACCTGGTGTTGCACCCAGCGTAGTGATTCCAATGGCATTGGGTGACGAGGCCACGGTGTTACTCAGGATATTGTTGAAATAGATGTCATAGTTAACCGCGAATCCACCGCGGATGACTGTAGCATCCTCACCGAATATCCTGCGGGCGAACTTCGGTGTGTACGCAAAGCTAAAGCGCGGCGCAAAGTTATTTTTGTCCTTATCAACTTCACATCGCGTAAGCAGTGGAACATCAAAACCGCAGAATGCCGGGAAGGCTGCCGCATTTTGGGCAACGCCGTAAAGTTCGTAGCGAAGACCAAGATTGAGTGTCAGATTCGGTCGCACGCGCCAATTGTCGTTGATGAAGTATGCCTGGTTAATGACATCAGGATAATCGACGTTAGCGCCGAACACTTTCGAAGCAAAAGTACCTTGCGTTCCGGAGAAGTTATCGACGAAGTTTCCAAATGCTGGAAATGCGTCAACTCCACCCGCCGCTGCGCTGTTGGTGAACGAAAATGTACCGCGCGTATTAATCGGTACAAACTGCTTCGCGCGCTGGACCATGATGTCGAAACCGCCGCGAAGTGTGTGATTACCAACCGTATGGGAAACTGTGTCCTGGAACTGGTAATTGTTGAAGATTCGACCTTGTGGGAATGTCGGATCAGGCCCGATGCCGGTCACCTTCGAAGCACTGCCTCCAAACAGAATTTGTGGCGGCGCGTTTAGTAGATCCTGGTTGCGATAGTTGAAGAGCACATTGAACCGGCCATAACCAAATCGAAACTCGTTGGTTGTGTTCGGTGAAATCGTGCGTGTCCAGTTGATGTAAGCATTCTGAATCAAGCTGGGAGTATCCACCTCTGTCCCCGGGAATTGCAGCGTTGAAAACTGCGGTACCTGATTGGCGAAAAGTTGGTTGTCCGCCAGGTAGCGAACCCCGACGTTATCTTTGGTGTTGGGGGTCCAGTCAACGCGGAATAGATACTGGGTATCGTCCACGGGTTGTGAACTCGTTCGTGTAGCCGTGCCGAACGGAATTGCGGGACGACCTCCGCCAAGTGGGACAGTAAACACCCCGGTCTGCCCGCGAAGATCACCAATGGCTGCAAGATAACGATCGAGGTTCGCACTGGTGCCGGCAGGGAAGAGTGCGCGTAGTTGTGCGAAGCCTTCTGCTGTCGGAACTACTGGCGACGATGTTACACCGCCAGCTCGGAACGGTGACCATTGAATCGTGCTGAAGAAGAACAGCTTATTTTTTAGAATTGGACCACCAAACGAGAAACCATAGTCGTTCTCAATGGTAACGGGTTTTTTAGTCAACCCGAGTCCTGCCTTCTCGAATGGCGAGAGCGCTGAAAGCTTGCTCGGGATGATAACGTCGTATACAGACCCGTGATATTCGTTTGTACCGCTCTTAGTGATCACGTTCACCACGGCACCACCAGCGCGTCCATATTCGGCTGAGTAGTTGCTGTTCAGCACGGTCACTTCGTTGTAACCGTCGCGGAGAACGGGTTGATAAAACTGTCCAGTGATTGAGTTATCGTTATTGTCGAGTCCGTCCACCAACTGATTGTTGGCACGAGCACGCAGGCCGTTCACTGAAAACTCAGTGCCCTGAACAAAGCCGCCTGCCAATGGACCAGGATCAACTACACCGGGCAAAGTGAACACCAGGTTCACTGGGTTTAGACCTTGAACTGGAAGTTCGGTGATCTGCCGGTTCTCGAGTGTGTTGACACGCGCGCCGTCTTGAGTTTGAAGTTCGACGGTACTACCCGCAGTAACCGTAACCACTTCGGTTGGATTTCCAACTTCCAACGGAAAGATCGCTTCGGCAGTTTGCGCAGCCGCCACGACTACCTCACGAGTCGCAGTTTTGAATCCCTGCGCAGTGACATCGATTTGGTACGTTCCGGGATCGACAGCGTCGAAACGATAGCCACCATCTTCCTGTGAGGTCGTTTCGCGTGATACCCCGGTTGCCTTATTTGTGACTTTGACAGTCGCGCCGGCGATCGCGGCGCCAGTCGGGTCGGTAACAGTGCCGACCACGAAGCCCTTACTGGTCTGACCCAAACAGATGGGGGCCAATATGAGCAAAAGTAAGATAGTGCAACCAGCTACATATTTCATTTTTCCCATTTCACATCCTCCGATATTTCGGACTTTCACTGGGGGAGATTGTTGTAAATGTCTGGGGTGATTTTTTGAATGGGCAACTACTGAGCCAACGCTGAAGATTTTTAGATCGCTTCCAGAAAGTGGTTTAGTTTTCTAAGAGGTTGGATCACGCAGAATCGGAGAGAGGAGATTTACGATCCAAATCTTTCAAGAAGTTCAAAAATGAAGATTCTCAACGGTTCCAGAGAAATACGAAAGTTTGTATTTAGGGAGATTTGTTTTGTAAGGCCCTTGTGCCGAGATGTTCACGAAACTAGAGCACGCCATGCTTTAGCCTGGGGAATCTCAAGAATTTTAGGAAGTTGCTAGTAGGTTGAAAGTGAAACTCCCCAAGCTAAAGCATGGGGTGTCTCAAGGATTTTAGGAAGTTGCTAGTAGGTTGAAAGTGAAACTCCCCAAGCTAAAGCCTGGGGTGTCTCAAGGATTTTAGGAAGTTGCTAGTAGGTTGAAAGTGAAACTCCCCAAGCTAAAGCCTGGGGTGTCTCAAGGATTTTAGGAAGTTGCTAGTAGGTTGAAAGTGAAACTCCTCAAGGTAAAGCATGGGGAGTCTCAACCACCAAATCAAATCACAAATATCTAATTCTCAATCTCGTCGTAGCTGCCGCCAATTCCCTGGAGATCGCCTTCAGTTGCTAGATTCTGATCAGCAACATCCTGGAACGTTCGTTTCGATGAGATGGCCAGTAAAGCCAACTCCCGTTTTAGGATGGGCGTGCGCTGCGCAGGTAAGGTCTCAATCAAGTCTTCAAGCATCGCGCGCAGTCGGCGTTGTACCTGAATGCTGTCGCGCCCGTAATGTCTGATTTCCGTCGTACCCAGCAACACGAAGTCTTCCCAGTTTGGTCGGCGATAGACCAGTCGAATCTTTCCGGTTACATCACTCGCGTAACCGTGACCAAGATTACGTTTGCCAACGTCTCGCAAAAGATGGTGCAGTTGATCGATTGCGAGCACCGCGGTCGTTGGATCGTTTATCGCAGGTGAAAGTGCTTTGCTCGCGATGTCGACGAGAATTCTAAATGCAAATAATGGATCCTGATCGGGCGTTCGCTCTTCGCCCTTGGCAACTGAGTTTCGCAATTTGTCGTCGCGTAAACGGTTGCCTCCGTTGTAGACACGGAATAAGGGGTCGCCTTCGGCAACGAACTGGCCCACTTCCGGCACCAGTTCAATTAAGGAATCGTCCTTTTGAGCGAGGCTCACCAGGCCCTTGAGGTCAAATGCCAACACAGCCCCGTCGATCGTACTTAAGACGGTCCTTGGTTCTTTGTCGGTCAGGTCCTTGATCGAAATGGGTGGGGTTAAGTCTTCTGCAAGCTTTTCCTTGTAAGCTGCACGAACGACCGTTCGGCCCAACAATGCGACACCTCTCACTGCTGAACTTGGTCGCAACATCTTGCCAACATTGTCGATGAAAAAAATGAACAACGCGAGATCGAATAGAAATCCATAGGCCGCTGCATAGCTGGCAATGCGCGGAGCCGCTTCATCAATTCGGGCTAGTACAGTGGCAGAGAATGTAAAGGTGAAGGCAAAGAGTGCGAAGGCAAGCTTCTGAAACGGATTTCGATAGACCATCGCGATGATTCGCGGAGTCAGTTGCGCGCTCGCGAGTTGAATCGCCAGGAGTACAGCCGATGAAACGAGCACGACCAGGGTGAAAGTTGAACCCGCGACGGTACTCATTACTGACCGGGCACTCTCAGCACTCACCGTTGCGTAGGAACCGACCGAGCGTTCATAACTTGTGAGCAACGAGACCGTCACCATGGCCGCGATTATGCTGAGTGCCGGCAAGATCCAAAGTGAATTGCGGAAGTAAAGGCGAAGGCGATAGCGTTGACGCCAATTCATCGGGACCACCTCGTCATTGTGGTGAGAAACAACGAGCAACGTCTCAAAGCGACGTTAATTTATCAGTCGCGAGTTGATCGGGTACCTGTCAGTTTTAACAGCTAACTTTCTCGGGATGAGTGAGGGTTCAAGATAGACACGCCAGATGGTACTGACCTCTCACCACTGAAGTTGAGTTTTGACAGTAACTCTATTCCGATTCCCCCGAGCTCGCGGAAAACGCCTGGGCACCGCCCGGTTTTCTGATCCCCAGCTTCTTCATTCGGGTTCGTAGAGTACTCGGGTTGATCTTCAACGCCGCCGCTGCGCCAAACTCACCCTCGATGCGCCAGTGGGTTTTCTTCAGCGTCTTTACTATCAGATTGTACTGACTCGATTCCAGTGTTTCGTTCTCCAATGTCTCGTCGCTGATGTGTGGCTGGTCATCGAGACGAATCGAGTCAAGGCGATCGAGAAGTCTGAGCTTTGAACCTTGGGTAATGATTACCGCACGTTCGATCAGGTTGCGCAGTTCGCGGATGTTTCCAGGCCATGGATAACTCTTCAATGTCATCATCGTCTCATGGGGAATGGAATCGATTGTTTTGCCGAGCTTGCGATTAAACTCCTTCACAAAGTGCCTGATCATCAACGGAACATCTTCACGTCGTTCGCGGAGCGGTGGGATCGTGATCGGAAAAATACTGAGCCTGTAATAAAGGTCAGAACGAAACCGACCCTCAGCCACATCCTTTTCAAGATCCCGGTTAGTCGCTGCGATTACACGCACATCAACTGAGATGGTCCTACTGTCGCCTAGCCGTTCAAACTCTCCTGCTTCGAGAACCCGCAACAGCTTTGCCTGCAAGTCGAGGGGTAATTCGCCAACCTCGTCGAGAAAAATCGTCCCATGGTTAGCGATTTCGAAGCGACCGCGCCGTTGCGTATCAGCACCGGTGTAGGCACCCTTCGCATGTCCAAACAACTCGCTTTCAATCAGAGGCGCCGGCAAGGCAGCGCAGTTGACTTTCACTAACACTTGCTTGTTGCGTGGGCTCAAGTTGTGGATAGCGTGCGCGAGAAGTTCCTTGCCCGTTCCTGTCTCGCCAAGAATCAGAACTGTGGTGTCGCCGGGGGCAACTTTTTCAGCCATCATCAGGACGCGCTTCAGTGCGGCACTCTCACCAATGATTTCGCCGAAGTTGTTTGCACCACGAATCTCTTCCTGCAAATAGACGTTCTCTTCCTGCAGACGATCTTTCAATGTTTGAACTTCGGCGAGCGCGCGTTCGAGTGAGGCTTGGGATTGAATGCGTTCGGTTACGTCCATTCCGGAACCTACATAACCGATGAATTCTCCCGTTGCAGTGAAACGAGGAATTAAGGTGCTTTGGACCCAGCGGTGCTCACCGTCATAGCGTACTGCTCGAAACTCTCCTTTGAACTCCTCTCGTCGCTGAATCGCATTCCTAAACGCTTCAGCTAAGTTTGGCAAATCGTCGGGGTGAATTCCGTTGGTCCAACCGTTACCCAACTCCTGCTCCAGCGACCGTCCGGTGAATTCCAACCATTGGCGGTTGCAGTAGTTGCAAAGTCCATCAGGATCCGCGGCCCATACAAAAACCGGAGCGGTGTCGGCAAGATTCCTGAAACGCTCCTCGCTCTCCTGGAGTGCTGCTTCACGCCGCACCAACTCCGCTCGTGAATGGGTGGCCTCGATCTCCCAGGTCAACTGGTAGAGATAGCCGGGACTTTTGATGACATAGCTTGAAGCACCCAATTTAATGCACTCGGGCGCCCAATCTTTGTCATCGGAACCGCAAATTAAGACGATAGGTAAATCCGGCCGCAGACTTCCACGTATTTCTCGAAGCACTTCTAATGCCTTCAACTCGGGTGGCTCAAAATCCAACAATACAACGTCGTAGGATGCATTGCCTTCCTTTAAAACCGTCAATGCCTGACCTGGCGTTGAGACGACCTCTAGTTGAATGTGATTGGCATGGATTGCGAAATGATGCTTTGCTTCGTCTGCTGCCGACGCATTGCTCTCAGCGAACAGTACTCTTAGCAGATGTGCGCGTCGCGCCGCGTCAGCGCGGTAGTGGTTCAACGCGCTCTCTAAAGTTGGAACTAGACGATCTAGATACCCGGTTCGTTTTACGACATAGTCATCGGCACGGGCCTTGAGCGCCGCAACAGCTGTATCTTCATCACCCATTCCGGTCACAACTACGACTGCAACGGGCAGTGCTTTCTCGCGGATGTAGTTAAGAAGTTTAAGGCCGTCGCCATCTGGCAAATGTATGTCTGTAAACACCAGATCGAAATTCTGCGCCCGGGGTCGCTGCAGCCTTTCGATGGCGGCCTCAATTGTTGGGACGTGTTCTAGATTGAAGGACGGCGCAATTTTCTTCAGAACGCGAACGGTAATATCCGCATCACGCAGGTCGTCTTCAACATAGAGAATTCTCATAAACTACCTTGGAGATGTATTGAGAGCGCACCAGTAAACTTCGATTTGTGTTGCCACTTGCATGAATTTTTCAAACACCACCGGCTTTACGATATACGAATTGCAGCCGAGCTTGTAGGCCTCCTTGATGTCGCTATCTTCGGCGGATGTTGTCAGAACAATCACCGGTATTGCTGAGTAGGTGGGATGATTCTTGAGTTTGCTCAAGACCTCCAACCCGTTGACCTTTGGCAGGCGCAAATCAAGCAGAATAAATACGGGAATTTCTTCACCTTCGTCCCACCGTTGAAAATAGGCGAGAGCTTCTTCACCATCTCGTGCTTCATGAATTGGGTTCAGTATTCGGCGGCGTTCTAAAGCCCGCTTGGTCAGATCCAGATCGATCGCGCGGTCTTCAACGATCAAAATGGGGCGAATAGGATCGTTCATTAGTTGTTCCTTTGGATTGTTATTTTGGTATTTCTAAGAAGAATGTTGCGCCTTTACCGGTTTCGCTTTCAGCCCAGGCTTTTCCTCCCATGCGTTCCATGGCCTTGCGTACAATCGCGAGGCCCACGCCAGTACCTGGATAATCCTCTGAACGATTCAGGCGTTGGAAGATATGAAATATTCGATCGTGGTACTTCATGTCAAAACCCACGCCGTTGTCTTTGACCCAGAGGATGCAGCTCTCGGCAGTTTCCCTTGTACCAACCTCGATTCGAGCATCCGGCGTGTCGCGTGTAAATTTGATCGCATTATCCAGATAGTTTTTTAGTGACTGATTTAGGCCACTCACATCTGCTAATACTGAGCCGCCATTAACACTCACCACAAATTCAATGTTGCGCTCTGTGAGTTCGCGCTGCTTTTGCAAAACTACCGAATCGACCAGCGGTCGCAATTCGACGCGGTTGGTCTGTAAGTCGCGTCGTTCAAGGCGAGAGTAGTCCAGGAGATCCTCGATCAGCTGGGCCATCTCTTCGCTTGATTTACGGATTGTTTCAACAAACATCCGTCCTTCTTCGTTCAGGCTCTCATTGTAATCTTCCATTAACAGTCGACTGTAACCATGGATGCCACGTAAAGGCGCCTTGAGATCGTGTGCGACTGAGTAGGCGAAGGTTTCCAATTCCTGTGTCTTTGCTCTTAGCGCCGCCGTACGCACGGCAATTCGCTCTTCGAGTTCGAGATTGAGATTGTTAAGTGCTTCGCGAGCGCGTTGGCGTCGCTTTCGTTCGATCAGAAGGAAAGTGATGATGAGGGTCTGTAGAATGAACAACGCTATCACCGCAATGATGCGCCACTTGTACAGTTCCCAAAAAGTGAATTCCTTGTAAAGAACCGTGCTGCCAGGTGGCAAGCTGCTCTCACTGATGCCCCAACGTTTTAATTGACGCCAGTCAAATGCCGGCGCAGATGGTGCTGGGCCAACCGGTATATCTTGAGGTCTGATGCCACTGAGTATACGGCTCACCAGTTCGCCGGCGCTGCTTCCATTCCTTTCAGGCCCCTGGAGAAAACCACCCACAATGCCAGTACCGAGATTGCCACTTCCCAAAGCGTATATTGGAGCGGAAGCGGTCGGTCCGATCCGGCCCGCCACCTCATAAGTCTCGAGCAGTCTTCCATCTTCGCCCAAGCTGCGTTGCCATAAATCTTTCCAGCACATTGGGATCCTAAGCTTAGAATTCCACGTGGACAAGTTGTCGCG